>Ga0066705_10000086_pt1 | contig 17317 bp, 18 predicted proteins | sample GraSoiAngelo_154_FD_66506 | JGI IMG/M metagenome (GOLD analysis project Ga0066705, IMG submission 66506) | Grasslands soil microbial communities from the Angelo Coastal Reserve, California, USA - 14_1009_13_20cm | ecosystem: Environmental > Terrestrial > Soil > Grasslands | place: USA... | reverse complement strand
GGTAGGTCGGCGGCGAGGGAAGGTTTTTCGGCAACTGACCGCTGGCCGCGTTAATCGCGCCTTGCACATCATTGGCGGCACCGTCAATGCTGCGGTTGAGGTCGAACTGGATCGTGACCGCGGCGGTGCCCAGATAACTGGTCGACGTCATCTGGGCGATGCCAGGAATCTGCGCGAACTGTCGCTCCAGCGGCTGAGCCACCGAGGATGCCATCGTTTCAGGGCTGGCGCCGGGCAACGTCGCCGTGATCTGGATGGTCGGGAAGTCGACCTGCGGCAGCGGTGCGACCGGAAGCAGCGGATAGGCGACGAGGCCGACGAACAGGATGCCGGCCATCATCAGCGATGTGCCGATAGGGTAGCGAATGAAGGGTGCTGAAATCCCCCCGTTCATTCCTGCTTGACCTTGGGCTGCGTCGGGTCGGAACTCGCCACCGCCGTGGAGACGAGGGAGCCGGGCTGCACCTTGAACTGGCCGCCAGTGATCACCTGTTGGCCCGGCGTCAGCCCCTCCTCGACCACTGAACGCCCGTCGATCGATTGGCTGACCTTGACCTTGCGTAACTCCGCTTTGTTGTCCTGATTGACGGTGTACGCGTAGAGACCGTCAGTCGAGTGCTGGATCGCGTCGTCAGGCACCACGGTCGCATCCTTCAGCGTCCTTACCAGGAGCCGGGTCGAAACCGACTGGCCCGGCCACAGCGCATGGTTCTTGTTGTCGAACACCCCCTTGAGCCGAATAGTCCCGCTGGTCGTATCGACCTGATTGTTCACCACCGCGAGCTTGCCTTCCGCCAACGGTTTTTTGCCGTCTGTCGTGATCGCGACGACCTTGAGCGGGTTCACCGCCTGGGCTTCGTTGATGTAAGGCAACTGCTCTTCCGGCGCGGTGAAAATCACCGCGATCGGCTCGATCTGCGTGATCGTCACAATCCCGGTTTGCGTCGACGCATTGACGATATTGCCCAAATCAACCTGGCGCAGGCCAGCGACGCCTGAAATCGGAGCCTTCACCTGGGTATAATCGACCTGGGTCTGGGCATTGGAGATGGCAGCCTCGTCGGCCGCGATTTGCGCGGTCAACTGCGCAACCGTCGAACGCTGGGTGTCGGTCTGCTGTCTGGTCGCGAATTCGCCGAGTTTGGTGAAGCGTTGCAGATCAAGATTGGCGTTCGCCAAATTGGCTTCGTCCTGCACCTTCTTGGCCTTGGCTTGATCGAGCGCGGCCTGGAACGGCCGCGGATCGATCTCGGCGAGCAGGTCACCCTGTTTGACCGATTGGCCTTCCTGGAAAGCGATCTTGTCGATCTGTCCATCGACGCGGGTACGGACAACCACGGTATTGAAGGCCTGAACCGCGCCGAGCCCGGTCAGGTAGACTGGAAAATCGGCCTTTTCGACGGACGCGATCGACACGCGTATGGGCGACGCCTTCGGCGCGGCCTTCTGCGCCGTCGCTGCGCTCTCAGCACCATGAAAGCGGTGCCAGCCGTAAGAGCCCGCCAGAGCCACGGCCAAGATCAGCAAAATCCAGCGAATTGTCCGTGATTTCTTCATGTTGGCTCTTAACGCTCAAAAAATAAGAATAAAGCCTATTCCAAACCGTTCCCAGAGGACCCAGCTATAATATGCGTGCACTTAATGTGTAAACACACTATGTTTTGAGAAAACATAAACAATTGGCAAGGTTGAGGGACCGCCGAGGCTAATGTCGATCGATTTGAAACGCGAGTTAATTGCACAACTCGTCGAGAGTTCGCGGCTGTTGCGCAACTATATCGACCATCGCGCGAAAAGCCGCGGCACCACGCGCGCGCAATGGATCGTGCTGTTTCGGTTGCGCAAGCAGGAAGGATTATCCCAGGTCGATCTGGCCGACGTGCTCGAACTGCAGCCGATCTCGCTGGTGCGGCTGCTCGACCGTCTGGTCGAGCATGGCCTGCTCGAACGGCGCCACGACCCCAGGGACCGGCGCGCCAACCGGTTGTTTCTCACCACGAGCGGACGCCAGCTTGTCGATGATCTCGATAGCCTGCGCGACGCCATCGCATCGGATGTTTTGCAGGACGTTCCCGACCCGGCGATCAAGACCAGCCTCAAGGCGCTGCAAGACATCAAGGAGCGGATCAAGGCGTTGGCCGATCCGCCCGGCCATATCGCCGCGAAGTAAGCAACAAGCGCTCACCTTTGTGTCCGTCAACACGCCGCGCGACTTCCTCTAAACATTGCTGCACGGCAGCGCGGTTGTAACGCGATCGAACGTCGTCCATATCACCGCGATCGACGATCAACCTGGAGCATGCGATGGACGAGCTGAACGGAAAGATGATTGCGTGTCAGATCCTGGTGACGGGCTTGATCGCGCGCGTCGCCAACGATTCACCCGATCCGCTGCGATTTCTCACGGACTTTCGCGACGAGATCAGGGCTGTCGTGAAGGGCATCAATATTGTGGGCATGGACAACACCGATCGCGTGCGACTGGTCGCGCAGCAAACGGTCGACGAATTGTTTTCGCTGATGAAGTCGCCCAGCAGCGATTGAACCGTGCAACAACCATTGCAGGAAAGCCTTGTTTGAAGCGGGTTTCGGCAATCAATTTAGATCGCCTACAAACAGGGTTTAGAACGATTTGAAATCAGAATTCTAGAATCGTTTTGATCTGGACGTATTCAAGCATCTGCACGCATCCCTCGCATTGACCCGAAATTTACAGCTCGATACCACCGCTCCATCGCTCGTTGCGAATGATCCGCATGGGCGATCTGGAATTCAGGGCATGGGGCGTGTGGGATGGGTCAGATAAAAGCACCGAGGTCGTTGCGCTCGATCGCAGCGATCGACCCGGTCGAAGAAAAGTTCGATGGCAATTCCGGCAAGAAGGTTTCGGCAGTCGCTGGCTTGATCGCCGTGGCATCGTTCTCGGGTGCCGAAGCGCAGCAGACAAACCTCCCGCCGGTGACGGTCGATGCCCCGGTCGCTCGCCCACGTCCGGCTGCGTCGAAACCTACCCCGGATCAAGTCCGCGCCCGCAACGCGCTGCGCCGCGCCGTGCGACGTACGCAGCCGACGCAGGCTGCGCCGGTGCCATTCCCCAATGCCGGTGACCTGCGGGCCGACCGCAATCCCTACGCGGACGCCACAGCGCCTTACAAAGTCGATCATTTGCAGGCCTCCGGTAAATTTCCCGAGCCGCTATTGAACACGCCGAAAACCGTTACCGTGCTCAGCAAGGAGGTGCTCGAAGACAAGAACGCCACGACGCTGAAGCAAGCGGTGCTGAGCACGGCAGGCGTGACGCTCGGAACCGGGGAGGGGGGCAACGCCTTCGGCGACCGGTTCTTCATCCGCGGCTTCGATGCGCGCAACGACGTATTCATCGATGGCGTCCGCGATTCCGGCGTCAGCGTCCGCGAAAACTTCTTTACCGAACAGGTCGAAATCTTGCGCGGACCGGGTTCGGCCTTTGCCGGCCGCGGCACCACTGGTGGTGCGATCAATATCGTGACCAAGCAGGCGACGACCGAGAAAAACTTCTACAACATGGACACCACCTTCGGCACCGACCAGACGAAGCGGGTGGTGCTTGACGTCAATCAAGTCATCAGTCCGACGCTGGCGGTTCGGGCTGGCGGGCTATTTCAGGACGCCGATATCGCCGGCCGCAGCCATGCCACGGACAATCGCGACGGCGGGTTCGTCGCGATCAAGTGGACGCCGGTCGACGCGGTCAAGATCACCGCCGATTACGTTCGCACCGACCTGCATGGATTGCCGGATTTCGGCGTGCCCTATTATCGGCCGAACCCCGCAACTACGGCCGGCGGGCCGTTCCCCGAATTCGGCGTCAATCGCGATACTTTTTATGGGTTCGTGAACCGCGATTTCTTCAAGGTCCAGCAGGACATCGGAACGATCAACACCGAAGTCCAGATTACTCCTGACCTCGTCATCAGCGACAAGGTGCGCGCTTCGCGATCGGCATTGAACTATGTCGGCACCATCCCGGAGAACCCCGTCCTTACGGGTCCGCCTTCCGGCTGGACGCTGAGCGCCAATCCGCAGAGCCGCTATCAGGTCACCGATGTGGCCGCCAACCAGACCGAGGCGACTTACAAGTTCAATCTTGAGGGGTTCAAGCATACCGCGCTCGCGGGCGTCGAGCTCTCCCGGGAGACCGCTTATATCGATAAATACACCGGCCTGAACTCGGAAGTCATCGGCACGCCGTCTAACGGTGCAGGTTCGGTGACCGAGAGCGTGTTCAATCCGCAATTTACGTCATTGCCGTTCGCGACACCGGCGCTTGCCGGCCTGCCCACGAATCTCGCCATCGACACCAAGAGCGCGTACCTGATCGACACCGCCAACTACAACGATCTGCTGATCCTCAACGGCGGCATCCGGTACGATGACTACAATATTGGCGTAAATGGCTTCAGCACGGTGAGCGGAGCGAGCAAGTTCGGTGCGCAAGCCGCCGCATTCGGCTTGCCGAACTTCAACCTCGGCATCGTCCTCAAGCCGATGCCGATCGCCGGCATCTACGCGGCTTACGCGACCTCATCGGATCCGGTGGGCTCGGAGTTCGACGGCACTAGCGCAAACTATGGTGGCATCGCGCCGGCTCTCAATGGAAATTCAAATCAGATCTTCGGCCCGGAAAAGAACCGGGCCGCCGAGGTCGGCACCAAGTGGGAGCTGTTCGATCGCCATTTGCTGGTAACGGCGGCATTGTTCCAGACCGAAAAGGACAACGCGCGCGAATCGCAAAACGTCACCTCCGCGACCCAGACGGCAACCTGCCCCTATCCCGTCACCAATCCTCCTACGACGGGCAACGTACCATGCATCACCGCGGGCGCGGCCTATCGCATCCGCGGCATCGACCTCGAGGCAGGAGGAAAGATCACTCCGAAATGGAGCCTGTTCGGCGGCCTGGTGTTGATGCAGTCGGAGGTGACGAAATCGCTGGCGCCGGTGGCCAATACGGCGCTGTACACGTCGAACGTCGGGCTTCCGCTCGCCAACGTCGCGCATCAATCCTTCAGCCTGTTGTCCAAATATCAGCTCACCGATGTCTGGGAGATCGGCGGACAAGCGGTCTATCGGTCGAAGATCTATGGCGGCACCTTGCTCGCCGCGAACCAGGGCACGTCGCTGCCGAGCTACTGGCGCTTCGACACGTTTGTTGAAGCGAAGATCGACAAGAACTGGAAGGTCAAATTGTTCGTCAACAACGTCTTTAACAAGCTCTATTACGACGCGCTGTACCAGAGTTCGGCGCCGTTCGTCCTGGAAGCACCGGGCCGCACGGCATCTTTGGTGATATCAGCGCGGTTCTGATAGCCGAAACGATGTTGATTTGCGTACCGGAAGTGCTGAGCAAGGCCGATGCGTCGGACTTTCGCCGCATTATGGACGGTTGCGCGTGGGAGGACGGCCGTTCGACCGCCGGCGCGCAATCGGCGCTGGTAAAGCGTAACGAGCAACTGCCTCCCGACAGCGAGGTCGCGCAAGCTTGGCAGCCGCATTATTTCGGCGCTGACGGCCAATCCTCGTTTTCTCTCTGCCGCCATACCGCTGCGTATCTTCCCGCCGCTGTTCAATCGCTATACTTCGGGCGAGGGTCATCGTTTCGGCATTCACGTCGACAACGCGGTGCGCGGCGACCATCTCACCGGTTTACGAATCCGGACCGATCTGTCGGTGACGCTGTTTCTGGCAGAGCCAGAGGAATATGATGGCGGGGAACTAGTAATCGAAGACAGCTACGGTTCCCACGAAATCAAGCTGCCGGCCGGCGATCTCGTACTTTATCCTGCGTCCAGCCTGCATATGGTATCGCCGGTTACGCGAGGGACACGCGTCGCTTCTTTTTTCTGGCTCCAGAGCATGATACGCGACGCGCACGCCCGCAGCCTGATCTTCGACCTCGATAGCGCGATCCAGATTCTGGCGGAGCGGCTCGGGCGCGACGACCCTGAAACGGTCAAATTGACCGGCATCTATCAGAATCTGATCCGCTATTGGGCCGAGGTATGAATACTTCCCTAGGCGTGGTCGCCGAGATGTTATATTGTAACAGCGCGAGTGATCGGAACGCTTCGAAGGTTCCGCTCCAGGCGAGTGCCGGCATGAAATGGTTCCGATCAAAGGTCAGATTTGGGTCGCGTCTCGCGCTTTTCGCGCTCGCGATGCAGTTTCTACTGTCGTTTGGACATTTCCACGGTGGCGCGCAGGCGGCATCCGCATCGATGGATGCCAAGCGATCGGGTTATTTTGCCATCGCGCATTTGCACGCGCTGGACCGCGTCTCGCATGTGAACGCTTCTGGCGCGGTCCGGCTGAAGGCCTCTCGCGATGTGCCGCCCGGCCAGCCAGACGAAGACTGCGTGATCTGTGCGGTGATGGCGCTGGCCAGTTCGCTGGTGGATGCCACGCCGCCTTGCCTGCCGGCCCCCCAGGCCGTTGAATTCCTGTATCTGGCCGCCGCCGACGCCGCGTTCGTCGACGTGCAGGCGGAACGCAGCGCATTCCAGCCGCGCGCTCCGCCGATCGGCTGACATTCACCCGGTATGGGCGCCGTTGGCGCCAGCTCCGCCGCGCCGTGGCAACTTCCTTCGGCATGCCGCAAAGCCCTGACTGGCCGCGGGCCTGCTTTACAATGATCCGCTACTGGACCGAATGATGAAATCAACATGCCTTAAAGCGGTCTGCGCCGTAGCCTTCGCGCTCGCCGTGATGTCGCTGATGTCTGCGCAACAGCTGTCCGCCCAACAGGCGGCTTCCCCGCCTCGAGAGGTTCCCGCGCAGTCGCAACCGGCGGCCGATCCGACGCCGGCCGCGCCGGCTGGACAGGCTCAGGCGCCCTTAGCGGCCGCTCCGTCGACCCCGGGGTCAGACGCGGCTGCGAACCCCGCCGACAGCGGCAGCAGGTCGCTGAAATCGACTACCGCTGCGCTGCGCGAACTGTCGCCGTGGTCGATGTTTCTATCAGCAGATGTGCTGGTCAAGGCGGTGATGATTGGGCTTGCCTTCGCCTCGCTCGTGACCTGGACGATTTTCATCGCAAAAGTGATCGAGCTTGCGGTGGTGCAGCGCATGCTGCGTTCCGCGCTCGGCAAGATTGTCGACGCGCGTTCGCTGGCCGACGCGCAATTCGCGCTCGGGGCCAAGACCGGCGTGTTGTCCGCGTTCCTGGCGGCTGCGATACGGGAGGCGCGGCTATCGGCCGGGATCTCCTCCGACAGCGGCATCAAGGAGCGCGCCGCGTCGAGCTTCGCCGAGATTTCGCGCGCCGAAGCGCGCCGCATCCGGCTCGGCATGGGATTGCTCGCGACCATCGGCGCGACCTCGCCGTTTGTCGGGCTGTTCGGCACGGTGTGGGGCATCATGAACAGTTTTATCGGCATCTCGAAGGCGCAGACGACCAATCTCGCCGTGGTAGCGCCCGGTATTGCCGAGGCGTTGCTCGCCACCGCGATTGGGCTGGTCGCCGCGATTCCGGCCGTCATCATCTACAATCACTTCGCGCGCGTGACGAAGACCTATCTCGAACTGGTCAGCCGTGCCTCCGGCGCGGCGGCGCGGCTGTTGTCGCGGGATCTCGACCGTACCCATGTCAATGCTGCTGGTGGCGCGCATTCGCGCGCAGCGGAGTAAGCGATGAGCGCTTCGATCGCCGAAGGCGGGTTTGACGACGACGAGGAGTTCGCGGAAGCGCACGAAATCAACGTCACGCCCTTTATCGACGTCATGCTGGTGCTGCTGATCATCTTCATGGTGGCGGCGCCGCTCGCGACGGTCGACCTGCCGGTTGATCTGCCGTCGTCGAGCGCGACAGCGCAGAAGAAGCCGGACAAGCCGACCTATGTCAGCATCAAGTCGGATCTCGCGGTGGCGATCGGGGAAACCCAGGTCAAGCGCGTCGATCTGGTGCGCTCGCTCGATGCAATGCCGGATGCGAGCAAGGATCGTTTCATCTTCCTGCGCGCCGACCGTGCCGTGCCCTATGGCGAATTGATGGACGTGCTCGAGATCTTGCGGGCAGGGGGCTATTCGAAGATCAAGCTGGTGGCGCTGGAAGGCGTTTCGGATGCGGCCGCGCAAGCGCCACCAGCGGCAAGTTCAAGGCCCTGAACGGTGGCGAGATGACCGGCCTCCATATCGAGCAAAAACCTTCGCGGCGGCTGTGGATGTTTGCAGGCCTCGCCGCGCTTGCGCTGCACCTTGGCGGCGCTGCGCTCGCGGTTGCCCATCTGCGCAGCGACGACGTTGACGACGAAGTCGGCGCGCCGGCGATCGAGATCGGGCTGGAGTTGACATCGCCCAAGCTCGATCCCACCGACCTGCCGCCGGGCCCGGATACCGAGGCCTCCGTTGCCTCGCCGGCGCTGGCCGAACAGAAAGCCGAGGTCAAGGAAAGCGATCTGCCGAAGGACACGCCGACCGAGACCGAGAATCCCGATCGCGTGGTGACGCCGAACGACGTGAAGAAGCCGGTCGAGGACGAAGCCAAGGTCGCGACCGTGGCGACCGAGGCGTCGCAGGAATCCGTCGCCGCGGAGGCGACGGCAACGCCGAGCTCGGACAATATTCCGCAAGCGGCGCGTTCGGTCGCGCCCGCGCTTGGCACCGGCGACACCGCGCGGCGGGTGCGCGCCACCTGGCAGAAGGAATTGATCGCGCATCTGGACAGGCACAAGCGCTATCCGGCGGATCGCGCGCTCAAAAGCGCCGAGATCGTGGTCGGCTTCGCGCTCGACCGGAAGGGGCACGTGCTCTCGGCGAGCATCGTCAGGGGATCAGGCGACACCGCCTTCGACGAGGCCGCGCTCGCGATGATCCGGCGCTCCGATCCGGTGCCGCAACCGCCGCCGGTGATCGCCGACGAGGGGCTGAATTTCACCTTGCCGGTGATCTTTCGCATCAAGGGCAAGAGCTGAACCGCGGCATAAGCGGATTTATCGCCAATAATAACGGATGCCGACATAGACCACGACAAGGCAGGCGAAAATCAACGCCACCGGAAGCCGCGGCTTCGTGTTCGATGCAAAAAGGGATGGCTTCGGCTTGGCCGGGGGGCGCCTGAAGGCGGTCACGTTGTTGTCGGCCACGGGTGGGCTCGGCCGAGGCCGCACGTCGGGCGGCGTTCCGATACCGCCCATTTCCGCAAAGTAGGCCTTGTACATCAAATTGATGGTGGCTTCAGTTGCCTCGGCTTCGGGCATTTTCGCAAGAAGCGCCCTGTAACTCGCCAGGAAGCTCTGGGCCTCAGGCGGCAAGGCGGAGGCACCGTTCAGCTTGGCCATCATTTTCCAGGTCGCAAAATCGGCCCGGGCCCTGGTGTCGGCACGTCGCGCGATCATCATGTCGGAAGCTTTGACCAAGACGGCCTCTGGCCTTTTCGGCGGTTTCTCTAGCTGGCTTAAGTGTTGCCGGTAAGAAGTAGAATCAACCGCAGCACATGGCCAGTCGATGTCCGCAGTATCGCCGAAATAACATCAAGATTTAGACCGAACTGCCGGCCCGCCAAGGGCAGCAGGATCAAAATTCCGATCAGGATCAGCATTCCGAACGGCTCCAGCCGCGAAAGCGGGTAGGCGAGGGGCCGCGGCAGCAGGCCGACCGCGACGCGTCCTCCATCAAGCGGCGGTATCGGCATCATGTTAAAAACCGCCAGCACGACGTTGATAATGAGCGCGTTTTTAAGGTTGTCGGCGATCCATTGCGCCCAATCCGCAGGCGCCAAGCCCAGGCCGTGGAATGCCAGCGCCGCCGCCAGCGCCAGGATGATGTTGGTGGCAGGGCCTGCCAGCGCCACCCAGACCATATCCAGCCGTGGATTGCGCAGGTTGTGGAAATTAACCGGCACCGGCTTGGCGTAGCCGAACAGAAACGGCGAGTGCGCCAGCAGTAGCATCGCCGGCAGCAGGATCGTGCCGAACGGGTCGATATGCTTGATCGGATTGAAGCTGACGCGGCCAAGTTTCCAGGCCGTGTCGTCGCCCAGCCGGTGCGCGGCAAAGCCGTGCGCCGCCTCATGAAAGGTGATGGCGAAAATCAGCGGCAGCACCCAGACTGACACGGCATAGAGGGTGAGATTTGAGGCCAATCGCTTATCCTGCTCAGTTCAGGCGACTCGGGCGACGCTATCATCTGCGCGCCTCAATGACAGATCAGGACAATTTGAGATGTTTGTCCGCAAGTGATCGGCGAGAAGCGCGCCTGCCCGCGAGAGGTTGGCGGCGCGATGCAGGCAGATGTCCGCAGCCGGCAGTCGTGGCATGCCGTCGCGATCTGACAGCGGACGCAGCTTCGTCGGAAACGTGCCGGTCTTCACGACGGTCACAGCGAGACCCTGCGCCGCGACCGACTCCACGGCTGCGAGGCTGTGGCTGACGAACGCTAACCGCCAAGGGCGTTTGGCTGCGTCGAGCGCTTCGATGGCCCATTTCCGTAACAGGCAACCTTGCGGGTAGAGCGCGACAGGCAGCGGCTCCTGCTCCTCGACCGCCCGAGACGGCCCGGTCGCCCAGACGGCTTGTTCACGCCGCAGGAATTCACCCACGCCACGTCCTTCCGGATGCATTGCGATGACGACGTCATAAGCCGCACCAAGCCGCGCTGGCATGGAAGCAGTGAGCCCGGTTTCCATCTCGACATGGATCCGCGGATAGCCGGCGAGGAAACTCGCCAACAAGGGTGGAACGATAAAGGTGCCGTAGTCGTCCATCACGCCGAGACGGACCACGCCTTCGACCTTGCGCTCGGCGAGGCTGCCGACCGCCTCTTCGTTCAGCGTCAGGATGCGCCTTGCGTATCCGAGCAGTCCTTCGCCCGCAGAGCTCAAATCGACGTTCGCCTTGGTCCGGTTGAAAAGGTCCACGCCGAGGCGATCTTCGAGGCGTTTGATCTGCATGCTCACAGCCGATTGCGTCCGGTTGAGCGTGGCGGCAGCACGCGTGAAGGAGCGATGGTCCGCCACCGCGACGAACGCCTTCAATAGATCCGGATCGAGGGTGGGCATACTCATAACGAAACGTTATTTCCTTTATCAGGTAAATTCCATTTCTTGATTGGTAGCGCTCCCTTATCCTCGCGCGCAAGCTAGAAAAGCAAGGGGCTGAGGGAATGGGAGAGGGCTGGGGCGTACTGGCGGCAGTCTTATCGAGCGGCCTCGGCGGGACCTCGATCGGTGCCACGCGTTATCTGGTGAACGCGATTGATCCTCTTGCGATCGGGTCTTTCCGGTTTGGCATCGGCTTTCTGCTGTTGTTGCCGGTGGCGCTTTTGCAAGGCGGCGTTGAGTGGCCGCGCCAGGACTGGCCCGGTGTGGCGGGATTGGGCGTGCTATACTTTGCCCTGTTCCCGATCCTGTTTAACGCCTCTCTGATCTTCACCACGGCGGCGCGGGGCGCGCTTGCCTTGTCGACCCTTCCCCTGCTGACAATGGTCGTCGGCGCGGCGCTCGGTAGCGAAGCCCTGACGGCGCGCAAGTCGCTCGGGGTCGTGATTGCGACGCTCGGCGTCGCCATTGCTCTCCTGTCGGGCCTGGCTTCGGCGCCGCTGGGCGCGTGGCGCGGCGATCTTCTGATGGTCGGCGCCGCCCTGTGCATGGCGATCTACAGCATCTGGTCCAAGCCGTTCATCGCTCGCTCCGGCCCCATTCCCTTCACCACCATGTCCATGGGCGTCGGCGCGGCATGTCTCATCGTGATATCGTGCTGCCGCGGCAGTTTCACGCCTGTGGCGGCTTTCGGGAAGCCGCAATGGCTAGCTGCCACTTATCTCGGCGCCTTCGGCAGCGCGCTGACATTCTATCTATGGGCGTTCGCACTGGCCCGCACGACGCCCACCCGCGTCGCAATCTCCGTGACCGTCAATCCGGTAGCGGCGTCGCTGGTCGGCGCGATCCTGCTCCAGGAGCCGCTCGGCTGGAATCTCGTCGGCGGCATCGTGACGGTGTTTGCCGGCATCTGGATCGCGACGACGGCCGGCCGTCGGACCGAACGGGTAATGCAGCGGTCTTGAATTCGCTCGATCAGAGCCGTGTACCACTACCCGGTGGCGTGATGCGACGCAGGCTGCGTTCACTTCGCCCCGTTAGCGATCAAGCTCCCGCAGCGGCATTCGGTTGCAGGAACGTGCCGTATTGCTTTGTCGCGGCGACCGCGGCCGCGGCCTGTCCGATGACACGCATCGCCGCCATCATGGGCCACGGCCCAAGACTCACCCGTCGAACGCCGACGCGGGCGAGATCCGGGATTTCGGGAAGACCTTGCGTCACCATGATGTTGACCGGCAGGGGCGTGAGCCGAACGAACTTCTCGATGAGCGTGAGGTCGGTGAGGCCGGGGACAAAGATTCCGTCAGCGCCGGCATCGGCATAAACCTTCGCCCGCCTTGCGGCTTCATTCAGGCATTGATCCGGCGATCCAAATTTCAGCAGAAACGGATCGGTTCTCGCATTGATGAATAGATGGATTCCGAGTCTTTGCGCAGTCGCCCGCACGGCCTTAATCTTCGCTGCAAGCTGTTCGGGACTGACGAGTTGCCGCTTTCGCTCCGATAGCCCGTCCTCGATATTGATACCTATGGCGCCGGCTTCCAGAACCTTGGTTGCCGACTTCGCGGCGGCGTCCGGCGTGTCGCCATATCCTGCTTCCAGATCGATTGATACTGGAACCGACACAGAAGCTGATATCCGTGACACCAGACCTGTCACCATATCGAACGGGACACCTTCTCCGTCCGCGTACCCGAGCGCGGACGCGACCGCCCCGCTACTGGTCGCTATGGCCGAAGAAGTCTTCGCAATGGCTTTGGCGGTGGCGACGTCCCAGGCGTTGAACAGGATCAGGGGATCTCCCTTCCTGTGAAGACCGTGAAACGTCTCGGCGTATTGCTGCTGCGTCCCGGCGTCCATCGCGCGCATCTCCTTCTCAAAGAACCCAAAAGATGTTGTGACATCGCCATATGCGTTCAGTCGGGCGCATGCGTCTTGAACCAGTCCATGATCAGGCCGGTGACTTCGGCCTCCCGCTCGAGGTGCGGAAAGTGCCCGACATCGGGCAAGACAACGCGCTTGTGGTGCCCCATGAAGAGCGGCTCTTCCTTCACCGAATATCTCGCGGTCGGATCGTTGCCGCCATAGATCGTCAGCGTCGGCGTATGCATCTCGTTGATCGGCAGCCGGCCCGCAACTCCGGCATCGACCAAGCCATTGTAGTATTTCAGTGCCGCCTTCATGGTGCCGGGAGACCTGAGCGTCTCCTTGACCGAGCGGAGATGCTGGTCGTTCTCAAGGGTCGGCGACCACAACTTCCAAAGATAATCGACGAAGGGAAGTCCCTCGATGTTGACCGCCGAGTGAGCGCCAGGAATCGTAAAGAAATAGACATGGAAGACGGATCGAACGGCATCGGGATCGCTCCTGAGGCTCGCGATTGTGATCGGGTGCGCGGTGTTCATCACCACAGCGGCCTTGATCGCGGAGGGCGCGGTGGACAGTACCTGGAACGTCGACGTGCCGCCCCAATCCATGCCGACGACGCGTGCCTGTCCGTCGTCGCTCAGCGCCGCGATCAGCGCTTCGAGATCCTTGCCCAGGGCGATGGGATCGAAAATTCCGTCCGCTGGAATCTCGGTGGGCGCATAGCCACGCAGGAACGGCGAGACCGCACGATACCCCGCATCGGCGAATACTTGCATTTGCTTTCGATATGACCAGGCGTTGTCGGGAAAGCCATGCATGAACATGACGAGGGGTCCGCTTCCCTGTTCGAGGTAGGCAAACCGCACGCCGTTGGCCTGTACGTATTTTAACGCGGGTTCACTGCCGCTGGCCTTCGGAGTTGTTAAGGCGGTGCTCCGAGTATTCATCGCAATTCTCCATGTTTCTTCGTGCTCGCGCTTGAAAGCGCCTCGTATCAATGCGGGCTGGGGCTCCGGGCATGATCGTTCGGATCTTTTCGCCGCTCTCCGAGAATATGTGCGTAGCACACATATTGGTCAAGTTGTTTTTTGTGTGCTGCGCACATAGTATTCACGGCATGGAAACCGGAATCGCGAATTTGCTGGGGGCGCTTTCGCTCGCCGTCATGGATCGTATCGAGCAGGGAGCGCGCGAGGTCGTAGGCCGTGGCGGCGAGACCCCTGCAGCACTCGTCGTCATTGGATACGGCCAAGGCATGACCAACGACAAGCTCCGGCGGATCCTTGGCCTGTCGCATTCCGGAACGGTCCGGCTGGTGGACCGTCTGGTTTCGGATCGGCTTGTCGAGCGCCGGCCGGGAAAGGACGGCCGGGAGGTCGCTTTGTATCTAACGGCCACGGGCGCTGCGATCCGGAACGAGCTGATGGCTTCCCGGATTTCAGCCGTTGCGTCGCTTCTGAACGTATTGTCGCCGGCTGAAACGAAGCGACTTGGAGCGCTGATACGTGAGTTGCTGGCGAGGCAGAACACCTCCGAGTTGGATCGCTTCACGATCTGCCGGATGTGCGACGATAGCGTCTGTACGAAGTGCCCATTGCCCACAAGCAAGAGCAGTCGCTAGCGCCAAGCAGTGGCCTTGCCGGCGGGGTACGGTGGGCAAGAGCGCGGAGGCAGCCAACGGGAGGGCCGAGCACCTACTTGATCTTGCGTTTTGAGGATGGTGCGAGACACCATCCCTACTGTGCATGGGGTTGTTTTCGCAGTTTTTGTCCGGCTAGTAGGTCGCCCGTCCGCCGGATATATCGAACACCGCGCCGGTCGAGAACGCGCAATCTTCCGACGCCAGCCATGCCACCATCGCGGCGAGTTCCTCCACCAGCACGAAACGACCCTTCGGGATCTTCGACAGCATGAAGTCGATGTGCTGCTGCGTCAGCTGGTCGAAGATCGCGGTTCTGGCCGCAGCGGGCGTCACCGCGTTGACCAGGATGTCGTGGACGGCAAGCTCCTTGCCGAGGGATTTCGTCAGCGCGATGAGGCCCGCTTTTGAAGCCGAATAATGCGCGGCGTTGGGGTTGCCTTCCTTGCCGGCGATCGAGGCAATGTTGACGATGCGGCCGTATTTCTGTTTCAGCATCGCCGGCACGATGGCCTTGCAGCAGATGAAGGGACCATCGAGATTGATGCGCAGCACCTTGCGCCACTCCTCAAAGTCCGTTTCCCACACCGTCTTGTTGATGCCGGCAATGCCGGCATTGTTGACGAGGATGTCGACCTTGCCGAACGCTTGCAGCGTCTCATCGCGGGTCTTTTCCACCGCGGAGAGATCGGAGACGTCGACCTTGAACGCGCTGACACTGGGCCCGATCTCCTTTGCGGTCTTTTCGGCGAAGGGCAGGTCATGATCCCAGATCGCGACCTTCGCGCCTGAGGCAACGAAGCGCTCGGTGATCGCGCGCCCAAACCCCTGCGCGCCGCCGGTGACCACGGCGCAGCGGCCGTTCAGATCGATCTTGTTCATGGGAGAGGTCCTTTCACTTGTATTCCTCATGGTGAGGAACGCGCTCTTGCGCGTGTCTCGAACCAGGAGGCCCGTGGCCCATCCTTCGAGACGCCGCGCAAGAGCGCGTTCCTCAGGATGAGGATGATTTCAAAGCGTGTAGCCGCCGTCGATGACATGGGCAACGCCGGTGGTGAATGCGCTCTCATCGCTCGCGAGGTAGACCGCCAGCAAAGCGATTTCCTCGGCGGTACCGAGCCGCCCCATCGGCTGGCGGCTCACGAACATCTCGCGGCCACTTGGGCCTGCGGCGGCGGCGCGGTTGAGCATCGACGGCGTTTCGATCGTGCCGGGACAAATGCAATTGCAGCGGATGCCCTTGGTGATGAAGTCGGCGGCGACCGCCCGCGTCAGCGCCGCCACCGCCGCCTTGGTCGCGCCGTAGACGTAACGGTTGGGAGTTGCCTTGAACACGCCGGCGGCGGACGAGATATTCACGATCGAGCCGCGACCCTGTTCCAGCATGCCCGGCAGGAACGACCTGATCGTGCGGTGCATCGACTTGACGTTGAGGTCGAACGAGAAATCCCAGTCTTCGTCGGAGCAGTCGAGCACGGTGCCGTGGTGCACGAAGCCGACGGCGTTCAAGAGGATATCGACCGGACCTGCGCGCTTGGCCGCCGCTGCGACCGCAGCGCTATCGCGGGCATCGAGCCGCGCCACGTCGGCGACGCCCTCACTTTTGAGCGCCGCGAGACCTTTCTCGTCGATATCGGTTGCAAAGACAGTGGCACCCTCGCGCGCAAAGGCGATTGCCGCGGCGCGGCCGATGCCGGCCGCAGCGGCGGTGACGAAGGCGCGTTTGCCCTTGAGGCGGTCTGGCATGTTTTCTCCCGCGATTTATCAGTGTCATACGCGGGCTTGACCCGCGTATCCATCGCTCTTGAAGAATGATGGATTGCCGGGTCAAGCCCGGCAATGACGGTAAAGGTCCTAATGATTATCCCTGGCCACGCCGACCGTTGCGGCGATGTCGTGGTAACGGGTGGCGAACTCCATGCAGGCGCCGGTGGCCTGCTGCCCGACGGTCGAGCGGTAGAGCTCCTGCCACGGCGTCTGATTGGCCGGATAGGGGAAGCCGCCGCTGGCCTTGAGATCCGCGCGCCGCTTCTTCAACTCATCATCCGAAATCAGGATGTTGGCGCTGCCCTTGTTGAGGTCGACGCGGACCTTGTCGCCCGTCTTGAGGATCGCCAGTCCCCCGTCGGCGGCGGCTTCCGGCGTGGCGTTGAGGATCGAGGGCGAGCCGGAGGTGCCGGACTGACGGCCGTCGCCGATGCAGGGCAGCGACAAGATCCCGCGTTTGATTAGCGCTGCCGGCGGCTGCATGTTCACGACCTCGGCGCCTCCGGGATAGCCGATCGGCCCGGTGCCACGGATGAACAGGATACAGTGCTCGTCGATGTCGAGCGAGGAATCGTCGATCCGCTTGTGATAATCCTCCGGGCCCTCGAACACGATGGCGCGGCCTTCGAACGCGTTCGGATCCTTCGGGTTGGTCAGATAACGGTCGCGGAACTCCTTTGAGATCACGCTGCTCTTCATGATTGCGGAATCAAACAGGTTGCCGCGCAGCACCAGGAAGCCCGCGTCCTTTACCAGCGGCTTTTCGTAGCTGAAGATCACGTCGCCGTCCGGCATTGCCGCCTCGCGGCAATTCTCGCCCATGGTGTGGCCGTTGACGGTCATCGCGTCTTCGTGGATGTGCTTGTGCTTCATCAATTCGCGCACCACCGCTGGCACGCCGCCGGCACGGTGATATTCCTCGCCAAGATAGAAGCCGGCCGGCTGCATGTTCACGAGCAGCGGAATCTTGT
>Ga0066705_10000085_pt1 | contig 17317 bp, 17 predicted proteins | sample GraSoiAngelo_154_FD_66506 | JGI IMG/M metagenome (GOLD analysis project Ga0066705, IMG submission 66506) | Grasslands soil microbial communities from the Angelo Coastal Reserve, California, USA - 14_1009_13_20cm | ecosystem: Environmental > Terrestrial > Soil > Grasslands | place: USA... | reverse complement strand
CTTCTTTAACTGCCGTGATGTGCGCGACCGTCTGATCCGGGTCAGTAAGAAACTTTAGTTTCGGGTTGTGCGGCAGATCGGCAACACGCAGCACTTTGCCAAAGACCAGCTCGGTTACGTCCGCTTCAATCGAGTTTGGAATGTCGCCGGGCAGGCACTCGATTTCCAGTTCGCGCAACACCTGCTCGAGAATTCCGCCTTGCTGCTTCACGCCCGCAGCTTCGCCCTTGAGCACGATGGGCACATTAACTGTGAGCTTCTGGTCCATAGCAATGCGCTTCAGATCAATGTGCAGAAGCGAGCCTTTGATCGGCTCAAGTTGCCAATCGACAATCATGGCCTTGCTGCGCTCTCCGTCGAGAGCCAAGTCAAAAATCGTGTTATGGCCGGTCGCGGAGTGAAGAATCCGTGAAACCTGTCGCGGATCCAGGCTAACCGAAAGCGCGCTCTTGCCGGCGCCATACACTACGCCAGGAATTTTTCCTGCGCGGCGCACACGTCGCGCGTCATTCTTATTGCCGGCTGTGCGCGGCTGAGCTTCCAAAAGATTAGTTTCTGTTGCAGTAGCCATAATTATGATTCCTATCTACGTAGACAATCCGCTGACAGACGTTTCCTCGTGAATCGACTGGATCGCACGTCCAATCAGGCCAGCGATGGAAAGCACCTTCATCTTGGGTTCGTCCCTGGCTCCATTGTTAAGCGGAATAGTATTGGTCACGACTACTTCGGTAATGCAGGATTTCGAAATATTCTCCACTGCCGGCCCGGAAAGCACTGGGTGCGACGCGCAAGCATAGACCGAGATAGCGCCGTTTTCCATCAGAGCGCTGGCGGTCTTCACCAGGGTTCCGGCAGTGTCAATCAGGTCATCGATAACCAAGCAGGTGCGGCCCTTGACATCGCCGATCACGTGCATGACCTCTGCAACGTTCATCTCGACCCGCCGTTTGTCCATAATCGCTAAGGCGGAATCCATCTTTTTGGCGAAGAAACGGGCTCGCTCCACCCCGCCGGCATCGGGTGAAACCACAGTTAAATTCGTCAGCTTCAATTTCTTGAAGTGATCCACCAGCACGGGGGAGGCGAACAAATGATCAACCGGGATGTTGAAGAAACCCTGTATTTGCGGCGCGTGCAAATCCACGATCAGCGCACGGTCGGCTCCGGCAGTGGTCAACAAGTCGGCAACGAGCTTGGAAGAGATGGGAGCGCGAGGCTTGTCTTTGCGGTCCTGGCGCGCGTAGCCGAAGTAGGGAATGACTGCCGTAATGCGCCGGGCCGAGGCTCGCTTGAGCGCGTCAATCATTAACAACAGTTCCATCAAGTGCTCGTCTACCGGACGACAGGTGGGCTGCATTACGAAAACGTCGGCACCGCGGACATTCTCCTGAATCTGCACGTAAGCTTCGCCGTCACTAAAACGTGTGACCGTAGCCTGGCCTCGCGGCAGACCCAGGAAGTCGCACACCTCTTGGCATAGCGGCTCGTTCGCGGTGCCGCAGAAGATTTTGAACTTATCGTCCACGCGTCCGCGATGCGGCTTTCGCTCCGGTTTCTCGTCGGCGCTCATGTGGGCCTTCTTTTCCGTCGCTGTCGCAAGAGTTGCCATATTCGTCTTTGGTCGTTCGCCATTAGTCGTTGGCCGCAAACGTCCGACGGCTGCACCGGCTGTTGGCCAACGACCAGTAGCCAACGACTAACGACTGCTTTTCTGGCTGGGCCGCTAGGATTCGAACCTAGACAAAGTGCTCCAAAGGCACTTGACCTACCATTAGTCGACGGCCCAGTAATTCAGTTTCCGGTTTCGAGTTTCCAGAAGGGATCGAGCAACAACAGTCTACTCGAAACTAGAAACGCGAAACTAGAAACTTCTTCCAGTACTGCTGGCGCGTCAGCGTGGTCGTGACCTGCGCGGGAACGCCTTCTTTGCGCAGAGTAGCTGCCGCCCCTTCGGCTGCGGGCCGCGACTTAAATAATCCATAGATCGTCGAACCGGAGCCAGACAGCGAGGCATAAAAAGCTCCCGCCCGCAGGAGCACACTCTTAACCTCGCGCAATTCGGGATACTGAGGAAAGACGACTTGTTCGAGGTCGTTTTCGATCCCGGTACGGACGAGGTCGAGAAGCGGGTTCCCGGCCCGGCCTCCGCCCTTGGCGAAGACACCGGATGAAACCTTCCCAGCTTTGCTTTGGGAAATCAGCCACGCGCCGAGCGCACGGCTGAACTCTGTAATTCTATCGGAGGGGCTAGTTCCGGTCAATTTAATGCCTCGCCCGATGGAGGGACGGGCGCCCTCGCCCGTCCAGGTCGAGCGAAGCTCGACAGCCCCTCTCGAAATCAACGCATCCCACTCCGCAAAAGTCTTGGGGGTAGACACCGCAATCTCCGGCATCGCAATTACAGATGAAGTCGCAGGCAAATCGGGCAGCGGATATACTTCCTCCCCGTGACCCACGCCTAATACCGTCCCCCCAATCAGAAACAGCGGCAGATCTGAGCCGACCTCCGCTGCAATTCGCAGCCTCTCCCGCGCAGACAGAGTCTTCTTAAGCGCACACTCGGCTGCCAGCAGCACCGCCACGGCATTGCCCGAGGCTCCACCCAATCCTCCTTGCACAGGCAGCCGCTTCTCAATCGTGATGACCACTCGCCCACTCGAGCGAAGGGTGGCCATCGCTCGTTCAACAATTTTGTAACAGGTATTCGAGTCATCAGTGGGCACGCGCGGATCATCGCAGTGAATCTCGATCCCTGATCCGCTCCGCACCTCGACGCAAATCAGATCATGCAGGGCGATTGTCTGATAAACCGTGCGTAGTTCGTGAAAGCCATCAGGCCTCAATGGGCCAATGCGGAGGCCGAGATTGATCTTGGCAAAGGACCGAGCGGTAACTTGCATGGGATGTTGATTTAACCACAGAGGACACAGAGCAACACAGAGGGGCTAGGAACGCAGAAGCTAGGAGCGCCGCTTGTAATAAATCGCGAACTCAAATCCCGGATTCGCCGGGAACAGTTCCGCTGCTTTTCGCAGCCGTTCGGCTAATTGAGTAGGAGCCAGCAATGGATAGTCACGCTCGCGGAGGTCGTAGTAATCCACGTCTATATAAAGCGATAGCAGGTAGATCGAAATCGCGTCGGCGAAGCTGGCGGTGAAGTATTCGTTCTTGTACTTCTCTGCGTCTGGCCCGGACGCTGTCGCCAGCTTGCGCGACTCCCAGGCATCGAGCGAAGTCTCTCCGCGAGCACCGGCTTCCACCTGCTTCCAGACAAGATCAGAGAATTCCCGCGAGACTCCGGCACGATCCACTACGGCGTGGCCGACGTTGATGTAAAACTCGAATGCGACCGAGAACTTGTCGTCCATCAGGCGAGTTGAGATGAATACGCACTGCGAGTCACCCAGCTCCAGATTGCGGTGGCAAACGGCGTTGTCGCTAAGACTTACGTCGTAACGATCGGCGATAACGGTGTCATCTCCTTGATTAACCGTAAGTGGGACGAAATAATACGCCTTGCGCTGCAGAGCCGCCGCAGCGGCATCCGGCACGGCAGCCACCATGCGCTGAAGCTCGGCCTCGCGAACACTGACTTCCCCGGCAATGGCGTAGCAAATGCCGTTGGGAGCCTGCGAGACGGGGGTATGCAGGACCACCTCCGCTGGCGGGCGCGTGATGGCCGGTGCGGCCTGGGACATAAGAAGTATTGTAACCTAGCGTTCACAAACGAACAGAAGCGTATTTGGATAAAGCCCCGCGCTTAGAATTCGAGTATGCCTGCGCCTGAAAGCACTGTCCGGAAACCTCGCTGGTATCTGATTCCAGTTCGGGTAGTGCTCGTTACCCTTCTCTTGAGCCTGCTTACATTCGCTGTGACGCTGCTGTTAGGGATACTGGGACTTGTAGCCGGAGCTCGCGCTCGCGGAATTCATCCCGACCTGAGAGGCGCCTATCGGCACATCGCCCTGCCCTCGGCCGCAATTGTCGGAGCTATCGTGCTGGTTTCTTCCGTTTTCATGGAAGTCCGGCATTATCGCCAGGCGAAAGCATTAGCCTCAATTGAGCGCGCGAGTTGAGGGGCATTCCTCTTTTCACAAGGTAAAATGCCAAGATGGCTCCCCGTATTGCGATTCCTGTTCCTCACTCTGGCGACCCCGAATACGCCCAGCGCTCTCTGCCGCAGTACGAGCGTGCGGTCGAGCTGGCCGGCGGAGAAGCGGTCCGCATCCCGCTGGATCGGTCTGCCTCCGCAGTAATGAAGGTGATCGAGCGCTGCGATGGCGTGCTGCTACCCGGCAGTAAGGCCGATGTTGATCCTGCGAAGTATGATGCAGAACGCCATCCGAAAACCGCTCCCCCCGATCCCAAGCGGGACACGGTTGACGTGTTGCTCTTGCAGGATGCCTACAACATGCGCAAGCCGGTTCTGGGGATTTGCTACGGCTTGCAGAGCTTGAACGTGCATCGCAAAGGAACTCTCGTACAGCACATCGAGTCTTCGCTGAATCATGCAGCGGGACGCAAAGTGCCGGTGGCACACAAGGTTCAAATCGATTCGGCATCGAAGCTCGCATCTATCGTGAATTCAACTAACCAACACTCGCCGCTGGCGATTCCCGTCAACTCCAGCCATCACCAGTCGGCCGCTGTGATTGGGGATGGATTGCGTGTGGTGGCGGCCTGCCCGGAAGATGGGATCATCGAAGCGATTGAGGGCATCGCGTCAGATCACTTCGTGCTGGCCGTGCAGTGGCATCCCGAGCGGTCGCTGGATGATGAGCCCTCGCGTGCCATATTCAAGTCGTTGGTGGAGGCGGCACGGGCACGGCATGAGGAATTGTCGGGAGAGTTCGAATCAGCTCGAGGAAAAGACTAGGCTTTCCTGACGCGACGCTTGGACTCGGTTAAACCTCTTCCTCTCTTTTCCAAGAGCACGATCACGTGCGCAATGGCCGCGTTTTCTGTTCCCATTCCTTCAGGTGTCTTGGCTTTCAACCCGACAGAATCCACTGGAATCTCCAAAAACTTGGCAACTCGTTCACGGATGGCCGTTGCATGAGGACCAATCCGCGGAGCAGCGAGAATTAAAGTCGAATCCACGTTCGCGATCGTGTATCCAGCGGCGCGAACACGCTCGAGCGCCTCAGTCAGAAAGACCGACGAGTCAGCGCCCTTCCATCGCGGATCAGATGGAGAAAACAGCGTGCCGATATCAGGCGCGGCCACGGCACCGAGCAGCGCGTCGGTAAGCGCATGCAACAGAACGTCACCGTCAGAATGCCCGCCCAAACCTTTGTTATGGGGCAGGGTCAAGCCGCCGATTTTTAGAGGGATACCGCGTTTGAATTCGTGGGAATCCCAGCCATAACCGATGCGAGTCCTTGGTTGCTGGTCGTTAGTCGTTGGCATTGTGCGTGGAGCCGATCTTCATCCCGCTAAATAAAATTCTGCAAGTGCCAAATCTCCGGGCGTCGTGATCTTGATGTTCCGCGGTGAGCCCATCACCACCGCCACTTCGTGTCCGGAACGCTCAACGAGAGAAGCTTCATCAGTTCCAGTGAATCCGTCAGCAGCGGCTTCGTCGAAGGCTTTTTTCAACACGCCGAAACGAAATCCCTGCGGCGTTTGTGCCATGACCACACGCTCACGGGGAACAGTTGCAGTAACCACTGCCCCTTCAGCGGTGCGCTCAACTTGCTTAACAGTATCCATTGCGGGCATTCCGGCAATGGCTGCGCCATATTTTTGTGCCGCCTGAATCACATCATGAATAATCTCTGGCGTAACGAATGGCCGGACCGCGTCATGGACCAGCACGATGTCATCCGCGGCCGCGGAAATCGCATTGATCGCATTCGCCACCGAGTGCTGACGGTGCTCTCCCCCTTCGACAAACTGTATGTTCTTCTGCAGAACGTCTTTGGCTTCTCTCTCCAGACGGTCCCGGAAGCCGCTGATCTCGTTTTGCCGCAGCGCAACGTAAATCTCGGAGACCTCTGGGCTGGCCGCAAACTTTCGCAGCGTATGTACAAGAATCGGCGTGCCCTTGAGCTCAGTAAACTGCTTCGACGCGGCGGGCTTCTTCCCTTTCGATTCCGGTGCAGACGCCATTCGCGTTCCTAGACCTGCTGCCGGAATGATCGCAACTACCTTCATGGCGGGCTGTAAGTATACGAGGGGGCGACAGCCAGTTCAAATCCGGCTCACTGAGAAATATTCGTGCTCCCGCTTGCGGCTGGCAGAACTCCACTCGGTGTCAGACTTGAAATCTTTTTAGGGCTTTTGCCGTACGGCGTATTTTGCTCCTTGCGTGAACTTCTTCCCAGGAACGTTCTTCTTACCTTTCTTGATTTCCGGTGTTCTGGCTACAACTCTCCGCGAGACATTGCGTTAGGAGTAGCCTACAAAGTTAATGACATGGCAATTGAGTTGCGACGCATAATGTAAGTGGCTCCCTCCGGCGTGGACATCAAGGCCGGGTGGTGATGTGGGAGGAGTTGTGCCGAGGCAAAATCGTTCCTGGCTGGCCCTGATTACGTTCTGTGCCACAACTGCGTTGGTGGCGGCGCTTGGGCTTGCCATTCTGATCGCCAGCGCCACAGTCGCGTTCGCGATTGCCCAATCTTTGAAGTTGCCCAGTTCTCATGCAAATCAGCCAGCCGCTCCGCCGGCCGAACAGTCATTTTCTGGCGTCGTGACCGACTCCCACTGCGGCGCCAGGCACGCTAAGAATTCAGGAAAGAGTCCGGCAGAATGTGCGCGGGCCTGCGTGCGAAACGGCTTGCAGTACACGCTGATAGATGGGGACAAGGTTTATACCTTGCAAGGACAAGCGGCTGATCTCGACAGGCTCGCGGGTCAGCGCACGACTATCGGCGGCACTCTCAGCGGAAATACCATCCAGGTAAATTCGATCGCAGCCCGGTAAGGCTAGCTGCCCCACGGACACGGTTGCGGAAGAACCCGCATCCGGTCTATCGGCTGTATTGGTTCTTCTTCTTATCTTCGTGGCGCTCCAGTCCCAACTGGATTAGCCGCTCGATCAGTTCCGGATATGACAGTCCTGACGCCGCCCACAGCTTAGGATACATGCTGATCGAAGTGAATCCGGGCATGGTGTTGATCTCGTTCAGGTAAATCTTGCGGCTCTTGGCGTCCATGAGGAAGTCCACGCGGGCGAGGCCGCAGCAGTCCACGGCCTGGAAAGCACGGATGGCGATTTGTTGAACCTTCTTCGTCTCTGATTTCGTCAACTTTGCCGGGATGATCAGATCGGACCCTTCGTCGAGATACTTCGCGTTGTAATCGTAAAATTCTTTGCAGGGAACAATTTCGCCCGGAACCGAAGCTTGCGGCTTGTCATTGCCGAGCACCGAGCACTCGAGCTCGCGGGCTTTATGCTTTTTGCCTCCAACGCCTTGTTCGATCACGATCTTGCGATCGAACTTGGCGGCGTCTGCGATGGCCGGGCCAAGTTCTTTGCCGTTGTGAGCTTTGGAAATTCCGACTGACGATCCTAAGTTCGCCGGCTTTACGAAAACCGGATACTTCAGATTCTTTTCGACAAATTTCTGGATTTTCTTTGGTTCAGTTTCCCAATCGCTGCGGAGAAACGTCACGTGCTTAACAATTGGAAGCCCGGCGGCGCGGAAAAGCGACTTCATAATGTCTTTGTCCATGCCGGCAGCGGAACCGAGCACGCCTGCGCCGACGTAGGGAATGTCCGCAAGTTCGAGCAAGCCCTGGATCGTACCGTCCTCGCCGAAGGTGCCGTGCAGAACGGGAAAAATGACGTCCACGTTGATGGCACGGTCTGAGGCGCGGCGGGCAAGAGCGGAATCACTCTGAAATGGTGTGAGTGAGCCGCCGGTTTTTTTTGGCTCAGGCGGCACTACCACTGCTTCGCCTGCGGCGAGCACGGCGGCACCGGGAGTCGCCTCGGGATCGCCGGCACGCAGATGGCGCGGTTCATGCTCCAACGGCTTGCCGCTCAGCAGTTTTTCGGCTTCGGTTGCAGTCAGCCAACGACCTTCCTTAGTAATGCCGATCGGTACAACTTCGTATTTGTTCTTATCAATCGCATTGAGAACGGATGCCGCGGAAAGAAGAGAGACCTCGTGTTCACCACTGCGGCCACCGAAGAGGACGCCCACGCGAACTTTTTTCATCACTTTAGTCTGGACGCGCGTGAGTCCGGCGTCAATTACCGGTTATGATCTCTCCGATCTCTAAGGGAAAGATCTCTAAAAGGAAAAGGGGCTGGATTATGACCGTCCCTTTGACCATGATGAACCGTCGCGAGGCGTTAGCGACTCTAGGATCTGCAGGTCTGGGATTACTGGCTATGCGAGTGTCGTCCGTTTATGCTGACGAAGTGAAACAGAACGCGGTCAGCACCGCCTTGGCGAAATTCAACGACAAGTCACGCCAGCGGCTGCTCCGAATTTTAAAAGAACCCGGATTCGGCGGATACGTTCCCAGCGCTGAAGTCAAAGCCCTTCTTGATGACGAGGAAAAAAGCATCGACGCCCTGATGATCGAGTTGCTGCCGCTGGCGAAAACCTATTCCCATCCGCCGATTTCAAACTATTACGTCGGGGCGGTAGCACGCGGCACGAGCGGAAACCTGTATCTGGGCGCCAATATCGAGTTTCCCGGCCACTCGCTCGGATTTTCAGTTCACGGGGAGCAATCCGCTCTGTCCAACGCCTATATGCACTCTGACGGAGGTGTTAGTTCCATAGCGGTAACGGCCGCGCCCTGTGGCCATTGCCGCCAATTCATGAACGAGCTATCACCGGATGGCGACATTCAAGTGCTGGTGGAAGGCAAGCCAGCCGTGAAACTTTCTTCGCTATTGCCTAGCGCTTTCGGCCCAAAAGACCTCGGGGTTACGGATCTCGCTTTCCCGGTGAGAGAAGTGGACTTGATTTTGCCTAAGGGACAATCCGATACGTTGGTCCTGGCAGCCTTGGGCGCCGCCCGGAAATCCTATGCACCTTACACGAAAGCTCATTCGGGAGTTGCGATCGTCACGCAAACCGGGCATAGATATAAAGGTGCATACATCGAGAATGCGGCCTACAATCCGAGCCTTCCTCCTCTGCAAACAGCGCTGGTTGCGCTGATAATCGCAGGAGAGAGCTATTCGGCGATTTCCGAAGTCGCTCTCGTCGAAATGGAGGGCGCTCCTATCAGCCAAAAGAGTGTCGCTGAAGCTGTTCTCAGCGCGATCGCTTCCGCCGTGAAGCTGCGGGTGGTGAACGCAACGATGAAGGCGTAGCAAACGGACTTAGCTTTATTCCTATCATGCCGAGCGGGCCTCAGCGTGCGAGGAATCTGCCCTCCTCTTTCGTTACATGTCCGTTAAATTGTCGACCCCATCGCGATGAGTACCTAGAGGTGTTGCATCATAAGCGTAGGTCGCATCTCATCACACGAAAGCGATGGGATTACCATGGCGCTCTGACGCAGCGACCGGTTCTTCTATATTCAGCCAAGAAGCTTTCAAGTTCAGATGACTTCTTGGATCCTGCAACTCCTCTGACTAATGCGATCTCGTGCTTCAGTGAATCCAGATCGTCCCTGGGAATGACATCGCCCGAGTGGGTTCCGCTATACAGGATTTTGCTAATGAGAAGAGTTGCCGAGCTTGAATCGCCGCGGATCTTCTCTTGTTCTTCTTTCAAAGCGTTTACTAGGGTGATATTGCCGATTCGGTTCCGTCGAACGCGCCAACCGCACTCACGCCGATGAGTTTTATCAGGTCACGACTTGCTCCTTAGAGATGAAAAAGCTCAATCGTGAACTACGCCAATGGGAGAAAATCTACAACACTGTCCGCCCTCAGCAGTCGCTCGGCTACTGAATCCCGCAGCAGTTCTTGCGGCCGGTTTATCTGAAAGAAAGGAATGAAAAGTGTCACTAATCTACTGGACGAGTACACCAGCTTGACAAATGGCGAGTTGAGCGTAAGACTACGTTCGCTGTAGTGCGACTGAATCGGCTCCTCGGCTGTCAGCCCCACGAGCAACAACGAGCTAATCAAGGAGGTCCGACTATGGCGCGACTCAGACATAAACTTTTGTGGACCGGATTGTTGGTTGTTATCGCGGCGATACCTTTGACCGTACACGCGGACTCGGTGATTCTCTTCAACACTTTTGGGCCGGGCCACACCTACGACTGCTGCCAGGATTTTTCCGAATCCGGCTCAAATGTTGGACCTTACATCTCGGCGATGGCCTTCACGCCCAATACAACTTCTCCGTTGTTCGCGATTGACTTGGCAATTGGTTCAGGCCAAGTAAACGATCAATTCACTTTAGCCTTGATGTCAACCAATGGGGGTTTGCCCGGCTCGATACTCGAGAGTTGGAGTCTTACCACCACCTTTCACCTTGCGTTGTGCAACCACTGTTTCGAGACTGCCTTGTCCACTCTGCACCCTGTGTTGCAAGGAGGAACACAATACTGGCTTGTCGTGTTCCCCAGCAGCGACATGGATGGTGGCTGGTTTGCTAGCAATGACGCGCAAGGAACAAGCGCCTTTTCGAGCGACCGCGGAAAGACATGGACGCCGCACGCTAACAGCCAAATGGGAGCCTTTGATGTTAGAGGTATCAGTAACACTGCGGTTCCTGAGCCCAGCACCATAATCCTGCTCGGTAGTGGGTTGTTGGGAATAACAGCCGCGCGGCGGAAAACAAGACGCGCGCCAAAATTTTTTGGCGCCGAGTGAATTTTTTCCATTCGTTAGCTTTTTCGTCCGGCAATGGAGGACTCGGGGAAACCTGGGGGAACCTGGACAAACCCGGGACAAAGAGGACGTTCCCCATTTTCTCCCAAGATGGCCAGCGCGATTGCTCCCGCGTGAAGCTGCGGGTGGTGAAGGCAACCATCACCTAGATTATTTTTTTGCCGAACGCTGAAAGTATAAGTTCCACAGCCAGATCCGCTGTGCGGTTATGCTCGTCGATGACGGGATTCACCTCAACGATTTCAAAGCTGGTCATGCGGCCGTGGTCGGCAATGATCTCCATCGCCAGGTGCGCTTCGCGGTAGGTTGCGCCGCCGCGCACTGGAGTTCCCACGCCGGGAGCGTCCTCGGGATCGATCCAATCCATGTCCAGCGAGACGTGATAGCCAGCGGTGCCGCGTCCAGCCATGCGTAGGGCTTCTTCGATGATCGTCCGCATGCCGCGCTCGTCGATGTCGCGCATGGTGAAGACTTCGATGCCGGCTTTGCGCACATTTTCTTTTTCGATGGCGTCAATGTCGCGCACGCCGACCACTACGCAGTTTTCCGGATTTACCTTTGGCGAAAAATTGAAGATGTTAGCAAGCTCGGGTGGTCCGAGTCCCATGATTGCGGCCAGTGGCATGCCATGCACATTGCCGCTGGGAGAACTATCGGGAGTGTTGATATCGGCATGAGCATCGATCCAAATCAGGCCGATTTTTTGATTCTGGCGGCGATAAAATTCTGCGACTCCTGCGACCGTGCCGGCAGCTACCGAGTGGTCGCCGCCCAACACGACTGGGACTTTCCCTGCTTCCAAGGTTTTTAAGACTTGCTCGGCGTGCTTGGTGCACGTCGCAGTGATTTCTTTTAGATACTTGGCGTGCGGATCGCCTTCCTTTTTCTGCTCGGGAATAGCAACTGCAATATTGCCGCCATCCTCGACGACATGGCCCAAGGCTTCGAGACGCGCCTCGAGGCCGGCAACGCGAACCGCAGAAGGGCCCATGTCAACGCCTCGGCGGGACTGACCGAGGTCAAGGGGAATACCGATGACTCGAATCTTTTTGGGAGTGATGTTGGAGAAGGATGCAGTTGTGGGGCTCATAGATGGTTCACTTCTTCAGCTTCTCTACAGTCGTTGTCTCCACGATTAACTTTTTAAGGATAAAGTCTATACAACATTCTGGGAAACGGAATGGTTTCGCGCACGTGTTCGAGCCCGCAGATCCAGGCGACGACGCGCTCAATCCCCATCCCAAACCCGCCGTGCGGCACGCTGCCGTACTTGCGCAGGTCCAAATACCATTTGAACGCCTCTTCTGGCAAACCGTGCTCGTGAATTCGCTGGACGAGCTTGTCATAAGACGCCATGCGCTGCGACCCACCGATGATTTCACCGTAGCCTTCGGGTGCGAGCACGTCTACGCAGAGAGCAAGATCTGGACGTCGCGGATCCGGTTCCATGTAGAACGCTTTTACTTTTGCCGGATAACGATGAATCATCACCGGTTTTTCGAATTGCGATGAAATATAAGTTTCATCGGGCGAACCGAGGTCTCCACCCCATTCGAATTTGTTTTCTAAAGCGCCTTTCGTGTGGGCTTCTTCCAGCATCTTGACCGCTTCGTCGTAGCTGATGCGTGGAAAGGGAGCTTCGATTTTTTCCAACTTTGTGACATCGCGCCCGATCGTCTGCAAATCCGTGCGTCGCCGCTCCAGACAGCGCTTTACGATGAAGCTGATCAGTCCTTCACCCAAATCCATCAAATCGACGAGAGTGGCATAGGCAACTTCCGGCTCGACCATCCAGAATTCGGTGAGATGCCTGCGCGTTTTGGATTTCTCCGCGCGAAACGTTGGACCAAAAGAATAAACTTTGCCGAGCGCCATGGCGGTCGCTTCGATATAGAGCTGGCCGGACTGTGTGAGATAGGCTTGCTCCTCAAAATAATCGACTGGAAACAGCGTTGTTGTGCCTTCGCAGGCGGCGGGCGTGATGATGGGTGGGTCGGTCAGCGTAAAGCCGCGTTCGTCAAAAAAATCACGGGCGGCCTTGATGATCTCAGCACGCACCCGGAGAATGGCCGCCTGGCGCGGCGTGCGCACCCAGAGATGCCGGTGTTCCATGAGGAAGTCGACGCCGTGCTCTTTGAGAGAAATGGGATAAGGATCGTTGTCGGAGACGCGCTGGACGATTTGCACATTGGAAACATCCAGTTCGTAGCCGCCAGGAGCGCGTTTGTCGGCGCGGACCTTGCCTTCGACAATCACGCTCGATTCCTGAGTTAGACTCTTTACTGCATCGAACACTTCAGGTGGAACTGCGCTCTTCGGAACTACGCCTTGGATAACGCCGCTGCCATCGCGGAAGATTGGAAAAAGAAGTTTGCCACTCTCGCGGAGATTGTAGAGCCATCCGCGAATGGTGACGGTTTGGCCTTCGTGCTTGCCGATTTCGGCGATTGTGGTGACAGGTGCCATGTATAAGAAAGCATTCCACCGCCGAGAATCTTCTCGGAGCTCTGTGTGATCTCTGCGATCCAGCTTTGCTAAGCCGCTTCCAGATTCCTGAAAGTCTCGCCGATCTTCTCCACCGGATTCACTTTTTGGTCAGCTTCAATCTCGAGCAGCAGGGGCGGCGTTTGCGGGGCGGAGCGCAACAATTCCATCGTCTGTTTCCAATCAATGGATCCTTTGCCCGGCCAGAGGTGCGAGTCGCGATCTTTGGCGTTGTCGTGAATATGCGTGGAGCGAATGTGGCTCTTCAAGATCTCGAATGCCTCCGCGACGTTGCTCATGATGTGCGCGTGGCCGACATCGAAGCAGACTCCCAGGTCGTCGAAATGTGTCAAATGAATAAACTCCACCAGACGGTCAGGAGTGGCCAACTCATTCGGAATATTCTCCAGCAGAATGCGCACGCCTAGCGGCTTGGCGAAGGCCCGCAGATGCTCGATCGAAGTCATGGCGGCCTCGAATTTGCGATCATCGAAGGCTTCGTCGCCCACACCTATGTGCTGTACTAAGAAGCGGAATGGAATCTGCTCGGCTATTTCCAGCGCACGCTTGACTTCGTCCATCGCAGCGACGCGCTGTGCGCGATCCGTAGAGGCAACGTTCACCGGTGGAGCCCCAGTACGCCCAAACTCGTAGTCGGAGAACATGGGCGAGTGAACCGAGTGCAGAGGCACACCGCTGGTGCGGAACCAATCCGCAATTTCGCGGACATGCTGCTTGCGGTTGGCATAATCAAGATGCTGCCGTGCTGCGAAGATTTCAATCGCCTGCGCGCCGCCGCGGGCCAGTCCATCCAGCAGACCGGGATGGAGGCGCTCTTTGAGATAAACGTGTGTCGAAATTGCGTTCAACATTGCGGTTTTCTCGCAGAGTCGAGCTTCGCCAGACCGGGCAGCCCCTTCGGCTCCGCTCAGGGCAGGCTTAAGCGGCTGTCCCTACTGGTCTCAAAATCCCACGGCTTTGCCGTTATTCCTGATGTCGCTTGCTCCCAACCGCTCGCCTGATCCTTGATCGATCGCGATACATTCGCCGTCGCTCCAGTAACCGGACCGCTCCCCGGAATCTTCTCCGAACTTGATCTTGTGCCCCATTTGTTGAAGCTTCTCTACTGTATCAGGAGAGAACCATCGCTCGACATCGGAGACATCCGGCAGCCATTGGTTGTGGAAGCGGGGAGCGTTTACTGTCGATTGAATATTCATACCGTAATCCACCACCCCCATCAGAATATTCGCCACGGTCGTGATAATGCGCGGCCCGCCCGGCGAGCCGAGAATCAAAAACGGCTTGCCATCTTTTAACACTATGGTGGGCGTCATGGCGGAGAGAGGTCGTTTGCCCGGACCAATTGCGTTTGCCGGCCCCTGAATCAGACCATAGATATTAGGAACGCCCTGCTTGGCGGCAAAGTCATCCATTTCATCGTTGAGCAGAAAGCCCAGGCCTTCGGCAGTGACGCGCGAGCCGAAATCATCATTCAAAGTCGTAGTGACAGAAACCGCATTTCCAGCCGGATCCACAACCGAGTAGTGGGTTGTGTGTGCTGGTTCGCGTAAGGGAGCCAGTTGCGGATGGGCCGTCGCATACTGCTCCAACTTGCTGAATATTTCCGGACGCTTTAGATCCTTGCTGGCGCTTGCATGAGATGGATTAATCGACTCGCGCCAGGCGGCAGCATATCTCTTGTCGATGAGTTGCGCCACCGGGATTTTCGAAAAATCGGGATCGCCGAGAAATTCTGCGCGATCGAAAAAGGCGCGGCGGAAGGCTTCCAGCGTCAGGTGTACAGATTGAGCTGAGCGGTTACCAAGCTTGCCCAGATCATAACCTTCAAGGATGTTGAGGATTTCGAGCAACGCGATTCCGCCGGAGGATGGCGGCGGAGCGCTGATGATGTCGTACCCACGGTACGTGCCGCGAATCGGCTCGCGTTCTTTCACTTCATAATGGGCAAGATCGTCGGCGGTGATCAAGCCTCCGCCTTTCTGAATTGAACTAGCCAGCTCCCGAGCGATGGCGCCGTGGTAGAAATCGTCTGGATTCGCGGCGATCCGCTCAAGCGTGCGCGCTAGTTGAGGTTGGCGGAAGATTTCGCCCGCTCTGTAGTAATTGCCATCATGTTGGAAAATGCGGCGCGATTCGGAGAATTGCGATAAGTATTTGTCGTTTCGCAAGTCCTGAGCATCTTCCCAAGCCAGAGCAAAACCTTCCCGCGCCAGCTTGATTGCAGGAGCCATCACCTGTTGCAACGAGAGCTTGCCGAATTTGTTCTGAGCGTACGCCAGGCCGGCAACCGAAGCGGGCACGCCGATCGCTTTGTATCCGGCAACGCTTGCGTCTTCAATCACGTTGCCCTGAGCGTCGAGATACATATTCGGCGTCGCAGCAGCGGGCGCCTTCTCGCGGTAGTCAATGAAGTGAGTTTCGCCATTCGCCGTGCGGATGAGCATGAAACCGCCGCCTCCGAGATTTCCAGCTTGCGGATGTACAACGGCCAGGGTGAATCCGGTGGCGACGGCTGCATCTATCGCGTTCCCGCCTGCTTGCATCACTTCCACTCCCGCACGTGAGGCCAACTCGTGCTGGCTGACTACCATGGCATGAGGCGCGTGGACGGGGTTGATGGGTGCGGCAAAAACCCGTCCGACCAGAATCAAGAATGCCGGGATCAGCAGCTTGGGATGAGCGCACATGCGGAGGAGCGAACTTAGATAGAGACCGATTCAAGCTAGCGTAGGTGTTGAGCGTGAGTCAAATTGAATGCGGCTCTCGGGTTTCGTGTGGAGGCGGATCTTTGACCCGCCTGGGCGGGGCAAAGCCCCGTCCCCACACAGGCTCTCCGCCCATAAAATTGCAGCATCGAAACCAGTGCCAGCGAATCCAAAATTACAGGAGATTGAAATGCAAAAACGGCAGCTTGGCAATTCTGATCTACAAATTACTCCGGTCGGCTATGGAGCGTGGGCAATCGGCGGCTCTGGATGGCAATTCGCGTGGGGCTCGCAAAGCGATAACGACTCCATCGCGGCAATTCATCGCGCTCTCGACCTGGGAGTGAATTGGATCGACACTGCGGCCGTATACGGCCTCGGTCACTCAGAAGACGTTGTGGCACGGCGCTCAAAGAATGGAGTGGTCCTCGTCCTTATGTTTTTACTAAATGCGGCCTGCGCTGGGATGACAAAGGCCAGGTAAGCAAAGTTCTGCGTGCTGATTCGATTCGCCGCGAAGTCGAAGATAGCCTGCGCCGTCTCAAGCTGGATGTGATCGATCTCTACCAGATTCATTGGCCGCCCGACCCGGATTCCCCGGAACTGGAAGAAGGCTGGTCGACCATGGCGGATTTGAGGCGCGAAGGTAAAGTGCGTTGGATCGGAGTGTCGAATTTCAGCGTGAAGCAGATACGCAGGGCGAAGGCGCTTGCGCCAGTTACGTCGATGCAGCCGCCATACTCGCTGATTCATCGCGAAGTCGAAGAGGATATTGTGCCGTACTGCCTGCGCGAAGGAATCGGAGTAATCGTTTACTCTCCGATGGCGTCCGGCCTGCTTACGGGCGCAATGACGAGCGAGCGCGCGGCGAAGCTGCCGAAAGATGATTGGCGCAGCAGCCATCCGGATTTTCAGGAACCGCGGCTATCGCGAAACCTGGAGTTGGTTGAGAAGTTGCGCGAGATCGGGAACCGCCATGGACGCTCGCCAGGCGAAGTCGCAATCGCCTGGACGCTACGCAATCCTGCCGTGACCGGGGCAATAGTTGGGGCGCGCAACGCGCGCCAGGCGAATGGCGTGTTTCGCGCAGGTGAGCTGCGGCTCAGCGACAAAGAAGTAAACGAAATCGAAGAGACGGCAGCCGAGGTGGCGGCGTAAGGGGCCGTCAGCGCGGCCCACACCGCGCGATGAACGTATGCCGCACTTGGCGGGTGCCCGGACAGGTGGCCCTCGATAAGAACGAAGGCGTTGTCAAGGCATAATTTTCCTAGGCGGTGTGAAGCACCGCTGAATTTGCCAGAGAGAAGCGAGGAACAAGACTCTGGAAATTTCACGCGAATCA
>Ga0066705_10000083_pt1 | contig 17385 bp, 12 predicted proteins | sample GraSoiAngelo_154_FD_66506 | JGI IMG/M metagenome (GOLD analysis project Ga0066705, IMG submission 66506) | Grasslands soil microbial communities from the Angelo Coastal Reserve, California, USA - 14_1009_13_20cm | ecosystem: Environmental > Terrestrial > Soil > Grasslands | place: USA... | reverse complement strand
AAGATCCCGCGAACTGCTGTCGCAAACGCTTCACGAGTTCGGGCACCTCGACACACAAGAAACCATTGTTGAATGCGTTCCGCAAGTACGTTTGCGAAAAGCTCGCCGCAATCACCAGTGGAATACCCTTCGCCTTCAGAGCAGTTACCGCCTGCTCGCGACTCGATCCCGTGCCGAAATTGAATCCGCTCACGACCACATCGCCCGCCTGCGTGCGCGACGCAAATTGCGGATCGTAATTCTCCATCACCACTCGTGCCATCATCTCGCGAGTCATATCGTCACGATATGTGTAGTCCTTGCCATAAATGGCGTCGGTATTAACGTTATCTTGCGGCATGAACACCATACGGCCGCGCACTTGCTTGGGAAATCCAGGCAATACCTCGACCTTCTCTGCAGACGCGGCGGTGGCAAATTGCGTGTAAGAACGTTCGGCCGCGCGATCCGCCGTCGCATTCGGCCCACAGATATAGCCGGCCACGGCCGATGCCGCGACCACTTCCGGGCTTGCCAGATAGCATTGCGCATCGCGCGATCCCATGCGTCCTTTGAAATTGCGATTTGTGGCAGAGATTCCGACCTCACCCGGCTCAAGCAATCCAACTCCAAGCCCGATACATGGCCCGCATCCCGCAGGCAGTGGATTCGCTCCAGCGTCGAGCAGAGTTTGCCAAATGCCGCGCCGCTCTGCCTCTTCTTGCACCCACTTGCTGGCTGCGCCCAGATAAAACGTCACTTCTGGCGCGACTTTCTTCCCTTTGAGAACCCGTGCCGCTGCTTCGAGATCTTCGACCCGTGAATTCACACATGAAAGCAAGTAAGCCTTCTGAATCGCAACTTTCTTTCTTTCCATTTCCGCAAGCGACTGCATCACCTGCACTGTATCGGGACCCGATACGTGTGGCGTGACCTGGCTGAGATCGAGCACAATCCGCGCCGCGTACACCGCATCACCATCCGCCACTGGCGGATTCTTCGCCCAATTCTCGATGTCTTGCTCGGTGAATCGCGCAACTCCAGTTGACTTGAGCCGCTGATACCCGCCTCGCAAATAAGCGATCGTGATGTCATCAACCGGAAACCAGCCCACCAGAGGTCCCCACTCAGTGCTCATGTTGGAGATGGAAAAACGAGCATCCATCGAGAGGCTCGCCACGCCGGGCCCGCTGAACTCGACCGCAGCATTCAGCACCTCATCATGGTTGTAGAGGCCGCAGAGCGCAATGATGACATCTTTCCCGGTTGCTCCTTCCGTCAATTTGCCTTCCAGCACAACTTGAATCGACCGCGGAATCTGCCACCAGAATTCACCGGTGGCCCAGGCGGCAGCGGCATCAGTGCGCACTATCGGCGTGCCAACTGCGCCGAGAGCGCCGTACATGTTGGAGTGCGAGTCGGAAGCGACCACAAATGAGCCCGGCACAACATACCCACGTTCCACCATGATCTGGTGCCCGATGCCGGAGCCTGCGGGATAGAAGTCCACTCCATGCTCCTTGGCGAACGCCTCAATTGCGCGATACTTCTTCTGATTTACTTCGTCTTGATTCTGAATATCGTGATCGAGCGCAAACACAAGCTGCGTGGGATCATGAATCTTCTTCGCCCCGATCCCCTTGAACTTACTCATGACCGCCGAAGTGTTGTCATGCGTCATGACGCGATGCGGGCGGATGGAGACGAAGTCTCCCGTCCGTAGCGGCCGCTTCGGGCCTTCGGCGAGGTGAGCTTGCGCGATCTTTTCGACAATGGTTTGACCCATAAATTCGTTCCTACTCACGACTTGGCAAGCTTCGCTCGCCCTCACAGGCAAGGTAGCCTGCACCTACGTGCCCGTTGCCTATCGTCGTTTTCTACTCGCTAGTTTTTCACTTTCATATCTGCCTTCATTAGCGACATCAACTTGGACACCGATCCGACTTTTTCCAAATTCCAGATCGTATCCTTTAGCCGCTTCTGAGCGCCACTTGAGAGCACGCCCTCTGCCAGCGCCGCAAACTTTTCTTCCACTTCAGCATCGCTCAGCGGGTTCCGCGGATCGCCTTTCGGATAGTCGAGCTGCTTCGAGAACGTCCGCCCATCTATCGTTGTAATGTTCACAACAACCCGTTGCAGTGCGGGGAACACCTTCTCGATCTCAGGATCAGCCACCACTTCAACCTTTTTCAGCTGTGCTCTAATCGTTGGGTCCATGATCTTTTTGATCTCGAATTGCGCGGGAGTGACCTGCCGGTCAACGATCGCCGCCGCAATCACGTACGGCAAAGAATGATCTGCCGTCTCTTTTGTATGCGGGTCGTATTTACTGGGATCTGAGAGAATATCTGCCGCTCGCGCAAGCGAACGAATCTGTACTTTTTCCACTTGATGCGGTTTCAAATCGTTGGCTTTGACCAAATCAAGAACCGCCGAAATGGGTGTATGTGTAAGCGCCTCAGATGGAAATGCTTTCATTCCGCACTGCGTGATGCGCCACGACTCACCCAGCCCATCCGTCAGCAGATGCAGCTTCCATTCTGGACCGAAGCAATGCGTAAGGCCTTCTTTTCCATCAATAACGTGTTCCGGGCCGGTGTAGCCTCTTTCTGCCATGAGCGCCGCGAGGACGCCGCTCTGCGTCGCCATCGGATCGACGGTATTTTTCATCATGGTCAGTTTCCCCGCAGTAACCGCGCCCAAGGTACAGTGGCGGCTGGCGGAAATTCCCACCGCATGCTGAATCTGCTCCCACGAAAGATGCAGCGCCCGTCCGGCCACAAAAGGGGATACGAAAGCGGTCAGCGTCGCATGATGCCAGCCACGCTCGCGAATCCCCGGGAATGCCGCTTCGCAGAATCGCATCTCAAATTCGTGCCCAAGGACCAGTCCTACGATCAATTCGCGGCCATCGCTTTTTGCGCGTTCACAGCAGGCGAGCGCCGCGGGAAAGATGTCCGATGGATGCGATGGATCCTGCTTCCAATAAATATCGTTGTAATCCATACAGCGGATCATCAGCGCGTTGGCAAGAGAGGCCGAGACCGGATCAATCTTCTTTCCCGTGCCGATCACGGTCGCTGGTCCGCGGCCTGCGATCTCGTCCAGCACCTGGAGCGCAATTTTGACATCGTGCTGCTGATATCCACCAAGCGCGCAGCCGATGGAATCGAGGAGGAAACGTTTCGCTTGGAACACCGCATCTTGCGAGAGATGGCTGAAATCGAGCGCAGCCGCCCAGCGCGCCATTTTCGCTGTGATTGTTTCTTTTGCGGCAACAGCTTCTTTCGTTGCGGACACGATTTCTCCTGATTAAGGACTAGTCCCCGCGCAGACGGTCATTCCGGATGGCTTCCAGCCACGAGGAATCTGCTGTTCATTCCCTACTTCCCTCGCTTCGCGAGAATTCTTTGATGCGGCAAAGATATCGCTACTTCATCTTCACATTCTTCGGATTCTTAAATGGCAAGAAAGCCATGAAATCCGCGTGATGCACGATGTAGGCTTCCGTGGTTCGTTTCACTAGATCACCTTCAGCCGCGTGCGCCGCAATGATGTGGCACACGGCATCGGGCACGCCGCACTCCAGCGCCAACGATACTCCCGTAAAAGGATGCCTCAGCGCCTCGCCGCGCTGACTCTGCCGGCTTTTGCCATCAGGCCCGATCTCATACTCAAGCAGCTTGCCAACATCTGCCAGAATGGCGCCCGCGATCACTGTATCCATCTCGATCGGCAGAGCGCGCCCCATGAATTCATGCATTGCTTTGGCGCTGGCGCGGGCAATGTGCACCACGCAACGCTTGTGCTGCATGAATGTGATGGGACAATTCGGAACCAGCAGCGTGAAGGGGATCTGATTCAGATCATCGGGTTTCAGAGGGCTGCGTTCGAGCGCTTTAATCCAGGTCTGCGTCACCTGTTCGCGCAAAGCCTGGTTTTCGATCCACTGAATTTCCGGCCACAGTCCCGCGACCGCCTCACGCATCGCTCTCGTCTCCACTCAAAACTATTTAGCTTACCGTGCGCCACGAGGTTGCGTCGAGAGCGTGTTGGCGAGTACACCCAGAGGTTAGCGATGGTGAGCCTCGCAGACAAATTTGAACAAAAAAAGCCGCGGTAGCGAGCCGCGGCTCGATGCTTGAATACGGGAAAGCGCAGCGCCGTAATTTAGCGTCGGCGACGCGACGACTTCTTTCCCTTGCTTGCCGACTTTTTTCGTGCCGGCTTTTTCTTGGCGGCCTTGCGCGTGGGTTTCTTCTTGGCGGCCTTCTTCTTGGGTGCAGGTCGAGAAGCTTTCTTTGCTGCTTTCCGCGCCGGCTTGCGAGGTTTCCCGCCGCCTCCACCTCCGCCACCGGATGGCTTGGCAGCGGGCGGAGTCGCCGGTTCGGGCGGCGCTTCGACGCCGGGCACTTCGGCTTCTTCTTCCTCTTCTTCTTCCTCGTAATCTTCTTCTAGCGAATCGCCGTAGGCGCCGCTGTCACCAAATTCATCCATTTCGTCATCTCGTAAAAAGAGGGTTTCTTCAAAGCTCATCGCTCCTCCTGATTTCGGGCTGCGCTTCACGCCGGGACATCACGCAAGCGCGGCGTACGCTGGGAAATAAGAAAGACAACTAAAAGACTGCTGCGTTTGGTTGAACGGCGGGCGATTATAGCACAGCGCGTTCTGACGTCTAGCGGAGGCTGCGGCCACCGCAGCTTGCATATTACACCAGACTGTCGAGTTCGGACATCGGATGTAAATCTGAGTTCGAGATATGAGGTCTTAGTCTGCCGTGCGCTATTTGACGTCGCGAATGACCAGGATCATTCCGGGCCGGAGCGTGGCTAGGTTGCCATTGTCATGCTTAATGGCAGCCACGGTGGTTTTGTACGAGCTGGCGATGGAATTGAGAGTTTCTCCTTGCTTCACTCTGTGACGCATCGGAGCTTTTGCAGCTGTTGCTCGCAAGCTCTTACTGGATTTGGACTTAGAAGCAACCACATGAGCGCTGTCGCTGGCGTTGGGCGTTACCGGCAAATGCACGTATAAAATGCGCCGTCCCTGCACGCTGTCACCCCTAAGACGATTCCAGCGGCGCACCATCGCTGGAGGAACGCCGAAGTTGTCAGCCACAGACTGCACTGTATCCCCCTTATGCACCTTATAACGGGTAATGCGGCGGGCGTATGTTGCTTGTTCGGTAGATGGGTGCTGTCCAGGAGTAACCGGAATCACCAGCTTGCTCTCCGGCTCGAGATCCGCCTGAATATCAAGATCATTGGCCTGCGCAATGGCTCGTGGGGTGCTGCGATACGCGCGTGCAATCGAGATTAAAGTGTCTCCCGGAGCAATCTTATGGTAGCGCCACCAAACCCGCATACCCTGGGGAATGGGCTGAATCGCACTCAGATAACTCTGCTTGGTTCCCGCAGGCAAGCGAAGTTCAAATTCCTGATTCTTGGGAGTGGTCCAGCGCAGCAGGCTGGGGTTTAGATCTTGAAGGGTTGCCGCAGGAGCGTCAACGCACTCAGCAACCAGCCGGAGATCGACTGGGTAGTCAATTTTGATTGTGTCATAAGCAACCGGCTTCTCGGTCATGAGCTGATCCAGCCTGTACTGGGCAGGATTCTTGGCCATGATGGTCACGGCAACAATAATCGGCACATAATTCCGAGTCTCTTTTGGCAGGACATTTCGCCGATAAAGCTCCCAGAAGTCCGCGAACCCGGTGCGCCGGACCGCCTGTTGGATGGTACCGGGACCGGAGTTATACGCCGCCATAGCCAAATACCAGTCACCAAATTGGTTGTAGAGATCTTTTAAATGGTGAGCGGCGGCCCGCGTTGCTTTCTCCGGGTCCTGCCGTTCATCCACCCACCAGTTGCGCTGCAAGCCGTAGCCTTTAGCCCTGCTCCCCATGAACTGCCACATGCCGCGTGCGCCTACCCGAGAAACGGCCAAAGGATGAAATCCCGATTCCGCCTGAGCCAGATAAATCAGTTCCGGGGGAACTCCTTCCTGTCTCAGGATCTTTTGGATCATCTCCTGATAGCGCCCGCCACGTATCAAGGCATGCTCCAGCGTGGAGCGTCCGCGAGTTGAGAAGTAATTGATATAGCCGGCCACCGGGTCGGTCAACATAAGCGGCAAGTCAGAGCGCGTGGCCTGCACCTCCACCTCAGCCTGGGCCTTTATCTTGGGGTCGACCGGGTATGTGACGCCATTGGCTTCGTCGATGGGCGCCGGCTCGGCCTTTTGCTCGGTGAATCCCTCCCCTTCCTGCAGAGCCTGCATATCTTCGCTGTTTACGCCTTCGAGAACGCGGTCCAACTCCCGTTGCAGGCGTTCGTCGGAATAGATGTCGAGCGTGCTTCCGAGCAGTAGGTTGAAAGCCCGATCAAAATTCTGCTTGGCCGCGTCCAGATGCCCGGCCTTGTAGTTATCACGCCCTGCCTGGTATTCCTTCTCAACTTCAACGATTACTTCGGCGACGGGATCTGGTTTCTGTTTTGGCTTTGGTGCAGGTGCAGTGATCGTGGCTACCGGTCGGACGGGCTGCTGCTGATTCGCCGGATTAGTAGGTTTCGCGACTGGCGCAGCCGCCTTCAGGGCAGGCGCCTGGGTTTGGGCGGGAGGCAAAAACGTTGCGGGCCGCTTCGCCGACTGGCAAGCCGTGCTCGCCAAAAGCCCGGCGGTGAGCGGTGCAATCAGTAATGAGAGCTTTGTAATCCTCATTGTCTCTATCACTTACGCAACCAGCTCCTCCCGTAAGAAAATTCGGACGAGCTACAAAATCGTACTCTGCCCAGATTCGATGGGTCAATCCAGAATCGGGATGGCCAGAGTTACTTTAGGAACAGGCGCGGCATATTACTCCGGACATCCAATCCACCGCAACTGCTTTCTTTACAACCTGTCGATTCAAACTGAGAACTGACTGCTGAGAACTGCGAACCAAATATTGGCGAAAAACACAATTTGACTAGGGCGCATCGAAGTAAGTCGTGATCCATCGGCAATGGAGAGAGATATGACCCCAACTATGCAGCAGAACAAATGCGCCCACCCGGCATGCGACTGCCCGGCGCCTGCAGGCCAGCAGTATTGTAGCCAGGCTTGTTCAGATTATGCCCAGAAGGCACAGTCCGCGAGTGAATCGGAAGCAAGTTGCGGCTGCGATCACCCAGAATGCTCCGCGGCTAACGCGGCGTAAGCGACTCTTAACGGAACGAAAGCTCCTTCCAAAAGCGGCGCTCCGCCACAACGCGTGCTAGTGGCTCTGAGAAAAGCACATCTCAGCTGCGGGTATAATTACGTCCGCGGATGTCCTTATCTCCCGGAACCAAACTTGGACCATACGAGATTCTCGCACCGCTCGGGGCGGGCGGAATGGGCGAAGTGTATCGCGCCCGTGACACGCGTCTGGGACGAGACGTCGCTATAAAAATCCTTCCTGAATCTTTCTCCGATGGAGGGGATCGCCTGCGTCGCTTCGAGCAGGAGGCGCAGGCCGTAGCAGCGCTGAATCATCCCAACATTCTGGCTGTTTTTGACGTAGGCCAGGACCGCGAGTCCCCTTTTCTGGTTTCGGAGCTTCTCGAAGGCGATAGCCTACGTGCGACGATTGATCGAGGAGCTTTACCCCAGCGCAAAACAATCGAGTATGGAGTGCAGATCGCGCAAGGTCTTGCTGCCGCGCACGGAAAAGGCATCGTACATCGTGATTTGAAACCTGAGAACGTTTTTGTCACCAAAGACGGACGGGTCAAGGTTCTGGATTTCGGACTGGCGAAGGTCGCGCAAAAGGTGAGCGCCGCTCCCGGCGGGTCAGACGGAATCACACTGACAAGCTCGCACACTGCTGCGGGTGTAGTGATGGGCACGGCGAGCTACATGGCTCCTGAGCAGGTGCGAGGCGAGCCCGCGGACGCGCGTTCAGATATTTTTGCGTTCGGGGCGGTGCTCTACGAAATGTTATCTGGCAAGCGGGCATTCCGCCGCGATACCTCCGCCGAGACGATGACCGCGATTTTGAAGGAGGATCCACCAGAGATATCCGATCCTGGTCACTCCGTTTCTCCCGCACTGGACCGTATTGTGCGGCGCTGTCTCGAGAAAAATCCGGAGCAGCGCTTCCAGTCAGCAATGGACCTTTCGTTTGCGCTGAGCGCTCTCTCGGGAACAGATGCGAGCGGTGCGGTGCGGATCGGTGAAGCGCGTCGCATGCCTTCATTTCTACTTTGGGCGGCCGTCGCCTTGGCGTTAGCAATTATTGGAGGAAGTGTCATTTGGCTAGCGACGAGGCATGCCCCGGTAAGCGAGCGCATGCAGTTCGCCATTCCAGTTACGGGTGAGGTGAGCCACATGGCATTGTCCGCCGATGGATCAACGCTGGCTTTCGTCTCCCCGGATGAGAAATCAGGGATACCCATGCTCTACCTGCAACGCGTGGGATCTCCCGACGTGAGGGTCTTGCCAGGCACGGAGGGCGCAAACTATCCATTCTGGTCACCGGACGGCGCCTACCTTGCATTCTTCGCCAACGGCAAACTGCAAAAAGTGACGGTTGCGGGCGGCGCGCCGCAAGCCCTTGCCAACGTTTGGGCGGCGCGCGGCGGGAGCTGGGGACGTCGAGATGTCATCATCTACGAGCCAGATGCCGGAAGCCCACTTTGGCGCATCAACTCCGATGGCTCGGGCGCGGCGCCTGTCACCGACCACATTTTTTCTGGTCAGGACCAGTCGCACCGATGGCCAGTCTTTCTGCCGGACGGCAATCACTTTCTGTTCTGGGCAGGTAACTTTGCCGGAGCCAAAGATGACAGGGCGAGCGGCATTTATGCGAGTTCACTTGATGGAAAAGAGAGGAAGCTCGTGACGCTTGCGCATTCGAGCTTCGCACTCGACTCCAGTCATCTGTTTTACGCCGACGATGAGAGGCACCTTATCAGCGTCGCCTTCAACGCCAATGATGCGACACTCTCGGGCGACGCAACCGTAATCGCGAACGCAGTGGCGGCTCAGCCTGCCACCTATTGGGCGGCCTTGACCGCGGGCGGGAGTGGCACATTGATTTACAACACCAGCACTGAAGCAGCGTTGTCAGTGCTCACCTGGATGGATCGCAGCGGCAAACAGCTGGCGCAAGTCGGCGAGCCGGCGGTTCAATGCAACCCGACGTTATCACCGGACGGCACTCGCGTGGCTGTGGACATCAGCGATCAGAAGGCCAACAACGTTGATATTTGGCTTGAGAGCACCAGCGCGGCCGGCAACTCGCGGTTTACTTTTGACCCCGCAGAGGAAGTAGTGGGTGTGTGGGCGCGCGACGGCAAAACTCTGGCATTCCGGTCCGCAGGAGGCAACGTTGGATACGCAGGACTCATGCTGAAACCGGCCAACGGCCTGGAGCGCGAGCATACGCTGTTCAAAGGCAGGGCATCGGATGATGTTATCCCGAATTCTTGGTCCCTAGCAGATGAGCAGATTCTATTTACCCACCAGAGTGCCTCTGGGTATCACCTGGAATTGCTCCCCGCCGCCGGCGGAAGCCCCGTCCTATTTCAGACAAGTTCGGGTAACCAGGCTAACGGCATGATTTCCCCTGACGGAAAATGGGTCGCGTACGCCTCCGATGAGTCCGGAACCTGGGAGATTTACGTCACGACATTTCCCGGAGCGGCAGGCAAGTGGCAGGCATCTCGCGGGGGCGGCAGGGAGCCCCGTTGGCGAGGGGATGGCAAAGAGATTTTTTATCTCGGGCCAGTCGGGATGTTGACAGCAGTGCCGGTAAGTACCGAAGGGAGTTTCTCCACCGGGACTCCTACACCTCTTTTTCAGTTTCACGGCCGCGCGGCGATCTCTTCAACAGATGTTTTCAGCTACGACGTGGCCAAAGATGGCAAACGCTTCCTGGTGAACCGGTATGTGAAGCCGGAACACATCTCGCCGCTCACTGTCGTGCTCAACGCTTCGGCAAAAACAGCAAACTAGAAAGCAATTTCCGAATCTCCGCGCGCAAATTAGAATCAACAACCACAATGAAGGCCATTCAAGTAAGGCAGCCCGGCGGGCCGGATGTGCTCGAGCTCGTTGACCTCCCGACTCCCCAGCCGAAATCCCATGAAGCCGTGGTGAAAACTGCCGCCTCCGGCGTGAATTTTATCGACGTCTATCTTCGCGAGGGCCGCTATAAAGGCCCTTTTCCCTTTGTAGCAGGGCAGGAAGGCGCAGGCACAATCACGGCCATCGGTTCAGATGTGAAGCTGGTGAAGCCCGGAGATCGCGTAGCCTGGAGCGGGATTCTGGGTTCATATGCAGAATACCTTGCAGCGCCGGTTGAGGGCCTGGTGCCAGTCCCGCAAAATGTTGCCGATCAAAGCGCAGCGGCGGCGATGTTGCAAGGCATGACTGCGCATTATCTTTGCCACGACACTTATCCTTTGAAGCCAGGCGAGACCGCGCTGATTCACGCAGCCGCTGGCGGCGTAGGGCTCCTCCTCGTACAGATGGCGCACAATCTCGGATCGCGGGTGATCGGTACGGTTTCTACGGAAGAAAAAGCCAAGTTGGCGCGGCAGGCGGGTGCCGACGAAGTGATTCTCTATACGCAAACCGATTTCGAAGATGAAACCAAACGCTTGACCGGCGGCAAAGGGGTGGATGTGGCTTACGACGGCGTGGGCAAGGCAACTTTCGAGAAGAGCCTCAACGTGCTTCGTCCGCGCGGCATGTTGGTGCTCTACGGTGCGTCAAGCGGGCCGGTTCCTCCGGTCGATCCGATGACCCTTTCGCAAAAAGGCTCGCTGTACATGGCGCGTACCATGCTGGCTCACTTCACCGCCACACGCGACGAATTGCTGGCGCGCTCGGGTGCCGTATTCGAGATGATCGCTTCGGGAAAGCTCAAACTGCGCATCGCGCACGTGTACAAGTTGGAGGAAGCTCAGCAGGCGCATCGGGATTTAGAAGGACGGAAGACGACGGGGAAGCTGCTGCTGATACCGTGATTCTGTACTACCGAATCGATAACTCTGGAAAGTCCCGCTGATAACGACTGGGATCAAGAGTCATCAACCGGTCGGCCCGGACTAGAGCGTGAGCCGCAACAATGAAATCTGCAAGAAGGCGTTTCGGCGAGCCGCCGCCAGAATGTCGACGGCGCTTCGCATAATCCGCAAAGCCTTTAGCTGAGCGTCTCCACACGGATTCATCCAGGTCAAAGTCCACCGCGATCCCTGTATCCTGCAGAAAATCATCAACGAAGCTCTGCGTGGCTGAGGGATGAGCCAGCAACTCCGCATATACCGGCGCGCAGATCACCAGACCTCCACGAGCATGCGCCTCGGACAAATCTGCCGCTATACGCGATGCCAGGGGCTCGCTCGACCACAGAGCGGAAACAATATTGGTGTCAAGCGCGGTCCTCACTTCCTTCGGCGCTCCTCGGCACGCAGGTTCCGCAACCAGGAGTTGATTTGCTTTTCTCCGCCCCGGAAGGTGCCAAGAGCGCCCTTGTACTTGTCAAATTTGCTGGAAGTGAAACGAGACGGACGCATGATGGTCTGTTCGCCTTCAACCACAAACTCAACCCGGTCGCCGGTGTTAAGTCCGAGACGGATGCGTATTTCCTGGGGGACTGTTACCTGACCTTTGCTGCTGATTGTGCTGGAGTATCGCATCTTTACTTTTCACTCCTACAGTAAAGATATATCTCTTTACCTAGCTCGTCAATCGCTGTTTTTGAGATGGACGCCTTATCTCAGCGTGGCTTGTAATCGAAATCGACCAGCCCGTCACGGTAATCAATTTTCAAATCAAGCAAGTGCAGCATCACGAACCCGAGTGTCCCGAAACTTCTGTGCCCTCATTGTCGCTGACGCTGGTAAGGTCGAATGACAGCAAATCCTGATTCTCCTGCCGAAGATGACCGAACTGCAAAATGGCTTTATCAGCCGAGTAAACCTTCTTAACCGATCCACTCAACCCTTTTACAATCGTGTCATCCCCGTGCACCTTCGTGATCTCGCGGGCCGCAGCGGGTGTTATCTGGTTGGTAAAAGCACCAGTGTCAAGCAAGAATAACTTGTTCGGAACGTCGCCGATCTTGGTGGGTACAAGAAGGTCGTGCCCAAAGCGGTAGACAGGCGTATAGCTCTTCATCTCCGGAGCAATATAACGATCAAATGGACCGGAACGTGGAGGAGCCTTAGCTGCGTCCGTTGGCTGATGTTCGCTGTCGGACGGATCTTCGGGAGAATCGGCATCTGCGGTCTCGGTTTTCAGTTCCGGCACTCGAGGAGCCTCGTCAGGACGCTTCGGCAATTCCTTTAGGCGGAGCTTCTCGTTAGGGAAATCAATATCCACCATGAAGTCTGAGAAAACGTCAGCGCCGATCAGTCCGTCCTCACCCATTACGGAGCGTTTTTCCAGAACATATACCGGGCAATCCTTGAATTCCAGATTGCCAACTTTGATCGAACTGGCGAGGCCAATCCAGCCAGGGTTAGTGCCTTTGTCTCCAATACCGCCGACTCGGGTTTCCGACAACTTAGTGATGCCGGCCTTCTCGGCGATTCCCCGATCAACCAGAATGCCGCCAGCTCCGGTATCAAGCATCAGATTCGCCTTCTTACCGTTGAGCTGAACTGCCAAGCCATAGCCTCGCAAATGCTTCGGATCAAGAAGCAGACGCACCAATTGAGTTTCAGTTGAGGCGACATTGCTTACCAGCCGGCAGACGCGTTTCGGCTCTTTCTGGCGTGCTTTTAGGTATTCGAAATAGAACTTCGCATTGCTGCGGCTCTCGGCATCATCGTTGTTCTCAGATGCTAAATAGTCCTCTAAATAATTGATGCGTTCCTTCTTCCCCAAGGTATTAATCCACGCTTTTGAATGTCCGGATCGTTAGGATCGAGCTCGTGGGCTTTATCGATCATGCGCTTGGCGCTGGCATACATAGAAATCGCCTTGCGAACCCGGGCCAGGCCCAAGTAGGCACGGGCACTCGGGTATCCCGACTTGATGACCTTGACCCATTGTTCTTCTGCTTCAGGAATTTTGCCTTCGCGAAACAGCACTTCACCCAAAGCAACTCTCATAGTAGGTGAATCGATTTTTTCCATTCCTTTGGAAATGGTCTCGTCCGCATGCTGCACGTCTTTGCGCTTCAGATAAACGCGAGCTAAGCCAGTGTAACCGTCGGGTGAACTCGGTCGTTCCTGGAGAAGCTGCTGATACTTTTCAATCGCGGCGTCAAAATCTCCCTTCCGATAGAGACGAACCGCCTCGCTAAGCGGGCTGGGAGCTGATATTCGTGCAGGCGATGTGGTGCCAGATGGAGTTGAGGAAATGCCGGAAGCCGCCAGCGATGAGGCAGCCGCGCTTGAAGGCACCACCTTCTCGTCATGCGCAGATTGCGCTGCAACTATGTGGCAGGGTAAGCGAGAACAAAGCAGACAAAAATAACTTGCCGCATACCATTCATCCTCGCAAGGCCAATCGAGCGTCGGGGGTTTTGCGGCCTAAGGCCCTGAAGTGTGCCACGAAAAGTGTGCACCTACAATCAAAAAATTGCACATCGACCATTCTGGCGGCGAGTGGGATTACTCGTGCGCTCCTCGCGTATAGCTTTGCGCGTACCCAGGAACCGCATGGGAGCTGTTGAGACGCGGGTCATTGATCGGCTCGCCGGCAACCATTTTCAGCGGAACCACTCCCGCCCACGTCGGGAAGGCGTAATCTTCTTCGTCGTCAAGGGGAGGTCCCTGCCGCACTTTCGCGGAAAATTCCGTGATCGGTAGCCGCAGCACTAACGTAGCCTTCAGCTCTTGCTCGTTCGGCTGGCGCGATTCCGCCCAGCGCCCCGGCAGAATGTGTTCAGACAGCGCATGCAACGCCTTCAACTTCTCTGCAAGGTCTTTCACCGCAGTCGCTGTTCCCAGCACGACAACGGAGCGGTAATTCATCGAGTGATTAAAGATCGACCGCGCCAGCACCAGTCCATCGAGGAGTGTGACAGTCACGCAGACTGGCACGCCTTCATCCATGTTTCGCAGCATTCGGCTCGCGGCTGAGCCGTGAATGTAGAGATGGTCGCCGTCACGTCCGTATCCGGTTGGAATCACGAACGGCTGGCCGTTGATCGCAAATCCAACCTGGCAAATGAAGCCCTCGTCAAGAATTTTGTAGGCCTCGGTGCGATCATAAACCCCACGATGAGGCTCGCGGACCACACGTGTCCGCGCGGTTGGCTGATAGTTTTCGGACATTTCGGTGAAGTCTCCCGTTCTCCCGGCAATCGCAAAGGATAGTGAAAAGTGTAGCAGGACAACAAGCAGTTGTAATGAATCAGTCGATCGCGAACCGCGTGAACTCTGTTTTTCTTCGCGCCCAGGCGTTATCGCTCGTAGCGCCGCACTACCATGTGAACTTCATGGCAAACTGAAACTGCCGCGGATCGTAAGCTGCCGTCGGCTGTCCCGCCGCAGTGAACAACGGGTTCACATCGGCAACGTTGAAACGGTTGGCTAGATTAAACATGTCGACGATCAAATCCATCCCCATGCGTTCGCCAAAATTGATCCGGCGTGCGACACGCAGATCATTGAAAACAGTCCAGGGCTTCAGTCCTCCATTGCGAGCGAAATTGCCATCCAGAGCCAGCAGGGTCGGTGTTCCCCCTGCAGCGAAGACTGCAAAGCAAGGCTCCTGAAACGATCCGGTTGGCGAAAATTTGGAAGCGATGGTTGGGCCGCACGGCGTGGCAGGAGTCTCTGCGGGTACAACGTTCGGCCGGCCGGTGCTCGGAGAAAACTGAAAGTTATCCGGATTTCCTGTAATGATGTTAAACGGACGGCCGGAGCCGAATTCAATAAGCGGAGCAACTGTCCAGTTGCTTAACAGGCGACGCGCAAAGCCTTCGCCCGAGACCTTCCCTGTCTGATAAACGCCGCTGAATACGAAGCGGTGACGCTGGTCAAAAAGGGAGTTAGAGCGTTCAAGGCTGGGAAAGTAACTGTCCTGAGGTGCAAGTGGGGATTGCAAGTCTGTCGAGTCATCGATGGCGTGCGAATATGTGTACGACGCCAGAAATTCATAGTGCTCGCTGAATCGCTTCTTCAGATTCGCGGTGAAGCCGTGATAGATCGAGCTGCCGTTGGAGAAGTTGGCATCCATGTCGCTGAAGGGGATGCAGCTCACGAGCGTGACCGGATCACAAGCGGCGTTAAGGCCGTTGGCCTGCAACAACGGTTGTGCAAAGAGGGTCACGCAGCTGCCCGCACCTGCGGCGATGAGCGCGTTGGCGATTGCCGGATTCAAGCCCGAAGGTCGGAAGAAATTCATGAGGGCGGCAGAAACCCACGGCTGTCCATTGTTTGGATTAACATTGCAAGGCAGAAATCCTTGCGAAGCCGCGCCACTTCCCACAAAGAGAGGCCCCGCCGAAGCATTTGATTTGGGATCGGTGAGTGCCGCTTGCCAGTTCTTGAGAAGCAAGTCGCCACGCGTTGTGTTGGCGTTGATCGGCCGGTTCAAGTGGCGTCCACCATTAAAGTTGTAGGCCAGGCTGAGGGACGTGTTGTGGCCCAAATCGTGCTCGAATGTGAGGTTCGCCTGCTGCGAATACGCATACACAAAATTCTTTGCCTGCGGGTAACCAAAGGGCTGGAACGCCAACGGAAAGAACGTTGCCGGCTTCAGGTAGTTCTGATTGACGAACAGGAACGGATTGGAGGGAGAATTTCCGGTGAATGGGTTGGGATTAAACCGTTGCCCACTGGACTGGTAACCTGGGATGGTGGGCAGGCAGCTCGGGGTAGTCAAAATACCCTGGAATATGTTGGTCGCGTTCAAACTGCTCGCATCCGGTGTCACATTAGGATTGCAAGGCGCACCGCCGGCAAAAAGCAACTGGCCGCTCTTCGATCCATCCGACGCGTCGCCTAAAAAGTACAGCCCGAGCAGCGGGTGATCGTAGAACATGCCATAAGAGGCGCGCACCACGCTCTTACCGTTGCGCCCTGGATCCCACGCGACCCCTATCCGCGGCTGAATATTGTTGGTATCGGTCTGAATTCCCTTTTGCAAACCCAATTGGTTATAGGCCGAGAGCGCTAGTCCAGAAGGTGGCGTGAACTTCGGCGGGAACTCCACGTCGTAACGCACTCCGATGTTAAGCGTCAGATTCGGCCGCACCCGCATGGAATCCTGCCAAAATGCGCCCAATGGCTTGTTGCTAAAACTGTCGCGCGGATTACCAATGCCCTGCACCAGCGTGCTGGGGATGCCGAGGCCAAAAGCTTGCACAGGGGAGAATCCAGGGACGTCGATGCCTGGTATCACGAATGAACTGCTAATCTGACCTGCAGTGAGGGCGCTGAAGTTGTAAACGCCGCCATAGTTCACGGGGAAAACCGCGTTTAGTGGCAGATAGTTGAAATCCACGCCGAACTTCGTATCGTGTCGCCCAATTGTCCAAGAGAAATTGTCGGTAAATTGGTAACGCTGTTCGGTTCGCTGAATGTAGGAATACGGCTCGCGCCCTACGAATGCAAAACCCGCAATGTTAGAGGCGACATTGGAACCTCCCGGCGCGCTCGAATAGAAATACTGTAGTCCCCGCCGCGCATACTGAAAGCGGAATTCATTCACTTTGGTGTTGCCGAAAGTCCAAGTATCTTGGACTAGCCCGGCAGCGTCGCGATAAGTCTGGGACGATGTGCGTGAAAATGCGTTCTGCCCGAATGTCTGGTTCTCTCCGTTTACCTGAATCCCGTTGACCGTGCTGGGGCTGACGTTGGCGCGCAGCATAACGCGATTGCTGTTGTTGAGATTATGGTCAAGCCGCAATGAGTAGAGACTTGTTCCTTCGAACACCGGATAATTGCCCGCTTGCGGTACGAGGCCCAGAAAACTTGCAGGCAGCCCGTTGCATAGCTGATTCGAGCTGTTGCAGGAAGTCGGAAACTGAGTCAGAGGGCTTCCATTAGCGGGAGTAGGTATCGCACCCAGACTGCGAGAATTCCGAATGATGCAGGATAACTTGCGTTAAGCGCGATTCCGGATGAGCCTCCGGCTAAAAACGCGTACTGCTGCAGCAGGGCCTGCGGAAGCCCTGGAGTGCTGAGGAACGCCGCTTGCGCTGGCGTTACTTGTATCGTGAATGTTCCAGGAGGTGCCGCGCCTGAAGCAAAGATGTTAGTGGCATCGAAGGGCTGCAGTCCAAAGCTGCCATTCGGCGCACCTATACTGGAAAACCCCGTCTCGTGCCGCCGCGTGACCTCATAGGAGAAGTAGTAATAAGTCTTGTCTTTCTTAATCGGCCCGCCAAATGCCGCTCCCGCCTGCACCCGCGTGTATGCCGGGTTAGGCACCGTGCTGAAAGGGTTCACCGCCTGAAAATTGCGGTTGCGCAAATAG
>Ga0066705_10000082_pt1 | contig 17584 bp, 12 predicted proteins | sample GraSoiAngelo_154_FD_66506 | JGI IMG/M metagenome (GOLD analysis project Ga0066705, IMG submission 66506) | Grasslands soil microbial communities from the Angelo Coastal Reserve, California, USA - 14_1009_13_20cm | ecosystem: Environmental > Terrestrial > Soil > Grasslands | place: USA... | reverse complement strand
TTTGTGATCCCCGCCGCCATCAGCAGCCGATGCAGCCAAAACCCGTCGTAGCCCGCCTCGTAGCAACTCACCACGGCCGGGGTCAGTCCCAGCGCCCGGGCCACCCGCTCGCGCATCCGATCGATCAGCGCCAGCAAGCCGCCATGATCGCCGCCCTCCAGCTTATGCCGCGACATCCTGTTCCGGTCCGGGCAATACACCGTCACCAGCCAACTCCTCATGCTCAGTTCGATCGCAACAAAAATCGTGCTAATACCTTCTGTGATGGGCGTGCTTACGTGGGGTGCTTGCATCTCGCGTCTCCCTGGTTCGAGTGTGGAAACCCAAACCTAGCGGATGCACGCCCATCGCCACATAGAATCTACAAATCCACTTCAATCCCACGCGGGCGCGAAGCCGGGATTCACGCAGCGCATGTTCTTCCGCAGGCCTGCGATGGCCTTCATGTCCTCATCGTCGAGGCCGACATTGAGCGCATTGAGATTGGCCTCTTGGCTTTCCCGGCGCGACGCCTTCGGAATCGCGGCGACGCCGTCCTGATCGAGCAGCCATTTCAGCGCCACCTGGGCCGCGCTGGCGCCATGCTTGCGGCCGATCGCAACCAGCGTTTCGTCGGAAGCGGCGCGGCCCTGCGCCAGCGGGCAATAGGCCACCAGCGGAATTGATTTCGCGGCGAGATATTCTCTGACCGTCGTCTGATCAAGCATCACATGATACTCGATCTGATTGCAGGCGATCGGCGCCTTGATCTCCTCGACCACGGTCTTCAACAGCGCGACGTTGAAATTGGCAACGCCGATGGCGCGGGTACGGCCCTCTTCCTTCAGCTTCATCAGGGTTTCGAACATCGCCGGCAGGTTCATGATTGGGGCCGGCCAATGCACCAGGTAAAGATCGACCTGATCGAGCCTCAGCTTCTTCAGGCTCTTGTCGAACGCCAGGCGCATCGCGTCGGGTACGAGGTTTTCGTTCCAGACCTTGGTTGTGATGTGCAAATCCCTACGCGTGACGCCAGAGGCGGCAATTGCAGCACCAACGGCTGCCTCGTTGGCGTACATTTCCGCGGTATCGATATGGCGATAGCCGAGGGCAAGCGCGCTTTCGACCGCGGCGCGGCAAACATCGCCTTGCATGCGAAACGTGCCGAGCCCCAGCCGCGGCAAGCTGATACCCTGGGTTTTGAGATCTTCCATGGGTCGCTCCTGAACAGTTCGCCGCCGGACGAGCACGGCGACGTCGCGTAAAGCAAGTGTTGGCTGAAGCAAAGAAAGAGATGGCGGACCCGCCGGGTGCAGTGTGCCCGCGAAGCACGGGGCGGATCAAGGCCACTTAAATCAAGATGTTGCGACCACGTACTAAACAGACTGCTCAGGAATGCTGCGGCGGGATTCCGGGCACTCGCGCGTCCGGCCGTGGTTCGATGCCGACCGACCAAAGGTCGCGATTGTCGACATCCTTCAGCGTCACCGTCATGACGCCGGACCGGCCGTCGATCTCGACATGGCCGAAGAATTGCAGCCCGAAGCATGGTGCGAGGTTTTCGCCCTGCTCCGCGCTGCACCCCTTCTGGAAAATTGCCGAAGGTCCGAACGTGTTGTCGAGCTGGCCCGGTCCCCATGTCCCCGCATGCAGCGGGCCCGAGACGAATTCCCAGAACGGCTCGAAATCGGAAAATACCGCGCGGTTCGGATCGTAATAATGCGCGGCCGTGTAATGCATGTCGGCCGTCAGCCACACGGTATTCCTGACCCCGGCGCGTTTGATGAACGACAATAGATCGGCGATCTCGTGCTCGCGCCGCTCGGGCGGGCCGTCGCCTAGCGCTATTGCGTCCTCGCTGATCACGCCGATCGGCAGGTCCGCGGCAATCACCTTCCAGGTCGCATTGGAGGCCGCGAGCTCACGCTTCAGCCAGCCGAGCTGTGCCGGCCCCAGGATATAGGTGTCGCTGTGGTCGTCACGCTTGTTCCAGGTCGAATCGCGGTAGCTGCGCATATCGATCAGGAACACGTCGAGCAGCGGCCCATATCCGATTTTGCGATAGACGCGGCCGGCTTGCCCGGCGACAGGCCGGATCGGCATGAATTCGAAGAACGCACGGCGCGCACGCGCCACCAGGCGCGAGGTGCCGTCCTCGTCGTACCCGGTCGCGTCGACACTGCCGATCGGCGACCAATCGTTGGTCACTTCATGATCGTCCCATTGGGCGAACATTGCCACCTGCGTGTGGAAGGCGCGCAAGTGCTCGTCGAGCAAGTTGTATTTATAGTTGCCGCGAAACTGTGGGAGGCTGTGCGCGACCTCGGATTTCTCAGCCGTCACTATGTTGCGCCAGATTTGACCGTTCGGCAGCTTCAATTCCGACGGCACCGGGCAATCGGCGTAGATGTGATCGCCGGAATGAATGAAGAAGTCGGGACGGTTTTCCAGCATGGTCTTGTAGGTGCGCATGCCGCCGCGGGAGGGATCGATGCCCCAGCCCTGGCCCGCGGTATCGCCGGACCAGACGAACGAAATTGAATCGTGCACCGAGGGCGCGGTGCGGAAATGCCCGACCGTTGTTTCGCCGGCGATGCCGCTTCCGGCGAGGTCCGTAAAGCGCACCCGATAGAAGATATCCTGCCCGGCGGGAAGATTTTCCAACAGCGCCTTCGAGGTGAAGTCATGGTCGGGCATCGCGTCGGATGATGCCGCGCAAAGGATGGTGTTGAAGCTTTCGACGGTGGAGCATTCCACCTGCATCCGCGCAGGCCGATCGGTGCGCGCCCACACCACGGCGGAGCCGGCGGAAACATCGCCCGATTGAATGCCGCCCGAAATTTGCGGGCGATCGGCGGCACGGCTGAGATAGGGTTTTGCGAGACCCCCTAAACCTGCGAGTGCAACCGTGGAGGCCGAGCGGGCCAGCAACTGACGTCTGGTCAGGGTCCGCTTCGCGCCTATCGCAATCGCCATTCGGAAAACCTTCGTCGAATCACGACGAAGGTTGCCCGCTCAACTTGACTCCTGGCCGACGGTTTTTTGACTCCCCGTCAACGGTTTTGCGACAGACGGATGACTCGGGAACAACGCGCCGCGGCGCTTATTCGGCCGACCGCTTCCAGTTGCAGATGCCGCCGGACTTGCACGGCCAGCGCTGGACGCGGCTATCGAAGGCCTGGGCGTCAAGGGGATTGCCATGCCGCCGCCCGAGCTTTGTTCGAACCGCGACTTGGGACCGCGCATTGCGAACCGGCGCAGTAATGCGGACGCGCGCCGCGGTGTGAACTGGCGCCACCGTGTGGACGTGCGCGGCTCTCACCTGTTGAACCGCCACTTTCCTGGGCTCGGTCTTCAGTTCATTGCGCGCCCACCATGCTTCGCTATTGCGATCGGTGTCGGCCTCGACCGCGACCGGCGCAAATTCGGTAGTCGGCCCCAGCGGCATCGGCGAAAGCACCGCTTGCGAAAGATCAAGGCCGAGGAACTGGTCGGGACGATACCCGTCGGCAACCGATGCGCCGCACGATGCCAGCAATGCCGCGCAAACAAATCCGAGAAAAGCGCCCTTCAGGATCATTAAAATTCTCCCGAAATGCCTCAAAGAAAGACCAACTCCATTTAGGAGGCTGAGGCGCACATTGCCAGCGGGAAGATTGCAGGCAGGCAATCTATTTGGTTCCGCCTCCGGACAGCGTCTTCACCAGACGATAGAGATATTCGCTGCCCTGATAGAATGACTTCACGGGAACACGCTCGTCCTTGCCGTGAATACGGAATTCGCCGATGTCGATCGCCATGCCGGAATGGCCATAGGTCGGGATCCCGGCATTGCGCAGGAAACTGCCATCGGTGGCGCCCGCACTCATGACCGGCAGCACAACCGCGCCGGGCCAGAATTCACCCGACAGTTTTTCAATCGCGCCCATGATTTCCTGGTTGAGCGCGGATGGCGCGCTGAGCGTGGCCTTGTCGAGTTGCGTGACCGTGATCTGGTCGTCGGCCAGCACGCGCTCCAGCGTTGCCTTGACCTCGTCGACGGATTCGCCCGGCATGATGCGGCAGTTGACTTTGGCACTGGCGAGCTGCGGCAACGCATTCACCGCATTGCCGCCCTCGATCATGGTCGCGACGCAAGTGGTGCGCAGCAACGCGTTGTAGACCGGATTGACGGCGAGCCGGACAAACGACATTGCTGCCGGGTCCGGCTTGTCCGACATGACCGCACGCATGTCGGCCGCGACCTGCGGATTTTCAAATTGCGCCGACCGCTCGAAAAACGCCCGCGTCGTATCGTTGAGGCGCGGCGGGAAACTGAATCTTGAAAGCCGCACGAGACCTTCCGCCAGATGATAGATCGCGTTGTCCTTGACCGGCACCGCGCTGTGGCCACCGCGATTTTTGACCTCGAGCTGATACGTCAGCGCGACCTTCTCGCTGGTCTGGACGCTGTTCCTGATCGGCTTGCCATCCTTCAGCCCGACCCCGCCGCCCTCGTTGAGCGCGAATTCGGCATCGATCAGGTCGCGGTGGTTCTCGAGCAGCCACTGGATGCCGAGGCCATCGCGGTCGAAGATTTCCTCGTCGGTCTCGAGCGCGAGGATGATGTTGCGATCTGGCTTGTAGCCCTCGCTCTTGTATCGAATGAGATTGGCGATGAAGGAAGCCGCCATATATTTGTCGTCGGCGCTGCCGCGCGCATAGAAGTAACCGTCCTTCTCGGTGAGCTGGAACGGTTCGACCGACCAGTCGTCGCGGATAGCCGGAACGACATCGAGATGCGCGACCAGGAGGATCGGCCTGCGCGCCCCGCTGCCATGTAGACGGGCCACCAGGTTGCCTTTGCGAGGCGCGGGCGAGAACGCATGCACGTCGGCCTCTGCAAAGCCGGCGGCCTTGAGCCGCGCCGCCATCGCTTCCGCCGCGCGCGCGGTATCGCCGGTCGCGGTGGTGGTGTCGATTTCGATGAGCTCCTTGTAGATATCATGCGCGAGTTGCTGCGACGGCGTCAGCTCTTCGGCACTCGCGCCACCGGCAACGAAGAGAACCGAAAGCAGGATTGCCGGAAACTTCCATCTGGTTTTTCCAGCCAACGCTGTCCTCGAACCCATTGCTGTCTCCGTTTTCAACGGCGAGCGTCCCGGACGTCCTTGGCGGTCACCACGTCCTGGTAGCTGTTGCCGAAATGCGTCCGCAGATAGTTCACGACAGCGGCGATCTGGCCATCCGTCATCATATCGCCAAACGGCGGCATGCCGCGCCTTCCGTTGACGACGAGTGAGATGGGATAGCCGGCCGCTTCGAGATTGCGGTTGTCGGCCAATGACGGATAGGATCCGGCGCCGATTGCACCTGCGGCATCGCTCATGTGACAGCCCTGACAGACATTGGCGAACAGTTCCTCGCCGGTCATTTCGACAAAGCGGTAGCCGGAGCTGAACGTCCTGACGTCCTGGGCCGACACCGCGGCCGACAGCGATGCCAGTAGTGCCGCGGCACCAAGCCTCCATGTTTTGGAAGTGGGCCGACTTTGCCGCATCACGTCCTCATCACGCGATCATGCAGCCGCGCAATGGCATCGAGCGAGGAGAGAATAGCTCCCTCCTGCCATGCCGGAAGCGCGGACGCATGCTCACCCGCCAACGCGATCCGTCCGTCGATCTGGCACAGATTGCGATAGTGTGTGATGCGCGCCTCCTCGCTCCAGTCGCCGCTGCAACCGAGCGCAAACGGCACCCGATGCCATGCCACGGCAACGCCGTTTTCATATTCGGCCGCATATTGCGGATGGATCATGGCGCCGAACTCGATCGCGCGTGCCACCCGCTCGGCCGGCGTCATTGCGGTAAATTCATAGGCGTTGGCGCCGTCGAAGATATAAGCGCCGAGCAACACGCCGCGCCCCGAACGATTGAATCCGGTGTTGGGATAGGCGATCTGGCGGATCGGCAAGTCGGTATAGCTAATGCCGCCATAGATCGCCTCGTCCTCCTCCCAGAATCGGCGCTTGAACTGGAGGCCGATCTTGACCGAACCTGCATAGGGCACGGCATCGATGGCTGACTTCACGGCGGCGCTGACGTCGACCGGCAGTTGGCTGAGGATCGACAGCGGAATCGTGCAAATGCACCAATCCGCTTGCGCCTGCTGCACGGCCGCCGGGCTTGCGGTATCGACATAACTGACGGTGACGCCGCGGTTATCCTGCTGAATTCGCGTCACCTTGCAATTGTAACGAATGAGGTCGCCGACCTCTTTTGCGAACGCCTTGCCGATCATATCCATGCCGCCGACGGGCTGAAACATCGTGGTCTGAAAATTATAGTTGGCGAAGTTCAGCAGATAGCGCCAAACCCGCGATTTCAGGATATCCGACAAGGCGAGCGGTTCGCCCGGCAGCGGCAGGGCATCCAGCCCACCGCCCGGAGCCCTGGCATAGCCGCGGAATTGCGCCGAGATCAGATTGGCCTTGTACCTGTAATCGCGATCGAGCGCGCCCCACGACCTCAGCGCCTGCAACAGGATTTCCTGGTCTTCCCTGGTCACGGCTTCGTCGAGCCTGCCTTGCTGGGTGACCTTGGCAAGCAGCTCTGAAACCTGGCCCTGAAAATCCGCCCGGATGGCGCGGATCCGCTGCGGCGCGCCATCGAACGCCCGCGAGGCATGGATCAACGCGTTGTAATTGAGCTGAATGAAGGGTTCGAGCGAAACCCCGAGGCGCTTGCAATAGTCGAGCAGCGCGCGGTGGTGATAGGGAATTCGCCACGGCCCGGGGTTGATATACAGACCGCTTTCGAAGTCGCAAGTCTGCGTGAAGCCGCCGAGCTCGGTGAAGCTGTCGCCGCCGCGCAGGGTCCAGTTGCGGCCCCCTGGCCGATTGTTGAATTCCAGGATCTGGACCTTGTAGCCGGCGTTGCGCAGCTCAAGCGCCGCCGTCATGCCTGCTAATCCAGCGCCCAGGACGAGAACGGAAGCGCCCTTCGGATCGCCCTCCAGCTTGATCGGACCTTGATAGGGCGATTCCGACGCGAACCCCAGGCTCGTCATCGCATGATACATCGCGGCGCTGCCAGCCACGGCGCCAACCAGCGCGAGCAGATCACGCCGCCTGATGGCTGCAGGTTCGTTTTGCATTCTTGTTCAAACCGAGTGGAGCCCAAAGACGTCACAAGCGACATCAAAGGAAGCTGGGTAGCCTCGCTCTGTCAAGAAAGTGCGTGAACACAGGGCCTGCGCAACACGCGTATTTGATGCCGTCAAACCGGCGCGTTTTGCTCCATTGCAAGCTCGGCCTGCAGGCTTGCCACATCGCGGTAGATCGAGGTAACCGCGAGCACCCTGCCCTTGGCTTTGTAGCGCAACAGACAATCACGCGCCGCGATGTCCCCGTCGATCGCGATCTCGTCCCACTTTTCGGCATGGCCAACATAATTGATCGGTACATCGTAATGCTGGCTCCAGAAGAAGGGCACCGTGTCGAACGCCTGGCGCTGTCCCAACATGTTGTGTGCGGCGGCCTGTCCCTGGCGCTCCGCCACCACCCAATGCTCGACGCGGATATTCTCACCCGAATGCGGGTCGGGCCAGCGCGCGATATCGCCCGCCGCGTAGATGCCGGGAACGCTGGTCTCGAGATAAGCGTCGACGACAACGCCGCGATCGAGCTTGAGGCCTGCCTGCTCGGCAAGTGCCAGCCGCGAACGCACCCCGACGCCAACCACGACCAAGTCCGCTTCGAGCGATCCGCCGCTCTTGAGCGTGGCGTTGTGACCCTCGATCGCCGCGACGGTATCGCCGAGATGGAAGATAACGCCATGCTCCTCGTGCAGCCTGCGGACGAAATCGCCCATCTCGGATCCTAGGATGCGCTCCATCGGCCGCTGTTCCGGCGCCACCACATGAACCTCGATGCCGCGGACGCGCAGCGCCGCCGCCACTTCAAGGCCGATGAAGCTCGCACCGATCACGATCGCGCGCCGCGCGCCCTTGGCGTTCCCGATGATGGCGCGGCAGTCAGCGAGCGAGCGCAGCGTATGGACATGCGGCTGGTCGGCACCGGGGATCGGAAGCCGCACCGGCTCGGCGCCGGTTGCCAGCAGCAAGCGATCATAGGCGACGCTGCCGCCGTCGGCGAGAACCACGTTGCGCGCTTTGGTGTCGATCGAGGCGACGTTCGTTCCGAGCCGAAGGTCGATATTGGCATCGGTGTAGAAATCGTCCGCACGCAGCGGCAGCCAGTCCTCCGGCGCGCTGCCCGCCAGATAATCCTTCGACAGATTTGGCCGATCGACCGGCGCAGCCGCATCGTCGCTGAGCATGACGATATCGCCGCGAAACTCCTGGCGCCGCAACATCTCGGCCGCGGCAAAGCCCGCCGCGCCGCCGCCGACGATCACGATCCTGCCGGGTGCATCGACCGGCCGTTTGCCGCGCGCGACCGGCTGTTCGCGCTTTCGCCGGACAAAGATGCGGTCGCCCTCGCGATCTACCTGCCAGACCGAAAGCGCGTTAAGGGCCGGCGCGCGCGTGGCCTCTCCGGTGCGCAAATCGAAGCAGGCGTGATGCCAGGGGCAGCGAATGGTTTCGCCGACCACGAGCCCCTCGGCGAGCGGTCCGTGGTAATGGCTGCAATGCGCGTCGATGGCGTGGATCGTAGCACCCCTGCGGGCCAACACGACCTCCTGATCGCCGACGTGGCCAAGCAAGGTATCGCCTGGGAAATCGGCTGCAACGCCCTGAGTGAGATCGGGTCCGGATGGCGGGGTTTGCGCTTCTGCCATGGCTGCTCCCTCCGTTCCCTGCTTGCGAATATGACACCCTGCAGGATTATTTGTTCCCACTGCCGAGAAACGCGCTTTCGATCATATCGCCGATCGGCTGCCAGGTGCCGCCATCGAATTGCACCAGCCGCATCTGCTCGATCGGGCGAAAATCGTCGGGAGCGGTATTGACCGCAATGCCCGGCAGCAGGATCGAGCCCCGAAAATCCTTCAGCGATGCCGCCTGCCGCATCACGTTCTCTCGTGACAGATCGTCGCCGCATTGCGTCAACACCTGGACCAGGGTTTCGGCGGCGGCATAACCAAACAGGGCGTTGCCGTCCTCCTTGTTGCCGTCGGGATAGTACTTTTCCATAAAGGACGACCAGTCCTTCATGCCGGCATCGTCCTTCCAGGCGGGATCGCCGGCATTCTTCAGAAACGAGGTCGAGATCACGCCGATCGAATTCTCGAGTCCGGCCGGCCGCAGCGCGTTGGCGATCGAGGCAGAAACGTTGTCGAGCAGAAACACCGGATGCCAGTCGAGTTCGGCCATCCGGCGGATCGCGAGCGCGGCGATGGCCGGCGCCCCGTCAAACAGCAGGATTTCTGCACCGGAATCCTTGAGGAGGTCGATCTGGGAATCGATTGATTTGTCGGAAACATCGAACGAGATGTCGGATACGATCATCCGTGCCCAGTCGCCGAGCCCTTCCTGCAATCCCCTGAACAGGTCGCGTCCGAACTGGTCGTTCTGCCAGAGCACCGCGATCTTGCGCTCCGGGTAGGATGCCTGGATGTAGTTGGCATAAATCCGCCCCTCGGCGTGGAATGCCGGCTGCCAGCCCATGGTCCAGGGGAACGCCTTGGGATTGCTCCACTCTTCGTCGCCGGAGGCGAGGAAGAGTTGCGGTGTCTTGCGCGCGTTCAGATAAGGACGTACGGCCAGGTTGCCCGGCGTGCCGAACGATCCGAACATCAGCAGCACCTTGTCGGTCTCGACCAGCTTCCTTGTCTGCTCCAATGCCGCCGCCGGATCGGAACTGTCGTCATAGGAAATGAACTTGATCCTGCGGCCGTTGATGCCGCCGCGCTCATTGATCATGTCGAAATAGGCGGCTTCGGTCATGCCGATGGTCGAAAACGCGGCCAACGGACCGGTGTACGGCATGATGTTTCCGATCCGGATTTCGCTGTCCGTCGTGCCGGCCTCGAGTGTCTCATCGGCCAGCGCTGCGCCGCAGAGGTGGGCCAGCACCGCAACAAGCGGCAGTACGGAACTATGCTTCAAACTGATCCGCATCGGTCGACCCTCACGCACAGCGCGGCAAGTCCGACATCGACCTGCCGCGACCGGTTGCTTGCGAGGAGCTATTCCCAAATCTAGCGCTTTTTGCGGTCACCTGGCATCTTCCGATCCGGTCCGCGGCCCGGTTCCGACCGGCACGAGGCCCGGCCCCGGCGGGTGGTCGGCGATTTCTCCCAGTGCCGCGTCCGGCCGGGAAAGCCCGGTCGCAGGGTTTCATTTCAGGTCAGTATTGACTATGTAAAAGCAACTGATCGATTTGACTCGCACTTGTACGACGATCGAGTTCCAAGATGGCAAAGACCAATCTCGACCTCACTTGTCCCGTGGCCCGAACGCTCGACATCGTGGGCGAGCGCTGGACCCTCCTGATCATTCGCGACCTGCTTTCCGGCACCAAGCGCTTCCAGGATTTCCAGGAGCGCCTTCCGGGGATGGCGCCCAATGTCCTTTCGGATCGGCTGAAGACGCTTGAAGCCCACCGTCTGGTGCGCCGCGACTTCTATTCCGATCATCCGCCGCGCGCCGCCTACACCCTCACCGACCAGGGCCGCGAACTTGGCGTCGTCGTGCTCGCGCTCGGCCGATGGGGCATGCGCAATCTCGCGGGCAAGCTGAACAAGGGCCTCCAACACGAGGAAGCCTTCCGGCATCTGGCGCAGGCCGATGAGGCGTTGAAGCGCCGCCCGGTCCAGCGCGGCAAAGCCGCCGCCAAGGCTGCGTCCTAGCGGCAGCGCCCACTCACCGTCACGTGAGCGTAGCAACGCCGGGTGGCGCGGCGTCCGGATCATCGCGGCCGCCGATGCCGGCCCGCTTGGTAGTCAATTTATAGTGACATGCCATTTCGCTGGCGCTTCCGCGACCGGCTTGCGCCGGTTTGCGCGCCAATGACTATTGACTGCGCTGTCACTATTGTTTTTATAGTCAATAGCTGAATTGGTGCTGCAGGAGTTATCCATGACGGGACCGCGACGATGAAACATCCAAGGTTGTGGATGGTGGGCGCGGCCGTTGTTTTGGCCGCCGCGGTGGCGGCCTATCTGTGGCACGCAGGTCTTCTTCCCTCGGGAAGCACGACCGCCGCAAGCCCGGGTGCGCCGCCGCCACGGCCGGTGCCCGTGACAGCGGGTATTGTGAGAAACGAGGAATTCTCGATCTCGCGCACCGGCCTCGGCACCGTCCAGGCCTACAACACCGTGACCATGAAAGTGCGGGTCGACGGCGAGGTGCAAAAGATCGCCTTTCACGAAGGCCAGGACGTTCAGGTGGGCGACGTGCTGGCGCAGATCGACCCGCGTCCATACGAAGCGCAACTGCACCAAGCCGAGGCCGACAAAGCGCGCGACGAGGCGCTGCTCGCCAATGCCAAGCTCGATCTCGAGCGTTTCAGCTCGCTCGTCGTCAAGGAATTCGCCACCCGCCAGAGCGTCGACACCCAGAAGGCGCTGGTCGCGCAGTACCAGGCCGCGATCGCGCGTGACCAGGCGGTGATCGACAATGCGCGCGTGCAGCTCGCCTATACCACGATCGTCTCGCCGCTGGCGGGCCGCACCGGCATCCGCCTGATCGATCAGGGCAACATCGTCCACGCCACCGATTCGAGCGGGCTCGTCGTCATCACGCAGATGGCGCCGATCAGCGTGATCTTCACGCTGCCGCAGAAATATCTCCCTGAAATCATCGATGCGACGCGGCGCTCCTCGCTCGCCGTATCCGCCTACGATCAGGACGACCGCATCAAGCTCGCCGAAGGCCGTCTCGAGCTGATCGACAACCAGATCGATCAAGCTACCGGCTCGGTCCGGCTCAAAGCGATCTTTCAAAATCAGGACGGGCAACTCTGGCCCGGCCAGTTCGTGAGCGCCCGCCTGGTGCTTGGCGTGCGTCGCGGGCCGATCGTGCCGGAATCGGCGGTACAGTCGGGACCGAACGGCGCTTACGCCTTCGTGGTCCGGCAGGATTCCACCGTCGAGACCCGCCCGGTGCGGATCGCCGCAAGCCGCAACGGCGAGGCGCTGGTCGAGAGTGGCCTCTCTGCCGGCGAAACCATCGTGGTCGACGGCCACTACAAGCTGCGGCCCGGTGCCCGCATCGCGGCCACGCCAGCGCCTGCCGCGCGCGAACGCACAGCCTCCACAGCACAAGGCCGAGAGTAAAGGCGGAGCGCGCGGGATGAATATCTCCGAACCCTTCATCCGGCGGCCGATCGCAACCGCGCTGGCGATGTGGGGCCTCGCAATGGTCGGCCTCGTCGCCTATTTTCTGCTGCCGGTCGCGCCGCTGCCGCAGGTCGACTTTCCCACCATTCAGGTGACGGCCCAGTTGCCAGGCACAAGCCCCGAGACCATGGCGTCGTCGGTCGCAAGTCCGCTGGAACGGCAGTTGGCGCAGATGTCCGGGGTAGCCCAGCTCACCTCGGTGAGCGGCATCGGCATTTCTGTGATCTCGATCCAGTTCGAGCTCTCCCGCAATATCGACGCCGCCGGACAGGACGTCCAGGCCGCGATCAATGCCGCCACCGGTCAGCTCCCGAAAAATTTGCCCTCGCCGCCGACCTATCGCAAGACCAATCCGTCGGATCCGCCGGTGATGGTGCTGGCGATGACCTCGGACACATTGCCGCTGACGACCGTGAGCGATTATGCCGACAACATGTTCGCGCAACAGCTCTCGCAGGTCGACGGCGTCGCTGCGGTGCTGATCGCCGGCGCACAGAAGCCCGCGGTCCGCGTCGAAGCAAATCCGCTCGAACTCGCAGGCCGCGGCCTGAGCCTGGAGGACCTGCGGTCGGCGATCGCGACCGCCACGCTGAATGCGCCCAAGGGTACGCTCAACGGCCAGCGGCAAGGCTATACGCTCGAGAACAACGACCAGCTGCTGAGCGCAGCCCACTATCGGCCGGTCATCGTGGCCTGGCGCAACGGCTCGCCGGTCCGGCTCGGCGACGTCGGCACCGTGGTGGATGGGGCTGAGGATATCCGCGGCTCCGGCACCTACAACGGACAGCCGTCGATTATCCTGATCATCCAGCGGCAGCCCGGCGTCAATGTCATCGACACCGTCGAGCACATCAAGGCGGCACTGCCACGCCTGAAAGCATCGATCCCGCCTGCCATCGACGTCCACATCGTCACCGATCGCACCCAGACCATCCGCGCCTCGGTCGACGACGTCCAGTTCACGCTGATGCTCACCATCGCGCTGGTGGTGATGGTGATCTTCCTGTTCCTGCGCAACCTGTGGGCCACGCTGATCCCCGGCATCACCGTTCCGCTGTCGCTGATCGGCACCTTCGCGGTCATGTATGCGCTCGGTTACAGCCTCGACAACCTCTCACTGATGGCATTGACGATCGCGACCGGGTTCGTCGTCGACGACGCGATCGTGATGGTCGAGAACGTGGCGCGTTACCTGGAACAAGGTCATTCGCCGCTTGCCGCCGCGCTCAAGGGCTCGCGTGAGATCGGCTTCACCATTATTTCGATCAGCCTGTCGCTGATCGCGGTGTTCATTCCGGTATTGCTGATGGGCGGCATCATCGGCCGGCTGTTCCGCGAATTCGCCGTCACCGTGAGCGTGGCCATCCTCGTCTCGACCGTCGTCTCGCTGACGCTGACGCCGATGATGTGCGCCCAGCTCCTGCGGGACGAAAAGCACAGGCAGCACGGCCGGCTCTATCGTGCCAGCGAACGCTTCTTCGAGCGGATGCTCGCAATCTACGAATCCGGCCTGCGCTGGGTGCTGCGTCACCGGCGGCTCACGCTGAGCGCGACCATTGCGACGATCGTCCTGACCGGCTATCTCTATGTCCTGATCCCGAAGGGCTTCTTTCCACAGCAGGACACCGGTTTCATCGTTGCGGTATCCGAGTCCTCGCAGGACGTTTCCTATCCGGCCATGCTGGAACGGCAGGCGCAGCTCGTCCGCATCCTGCTCGCCGATCCCGGCGTCGACGGCGTGATTTCGGCGGTCGGGGTCGGCGGCATCAACCAGACCATGAATAACGGCCGCATGTTCGTCAATCTCAAGCCGCGTGACCAGCGCGACGCGAGCGGGAGCCAGATCATCGACCGATTGCGACCGAAGCTTGCGGCCGTACAGGGCATCGCGCTATTCATGCAGGCTTCGCAGGACATCAATGTCGGCGGGCGGGCGAGCCGCACGCAGTATCAATTCACGCTGCAGGACGCCGACCTCGACGAGCTCGATCACTGGGCACCGATCCTGCTTCGCTCCTTGCAGGCAATCCCATTGCTGCGCGACGTCGCGACCGACCAGCAGATCGCGGGGCCAACCCTGCGGCTCGAGATCAATCGCGACACGGCATCCCGGCTCGGCGTCGCCACACAGGCGATCGACGACACGCTCTACGATGCGTTCGGACAGCGCAAGATCGCGCAATTTTTCACCCAACAGAACAGTTATTGGGTGATCCTGGAGGTCGATCCGCAGTTCCAACTCGATCCCAATGCGCTCGATCTGATCTACGTGCCCTCCAGCAGCGGGCGACAGGTGCCGCTGAGCGCGCTGGTCGAGCAGAAGCGCACTGTGCGGTCGCTGTCCGTCAGCCATCAGGGCCAGTTTCCCGCGATCACCCTCTCGTTCAACCTCGCTGCCGGTGCGGCGCTCGGTCAGGCCGTGGAGGCGATCGAGAAGGCGAAACGGGACCTGAATGTCCCCCCTACCCTGATCACCAGCTTCCAGGGCAACGCCCAGGCCTTCCAGGATTCGCTCCGGACCCAGCCGCTCCTGATCCTCGCCGCGCTGATTGCTGTCTATATCATCCTCGGCGCGCTCTATGAGAGCCTGATCCACCCGATCACGATCCTTTCGACCATCCCCTCGGCCGGCGTCGGCGCGTTGTTGATCTTGATGGCGTTCAACCTCGAGCTCAGCGTCATCGCGCTGATCGGCATTCTCCTTTTGATCGGCATCGTCAAGAAGAACGCGATCATGATGATCGACTTCGCGATCAACGCCGAGCAGGCTGAGGGGATGAATCCCGAAGATGCGATCTATCAGGCGGCGATAAAACGCTTCCGCCCGATCATGATGACGACGTTCGCGGCGCTGCTTGGCGCGCTGCCGCTCGCGCTCGGCCACGGCACCGGTGCGGAGATCCGCCGACCGCTCGGATACGCGATCGTCGGTGGCTTATTGGTGTCGCAATTCCTCACGCTCTACACGACGCCGGTGGTCTACCTCGCGCTCCACCGGTTCAGCCGCAGCCGTGCCCGGAAGCTGACTTCGCTCAGTGTCGAGCCGGCGATCGCGGCGGAATGAAGCGTCGCCTTAAACGTCCACCGCATTGCGCGCGATAATATTGCGGTAGAACGCGGCGCTGAGCTTGGGCGTCCGGCGCAGCGTGTCGAAGTCCACGCGGTAGAGCCCGAAGCGCTTGTCGAAGCCGTAGATCCATTCGAAATTGTCCATCAGGCTCCACAGGAAATAGCCACGCACCGGCACGCCCTCGGCAGTGGCGCGCTGCAACTGCGTCAGATAGTTGCGCAGGTACATGATGCGATCGAGATCGTAGACGTTGCCGTCGGCGGCGATCTTGTCGTCGGCGGACGCGCCGTTCTCGCTGATGTAAATCGTATCAATGTTCCAGATTTTCGCCGAGAGCCGCGGCACCCAATAAGCCGTCTCCGGGCCGACCCTGAGCCAATCGGAATTCATGCGCGGGAACGAGGCCGGAAAAGGCAGAACGTCGAAGCCCGGCGCCTTCTCGGACGCAACCACGTAAAATTGCGGCGCGTAGATGTTCAAGCCGACGAAATCGTTCGGCGAAGAAATCACCTTCAACTCGTCGCCGGTGAATTTCGGCGCGTCTTTGCCGGCATATTTGAGAAAGGCGTCGGTGTATTTGCCGGTCAAGACCACGTTGAGGAAGCCGGCGTTCAATTCGCGCGTCGCGATCTCGGCAGCGCGAATGTTTTCGGGCGTATCGATCGCGGGCAAACACGCCGCGATATTCTCGGCCGGGCCCACCTTGGTGCCGGCGCGCGCCCTGGCGCGGATCGCCTGCACAGCCAGGCCGTGACCGAGCGCGACATTATGATGGACCTGGTTCAGCACCGCCGGCGGCAATTTAAGACCGGGGGCGTCGATACCCCAGCCATAACCGAAGTTCACGAACCTGCCGACTTCGTTGACGGTGAAGAACGACTTGACGCGATCGCTCAAGCGTTCGGCCACATAGCCGGCGTAATTCGCGAACGCTTTGGACGTCTCGCTCGACTGCCATCCGCCGACACGGTCCTGCAGCGCCTGCGGCAGGTCCCAATGATAGAGGGTCGCAAACGGCTCAATCCCGTTCGCGAGCAGTTCGTCCAAGAGGCGATTGTAGAAGTCGAGGCCTTTGGGGTTCGGCGCGCCAGTCCCGTCGGGAAACACCCGGGGCCATGCGATCGAAAATCGATAGGCCTTGACGCCGAGCCCCTTGAGCAGGCCAACGTCTTCCTTGTAGCGATGATAGTGATCGTCGGCGCGGTCGCCGTTGCTGTGGTCCCTGATCCTGCCCAGCGTATGGCTGAAAGTGTCCCATATCGACTGGCCGCGGCCGTCTTCCTTGACCGCGCCTTCGATCTGATAGGCTGATGTGGCCGTGCCCCAGATAAAGCCGCTCGGAAAACTGGTCGAGGCGCGCCGGTCGGATGCCGGTTGGGTCACGCTGTCTTGTGGCCTCGCTGATGCCATGCCGAGCGCCGAGAAACCGGCCAGCCTGGCAAACTGCCGACGTGAGAACTTTCCGAGCACCGACTTCTCCCGTCAGGTTCGCTATTGGCTGGCACGGATGCCTAAAGCCGCGCTACAATGACTAATACCCGTCAATTTGATAAGCGGAAATCCTATCGATCTGGAATGAAACCACGTTGGGCGTCGCCCCATCGACGAATCCAACGCCCTGGAAATACTTGGCGCCCATCGCGAGATTGACGATCATGTACATCGGATCATCGAAGCCGACCGGAACCTTGATATCGGACACCGGCTTGCGATCAATAAAATAGACGATGCGATCCTTGAGCCATAGCACACCGTAATCGTGGAAATCGTCCGCTGCATCGGGCCGCAAGAAGTCAAAGCCGCAGGATTCAATCCGACCCGTCGACGGCAGCCGCCAATGGGTCGTCATCGCGAGATTGCCCGGCCGCTCTCCGCGTCCCTCCAGCACATCGATTTCGGGCGGCCAGCCGCCATCATTGGCGAGCATCCAAAAGGCCGGCCACACACCCATCCCGACCGGCAGCTTCGAGCGGATCTCGAAATATCCGTACTTTTGCGAAAACGAATTCTGGGTGGTGAGGATGCCCGAGACATATTCATTGTCGAACAGCACCGGCTTCAGCTCGGGCGGCGTGCGGCTCGCGACGATCGAGAGAACGCCATCCCGAACCTTGAACGGGTCGAGCCCGAGCGGAGTTGTTCCTCGTCCAGCGTAGCGCGGATCGACGTAGATTTGCTGCTCGCCGTTCCACGCGTCCTTGCGCTTGAAGTCCGAGCCGTCGCCGCCCCAGTAGCGCGCTTCCGGCCAGGC
>Ga0066705_10000080_pt1 | contig 17643 bp, 20 predicted proteins | sample GraSoiAngelo_154_FD_66506 | JGI IMG/M metagenome (GOLD analysis project Ga0066705, IMG submission 66506) | Grasslands soil microbial communities from the Angelo Coastal Reserve, California, USA - 14_1009_13_20cm | ecosystem: Environmental > Terrestrial > Soil > Grasslands | place: USA... | reverse complement strand
ATGATCTTGCTCCAATCGTTCGGAACGAAGACGCCGTTTTGCAGAACGTAGCCGGACGGCACTTGCATCCAGCTGTTGTTGACCATGATCCAGAACGCCGAAAACGTGGTCCCCAGCGCGACCATCGCGGTTGAAAACAGATAGAACCATGGCGGCACGCGGCTGCGGCCAAAAATGAGGACGCCGAAGAAGCTGGCCTCGAGCATGAAGGCCGTGAAGGTCTCATACATCAGCAGCGGGCCTTGGATCGGCCCGGACATTTTGGCCAACGCGCTCCAGTTGGTGCCGAACTGAAAAGCCATTACGATCCCGGACACGACACCCAATCCGAAGGCTACTCCGAATATCTTCAGCCAAAATTCGAAGATCACGCGGTAGACCGGGCGGCCGGTCGCAAGACATAAGACTTCGAGGACAGTGAGCCAGGCGGCCAGCCCGATCGTGAAAGATGGAAAGATGATGTGGAAGGTGATGGTGAAGGCGAATTGAATTCGCGACAGGAGAAGCGCCGTCATATCCATTTGCAATTCTCCCGATCTAAGACGAGGTCATGCCGCGACATTGCGTGACGGCGGCGCCATGAATTCGGGGCCGACTGGATCGGTAATTGTTTCGCGCAGGATCCGATCAATCTCGGCCTTGGTCGAGGCATCGAGCGACCAGCCAGTCACCTCGTCGACGGGCCGCAGCTGATCGGGGCGCCGCGCGCCCCATAGAGCCGTGCTGATACCCTGGTCGAGCATCCAGCGCACCGCCAGGTGAATGACGCGCTTGCCGAAGCGTTGCCGAGCAAGCTGATCGAGCTTCTCCACAGCGGCCAGATATTGCGCAAACCGCGGCTCGCGGAATTTAGGGTCGCTGCGCCTCAGATCGTCGCCATCGAAAACCGTATTCGCCTGCATTCGTCCGGACAGCAGCCCCCGGCACAGCGCGCCATATCCGAGCGTCGCAATCTTGTTCCTGCGGCAATAGGGCAGAAGGTCGGTTTCGATATCCCGTTCGAACAGATTGTAGGGCGGCTGCAGCACGTGAAGCGGCGCAACGCGGCGAAATCGCTCCATCTGGAGCACCGAAAAATTACTCACTCCGATGGCCCGGATCTTCCCCTGCTCAAATAGCGCGAGCATCGCTTCCGCGGTTTCCTCAATCGTCACCAGAGGATCGGGCCAGTGAACCTGATAGACGTCGATGTAATCGGTTCGAAGTCTCCGCAAGGAATCCTCAACCTCCCTATTGATGCGGGCACGGCTGGCATTGCGAGATACTTTTCCGTCTTCCCATTGCAGTCCGGCCTTGGTGGCAATCAACACGTCCTTGCGCAGCCGGGCCTCAGCGATCGCCTTGCCGACGATCTCCTCAGAGCGGCCAAATCCATAGACCGGAGCAGTGTCGACAATGTTGATGCCATGCTCGAATGCGGCGCGGATGGTGGCGATAGATTCAGCTTCGTCGGTGCCGCCCCACATCCATCCGCCAATGGCCCAAGTGCCGATCGCAACCGGTGATACCTTGAGCGACGTACCGGGAATATCGATAAGCTCCATTCTCGCTTCGATAGTTTCTGCTTGATCGGCCATGATACTGTTCCTTCTTCGAGTGCGTGCGCCCTAAGGCGCATGAGTGGCAGATAAGTCGAACCTCAATCAGTCCGCAGCGTCCGAGGGCACAGCGTACAGACCGGCCTCCTCCGCAGCGATAAGCCCCAACGCCGTCCAGTCGAGCTCGCCGTAGCCATGCGCGATACCCGTGATCAACCGGTCCCGGACCACGCCAACTGATGGCATGGGGGCACCTGCTTTCTCCGCCTCCGCGAGCGCCAGGCGCACATCCTTGAGCACGAGGGGCAAGACAAATCCCGCGGCGTAGTTTTGTCTGGCGATCTTGTCGCCGTAAATCTTGTGCGCACGTCCGCCGAACATTGTGCTCGTCATAAGATCGACGAAGGGCTGCGGGTCGAGTCCACGCTTTCGGATAACGGCAACGACTTCTCCCAGCATTTCAAGTGCCGTCGCGCTCAACATATTTCCGAGCAGTTTGACGAGGTTCGCATCCTGCGGATCAGCACCAACCACAAACGTCCGTTGCCCGAGAGCGTCGAGGATCGGTCGGCAGCGCTCGACATCGGCCGGCGCGCCGGCGGCGACGATGAACAACTGGCGCGCCTTTGCGGCATCCGGATTCCCGAACACTGGCGCCGCGACATAGCCCTGTCCGTGCCGCGCATGCTCGCTCGCCAGGAGCGAGGCGGTAGCCGTGCCGATCGTGCTCATCGATAGATGTATCGCGCCGGGCATCAAACCCGCAGCAAGACCATCGAGAGCATCATCACGGCGACCGAACACGACTTCGCGGACGGCATCGTCGTCCGGCAGCATGCTGATGACGAGCTCGCAATCGAGCAGATCGCCGATGTCGGTCGTCGGCCTGAGACCAAGCGTCTCAAGTTTGCTAATTTGATCCGGACGCCGGACATACGCGATCACCCGTCGTCCGGCAGCCGCGAGGTTAGCGGCCATTGCCGTTCCCATATGCCCCAGGCCGACAAAGCCGATTTCGCCTACGACCGGCGGCCGACCGACCGATTCAAAGCCGCCCCGGCGCTCATGAGGCGGATTCCCGGGCAGACTTCCGAAGGCGAGAGGAGAACAGGATTCGTGCTTGGACATGGCGGCTCCTGGCCGACTGCAAGCACACCTTCCGGTGCGCGTTTTGCGAGGGACACATTCCGCTATCTGGTGGCGAGCGGATTTTGCGCTTGTCTCAGCTTGCCGCGCTCATGAGGTTTCTTGCGCGGATCTTCACAAAGACCTTCGCGCAACCTCGGCGCTCGCCCGGCCAAGGACCCTGCAGGCGCGCTTGGAATAAAATCGAATTTAGTTGTCTGAACGCCAATTTAATGGCGCCGAAACTCCATCCGCTTACTCTGACGCTACGTGCCCCAAAGGGCAGACGCAGACGAGGTCTTTCCATTTGCGAGCGACGACGACGGCTTTGATAACGGCGTGACCCCACCATCATTCCCATGCGCTCCACGAGAAAATGCCGGCCGAGGACGAAAGCCAATGCCCGTACCAGGAACAATAATGGGTGATATTGGCGTCGGCCTTCCCGGGTTTCTTCCCTCATCTGGACCGATCGTCCAAATCACGCCGCCCGATATCGCGCGTCGCCGACTGGCGAGTTGGGGTGTCATACAAGCGGACACGGTAAAGGTTACCCGACGCGAGACATTCGAGGACGCCTTTCAAGCTGGACGCCATTTGCTGATCGCTTACGAACGCGCAGAACGGGATGATGGGGAAACACATATCGAAGGCTTGCCGAAATCGACTCTGCGCGAGTTCAATTGCAAGCTCAGCTTTGTGCCCGCCGGGCATCGGTTCTATGGATGGCAGAGGCCGCGGGTGCTGACGCGCGTCACTTATTTCTACATCGATTCGCAAGATCGGTCGTTTGGTCTGGATCCCCCCAGGATCAGTCCCCGCTTGTTCTTCTTCGATCAGGCCGTCTGGGACACGGCGCTCAAACTCAAGGCCGAGGTCGGCAATTCCGATCCAGGCAGCGGCCAGTACGCAGAGGCCTTAAGTCTCGTGCTGATGCATGAGCTCCTTCGATTGGAGCGAACTGCATCTGCTGCGGCAAGGCCGGTTCGTGGCGGCTTGCCCGCGTGGCAACAGAAGCGCGTGGTAGAATTCATCGAGGAGCATCTTGCGGAAGACATTTCGTTGACAGCTCTCGCCGAGCTCGTTGATCTCAGCCTCTACCATTTTGCGCGCGCCTTCACGCAATCGTTCGGCGCGCCTCCGCATCGCTACCATATGGCGCGCCGGATGGATCTCGCCAAAAACCTTTTGCAGATGCCGACGCTCTCGGTGACGCAGATCGGAAGCCGGATCGGCTTTCGCGAAACGAGCTCGTTTACGAGGGCGTTTCGAAACTTTACCGGACTTACGCCGACCGAATATCGGCGTCAGCGAGAGGGTTAGCTTTGCGAAGCCACAGGAGGTAAAGATGCGCAATGATCTTCAATATGGTCGCAAGGACGCGGCGAAGCGCTGCGCCATCTGTAGCGAAAGGTTTGGTCTCATCCGGCACTACTCCTGGCGAACTGCCCTCTGTTCAAAGAGGTGCGTCGATCGCTTCAGGTCCCGCGAGGCGGTCGACCGCAGATGGTTATTTCGACCTTGCGCCGCCAGACAAACAGTTGCGGTTGGAATTATACGACTTCGAAGCGAGGAGGCTGCGAAGTGAACGTTCTATGCCAGCTGCTCCTGTTGAGCTGTCTTGTCGCCTATTGGCGGAGCCAGCCACGCAAACCACACTAGGAGGCGCCATATGAGATTCATCCTGGTGAATGGCAGGACCCCTTGCCGGCAATCTTCATGCACGCTGTGTGGCAAGCAGATCGGCGGGAGCTATCTGCGAGAGATCGCAACGCGGCTCCCCTATTGCGATCCTGATTGCTACGCCGATCATTGTGAAGGCGCAGTTCTGGCCATCGAAAATCATGCGAGTGCGTCATACGCGAGTCTCGCCATATCGAGGGACTAAGCGATGGTGCACCGGTCAACTGCGCGAACGCTGCGGCGTTCTCAAACTGCCTTGGACGTTCGACGCTGTTTCTTTCGTCGTCGATTGGCAGTTTGCGAAGAAGTTCGATGCCTACGCGGGCCTCATGTTCTCACAGGTCAATGGCGGCCTGGCGAACGGTTTCCTCCATCCCAACACGATCGATCCCACGGTCGGCCTTCGCTTCCGTTTCTGAAAAGTCAATCAATGGACCGGAGGGCGACCGGCACGATCAATCCGAGCTACACCTAAATGGAGAGCCCACAATCAACCTTTGGCGCGCGCCATTGAGCGTCGACATCGTTGCCACCAATGCCGTTCGGTTTGGCCAAACGCCCCACGAGCTGGTCATTCGGTAACGCAGGATCGGCCTGCTCCAATACTGTTACATTCGATGTGGTGTAAAAGGCCGGAACCACCAAGGGTACGCTAAGCGCAATGCCGAGCGTTACCGCAATTGTGATCGAGTCCTGTTTTGTGAGATTCAACATGTTGAACTCTATTTAGAATCTGTATGATCTGGCGCGCCGCGTGAAAGCTTGGCGGCGCGCCCGTGCAACATCGAACGTCAATCGTTATATTTCGGTCCGCCGTGATAGCGGTACGCATTGGTCGCGTCCGTCTCTGTCGCCGCGGCACGATCAGCATTGAACGCGTAGACTGCTTGCCGGTCTGAGGGCGCGGCCGTTTCTGCAAACGCCTGTCCTGAGATCGTCATCAGCATCACCATTGATGCGGCTAAAGCGAGATTTATCGTCATGGCTCTGTTTCCTTTTGGTGTCGTCCTCAGATTGCGGACCGCATCACAGCGTAGGGAATGCCGATGCAGTCGACGTTGATATGGACCTCCAATCCGCTGCTGCCATTAAATTCTGCTTCAAAAAGCACCTAGGTGCGTCCAACACTGCACGCAGATCAAGGGTGTTGGCGAAGGCCCGATGCAAAGGGTTGTTGTATAAAAAAGGATTTATTGGTCTCGAAAGGGCCCGCCGCCTATCTGGCTGAGACGGCAAACGGGAATAGCGGCAATGAAATTTATTACCGCAAGACGGGATGTATTGAGAACATTCGCCTTGACGATGGCGACAAGCGCGATTGGTGTTGCCTCGACGGCAGCCAGGCCCGCGGCAATGGCAGTGGGATCCACGTTGATGCCTTCTGGGGCCGTGCATCTTGAAGCGTTGAGAGAACGTTTGGCGCAGGTGCCGCGCCGTCGCAATTTCAAGACCGTACCGATGATCCTAAGCCATGCGGAGCAATGGGATCATGAAGCTTTGACCGACGTTCTCTCTTACGGGGCTGCGCAAAGACAGGTCTGGGACAATACCGACATCGAAGGCCCATGGCTCAACCTGATGCGTAATGCGCTCAACTCGCAGATCTGGTCGTTCAACCATCCGGATTTCCTCGCGGTTTCCGTGACCCACGGGACGGCGCAGCTCGCGCTTTACGATCAAGCCATGTGGGACAAATATCAACTCACGAAACTGGCCGGCGAGAACTTCAAGACCAACACGCTGATTTTCGAGCACAAGGCGGTGGCTACCGGTCCGGCAAATTACGAGGATCCCGCGGGGCTCTTCTCCGGGGATGATAATTCCATACCAGCGCTGATGCGGCGTGGCGTGGTTTTCATGTCCTGCCACAACGCGATCTGGGAACAAGCAGCAGCCCTTATCAAGCTCGACATCAATCCTGACAGGCTCTCTCACGCCGCGCTCGCGGCAGAATTGACCGACCATCTGGTGGATGGCGCTGTTCTGATCCCCGGCGCCGCTGGCACACTGCCCGAGTTGCAGCAGGCCGGCTTTCACTACGCAACGTAACACCGATGACTGCGCTGCTCAGGCCAAACCCCCCGCTCATTTGTAAGAACGCTTATCTAAGGCAAATCAGGAGAAGTCGCATGGCCATGATCGAATGGAACACCTATCGCCAGCAGCTGACCGTCCGGATTGGCGAAATTGCCAAACTCAGCCCTGACACGATTAGGGGCTATCAGGCGCTGACTGCCGCGGGCCAAAAGGCTAACCTGCTCGGGCCAAAGATCCGTGAGCTCATTTCGCTTGCGGTCGCAGTCACCGTCCGGTGCGACGGCTGTATCACCGTGCACGCCGAAGCGGCGGCGCGTCACGGCGCCTCGCGGGAAGAGATTGCTGAAGCACTTGGCGTCGCGACAGCCGTCAACGCCGGTGCCGCCCTCGTCTATTCTACGCGCGTACTAGACGCCTACGAGCAGGTGACGGCTGCTTGACGACCCTCCGCTGACCGTTCGCTAGTTCCTTTCTGGATGGGTTGCGCCCGAGCTGAAGTTAGCACTTGAACACACCCGACTAGCGCCGGATCATAGCCGCTCTGTTGAGCCGGCTCCCGCCGATCACATTGGCACCGGCGCATACGGGCACGCAATCTCGACGACACACCCAGCCCCTGGGCGAATGGTGAATCGAAAGCCGTGCAACTTCACGATTGCCGCTACCAAGTTCAGGCCAAGACCCAAGCCCGATGTGTGTCTTATCTTGTCCGACCGGTAGAAACGCCTCAAGACGGCGTCGCGCTCGTGTTCGCTTATGCCAGAACCAGTGTCCTTGACGCGCACGATGATTTCACCATTGCAGCAACCCAATTCGATTTCGACTCGCCCGCCGGCCGGGGTATATTTGACGGCATTGTCGACAAGGTTGGCGACAGCCTCGATCAAAAGATCTCGGTCACCATAAACACTTACTTCTCGCGGCGATTGAACGACGAGGTTGATGCCTTTGTCTTCCGCTATCGGCTCATACATGTCACCCACTTCGCGCACGAGGTCCGATAGCGCGACTTTTCCGAAGGCAGCCGACCGCTGGCTCTTCTCGATTTCCGCTAGTCGCAAGATGGCGGTGATGATAGAGAGCGATTGATCGAGCGCGTCTATCGTCTTGTCCGCAACCACCTGCAGCTGCTGCATTGTGCCGGCGCCGGTGCGACCGCGCTCAAGCATGAGCCTCGCCCGCGTAAGTGGCGTGCGCAGGTCGTGTGCGATGTCATGGCCGACGCCCGCGAGGGAGTGGATAAGAGTTTCCATCTCGTCGAGCATGCCATTGACGATCACCGCAAGTTTGGAGAAGGGATCGTCCGTGTCGTCATGCGGGAGCCGTTCGCGCAGGTTGCCGGCGACGATGCGTTGCACCCGTTCGTTGACCTCCATGATGCGCTTTCGGGCACGAGCGCTCAGCATCACGCCGACCGCAACGCAAAGAAGCACCGCGGGAAAGAGCCCGAGTGCGAGCGCCGAACCAACGACGCGTGCGATCTCCTCGATTTCATCGGCATTTCGTCCGATCACCAGCAGGTTGCCATCGGGCAAACGTCGCGCGATCAGGCGGACCGCCTGTTGCTCTCGGCCGCTTCCGTCGATCCGGCCGACCACGGCGTTTTGTGCCGTGCCGTCTATCTTGAGACTGGGTGGCTCGCTTTCCACGTTGCCTGCGATCCTGTCGCCATCTGAGCCAAACAATCCCACGAGCCGAATGCGAGCCGGATCTTGTCTTAGACTCTCGTTGATTGAGTCGAGCCTCTGCCTGGGCGACAAGCCGGCAAAGATGCCCATCTGCAAGCCAATCACGCCGTCGGATCGCACAGACAGGTCATGCTTGGTTTTCAGGTAGACAAACCCGAGCAATGCAACGGTAAATGCTGCAAATACGCCGGCCACCAGGACAGTCCACCGCAGCGTTGTCGAGCGCGTGAACTCGGGCAATTGCATCTGGGCGTAGCGACGAACGATCGCAGAGGCGCTCCACTCTTCTCCGGGGCTTGTGGAAAAGTCGTGAGGCTTGGAACGAAGCAGGCATGACTTCGCCGACATAGGATCCGTCCTTCGCGTTTGGCTCGTCCGGCTCGCACCTGCCGGCAATCCCTGGGTCCCAGCTCCAGGCGCCAGCCTAGTCTGATCAACGCAAACGGCTCGATCCTACGGAAGTTGTTTCGAATGTCGTGTTGGTTTTGGTCGTCCCATACTTTGGTTTTACAGCGGGAGAATTCATTCCGGACACACTGATGGCGGGCAAAACAGCCATCGCGGCGTTGCACGAGACAATGCACCTAGCTTTGACGGTCTCAGCTGCCAGCGCCGCCTCGGCGCAGGGCACTCTCGACGCATTTGATCAAGGCGGGTGCACCAAAGGGCTTGGCAAGGAAACCGATGGCTCCGGCCTTCAACGCGCGGTCGCGGACGGTCTCTTCAGGGAAGGCCGTGATAAAGATGACCGGCGCGTTGTAACCTTGGGCTCGCATCTGCAGTAGAAGGTCCAACCCGCTCATACCCGACATCTGCACATCCGCAACGACGCACGACGAATCCTGCAAGTGGGTTGACTGCAGGAACTCCTCGGCCGACGCAAATGTATGGACTAAATATCCAAGCGAGCTGAGAAGGTTGTCGGTCGCGTCACGGACTGCTGCATCGTCGTCAATGACTGAAATTACCGCGAGCATTGACAAGACGACTTTCCAGACGTGGGAGCAAGGCGCTTGCCTTAGCACTGCCCCAGCCGAAGAGTGAGGCGTCAATCAGGATCGTGAAATCATACTTAGGTTTGTACACGCGAAAACACGAACGAACTAAAGACCGACGCTATTTCGCGCCTTTGAATGCGGTCAAGTACTTGACGATGGCACCGACATCCTCCGTGGCGATCGGCGCCTTATAATTATTAATCATCTTGTTGACTTCCGCCGCCCAGGCTTGCTTCGATAGTAACGGTTGATTGAGCACCATGTCAGCTGAGTGACAAGCGATGCAGTTATTGTTGATCACGTCCGAACCGGGGCCGTCAGGGAACATTTTGTCGCTGTCAGGGAGGTCGAGCTTCACCGACTTCAATTCGAATGGTGTAGCGGCATGCGCGGCGTGCGGAATCGACGCTACACCCAGCAGAACGACGGCCGGCAGCAGATTGCGAAACATCGTGAATACTCCGTCAAACCGCGATGGCATCAATCGATTCCATGACGTTGCGCATGAAGCCGGCCGGATTCCAATTCGGCACGTCGGGTTGCGCGACACCGTTGCTGTTGGTGCAGCGGACCAACAGACTGTACTCACCTGCGCCAGGCAGCGTTAATTGCGTCTGCCACTGCCTAAATCCATATTTGCCTTCGTCTTTCCCCAGTTGCGCCTGATGCCAGCTTTTGCCGCGGTCGATGGAAAAGTCGACGCTCGCCACGCCGCAATCGCCGCCGAACGCAATGCCGCGCAACGTCATTGGTGCAGCGGCCTTCACCTTGGTGCCTGACGCAATATTAGTGACGAAGGATCGCGGCACCATTCGGTTGATCGGGATCATCTTCACGCCTGTTTCGCCGGGCTTGGTGCTGGCGTGCGGCGTGTCGGGAATGGTGTAGGCGACTTTTGTCCAGTAATTGGTATCCGGTTGGTCCAGCACTTCAATGTCATTCAGCATCTTGACCCAGTAGGTCGCATACCAGCCGGGCACGACCAGCCGCAGGGGAAATCCGTTCACCAAAGGCAGCTGCTCGCCATTCATGGCATAGGCGATCATCACCTCGCCATCGCGCGCGTGGTCGATGTCCAATGACTTCATGAAGTGTGGTGCATCCGCCACCACGGGCTCGTCCAGTCCTTTAAATCGCACCTGCACGGCGCCCGGCTTCACGCCAGCCTTATCCAGCACGTCCTTGAGACGGACCCCGGTCCAGAGCGCATTGCCCATCGCGCCGTTCGCCCATTCCCCGCCGGGCACGCGAGGCTGAAAGAATCCTCGCGAGTTGCCGGAGCACTGGTTCACGGCGGCCAACTGAACGCTCGGCAATCCGTGAAGGATGTCATTGAGCGACAGCGACAATGTTTGGTTGACATGGCCGCGCACCGTAAGGCTGAACTTGCCAATATCAATATCGGTCGGGATGACCGCCCAGTGCCAGCGTACATAGAACTGGTCGTTGGGAGTGAATACACCCTTGTCGAAAACCTCAAACGGGGTTTCCAGGAGCGGTGGACGGGTCCGCTGCAGGATCATCGGCCCTTTCTGCGGAAAGCTGGTGGTGACCTGCCTCGCCCCGGGACCGCCGGGCAGCGGCAGATCAATCATACTTTGCGCCCATGCCGGCTTTGACAGAGCCACGCCTGCGGCGCTTGCTGCGGCAAGCAGTTGCCGTCGCGTCATCGTGCGATAAAAAGCGCCATTCTCTGCCATTTGAACCTCCGCGGCATCTGTCGCATGAACCGAGGACCGACTGTGGAATCGATGAGACTGCGGATTTTTCGTTTAAACGTCGTTGCGAGCCTAGCCTGACCAGCGCGAATGGCCCGATCCTACGAAGGTTGCTTCGAATGTCGTGTTGGTTTGCGGGACCCCATACCTTGGTTTTAGTCGTGGCTGCGGACACACCGGCTTCTGGAATGAGCTTCGAACGTAGCGCGCAAAACATGCGCTAGGGTTTGGTGCGACGAATTCGCATCGTTTCGGCCATTCCCACTAGATCGGCCACCGACCTCGCACCCATCTTTTTCATGAGGTGCCCACGATGAATCTTCACCGTAATCTCGGCAATTCCGAGTTCGGCGGCAATCTGTTTGTTCATGAGGCCAGATGATATCAAAACCAGGATCTCCCGTTCGCGAGGAGTCAAGGTTTCAAAATGGGTCTGCAGGTTTGCGAGGATCTTGGCGGCTTCGCGTCTCTTCCGATCCCGTTCGATCGCCACCATCACGGCGTCCAGCATGTCCTGATCGCGAAACGGTTTGGTCAGGAAATCGACAGCCCCGCCCTTCATGGCCCTGACGGTCATCGGAATGTCGCCATGGCCGGTCATGAAGATAACGGGAATATGAATGTTCGCCTTGGCTAGTTCACCTTGGAAGTCCAGACCGCTCAATCCTGGTAATCTGATGTCAAGGACAAGGCAGCTGGCGACATCTGGAAGCTTGCTTTGCAGCATTTCGGATGCCGATCCGAACACCTCAACTTCCAGTCCCACCGATTGAAAGAGATTGCTAAGCGCTCCGCGCACTAATTCGTCGTCTTCGACAACGAAGACGACCGGCTCCCTGGTGGGTTCATGCGATGATTTGGGGCGCGGGGTCACGACGCCTCCTCTTGATGCGAGGGCAGGACGAATTGAAACGTCGCACCGGGCCCCTCATTGCGGTGAGCTGACATCCGTCCTCCGTGAGCCTCCACGATCGAACGGCAGATCGAGAGTCCCATGCCCATGCCGCTGGACTTGGTGGTGAAGAACGCATTGAACAGCCGGTCCGCATTTTCGGCGGAGATCCCGACACCGCAATCCGTCACACTCAGGAACACTCGGTTTGCCTCGTCCTGGCCTGATCGGATCACCAGTTCGCGCGGCTGATCCATCATTGGCTGCATGGCTTCGATACCGTTTATCACCAAATTGATGATCACCTGTTGCAGCTGGACCCGGTCACCCAAGATTATGGGTAGAGCGGGTGTCAAGTCCATTCGCAATGACACCTGGTTGCTGGCTAGCTCGCGCTGCACCAGCGCGATGACGTCCCTCACGACGTCATTGACGTCGAGCGGCACCTTCTCAGTATCGGACTTTTGCGCAAGCGAGCGGACACGCCGGATCACCTCACTTGCCCGGTTGCCGCCGTTGATAACCCATTCCACCGAACGGCGCGCAGCGGGCAGGTCGGGAGTTTCGCGATCGAGCCAGCGCAAACAGGCCTCAGCGTTGGCGATAATGGCGGCGAGCGGCTGGTTCACCTCATGGGCGATGGAGGCGGTCAGTTCGCCCAGGGTAGTCACGCGTGTAACGTGTGCGAGTTCTGCCTGTGCTTCGCGCAGAGCCTTTTCGGCGTGATCTGCGCGGATCGCCGCCGTAATATTGGTGCCGGTGCCCCGATAGCCGAGAAAATTTCCCTTTGCGTCGTGAAGTGGCTTGCCGCTGGTTCGGACGTACACTGGAGATCCACCGCTATTTACGGTGTAGACGAAATCGCGAAATGGCTGATGGGCGTCGATCAACGCCCGAAGCGCCCGCCATTTCTCGGGTTCCGATTCGATATCAGTTGCAATGTCCCAGCGAGACATGCCGGCCAGACCTGAGGGCACAAAGCCGATATCATTGATGTGTTCCGATATGCGGGTGACCCGATGGTCCGGTCCGGCCTCCCAGAACCAATCGGAGGCCGTTTCAGCATAGTCGCGAAAGCGCTGCTCACTCTCGCGAAGCGCCTCCTCGGCCCGCTTGCGGTCCTCGATGTCGGTAGATGACCCATACCATTTGACAATGTTGCCCTGCTCATCGCGCAGCGGCACGCCTCGAAACAAGAACCAGCGATATTCACCATCGAAGCGCCGGAGCCGAGCTACAAGCTCGCCGGGGATACCGGACTCCCGTATTGCGCTCCATTTCACCAACATTCCCTTCTTGTCATCAGGATGAAAAGCGCGAGGCCAGCCGGTTTCGATTTGATCCAATGAGAGACCGGTATAGTCGAGGGCCGGTTGATTCAGAAAGTCGGGAACGCCGTCTGGTCCGGCGCGCCAGACCAGCGTCGGGATTGTATCGATGACTAGCCGAAGCCTATCCTCGGATTTCTTGATTTCGTCAAAAGCTCTTTGCAGCGCCTCCTGCGCGAGGTGCTGCTCGGTGACATCGACGTGGGTGCCAACGAGCTCGATTACTTCGCCTTCGCCATTGACGAGAGGATGTCCCACCGAATGAACGTATCGTGTCGGACCGTCTGGAAGATCTATGCGAAAATCGACTTCAAAGTCCGTTTTCTCCCGTACCGCCTGGTGCACCATTTGGGTAAACCGGCCCCTGTCTTCCGATAGAATTCGCTCTTGGAAGGATCGCGGTGACAGAGAGTCCTTTTCTGGATCGAACCCAAACAGATGGTACACTTCGGGCGACCGATAAACGAATTCTTGAAGGCGCGCATCCCAGGCCCAACTGCTCGTACGACTCAGACGCTGGGCTTCGGCCAAATAGGCCTCGCTGCGTCGCAGTTTCCGTTCCGTTTCCCTCGCAACCGTCACGTCCGTCACTGCACCAAGATACTCGATGTTGCCTGACTCATCTCTTTCGGCCCGAGCGACGGCATGAACATATTTCAGCGAACCATCCTGCATCAGCAACCGATACTCTTGATCATAGTCGTTTCCATCAATGGAACACCGATCAATCTCCTTTTGCACGGCAGCACGATCTTCAGGATGCGCGCGCGCAAGAACCATATCAACGTTGACTGCGGAGGCCTCGTCATATCCAAAAATCCTGTAAGTTTCCGTTGACCAGGTATTCTCGCCGGTGGTGACGCGCCATCCGAAGGTACCGGTAAGGCTCAATCGCTGTGCTTGGGCCAAATACGCTTCGCTCTGACGGAGAGCGTTTTCGGTCTGCTTGCGGTCCTCAATGTCGGTGGCCGACCCGTACCATTCGACGATGCTGCCCGCTTCGTCCCGCAGCGGCTCGACACGAAGTAAAAACCAGCGATATCGACCGTCGAAGCGCTGGAGCCGTCCTTCCGTCTCGCCTCGCGCGCCGGAATTCCGTATCTCGCGCCACATCCCCGCCAGGTTTGCCATGTCGTCCGGATGGACCGTGCGAACCCAGCCCTCCAGGCAGCGTTCTAATGAGAGACCGGTATAATCCAGCGTTTGCTGATTAAAGAATTCTGGCCGTCCGTTGAGTCTAGAACGCCAGACCAGCGTCGGGATCGTGTCGATCACCAGTCGAAGACGGTCCTCGGATTTCTTGATTTCATCAAACGCCTTTTCCAGCGTTCGCTTTGCAGCGACTTGTTCGGTGACATCCACATGCGTACCGATGACTTCGGCAACATTTCCGTCGCCACCGACGACGGGGTGTCCCACCGAATGCACGTGCCTTGTCGATTTGTCGGGAAGAGATATCCTAAAATCAATCTCGAAGTCCGCTTTATCCCGGATAGCCTGCGGCACTACCTCGACAATCCGACGCAGATCTTCGGGGAAGATACGATCTCGGAAGGTCTGAAGTGATGGTGCGTCCTCTTCGGGATCGAACCCAAACAACTGGTACACTTCGGCCGAACGATATATGAAATCTTGACGGCGCACATCAAAGGCCCAACTGCTGGTATGACTCAAACGCTGGGCTTCGGCCAAATAGGCTTCGCTGCGTCGGAGCTTACGCTCCGTCTCCTTTGCAACCGTAACATCCGTCACCGCCCCGACAAACTCGACGTTGCCCCACGCGTCTCTTTCAGCACGAGCGACGGCGTGAACGTATTTCGCCGAGCCATTCGGCATCAGCAATCGATATTCATGGTCGAACTCTTTTCCGTCGCGAGACCCGCGATCGATGGTCTTTTGCACGGCAGCGCGATCTTCCGGATGGGTGCGCTGGACAATAAACTCCAGGGTCGGTTTCGTCGTCCGATCACATCCGAAGATTCGGAAAGTCTGGTCTGACCAGATGATCTCTCCACTGGCGACGTTCCATCCAAAGCTGCCGGTGCCGCTCAATCTCTGAGCTTCGGTCAAATACACTTCGCTATGCAACAGGGCGGCTTTTGCTCTTCTCTGTGCCGATATCATGGATGAAACAACGAAAGATGTAATGGAAAACAGGAATAGACGCGGCACCTCCGAAATGCCCACAGCAAATAAATCGTGCTTCCAGGTAAAGGAGTTGATTGGGGGTGCCAGGTAATAATGGAACGCCAACAGTGCGAGTGCGATCGCCAGTAGCGCCGGGCCGAAGCCGCCAAACCATGCAGCAAAGATAACCGCGCAAAGCATCGTCGTTGCGATCGCCTCGGCATTCAGTAAGCGTGTGATAAGTTCCGCAGTAATGACCGCAACCGCAACCGACAAGACCGCCACTGCATGGTAAAAAATCGTGGCCGGCATCGGGCTTCGATGTGGAAAATCAGGTTTTTTCATTCTGCTTGCTCGTCCCGGTAAAGGTACTGAGACTGCAATGCTGCCGGGACAACCGCGCGGCTGAAATTCCGGAAGTTCGTGATCTGGCTAGGCATCACTCCCAGAACATTCCGGATGTCCGGCAAGCAAGCATAGAGCATTTTTAAGAAATCCGGCAATTCGATTGCCCCTCGGCAGGCACCGAATCTGCTGGTTCCGCACGGCAGAAGCCGCTCAAAACCCTACTCAAATCGGGCGCAAGGTCGAACCAAGCGCCGCAATCTCGCACAAGCATTTTGGCTGGCAGTGCGCACTCTATGGGTTGGCCACGCGCAATCGATGCAAGCGACCTCGATTCCCGCGGTCGCGTCGCACCCATCATCAAGGAGCCGAACCATGAAGATAAGATACATACTGGCAGCATCGCTGCTCACGCTCACGATGTCAGCTACAGCTCAGGCAAAAACCATTGAACATAGCGCTTTCCCGCAAGCATACGGAGACGAGGGCCGCGAGGTTGCTGCTCCGACCTGGAGCGCCGCCTGCATGACCGACCATGGCCCAAGCGAATGCGACGAACCTATGTGGGTCTACGGCAGCCCGCGCGCGCTTTCGCGGTACCGGAACGCGTTCTGACTTCGACGGCAAATCAAGCACTGCGGCAGGTCGCCATCCAGCTAAACTTTAATTCAGTTCAACCCAAACGTCTGTTTAATGGAGCTACCAGTTGGCCAGACGTATTCTTACGACAGGCAGCCCGGCCGCGTGTTTCCTCCCTGGTGCGGTATCGCATCGCTGCCAAAGCGGACGGCTTCGCGCAGCCTTATCTCCCTCCCTCACTAAGGCAGGCGGGAGCTGTCCGCCTCTTTTTGCAAAAGCTGCCGAAAAAAGCCGCGAGGCAGATTTTCGAGACTTCGGGGGTTGGTCACCCCTCATTCGCGGGACGTGCGAGCGGCGACGCCCGCGGCAATCGCTCGAGTTGCGCGGACGGTCGCCGCTATCGCCTCAGAGCATCGGGACCGAAACGCTGCCCGACGTCGGGACGCACCTCATCGAGGTGCAATCCACTTGATCGCCGCCAATCGCAAGGAGAAATGCATGAATATCGACGTTAAGATAAATATCGACCTTGCGGGAGTTGGAATTCCCGACAGCAAGCTCGCTCGCGAAATAACGGAGCTGGTACGGGATACCGAGACGCCACTTCTGTTTCACCATTCGAGCCGTGTTTATTACTGGGGCGCTCTGGCGGGCAAGCGTCACGAATTGAAATTCGATCCGGAGCTGCTTTATGCTGGCGCGATGTTCCACGACATGGGGTTGACCCATCAGCACAGCAGCGCGGACGAGCGCTTCGAAGTTGACGGCGCCAATGCCGCCCGTGACTTCCTGCGCAGCCACGGCATCGGACAATACGATATCGACACCGTCTGGACCGCGATCGCCCTGCACACGACGCCTGGCATACCGCAGCACATGCATCCCGTCGTAGCTCTGGTGACGGCCGGCGTCGAAATGGACGTGCTTGGCCTGGCCTATTCCGAATACAGCGACGCGGAGCGCGAGGCCGTGGCGCATGCCCACCCGCGTACTGAGCATTTCAAGGAAGATATCATCCAAGCGTTTTACGACGGCATCAAGCACAAGCCGGAGACAACGTTCGGCAATGTGAAGGCCGACGTGCTCGCGGACAAGGATCCGCACTTCACCCGCGGCAATTTCTGCAGAGTGATCCGGGGCTCCGCCTGGCGCGGGTAGACCTCTCCAAGTTTTCGAGAAGTCACGGCCACCGGCAGCGCGGTCACACAGCGTTTTGATCAGAACCCGCGTGGACGACGGCATCAGCCTTTGCCCGCGGCCGGATTGACGAGTGCGGCGTGCAGATGAACCGGTCATGAAGGATTTCCACCAATGTTCGACTACGACGGGAGTTTTCAATCTGCCATTGCCGCTCTGAAGCGCGAGCGGCGCTATCGCGTCTTCGCCGACCTGGAGCGCAAAATGGGACAGTTCCCCCATGCTTTCTGGAATAGTCCGAACGGCAAGCACGATGTCGTGTTCTGGTGCTCCAACGACTATCTCGGCATGGGCCAGCACCCAAAAGTGATCGAAGCGATGTGCGCGGCCGCGCGCAGGATGGGTGCAGGTGCGGGTGGGACGCGCAACATCTCTGGTACGAATCGCG
>Ga0066705_10000078_pt1 | contig 17649 bp, 15 predicted proteins | sample GraSoiAngelo_154_FD_66506 | JGI IMG/M metagenome (GOLD analysis project Ga0066705, IMG submission 66506) | Grasslands soil microbial communities from the Angelo Coastal Reserve, California, USA - 14_1009_13_20cm | ecosystem: Environmental > Terrestrial > Soil > Grasslands | place: USA... | reverse complement strand
ATGGCATCGAAGAGGCGCTTGGCGTAGTCGCTCGGCTTGCCGATCGAGAACGAGCGCTCGCACTCCACGTTGTAGCCTCCAACCTGCGCCCCGAAGCTGAGGATCAGCGCATCGCCTTTCTTGAGACGATCTTTGCTCGGGACCGCATGCGGGAATGCTGAACGTTTTCCAAAAGGCACAAGTCCGCCGAACGGAGGCTCTATGCCGACTCCGACTACGTCTTTGAGTTCCCTTGACATCTTATCGGCGACCGCATCGGCTGTGGCTTTTAGGATTTGATCTTCGGTTGCGCCGCCGTTTTTCTCCACGAACTCGCGTCCAGCCTGAACCGTAAAGTCCGCGAAGTACATAGCGCGGCGCATGATGCGCAGTTCGTCTTCATCTTTGATCCAGCGCAGATTATCGATGAGGTCTTCGGAATCAGCGATGTGCGCCTTCAGTGCGCCTTCTTTCATGTGCCGGAGGCGACTCGGCGGAGGTTCCTCCACCCCAATGCGGCCGCCGCCCAGTCCACGCTTGGCCAGTCGCTCGAAAATCCAGCGCACGCGATTCACTGGTCCGGGATAATCGAAGTAGGTCTCGTAATCTTTCACCCACCAGAGTTTCACCTGGTCAGACTCTAGTCCGGGGATAAACAGCACGGGGTCTCCTGACTCTGGAATCAGCGCGGCCAATGGGCGTTCGGTCGAGAGGTGGAAATATCCGGTTGTATAAATAACGTTGCTGGCGTGCAGCAGGACCATAGCGTTGACCCGATGCTTTTTCATCTCGACTTGAACTTGTTTGATCTTGCGACGGTACCAGTCGGGCTGAAGCCGGTCGTGCTCGCCCGTATTTTGCATCGCCACCGACATGCTCAAGCGGCGCGCACTCCCAAGACTGCTGACGTTGGCGGTCAAGCCCAGTGCTGCGGCTCCACCCAGCGTGCGCAGAAACTGCCTTCGGTCTGCCATCAATCCTCCCTGGGATCTTGTGAAGAAACGGAGCGCACCATCTTAGCGCAAGGCGGCGATTTGCGCGTTGGACAAGAGAGGCTTCGCTCAATACACTTTTAGTGCCGCTTCAGTACACAGAGCTTCCATGCGACTTGTCACCTTTGAAACTCCGGCCCGGCACTCGCGAATTGGCGCGATGACCAATGACAGTCGTGTAGTTGATTTACATTCGGCTTGCGCCGTTTACCTTCGCGATGTAGAGAACGAAAGCGCGTTCTATCGCCTTGCCGAGGCGCTGGTGCCGTCAGAGATGCGGGCATTGTTCGAGGGCGGCGACACCAGTCTGGAAGCGGCACACAAGGCTCTGGATTACGTTCTGGCGCAAGATGCGCATGTTCCCGGACCGCATGGCGAGACGATTTTTTATGCTGCTGGCGAGGTCACTCTCAAAGCGCCGATCATCCCCAAGAAGTTCGTTCACACCGCTGGAAATTTCCGCGAGCACCACGAAGAAGCTACCAAGGCCGGATTCTCTCATCCGGTACTGCCGTGGATTGTGTTCTTTCAAAACGTGGACGCCATCATCGGCCACGACGAGGCCGTAATTTATCCCGAGCATCTGACTCAGGAACTCGACTATGAACTGGAGTTAGCGGTTGTGCTGAAGAAAGGCGGCAAGCACTTTTCTCCGGAAGAAGCAAAGGATTATATCGGCGGTTATGTGATTTTCAATGACATCACTGCTCGCGACATTCAGCGCCGGGAAATGAAGTCTGGTGTATTCAGTTTTTGCAAGGGAATTGATACGTTCTGCCCCTTGGGGCCTTGGATTGTGACCGCGGACGAGATTCCGGATCCTCACAATCTCGCGATGGAGTTGCGCGTGAATGGCGAACCGCGCCAACGCTCTCATTCCAGCAAAATGTCGGTGAAAATTCCCGAGATTCTCTCGCATTATTCTCCAATGGGTTATAGCGCCGGTGACGTGGTTTCAACTGGCACAGTCTCGGGGGTGGCCGCGTTCAGCGGTGACCCGAAAGCCTGGTATCTAAAGGTCGGGGATGTGATGGAATGCGAGATCGAAAACATTGGCGTTCTGCGAAACCGTGTGATCTCCTGGGAAGAAGCTTACGGCCGTAAGCCTGCGGTGATGGCTACCCAGGAAGTCCTGAGATAAGCAGACTGATACCTCTCCTCAATGACAATCGACTCGAAAATTTGGGTCAGTGAACTCAACGCGCGGTCGGAAATTCGTGCCGCCTTTCCACGAACTCCAGTTCAGTTCTACGACACTACGCTTCGCGATGGTGAGCAGACGGTTGGTGTAGTTCTTTCTCCGCAGCAGAAGCTGGAAATAGCCCGCAAGCTGGATGAATTGGGCATAAGCCGCATTGAAGCTGGGTTTCCCCGAGTCTCTCCTGAAGATGCAGAAGCCATTCAGGTCATGCAGAAAGCCGATTTGAAAGCTGAGCTGTGGGGATTTTCGCGCGCAGTGAAAGCGGATATCGAGGAGCTTGTACGCCTGGGGCTGCGGGCCTCAATTATCGAGGCTCCGACCAGCGACATAAAATTAAAGGCCTATGGAATGTCGCGGGATGAAGTGCTGCGCCGGATCAGTGACTCAGTCTCTTTCGCGAGAAAGAATGCAATCGCTGTTGCCTTCTTTGCCGTTGACGGGACGCGCACGGAGCTTGATTTCCTCAAGAAAGTTTGTTTGGCGGCGCTTGATGCGGGAGGACGAGAGCTTGTGGTGGTGGATACGATCGGCGCCTGTGGACCCGAGGCCGCTGAGTTCCTGGTTCGCGAAGTTTGCAATTGGGCAGGACCGCGCACGCCTGTACACTGGCACGGCCACAACGACTTTGGGATGGCGACGGCCTGCGCCGTCGCTGCGGTTCGCGGCGGAGCGTCGTGGATTCAAGGCACGATTAACGGGATGGGTGAGCGCGCGGGCAATGCCGACATTGGCGAAATCGCGCTGGCGTTGCGCTGCCTCTACGATGTGCCCGTTGCGCTCGATCTGGGCAAAGTGCGCGAAACATCTGCAGTGGTCAGCAAAGCATCAGGTTATAAGTTGGAAGCGTGGAAGCCGTTGACTGGCGAAAATCTATTCATGCGCGAGAGCGGCGCAGTGGCCAGCCAGTTTCACATTCCGGAAGCCATCGAGCCGTATTCATCCGAACTTGTAAACGCCCGGCGCAGCATCGTGTTGGGCAAAAAGAGCGGGCTTGATAGTATCGATCTGAAGTGCAAAGAGCTTGGTCTGTCGATCGCGCCAGAGCAGCGAGCAACGATTCTGGCGGAAGTTAAAAAGCTGGCGATTGCGAAACGTGGACTGGTCGGTGATGACGAGTTCCGCCAAATCGTGACCGCTCAACGTGCTGCCGCAAGCTAATGATTTAAGTGAGGCAGCACTTCTTCTCCGAACAACTTTGCCTGCCCGGTGCGGTCGTCGCCCCAAACCTCCAGCATTATGTGGCTGCAGCCCGCTTCACGATACTCCTGAATCCGCTCAATGCATTCCTGCGGCGTCCCGGCGATAGGGCAGACTTTGCGCAGGATGTCGTCAGTTACGGCCCCGGCGGCTGCTTTACGGCCACCTTGTTCCATCGCATCGGCGATTGGACGCAACTCGTCGAAACTCAAGCTGGCGCACTCGAGCAGCACATCGGCCGATCCTTTTATGTTCTGGACTTTATTTGCCAAATACATTGCCGCCTGTTCGCGAGCACCTTCCTTTCCCTTGTCGGAATCGCGGCCAACGCTGCCCACGATTACTGAACCCAGGATCAAGGTAGACGGATCCCTTCCAGCTTTGCGTGCTCCTTCCTCCATGTTCTGACGCGAATAACGCACGAACGCCGGCGTGGTTATGCTGGCGGTGAGCAACCCATCTCCCATTGATCCTGCCATTTTTTGCAGGACTGGACCGGTGCCAGCGATGTAGACCGGTGGAATCGTGCGTGGAACATGCGCTTCAGACTTCAGTGCGGGAACGCTGGCCGCGAAAACTTTGCCGCGATATTCGAATGCATCGCCTTTAAGCATGCCTCGAACGATGTCGATGCTCTCTTTCATTACAGTCGCTGGGCCGACTTTTTCACCTTCCCCTTCGCCGATTTCCTTCATGAAAATCTTCGAGGCTCCAAGGCCAAGCAAAAAGCGGTCTCCGGCGATGTCCTGCATTACACGGGCTTCCATCGCGATCTGCACAGGATGCCGCGTGTAGGGCGAAATAATTCCCCACCCAAGTTGAATGCGCCGCGTCTGCGATGCAATCACAGCCAGGATCGCAGTCGAGGAACGCGCCTCGAATCCGTGCTTACGCCACCAAGGGTAAGCTTCGGCGATCCAGAAGGCGTCGAAGCCAGCGTGCTCGCATGCCTTCGCCATTTCAATCGTTTCGTGTACCGGCTCCATGCTGAGTTGTAGAACGCCGACGTTAAAGGGAATAGTCATACGTTTTGTCGGTCAATGGCTTTGAAAGTGCACGACCTCTGGCCGTGCCGCGACTTCGTTTGAATTATTATCGGCGTAGAGCATCTTCAAGCTGGATCTTTCCACGAATGCTCAAGCCCTTTAATCAACTGCCATAGTGCTTTGTTTAAGGGCGTGGGCACGCCAGCTTTGTCCCCCTGCCGGACAATCGCGCCGTTCATGAAATCGACTTCGGTCTGCCGTCTGGCGAGGACATCCTGCAACATGCTTGCCCGGTGTTTCCCTGGGGCACTTGCGCCCTTTTGCACTAATTGTCGCGGATCACCATGCAGCTCAATTCCCAGCTTGTGGGCAACAGCCTCACCTTCGGCGATCAGATCATTGAACAGTTGTCCAGTCGGTTCAAAACGTGTTGCCGCGCCGTGATGAAGGGACGTGAGCGCGCCGACGGGATTGGTCGCAGCGTTAAAGATCAGCTTCGTCCATTGCGCGCCGCGCGCATCTTTCAAGGCAATGGTATTCATGCCGGAACGGGTCATCAGGTCTGCGAGTTCTTCAACTTTCCGCATCGGTGTGTTGGCGGGCTCAAATGGACCAATCCAAGTGTCACCCTTGATGTCATATCCGACATGGCCCGGCGCAATCGGATGGCCCGCAGGAAAAGTGGTCCCGCGAATCACAAACTTTACGCGGTCAGCGATGATCTCTTCGTTGCCCACGCCGTTTTGCACGGAGCAAACAGCGCTGCTCGCGTCAAAAATGTGAGCCGTTTGTGCGATGGCGTTCGCAGTATGGATGGCCTTTGTAGCAACAATTCCGTAATCGCAACGCGGCAATTCCTGGGGATTGCTGGTTGCATTTAGGCGCGCGGTAAATTCGGCTGCTCCAGACAATCTGAGTCCGTTCTCCCGGATGGCGTCGATGTGCTCCTTCCAGACGTCATAAGCCCAAACCTCGACTTCCCCGGCTTTCGCCAGGTGCGCGGCGAACAGGCTGCCGACAGCGCCACAACCGATAATGCAAATTTTCATGCGAGTGTCGTAATGATGTGAGTGAACAATTAATCTGCAACTCGGACGGCGGCTTCTTCCCCGGTAAAGAACTTCCACGGAACATCGGCCAGACACTCACCCTCAGTTTTGCCGATGCGGTACGTATCCTGCGTGTAGAGACAGACCTTCCCATCTTTGTCGACGACCTGTGGATGAAGCGAAAAGATCATGTTCTCTTCCAGCGGCACATCGCTTTTGGAACCGATTGCCGGGTGCTCGATCATAGTTGCGCCAATGCTGTGACCCGAAAGATGCCCTAACGCAAAGCCGTGCCTGGCGAATGCGTCAGCAATCGCGCGGTGCACATTGCTGGCCAGCTCGCCTTCACGCATAAGTTTGCGCGCGGCCTCCAACGCTTCGGGATACGCATTCGCCATGGCTTGAGAGCGCGCGCTAAGGCGTCCTCGAATGAGTGGACGAGAAAATTCCACCCAGTAGCCGCCAGCCCCGGTAATTTCGAGCGAGTAGAGGAGGAGGTCATCCGCTGCAATAACGCGATGGCCGGGCACTTTGAAGGATGCTTCGGCTTCGCCGTGAGTACCGGAGAGCAGAATGTTCATCATGCGAGGTCCGGCGCCACGAGCAAAGAATCGTTCTACCGCGGGCGCCATAACCTCGGCTTCGGTCTTGCCCGGCTCATACGCAGCGACCAGAGCCCAAAAACCGTCCAGAATGATGTCCATGGCGTCACGAATTTCGGCAAGCTCTTCTTCGCTCTTGACCGCGCGCGCCATATCGAATTGGAAATCAAAGGGGACGAGTTCGAAAGGACCATTGCACAGCTCGCGGTAATCGCGAACTGCCATGATGAAGTTCATTCCATATACGCCAACGCGTTTCCAGCCACTTTCACCGCCACGCTCGCGAATCCACTGGCCGGGGATATCTGGCCATACCTGATCTTTGACCCAAGGCTTCGTCTTATCGCCGATCCAGCGAGCCTCGCGCGGGAAGACTAGAGTCGGCTCGCCCTCGAGCGGAATCAGGACGTAAACATAACGATGTACGATCTCGAAGCCTGAGGTATACAACACTGCGCCTTCAAACCCTGCGTACTGATTGCCGCACACGATCAGGGCATCCAATCCCTCGTGCTCCATGCGCGACCGGATGTTTTTGTATCGGCGGTCAATTTCGGTTTGACTTGGCAATCAGAGCCTCAATCTCAGCAGCAGCAGAAAAGCTCGTCAGCTGGACGACAAATGCACAGTCTTCGCAGCACTCGAAATGACAAGAAATAGAAGATGCTACGACACTACGCACAGCTCGGCCGCTGTCAGCGCATAAATTTTCGTAATATCCACGAGCGTCTGAATCCTTACCTTCTCGCCCTCAGCATCACGCGGACCGCTGGACGGACCATAGTTGACGGTCTCAATTCCATATCGGCTCAGTACACTTGCATCGGAGCACCAGGTGACGACTTCCCGCTCAGGGAGCTTGCCCATGATGCGCTCGTGATTGGCTTCAATAGCTTTGATCATTTCGTGCTCTTCACTGATGCGCGCTCCGGGAACGGAAACATATGTTTCGAATTCAAGTCCCCAGTCGGGATGCTGTTTCTGCAGATCAAGAAAGACGCGATGGATATCGCGGCGCGCTTCGCTCATCGCAATATTCGGCGGCACGCGGACATCCAGAAACAGATCAGTCTTCTCTGGAGTGCGGCTGGCGCGCCAGGCATGGCCTCCGCGAATCCCGCCAAAATTAACGATTGCCTTCTTCCCGCCGTAGGCTGCTTTCGTTTCCCACTCGGTGATCCATTGCATGATGGCCGTCATTAATTGATGCATTCGTCGAATCGAGTTCATCTCTTCGCGGCCTTCGCAAAATGCGGTGTGAACATAAATTCCGGTGCAGGAGATTCGCACCCACATCGAACCGAAGTGTTCAAGCACCAGACGCATATCCGTAGGTTCGCCGAGAATGCACATATCCGGGAGAACGCCGTGATTCACCAGATAATGCGTGCCGAATCCATAGCCGCGATATTCCTTCCCTTTGAACTCGCCCCATTGCGTTTTTTCAATCTCGCCAGCGACCGCGGCAATGATTATGTCGCCTTTTAACTTCACCCCTGCCCGCTGCAGCGCTTTCACGGCGTGGGTGTAACAGACGAGCGCGCCCTTCATGTTGTAAATGCCGAGACCATAGATCATTCCGTTTTTTACGACTGCCTGGGGCTTGTATCCGATGCCAGTGAGAAATTCTTCGCGGCCAGTGTTCGAAGTATCCATGTGACCGTTGAACATCAGGTTCTTGCCGCCACCTGTCCCGATCCATCGACCGACCACGTTGGCGCGTCCTTCTTCTACTTCCTGCCATGCAACATCCAGGCCGAGTTTCTGCAGTGCAGTTTGCATGTATTGCGCCATCTGCAACTCTTCTCCGGTTGGGCTGGGAATGTTGATGACATCGCACGCCATCGCGACGATTTCTTCTTCGCGGATCTCTGCAAGAATCGACTGCGCTAATTTCGCGTCCAGCGAGTTCATCGTCTTGGGAGCGGCTTTCAATCGGCCTCTGGATCAAGCGGCTGACGATCTTGCCAGCCGAAAATCGTCCGGATAAGAGCAAAGCTTTTCGTTGCCTTTTTCTGTAATCCAAAAATTATCTTCCAGGCGCAGCCCGCCGCCTTGCGGCCAGTAGATGCCCGGCTCGATCGCCAGCACCATGCCTTTTTTGATGGTTCCGCCTCCAGCTTGATGAGCGTACGGGAATTCGTGAGCGCGGGCGCCAACACCGTGGCAGACCGGATGTGACGGCTGTCCCGGGTATCCGCCTTCGGCGATCCGCGCGCGAACCAATTTGTCTAATTCAGGAAAGCTGGCGCCATCACGTGAAAACGAAACAGCTTCGTTGAATACCTTGAGCAGAAGATCGAGCAGCTTGTGATATTCCGGCTTCAGCTCTCCGGGACAAGCATTCTTGGTCAGATCGGTCCAGTAGCCGTCGACACATATCCAAATTTCAAACAGTGTCGGCTCATTTTTCTGGATAGGGCGGTCCCCGGTTGCGGTAAAAGTCCTAATCCCCTCGCCTGACCAAACTAGTGTGAAGGCGCGCGCCATTTCAACTTTGCGTTTGTAGCCGACGCCCAGGCCGTGGACGAATCCTTCGTACATGCCGCCCACTTCACTTTCCTTCATTCCGGGACGCATGTGCTCACGGGTATGCTCCATGGCAAGAGCTGCCAGTTCATTCGCCAGACGCATGCGCTCGATCTCCTGCGAGGTTTTGATGGCGCGAGCCTCGTTCAGCAGCGGAGTCGCATCCAGGACATGGCCGGAGATTTTCCGAAATGCGTCGAAATAGTTTTGCGTCGGAGTCGTCGGCTCGCCCACCATGCGGTCAGCAGATTGCGTGCCCATGTTCAGCTCGACGGCAATCTTATCGGTGAGCCCGCGCTGCTTGAGCACATCGAGTGCAATATCGAGCGCGCGATACTGCGGAGGACGCGGATCACGCTCGTCGTATCCCTTGAACAGACGCAGGTCTTTAGTCCAGGAGTTGCGCTGCGCATCGGCGAGCTGCGGCTCGAGCACGATCAGCGTGGGATCGCCTTCGCGCGGAAATACAACAGCGTCGTAACCCTTCATGCACCAGTAATTGGTGAGATATAGGACGTTGTCGGGCGCGCGCACAACCAGTGCAGTCACATCCTGATCTTTCATCATCACACGGACGCGATTCAGCTTTTGATTGTCAATCGGCCAAGGCATCAGTGTGCCGTCCTTTGGATCGCTACCGGAGAATTTTCGTCCTGAAACGTCCAAGCCGCTTCTTTGCCTTTGATGAGTCTGTAGACGGCAGTATGCAGTGGAGCCGGCACGCCAACCCGGCTGGCCTCGCGCGCGATTGCGCCGCTAAGGAAGTCAATCTCCGTTGGCAACTGGTGGCGCACGTCGTAAAGCATCGACGGCGGATGATTCGTCATAGCGCCAATTTTGTTCATCTCCCACGGATCTTGGTGAAGCTCGACTCCGGCTGCGGCCGCCACACGTTTGCCCTCGTTAATTAGTTCATGCAGCAGATGACCGAGGCCACCAAAGTCGCTCTCATCGGCAAAGTGCGGCGAATGCGGTAACCCGGTCAAAGCCGACACGCCGTTTACCGACGCATTGAAGATCAGTTTCGACCACTGTGCCGGACGCGCGTCGTGCAAGGCTTCTGCTTTCAGACCGCCGGAAACAATTAGTTCAGCAGCCTGCTCCACGGTTGCGTAGGGGGTAGCACGCGGCTCAAATGGGCCGAGCCACGTCGCAGTGTCGAGTTCGTACTGTACGTTCGTGTCACTGTGCTTCGTACCGCTCATAAAAGTTGTGCCGCGGATTACGTGCCCTCGGGTGTGCTCGGCAATGATCTCCTCACTTCCTAAACCGTTTTGCGCGGAAATGATCGCTCCGCCATCGAAATGATGGCCAACTGGAGCAATGGAATCCGCTACCTGCGCGGCTTTTGTGGCAACGATTCCAAGATCGCAATCTGGCAGATCCTCGGGCCGCGTGGTCGCCTTCAACGTCACGTGAAATTTGTGCCTCCCTGAAACTCTTAAGCCTTCACGATTCAGCGCTTGCGCATGTTCTTCGCGCCGGACCAAGCACCAGACTTCTGTCACCCGCGCCAAATGCGCGGCGTAGAGACTTCCGATTGCTCCACAACCGATAATGCACACTCGTTGCATATGTAGCGCCAGCGTCTCGCCGGCTGTCTGGCGGGTGTCCTCGCCCGCCGGTCCCGGGATACATCTAAACTCGGCGCTCCACTTTCACCAACGTCTCCGCTTGGCTGGTTTCTTTCCCGACCAGAGCTCGGAATAGGCTATCGGCATTGTTGAACGAGTCCTCGATCACAATACCGTTATCGAATAATGCATCCTGCAAGGCCGCCGAAATGGTGTGAATCGGCGCGGCCCCGCCCTCGCCCATCCCTTTCGCGCCGCTGTAGCTGTGCGGAGACGGCGTTTCGATATGGCCATATTTCACGATCGGCATATTCACAGCGGTGATGGGCGTGTAATCACTGAACGTGCTGGTCAGCATGTTGCCGACCGCATCGTAGACGCAATTTTCCATCAGCGCCGCGCCAATACCGTGTGCTGTCGCGCCGTAGACCTGGCCTTCAACAATGGCAGGATTAATCACTGTCCCGCAATCATCCACCGCGACATAATCCAAAATGCGAGGGATAAATGTTTCGCGATCGACTTCCACCACGGCGATGTGAAGCTGCGAGGCGTAAGTCAGCGTCAGGTTGCCATATTTTTTCTGCTTGTCTGGAACTTTGAAGGGCGCTCGCCAAATGTAACGACAGTTCAGTGTGACATCGTAAAGTTCAGGTGGCAACGCGGCGCTGTTGGCGTTTACCAGATTGGCGAGTCCCCAATAGTTGATGCACTTGCCGTTGTTCTTGGCGCGAAGCTCAGGTCCTTGCGCACCCATCCCGAACTCGATTTCATCTTCTTTCACTCGCAACGCGAATGCCCCAAGCTGCTTCATCTCTGTTTTGAGCTTTTGCGCCGCTCCGTGAACGGCAGAAAGACCCGAAACCGCAAACTGGCTGGCATAAGTACCCGAAAATCCCGTGTGCACGTTGCGCTCAGTGTCAAAGCCCGTTCGCACGGTCACCAGGTCCGGATGTATATTCAGGACGTCCGCGACTACCTGTGCAGCAGTGGTTTCATGCCCCTGGCCTTGCGGGCAAGACCCTACCGCGACCACGACTTCGCCGTAAATATCAAGCTTGCAATTCGCACCCTGCGAGTTGCCCGAATAAGGCAATCCGGGATTCACAATTTGCGACTGGCCAAAATTATTTGTTCCTGAATCAAGCGTGGTTCCAATGCCGATGCCCATCAGCCGGCCTTGCTTCCGTGCCTCGATCTGCTTCCTTTTCCATTCATCCCAGCCAATCAGGCGCTTTGCGATGTCAAGCATCTTGGGATAGTTGCCAGAGTCGTAGACACAACCATTCGGCGTCGTATAAGGAAATTCTTCGGTCCGGATATAGTTGCGCAATCGCATCTCGTCTGACGGGATTCCCAATTCATGCGCGCAGATATCTACAACGCGTTCCAAAAACCACAGGTGCTGCATGCGTGAATATCCACGATTAGGGCCCACCGGGCATTTATTGGTCACGGCCTGTATGAAATCAATGCGCGCGTTCTTGAATCGATAGACACCAGGGAAAACCTGCGACCAGATCACGCACCCCAGAGGCTCATAGCGAGGATAAGCCCCGCAATCGTCGATATGCCGCGACGCAATCGCAGTAATCACCCCGTCTTTATCCAACGCAACCTGCGTGTCACGGAATGTCCGCTCGTTGCCATGGGCGCTAGAAGTCATGTGCTCAGAGCGGGTCTCGACCCACTTAACTGGACGTCCGCCAGCTTTTTTTGAAGCAAGCGCGCAGACTGCCATCTGCGGGTAACTAGTGATTTTTATGCCGAAGCTGCCGCCGATGTCGGAGGTCTCCACGCGAATGCGGTCAATGTGAACGTTCAGGTGTGCGGCGAGAAACTGAATCGCAAATGAAGGAAACGAATTGTTGCAGGAGTAATAGATGCGCTCATCTTTAGGGTCCCATTCCGCGATGACGACATTGTTCTCGAGGGGCGTGCTGGAAAAACGATGGAAGTGCAAGCGGTCGATATTCACGACGTAAGCTGCATCTTTGAAAGCCTTCTCGACATCGCCATACTCGAAAACACCATTCCAAACGCGGTTGGTGCCGGCTTCATCGTGCAGAAGGCTTTTATCTTCGAGGGCCTGCTCCGCATCAACCACCGGGTCGAGTGACTCGTATTCCACCTGAACAAGTTCGGCTGCATCGTCAGCGATTGCCGCCGATTCCGCTGCCACTGCGGCCACTGGCTCGCCCTGATAACGAACCTTCGAGACCGCCATCGGATAATCCTTAATCTTGGCGAATGGCTCGGGCCCGATCTCAATGAACGGCTGGGTTTGCAGTGCAATCTCGGCGCCAGTCAAAGCACAAACAACGCCGGGAAGCGCTTCAGCGGCAGAGGTGTCTAGGCTAACCATCTTCGCGTGCGCGTAGGGAGAGCGCACGAAACGCAGATACAGCAAATCGCGCAGCTTGATGTCGTCGGCAAACTTGCCGCGACCGCGCAGGAGGCGATTCTCTTCTTTGCGGGGAAGAGGCTTGCCAACCCAATTCTTGTTGTGATCTTCCGAACCCACCAATGATTCTCCCGTCCCTTTTTCCTTCCTGAGCCGAGCTTGGACAGCCGAAGGCGGCTGTCCCTACGTGTTCATTGCAAGGCAGCCTGCAATCCGTCAATCAGCTTTTTGACGTTCTTCTTTCCCAGCGGCTCTAACAATCCGCCAGCCACAGACGTGAGGCGTCCGAAAACTGTCGCTTCGCCTTGCCAGGCCACTTTCGTACCGCTGTCGACAGGTGACAAATCAAAACCTGCCGTAAGCGAAACATTCCCTCCTGCGACGCTCCCTTGCCCCTTATATTGCGCCCGCTTAGGGCGATCTGCTTCGGCCAGTTGCATCTTCACCTCTGCCGTCCCTTTGATGTAGGAAATGCCTACATCGACCTTCACGGTAAAGTGAGTCGAGTCTTGCTGCGTCATGCCTTGAAAGTCGGGTAACAGCGGCGCGAATTTTTGGGGATTGGTGAGAAAGTCATACACTTCCTCGGGAGTTTTCTTGACTTCAAACTCACCGCCGAACTTGATCGCCATCGCTCAGGCCCCTTTCATATTCTGCGCGGCTAACTGAATCGCTTTGAGAACGTTCTGATATCCGGTGCAGCGGCAGGTGTTGCCGGCGATCGCCTTGCGGATATCTTTTTCACTTGGCTGCTGGTTGCGGGAGAGCAAGTGATGCGCCGAAAGCATCAAACCAGGCGTGCAATACCCGCATTGCAAGCCGTAAGCATCGCCGAAAGCCTTTTGGATGGGATGAAGCTGGCCGTCTCTTTCCAGCCCTTCTACCGTTGTGATCTCCGCGCCGTCGGCCTGAACAGCAAACATGGTGCACGATTTCACAGCCGCGCCGTTCATCAACACCGTACAAGCCCCACAATAAGTAGTGTCGCAGCCAACGTGCGTGCCCGTGAGATCGAGGGCCTCGCGCAGCATTTCCACCAGCAGCATGCGCGGCTCGACCTTAAGCGAGCGAGGCTTGCCGTTGACATTCACTTTAATAGCGACGCTCTGGATAGTGTCAGGCATAGATGTGGCTTACCTCGACTTGCTCGCCACGGGCGCGGCGGACTGCAATTTCGATGGCTCGTTTCACCAGAGCTCCAACCAGCGTGCGCTTGTATTCGGCCGAGCCGCGCATGTCGGATTGAGGATCGGCAGCCGCGTGGGCGCTTTCCACAGCCGCCGAGATAGCCTTATCGTTTATCTGCACCCCGCGCAACATAGGTTCGGCCTCTTTTACCTTGATAGGAGTCAACCCTACACAGCCCAGCACAATCGCGACGTCTCTGCATGTATCGCCATCCATAGTGAGCTGAACAGCGGCACTTGCTGTTGGATATACCGGCGCCGATCGCTTGAACGCGAGATACGCGCCGCCGCTATTTTTGGCAGGGATACGGACGATCACTTCACTCACCAATTCATCATGAGCGAGCTCGGTGGTGTACGCGTCTTTGATGAAGTTCGCGAGCGGCACTGTTCGTTCGCCCTTTGGACCCAGACAGCGTACGTCGGTTTGCAGCGTCATCAGCACCGCAGCCCAATCGCCGCTGGGATCGGCTTCGGCAAGCGATCCGCCAATCGTTCCGCGATTGCGGACTTGCACGTCCGCAATTCCAGCCGCGCAATCGCGGACAATTGGAATTTTGGCCGCCTGGGATGAAGCTTCGATTTCTGCATGGCGCGTCATGGGGCCAAATCGAAGCCCGCCGTTTTCTTCCTTGATGTATGACGTCCCAGAAATGAAATTCAGATCCACAAGATGTTTGGGATTAGCGAACCGCAACTTCATCAGCGGAATCAGGCTCTGGCCGCCTGCCAGCAGTTTGGCTTCTTCGCCGAGCTGAGAAAGCATGACAGCCGCTTCTTTCAGCGAACTCGCGCGGTGATAGTGAAATGTCCTGGGATACATGTCTTAGCAGCCGCAGCTTAATCCAAACGTAGCGCCGGCATCGTGTCTAAAGCGTAGCGCCGGCGTCTCGCCTAAAGTGTAGCGCCGGCATCTTGCCGGCTGTCCCGAGGGCATCTTGCCCTCGGCAAGTGGAGCTACTGCGAAGCAGTTCTCTCCCGTACAAAACCAACCGCTGTAACCGCCAACGCGATGATCACCAGCCCCGATCCAAGAATCGCCGCCGCTGAAGCAAACGCGCTGCCATGACCCACGGTTTGCAGGATCACCCCCAGCGGAAAAAGCACAGAACCGGTAAGTAATCCCCAGGCGATCGCCAACTGTATCCGCTGACCAAATCCCAGACGGTCGAATGCCGCTCCCATCACAATCATCAACATTGCCAAGCCGATCCAATGCGAATGCACATCTACTTGACGAACATAATCATATTTCGTGGAAGCATAGGCATCCAACGCCATGTGCGACTCGGGCATGTTCCTCTGCGCCGCATCCACGAACGCAGCAGCCAGCGAGCCGCCCATCTGATCCAGAGTCTGATGCTCGACAAACACCGCATAGTAAAGCCCGTAGAGCATCCCAAATGCTGCAAGCGCAATGCCGCCGAAAATAAGAACCTTCCTCGCACGGCTCACGATAAGCCACCGGCACGCACGTCGAGGCTTCCGCTGTAGCGCAGTATGCCCACCAGCATTCCAACAAGCGCGACAATTACCATCACACCGCCGATATCAGCTATGCCGCCCGCAATCAAGCCAAACCGAAGTTCCAGCAATACAAATATTGGAAGAATGACCGAACCTGCGAGCAGCAACATCACCCAGCGCCGCTTCCAAACATCGCGAAGAAAAACGTACGGCTGGATAAAAGAAAGCAGAATAGCAAGCAAGCCAAATTCGATGATGTGGGAGTGCGCTGCGATCTCGACCGCTTTCTCAGCCGCAAGCATGCCGTACGCGTTCACGGATTCTGCGGCTGCCGAGCTATTTGCGACGGCAGAATCCAGCATTGTGCTGAATATCTTTGCCTCTCTCGCTTCTTGCTCGTACAAGTTCACCCCTGCGTACCAGGCGCCGTACAGAAACCCCAGCAGCACCAGCACTGTTCCGCCAGAAAGGAGTACACGGCTTTCCCAGCTTCGATCCTGTGGAAGTTCGCTTTCCACTGCGGGTCTGCTGCGAAAATAGTTGAGCAACCCCCAAGCCTCTCCGAACAGAGCGACGATCATCAGCGCGCCAGCCGAATCTGCCAGAATGCTGGCCCACCCGATCACGGAAGATGGGCTGTACGCGAGCCCGACGTAATGGATCAGAAAGATGCCGATCGGCAGAAGTACACCGCCTACCAGAAACAATTTCGCGAGAAACTTTTTGCGCCCAGGCGAGAAGGCCACATAAGGCTGTACCAGCGCCAGCAGCAGAGCCAAGTAACCGGCATCAGCCATGTGAACATGTGTGTCCACCTTGGTGCCGCGATCTTCCAGCAAGCCGCCGATTCGGGCGAACGTCTCTTTAACCGCAGCCGGATTCTGCGCTGCCACTGCTTTCGTCGCGGCCAGCAGCGCAGCGCCCGTTTCCCCGCCATTTTGATGCAAAACAAAAACCGCAAAGATGTCACCGAAGAGCATGCCGCCGGCAATCAGCGCAATTCCCCCAAAGACGAGCAGGCGCTGCGCGCGCATCGCGGGGAACGGTAACGAGACCCTTGTTTGTGCGACTGTCGTTGCCATTAGTTCAAACTGCCGCCGAGCTTCGTTCGGCCTGGACGGCCGAGGACGGCCCCCACATGGCTTGTGCTAGTCTGCTGCAGCCTGCCGCACCGTGGTCTTCCCACGGAACGCTGGAATGACGTGTTTGGCGAACATGTGCTGCGTCTTGATACTCTTCCAGTGCTCCAGACCGCCGAAGTTGGAAACGATTGCCAGCTCTCCAATGCCGCCTTTCTGTTGAAGCGCCTCCACTTGGCGAATGACTTTCTCCGGCGTGCCAATGAATCCAATCTCCTGCTCTACGATTTCGTCGTAAGTCAATTTCGTCAGCGACTCAAGAGCGCCGCTGGCATAGAATCCGTAGCCTTTGGCCCGCAATTCGGCTTTTTTCTCTTCGCTCTGTAGCGATTCGACCGGCGAGGCGTTGAAGGCGAGAAAATTGTGGAGGGCCTGTTCAACTTCACGCCGAATCTGCTTTTCATCCTCATCGATGTAAACGGGACGAATGTAGACGATATCCGGCTCATGCCCGTGCGCTGCGCAGGCTTTCTTGTAGATATTCACCGGTGCTTCCAGCACGTGCCACGGCAACAGTGGAGGCACGAACATGCCCCAGCCCTTTTCGCCTGCCATTTGATAAGTAATGTCGCTGGTGCCGCCGGTGTAGAACTTCGGATGCGGTTTCTGGACAGGGTGGGGCACTATCGTCACATCTTTTACTTTGTAATATCGGCCATCGTAGGAGAATTTTTCTTTTGTAAACGCTAACTCAAGAATATCGATGGCCTCGTTATAGCGCGGACGGCTTTCTTCAAGCGGCAATGACGAAGGGCCAAACAGCCAAGCATGACCCCGTCCCAGGCCGCATTCCAAGCGGCCATTGGTAAGAATGTCCGTTTCGGCAATCATGCCAGCCAGGCGCATGGGATTTTCCAGCGGCAGCGTATGCAGCGCCGTTCGGAACCGGATGCGTCCTGTCCGTTGAGCGGCGGCTGCGAACATCGCCAGCGGATTGGCCGAAATCGAAAAGTTTTGGAAGAAGTGATGATCGATAACCGAGTACACATCGAACCCGCATTCATCTGCATGTTCGATCTGCCGCATGATCTCCCATGTCATGTCGTAATGCGGCTTGCCCGGCGGCGTTTGAAGTTCGCAATAGATCCCGAATCGCATTCTTTATGTCCTACTACTTCCTTGCTGCCGAATCCGCTTGCTCGCTCGCAGCGCTCTTGCCCCCGCCATTCGTGGCCGGTCCGATGTCATGGTATTTTCCGCGAAAGTAAAGCAACGGCTCCCCTTCGCGCACCACCACGTCTTCAACCTGAGCGATAAATATGGTGTGATCTCCTGCATCCTCTGCGGTATTCAAGCGGCACTCGAGATAGGCCAGCGCGCCATGCAGCACCGGAGTTCCGTGC
>Ga0066705_10000077_pt1 | contig 17690 bp, 16 predicted proteins | sample GraSoiAngelo_154_FD_66506 | JGI IMG/M metagenome (GOLD analysis project Ga0066705, IMG submission 66506) | Grasslands soil microbial communities from the Angelo Coastal Reserve, California, USA - 14_1009_13_20cm | ecosystem: Environmental > Terrestrial > Soil > Grasslands | place: USA... | reverse complement strand
AGTGCCCGGGCAACCGGGCATTCGACCTGTCCAATGCTTGTTCTCTTCATCGCTCCTCCGGCAACAAATCGAAACTGGTTCTAAAATAAGACTAGACAAACGGAGATGCAACTGGTTCTATAATAGAACCACGATCGGAGATGACGAGAATGAATGCCGCAACTGCCAAAGCCGCCGAAACGGGCGCGGCGACCAAACGCAAGAGCCCCGTACGCGTCGCGGTAGTTCAATTCAATCCGCAGGTCGGTCTGGACAATTTTGAATCGAACGAGCTGGCTGCGCGCCTGCGTCCGCAGCAGGCGGCCAAGGAAGGCGCCAATCTGATCGTGCTGCTGCCGGAGCTCGCGACCAGCGGTCGCAACAGACCTTCACTCACCGAAGCGAGCGTGAGTTAGCCACGGATCGCTGAAAGGAAAAAAGTCATGCAATATGCGTTGGCAGGCAGCCGTCCGTCCATAGTTGGCGGAGGCAGATCGAAAATCCTCGAAAGCGCTCGTTCCTTCGCGTTGGGAACAGCCTCGAGCCTGTCGCTCACCGAAGACTGCCTGACCCAAATTTTCGATCCAGCCGGAGAAGGAAAACGCACCTTTGTAAAGGTTTGGGCCGACGAGGCGCGCATTACCTCGAAAGCGCAGGACGGCCTTCGCAAGATCGGGTTCGCGCCTTCGCCAATTGCGGGCATTCCGATTTCGGTGAAGGACATGCTGGACGTCGCAGGTGAGGTAACGCTCGCCGGGACCAAGGCTCTTGATGACAGCCCGCCGGCCGCCGAAGACGCGCCGGTTGTCCGCAGGCTAAAGGCCGCTGGCGCGGTGCTGACGGGGCGGACGAACATGGCTCAGTTCGCGTTTTCGATCGTCGGCCTCAATCCACACTTTGGTACGCCGGGAAATCCGTGGGACCGAACTCGAATTCCTGGCGGTTCATCTTCTGGGGCCGCGGTGTCCGTCGCGGACGGCATGTCGGTCGCGGCAATTGGATCGGATACCGTAGGGTCAATCAGAGCGCCGGCTGCCCTTTGCGGCATTGTCGGCTTTAAGCCGACGCAGCGGAGCGTTCCCCTCCAAGGGACGATCCCGCTCTCGGTAACTTTGGACACGGTGGGGCCCCTCGCTCGAAACGTGCATGACTGCGCCCTCGTTTACGCAACGATTTCGGGCGAACCCTGGCGGGAGCTGCAGCCGCTTGGAGTTAAAGGGCTCAGGCTTGCTATCCCGCAAACGCGAGTCCTCGATGAATTAAATCCGGCAGTCTTGCGGGCCTTCCAACGGGCAACCGCGCTCCTATCCGAAGCAGGCGCGGAATTGATCGATGCGCGTTTTAGCTACTTCGAAGAAATCGAATCGAAAAATGGATGCGGTGTGATCGAGCATGTCGACGCTTTGGCTTGGCACAAGGAGCTGTTGGACCGGCGCGGGCATGACTATGATCCCAATGTTCGGGGACGCGTCGAGAAGGGAGCGATCATCGCCGCCTGGGAATATGCGGCGATGCAAGAGTGGCGCAAGGATGTGACCGCGCGCTTCGACAAGGACACCTTCGCCTTCGATGCCCTTATCCTGCCGACGGTCGGTACGACCGCTCCGACGATGGATGAGTGCGAGCGCGACGAAGGCGGTATCCGTGCGAAACTCCTCCGAAATCCGTCACTATTCAATTTTCTTGATCGTCCAGCGATTACGATTCCGATCCACATGCCGGGAGAGGCTCCGGTCGGCCTCATGGTGGTTGGAGAGCGCGATCAGGACTGGCGTTTGCTCAGCGTGGCCCGGGCGCTCGAATCCATCGTTTCGAGCTGAGTAGAAGCCCATGCCATATCTTCAGCTTGATGTTTCCGGATCTTATGCGCCGAACGTGAAGCGGCGGCTCGCCAAGCGGATGGGTGAGATTTACGCCCTCACGATGCAGGCCGATGTGAACCGGATCTCGGTTGCGATCCGTGAACTGACGCCGGGCGGTCTCTGGCGATGCACGCCGAGCGAACCTTACGAAGCCGCGCTCTTGATGTGCGATATCCGAAAGGGGCGACCCCCGGAACAGCGGGCCGAGCTGGCAAAGGCACTCGTCGATGCGTGCATCGACACACTCGGCCTTAGGATCGAACAGATCAACGTTGAGTTCACCCAGCATGCGGGGGATGAAATGTATCACCCCATGCGTGGCGGCTTGAGCGACGACTGGCGTCCTGACGAGGTCGACGAGAATAGTTCACGTGCCAAGGCGTGAACGGCGACACAAAGAAACAAACGCGATCGAATCCATCAAGCTGGTCGGTTTTCTTGGGACGCGCCGCAATCCAATCGTGAGGTACCATGACGACCTATAACAAGATCAAGATCGACGGACTCGACATCTTCTATCGAGAGGCCGGTCCAAGTAACAAGCCAAAGCTGCTTCTGCTGCACGGATTTCCGGCATCCTCGTTCATGTTCCGGGATCTCATCGAACATCTGCAGCGCGACTTTCATCTTATCGCGCCGGACTATCCAGGTTTCGGCCACAGCGACGCGCCTGACCGAAAGACCTTCGCCTATACGTTCGATAACCTCGCCGATATCATCGACAAGTTCACCGCCAAGCTCGGCTTGACGAAGTTTGGCATCTATATGCAGGACTTCGGCGGCCCGGTCGGGTTCCGTCTTGCCAGCCGTCATCCGAATAAAGTGTCTTTCTTCGTCATACAGAATGCCAATGCCTACGAAGAAGGACTCCCCGACAGCTTCTGGTCTCTCGCGAGGACGCTGTGGAATGATCCTTCACCGGCTAACCGCGAGAAGATCCGCGAGGCCGCAATGTCGGACGAAGCGCTCGCCTGGAACTACACACACGGCGTTGCGGATCAGTCCAGGATTTCGCCTGACAGCTGGTTACTCCAGCGCGCGCTTCTTGCGCGTCCCGAAAACAAGGACGCGATGGTAGATTTGCTTTACGATTATCGGACCAACTTGCCGCTCTATCCAAAATGGCAGGAATACTTTCGACGTCATCAGCCGCCGGCACTGATCGTTTGGGGCGAGAACGACATCATCTTTCCGCCAGTCGGAGCTTACCCATACCAGAAGGACCTAAAGCATGTCGCGCTCAACATACTCGAGACAGGCCATTTCGCGCTGGAAGATTATGCTGAAGCTATCGCTGGCCATATTAGGCGCTTCCACACGTCGTCGATATCGGGCGTAGCGGCTTAGGAAAGGTCGGCGAAACACACGGCCTAGATCATCGCGCCGATCAGATCGCCAGGGATCTTTCCTTCCCAACCTTAGGGCCTGCGCCTTCCCGGCGCGGGACCTCTTTCTTAGTCGACTGCAGTGCCGCTCAATCAATCTCGTTTTGCCAGTGATTATCTTCAACGAAAGTCCAGATATCAGTCCAGCTAAGCAACGGTGATCGTCCCTCATAACGCATCCTGCCGATGTTAAGCTGATGTTCCGGGTTGTCGGAATCGATCACGATATGCCTCCTAACTTCGCCAGCTAAAATAACTAGAATTTCACCTGCACAGAGGCTGGTGGAAAAAGACTCGAAAAATAGGTCGACGTGCTTTCCGAGGCGAAGCCAGTCCTCCGTATCAAGGTACTCTAGCGAGTATCCGCCAAGATCCAGCGTGACCCATGAATTTGGGTGTTCCGTCACCGATAGAAACGGCAAAGGAGCATCGACCCACTCGCGCACGCGGCGCGTGGCGATTTCCGGCGCGCAGTTCATGCTCAGTCGCGCGGTGTTCATTCAGCAGCCTGACACATCAGCTCGTCCGCGGAGCGCCCGATAGGGAGCGGAAGAGTCATACATGACTATAGCTCGGGAAACTACCGGCCGACGGTCAGGGCGGCGCGATTGAGCTATTTCGGACATTGAGCCTAGCCGCACTTCAGCCCGATTGGGCTGTTTCTCGCTCGCCTCTTTGCCATAAAGTGCTAGATTTAAGTCTGTCTGAAAGATCGAAGGACACAGCGCGAGCTCATTGCTTTCGTTGGCGCCTCGGCTTCAGTTCGCCGGAACAAAGAAAAGGGCGCAGGCTCTGCCATCGGCACAAGGGAGGACATCATGCTCGACAAAGCCCCGAATGGAAAAGTGTCCGACGTGCTCAACGCGCTCGACAAGGCGCTTGCCACTGGCGAGGTGGAACACGCCGTGGATCTCTTTCAGGCGGACTGTTACTGGCGCGACCTCGTGACCTTCACCTGGAACATCAGGACAATGGAGGGCAAGGAACAGGTTCGCGACATGCTCAAGGCGCGGCTCGCAGATATAAAGCCGTCAAACTGGAAAATTGCCGAGGGTGAGGACGCTTCTGAAGCGGATGGAATTACAGAGAGCTGGATACAGTTCGAAACCGGGGTCGCCCGCGGCTTTGGCCACGTGCGCCTGAAGGACGGCCGGATATGGACGTTGCTTACGACCATGAGCGAACTCAAGGGGTACGAAGAGCCAGTTGGTTTCGATCGTCCGATGGGGGCGAAGCACGGCGCCGAACGCAATCGAAAGACGTGGAAGGAAGAACGCGAGGCGGAAGCCCAAGAACTCGGTTATTCGCGTCAGCCTTATTGCGTCATCGTTGGTGGTGGTCAGGGCGGGATCGCACTCGGAGCCCGTCTGCGCCAGCTCAATGTGCCGACGATCATCGTCGAAAAAAACGAAAGGCCCGGCGACAGCTGGCGCAAGCGCTACAAGTCGCTCTGCCTGCACGATCCGGTTTGGTATGACCATCTGCCCTATCTGCCGTTTCCGCGGAACTGGCCGGTCTTCTCACCGAAGGACAAGATCGGGGACTGGCTCGAAATGTATACAAAGGTGATGGAGCTCAATTACTGGGGCTCAAGCGAATGCAAGAAGGCATCTTACGACGAGAAGAGCCGCGAATGGACGGTTGTCGTGCAGCGCGAGGGCAAGGAAATCATTCTCAAGCCAAAACAGCTCGTACTTGCGACGGGAATGTCAGCCAAACCCAACATGCCGAAATTCGAAGGCATGGATATTTTTAAGGGCGATCAGCACCATTCGTCGCAGCATCCGGGGCCGGACAAATACAAAAACAGCAAAGCCGTGGTGATCGGCTCGAACAATTCCGCCCACGATATTTGTGCCGCACTGTGGGAGGCCGGAGCAGACGTCACTATGGTTCAACGCTCGTCGACCCATATTGTGAGGTCGGACTCGCTGATGGAGCTCGGGTTAGCCGCGCTTTACTCCGAGCAGGCGGTCCAGTCTGGACTGACGACGGCCAAAGCCGACCTGATTTTTGCTTCACTACCCTATAAGATTCTGCACGAGTTCCAGATCCCGGTTTACAACGCAATCAGGGAACGCGACGCCGATTTCTACAAACGTCTCGAGAAGGTAGGCTTCCTGCTCGATTATGGTGACGATGACTCTGGTCTGTTCATGAAGTACCTGCGGCGCGGGTCCGGATACTACATCGATGTTGGTGCTTCAGAACTGGTTGCCAACGGCAGCATCAAGCTGAAGAGCGGCGTCGATGTCAAAAAGCTAATGGAACATTCCGTCATCTTGAGCGACGGCACCGAGCTGCCCGCCGATCTCGTCGTTTACGCCACCGGTTACGGTTCGATGAACGGCTGGGCCGCGGATTTGATCTCCAAGGAGGTCGCTGACAAGGTAGGCAAGGTCTGGGGACTAGGCTCGAATACGACCAAAGATCCGGGCCCGTGGGAAGGCGAGCAGCGAAACATGTGGAAGCCGACGCAACAGGAAGGCCTTTGGTTTCATGGCGGTAACCTGCACCAGTCACGTCACTATTCGCAGTTTCTGTCCCTCCAGTTGAAGGCGCGAATGGAAGGCATTCCCACACCGGTCTACGGTCTTCAGAAGGTCCATCAGCTTAGCTGATCGATTTATGTGGATGTGACCTCTAGAGAAGTTTGGCAACGAAGAGCGCGCAGCGCCGTTGTTGCCTGCACTGCCAAAAAGGCAAGGATTGACCGTCGCGTCAGCGATTGGCCGTCATTTGCTGTCGATAGCGCTCGGCATCCCAGTTCAGCAGAGCCTGTTCCTTGTCGGGTGGCAGATATTCGATCGCAGCGTCGAGCGGCAGGCGAGTGACCACGAGCGCGAGGCACGTCAGAAGAGCGTGCGCGCCCGCGCCTACATCGCTGCGGATCACTGCGCCTTTGTCCGGGATCAGGACGGCGGCTGGCGCAGGCAGTCCGCCCGCCACGGCGCGGGCAGCCTTCGCGGTGAGGCTCTCGTCTGCCGCGAGCGTCGGCATGCCTGGGCCGAGAAAAATGACATGGTCCGGATAGAGCGATCCCCCGGTGGCGACGGCAAGGTTGTGCCGATCGGTGGCAAGTTTATGGCATAGCGGGTCTTGCGCTGGACGATACTCCGTCCCCGCGCAACTCCGTGCCAGCGCGCCATCGTTGGCGCGCGTGGTGTCGCGTGGCTTGAGCGCCAGACGCTGCTCGACCTCCGCCACCAATGCTTCGGCTGCGTCGCAGGTTGGAGCTCCCACCACCAGACCGTGATTGCCGAGGATCAGCACATCCGCCGGCCTTTGCGCGAGACTCGCGCTCACCGCATGCGCAAGCGGCAGGCCGGGATGATGGTAGTCAAGCCGGTGGCAAGAAAGGCCGCGGAGCCGTTCGGCAAATTCGTCGCGCGCATCCTTCCGCACTGACCATGCGATGGTGTTGACCGAATGGACATGCAGCACGACCGGATGTGGCATCAGGGCGTGAAGCGAGGTCTCGATGGAGGCGCGAAGCGGGCTTGCCACGTGGCCGGCCGCTACCGGCATGCGCTGATCGCCGTCAGCGAGAGCCGCACGCGCGCCGCAGAGCAAGATCGGGAGGAAGATGTCCTTGGTCTCGGCATCGGCGAGCCAGGTGCCCGAAGCTTTCACCCAAAGCACGCCGCCATGCTTGACCGAGGAATTGCCGCCGGCAGCCTGCGTCAGCAGGATGTTCTTGCCGACCCGCGCGGACATGCGGCGCAGTTCGTTCAGGATTGCGGGCTGCTGCATCTTTGAAACCTCACCAGGCCAGGTATTCGATCGTCCAATGCGGCATGAGGGATTCCGAGCCGGCCAGAGTCCGGATCGCCCTGGGCAGATCCGCCGCCTTCGCCAGGGCTTCCCGATGGACCCCGGAGCGGATGAGCGCGGTCAGCATTCTCGCCGCGCGCCCGCCGGCGACGTCGTGATCGATCGAGTCGCCGGCGACGAGAACGCGCTCGGGCTTGGGATGGCCCAGCCTTTCGAGTGCTGCGGCGAAGATCGGCCCGTGCGGCTTGCCGACGAATTTCACCGTGCCGCCGAGCGATTGATAAAAGGCTGCCAGCGCGCCGGGCGCCGGAATCAATCCTCTCGCGCCGAACATGACAAGATCGGGATTGGCGCACAGCATCGGCACCCGTCGCGCCGCAGCGGCGGTCAGGCATTCGCGCCAGTGTTCGGGTTCGGACACCGCTTCGTCGAGCCCGCCGAGCAGGATGAAGTCGGCATCTCGCAGGTTCTCGACGACACTGAGTCCGAGACCGTTCACGATCGAACGGTCGCCGCCGCGCGTAATCAGGAGGCATGTGCGGCCGAGACCGACAAAAGGCTCGCGCTCGTGCGCGTGCAATCCGCTCCAGGCAACTTCGCCCGACGACAACATGCCGTCATAGGCATCGAGCGGCAGGCCAAGTGCGGCAAGGCGTTGCTGATTGTCATCGGCGCGTCGACCGGAGTTGGAAAGCACCAGCACGCGTTTGCCGGCTTGCCGCAGCCGCGCCACGCATTCGATCGCTTCGGGGAAGATCGCCTTGCCTTCGTGCAGGGTTCCCCATTGGTCGAGCAGGACGTGGTCGAACCTTTCGGCGATGGCACCGAGCCCCGTGATGGTGACAGGACAGTCTTTCATGGCGGGCCGCCGTGCAAAGCAAGCAGCGCCGCCCCGTAGCTTGCTTCGGTCTGCTCGGCGACGGTGACGGGCACGCCGAGAATGCGACGCCGGATCGACGTCCATGCCTCATTCCTCGCGCCGCCGCCGATGCTGATGACGCGCCGCAATGGCGGAGCTCCCAGCAGAGCCAGGCGTTGGTAGGCGAGTGCCTCGACCGATGCGATGCCTTCGAGCAGGCCCTGGAAGAAACGGTCCTTCTCGGCCGGACGCGGTGTGATCCGCGCCGCCAAGGTTGGATCGGCGATCGGGAAGCGCTCGCCAGCCTTTGGCAGCGGATAATAATCAAGACCGGTCGGCTGCTGCGGCTTGAGTTGGGGTGTCAGACGATCCATCTCGTCTGCGGTGAAATGCATCAGCAAAGCCGCGCCACCCGAATTGGAAGCGCCGCCGGCAAGCCATCGCTCGCCAAGACGGTGCGAATAGACGCCCTGGTTGGCCGCGAAGATCGGCCGCGGCGCAAGCAGTTTCAGCACCAGCGTCGTGCCGAGCGAGGTGACGGCGTCCCCCGGCTGATCGGCACGGGTCGCGATGAAAGCCGCGACGCCGTCGGTGGTGCCGGCCAGGATGCGCGCCGATGGCGGCAGGCCGAGCGAGCGCGCGGCGTTCGGATCGATTTCGGCAAAGGAAGTTCCGGGCACCAGCACCTTCGGCAGCAATTCGCGCGGCACGCCGAGCTGGTCGATCCACGCGGGCCAGCTGCGCGTCACGGGGTCGTAGCCGAGCTTCAGCGCATTGTTTTCGTCACTGATCCCGTGGCAGGCGCCGAACCGGCCGGCAATCCAGTCGGCCTGATGAACGGCGTGGCGTGAATCCCCGACGTCGCCCTGATGCAGGAGATGGAGCAGCTTGGCAAGCGCGCTGCTGCGGCCATGAGCGCCGCTTTCCGCCGGCGCCACGTCGGCGATACGCGCGGCCTCCTTGGCGGCACGGGCATCGTTGTACATCAGCCCCAACGAGCGGGGCCTGCCGCCGGCATCGATGAGCAACAGGGTCCCGGATGTGCCATCGACGGCAACGCGTTCGACGCGGTCGAGAGCGACCGTCTGGCCGAGCTTGCGGATGGCTGTGACCGCAGCCTGCCACCAGAGCTCCGGGTCCTGATCACGGGCATCGCCGTCCTGCCGCGGCGGGGGCAGGGCGGCCGAAGCTATGCCGTGGATGTCGCCCCGCGCATCGACGGCACACGCGCGAACCCCGCCAGTTCCAACATCAATGCCGAGGAACAATCCTGTCATTGGTTTTCACCTGGGTCTCTCCGGCTGACCACGCAATCGCGGCTGGGCAGGCGATTGCACTGCAGCACGTTTGGGGGATTGACGCCCCGGTCAGCCTCTGCAATTTTTTGCAGGACGTGAAGAAATTTGCAAGCGAGGTCTTGCGGGCGTGGCTTTCCCTTCCGACAGGCTGTCCATGGTCGATGGCGAAGCGTCGCTCGCGACGCGCGCGGCGTGGCTCTATTTCGCCGCCGGGCTGACCCAGTCGGAGGTCGCAAGCCGCCTCAACATCCAGAGCACCAAGGCGCACCGCCTGATCGCGCGCGCGAGCCGCGAGGGGATGATCCGCGTCTTTGTCGAAGGTCCGGTGGCGGAATGCGTGGCGCTGGAAAACGCGTTGGCCCAGCGCTACGGGCTTGGGTTCTGCCGCGTCGCGCCGGATCTCGGCGAGGGCGACCTGCCGCTGAAGGCGTTGGCACTCGAGGGAGCAAGCTTCCTGCGCCAGATCCTCGAACGCGGCGAGGACAAGGTCATCGGCGTTGGCCACGGACGCACGCTGGCGGCCCTCGTCGAACAGATGCCGCAGACGCCGGCGCGCGATGTGCAGTTCGTGTCGCTGCTGGGCGGGTTGACCCGGAAATTCGCCGCCAATCCGTTCGACGTGATTCACCGCCTGGCCGAGCGCACCGGCGCCGAAGCCTTTCTGCTGCCGGTCCCGGTGTTCGCCAATTCAGTCGCCGATAGGGCTGTGTTGATGAAACAATACGGCGTTGCCGACCTTTTCGCTCTGGCCCGCAAGGCCTCGCTGTTGCTGGTCGGCATTGGTCAGATCAGCCGCGACGGCTTCCTGGTGTCGAGCGGCATGATCAAGCCCGACGAGGTCACCGAACTGAAACGGGTCGGCGCCTGCGCCGATCTGCTCGGGCATTTCTTTGATGCCAACGGCCAAGTGCTGGACATCGATCTGTCGGCACGCGCGACCTCGATGAGCCCGGCCGATCTGAAGAAGCACCGCATCGTCGCGATCGCCGGCGGCCTCCCCAAAGCGACGGCGCTGCGCGGCGTGCTGCGCAGCGGCATGCTGCACGGGCTGATCATCGACGAGGCGACCGCTGCTGTGCTCGCTGCCGACAAGCCGGAGGGAACATCCGGCGCGACCAGAAGAATCAAGGGATGGAAATAAGTGCAAACAAGGAGATGAGTGCATGTTCGATCGTGAGAAGAATCTGTTCGACTCCTACGCCGCCAAGCGCATTAGCCGGCGAGATCTGCTCGATGGTGCGGCTAAGCTCGGCATTGCCGGGGTTGCCGCCAACGCCGCCTTCGCGTCGTCGGTCTCCCGGGCGATGGCCGCGAATTTTGACTGGAAGGCCCAAAGTGGCAAGACGGTCAAGCTGCTGTTGAACAAGCATCCCTACGCCGATGCGATGATCGCGGATATCGCCGCCTTCAAGTCGCTCACCGGCATGAATGTGACCTACGATATCTTTCCGGAGGACGTCTATTTCGACAAGGTGACGGCGGCATTGTCATCGAAGTCGGACCAGTACGATGCCTTCATGACCGGCGCATACATGACCTGGACCTATGGCCCCGCCGGCTGGACTGAGGATCTCAACGCCTACATTCACGACGCATCGAAGACGAGCCCCGACTTCAATTGGGACGACGTGCTGCCAAATCTGCGCGCCTCGACGGCATGGGACGGCGTCCCCGGCTCCGAACTCGGTTCGGGCAAAGCCAAGCAGTGGTGCATCCCGTGGGGATTCGAACTCAACAACATCACCTACAACCGCAACATCTTCGACAAGGTCGGCGTCAAACCGCCAAAGAACCTGGATGACATGATCGAGGTAGCGGCGAAGATCACCAAGGATGCGGGCGGACCCTATGGAATTGGCGTTCGCGGCTCGCGCTCCTGGGCGACTATCCATCCGGGCTTCCTGTCCGGCTATTCCAACTTCGGACAGAAGGACTTCGTGATGGAAGGCGGCAAGCTGAAAGCCGCCATGAATACCAAGGCTTCGAAGGAGTTCCACGATAAATGGGTCAAGATGATCCAGCAATCGGGACCCAAGAACTGGTCGACTTACACCTGGTACCAAGTCGGCACCGACCTTGGTGCCGGCGCCTCCGGCATGATCTTCGACGCCGACATCCTCGGCTATTTCATGAATGGCGGCGAGAACAAGGAGAAAGGCCACATGGGCTACGCGGCGTTCGCGGCCAATCCGGCCGCCAAGGCGCCGACGCCCAATGTGTGGATATGGTCACTCGCGCTGTCGAGCTTCTCGAAGCAGAAGGATGCAGCCTGGTTGTTCATGCAGTGGGCGGCGTCCACCGAGCACGACTTGTTCGGCGCGCGCAAAATGGACTTCGTCAACCCCGTACGTACCTCGGTGTGGAAGGACAGCCAATTCCGCGACAGGATCGCGAAGTCCTATCCAGGCTATCTCGAGCAGTACGACATCTCTTCTCCCGGCGCGAAGATCTATTTTACGGCGCAGCCCTTGTTCTTCGATCTGACCACCGAATGGGCGGCCTCGCTGCAGAAGATGGTTGCGAAGGAGGTTAGCGTCGACGAGGGACTCGACAAGCTCGCCGACAGCGTCAATCGCCAGTTGAAGTCCGCCGGACTCGGCTGATACACCGCTTGGTGCCTGTTCCTCCGCACCATGACAGGCCGCCGGCCGGGGACGAGTTCCTTCGGGCCGGTGGCGTGCCGCGAACGCTTGAAGCTTCGTCACCATGAGCATGCTGCAACTCCTTCAGGCGAATGCGTTAGTTGGGCGCAAGGCGCGGCCGCGCGGCCGCGCGCTGCCTTATCTGTTGAGCCTGCCGGCATTGCTCGTCTGCGTGGCGATCATTGTCCCGTTTGTAGCCGCCGCAGTCTATTCGCTGCAGCGCTATCGGCTGAACCTGCCGTATTTGCGTGGCTTCATCGGCGTCCAGAACTATGTCGATTTCCTCACCGATCCCGCGTTCTGGAATACGTTGCGCATCTCGCTTGTCTACACCGCGTTGACGGTCGTCATCGAGCTCCTGCTCGGTCTAGGGATAGCGCTCCTGCTGCGGCGCCCGACCCGCTTTCACAACGCGGTCTCGATCGTGCTGCTGCTGCCGCTGATGACGGCGCCTGCGATTGCCGCCTTGATGTGGAAACTCATGACCAACCCGGGATTCGGAATCCTGTCCTATCTGGTCGGTCTGTTCGGCCTCACGGATTTCAAATGGGCGTCCGATCCTTCGACCGCGCTGTTCACGGTGGTCCTCGTCGATGTCTGGGTCTACACCCCCTTCATCATGATCTTGCTGCTCGCTGGGCTGCGGTCGCTGCCGCGCCAGCCGTTCGAGGCAGCGGCGCTCGATGGCGTCCCGGCGACCTTCGTGTTTTTCCGTATCACGCTGCCGATGCTGGCGCCGTACATCATCACGGCCTCGCTGTTCCGCCTGCTCGACTCGATCCAGCAATTCGACATCATCTATGCGATGACGCAGGGCGGTCCGGGCGATCGGCTGATGGTGTTTCAGGTGCAGGCCTATCTCGAGTTCTTCCAGTACACGAACGTGGGCAGGTCGGCGGCGCTGTTGATGATCCTGTGGGTCATCACCAACATCCTGTCGAATATCTTCATCAAGAACTGGTTGCGGTTGCGCGCACGCGCACACAGCCAGGCGTGAGGTTCGGGGGGCGGCGATGGAACATGAAAGTCTTGCTGGTCGCATTTTCCGGGGCGTGGCGCTCACGCTGATCCTTGTTTTCTTCATGTTTCCGATCGCCTGGATCCTGTTGATGTCGTTCCAGACCAACGAACAGATCCTGCGTATCCCCCCACGCCTCCTATTTGAGCCCACTCTTGCCAACTACGAGGCGCTGATCTCGGGCCAGTTGCATACGGCCGCGGGCAATCTCGAAATCACCTTCATGCGCAATTTGTGGAACAGTCTCGTGCTGTCGAGCGGTGCGGTGGCGTTGGCGCTACTCCTGGGCGTGCCTGCGGCCTACGCCTTTGCGCGCTTCAAGTTCCGGCTCGGCGAGACCATCGCGTTCACGCTGCTCTCGTTCCGCTTCGCGCCACCGTTGCTGGTGCTGCTGCCGCTATCGCTCTACTATCAGGAGCTCGGCCTCAACGATACCTATTTCGGCATCGTCTGGGTCTATCAGCTGATCGCGCTGCCGCTGATCCTGTGGATCGTGCGCGGTTATTTCGAGGATATCAGCCCCGACATCGAGCACGCCTATCGCCTCGCCGGCCATTCCTGGCGCGAGGCCTTCACGCGTATTGCGGTGCCGCTCGCCGGTCCCGGCATTGCTGCCGCCGGGCTGTTGTCGTTCATCTTCTGCTGGAACAATTTCGTCTTCGCGCTGATCCTCGCCTCCGCCGACAAACAGCCGGTGACCGTCGGCGCGCTCGCCTTCGTCACGGCGTCCGGCATCCAGTACGGCCAGATCGCCGCGGCGATCGTGCTTTCGGTCACGCCAACGCTGCTGCTCGCGCTCTACGCGCAGCGCTATCTGGTCGAGGGCCTGTCCCTCGGCGCGGTCAAGGGCTGACGCAATGGCGGGACTCGAAATCAAATCCGTCACCAAGGTCTTCGGCGCGGTGCGAACCGCCGACAGCCTGTCGCTCGTCGTCGAGCCCGGCGAGATAGTCGCGGTGTTCGGGCCGTCTGGCGGCGGCAAGACGGTGCTGCTGCGGATGATCGCGGGTATGTTCGAACCTGATGAGGGCGATATCCTTGTCGGCGGCCGCTCGATCGTCGGCGCGTTGCCGGAGCGGCGCGGGATCGGGATGGCATTCCAGAATTTCGCCCTGTTTCCGCATATGACGGCGCGCGACAATATCGCAAGCGGCCTGCGGGCGAAGGGTCGGGCGGACGCCGCTAGCCGCGTGCAGGCGATCAGCCGGCTGCTGAAGATCGAGCATGTGCTCGGCCATATGCCGCGCGAATTGTCAAATGGCCAGAAGCAGCGCACGGCTCTGGCGCGGGCGCTGATCGGCAATCCGGACGTGCTGCTGCTCGATGACCCCCTGCGCAACGTGGACGCCAAGCTGCGTTATGAAATGCGGCTCGAGCTGCCGAGCCTTTTGCGGCGCGGCACCGCGGCGGTCCTTTACGTGACCCAGGATTATCGCGAGGCCATGGCGATTGCCGATCGCATCGCAGTCCTTGTCGGTGGCCGGCTTGAGCAGATCGCGAGCCCCGACGAGATCTATCTGAGCCCCGCGTCCGTTGCGGTTGCGCGGCTATTTGGCGATCCCAGCATCAATCTGGCGGAGACAACGCCCCTTGTCGAGCACGGCACGCTGTTTGCGGCGATCTCCGGGGCAAGGATGCCGCTCGGCATGGCTGACACGCTGCCGGCGGATCGGCCGTACTGGCTCGGCGTTCGGCCTGAGGATCTCGGCATTTCCTTTTCCGCCGGTGAAGATGCCATGCCGGCACGCGTTCTTGCGATCACGCCGATGCACGAGAAGGCGGTGCTGCTGCTCCGATTCGAGGACGGAAAGGAATGGCTGGCGGCGCTGCGGCCCGACGCGCTGAACGTTGTCGCCGACGACGCCGTGTTTGTCCGCTTTGCGCAGGAGGCTGTGCAGTTGTTCGACCGGGAAACCGGCCTTCGCGTCTCGCTGTCGCACCGGCGACAGGCGGCATGATCGGAGCACGATGACCATGGCAATGCTGGAGCTTCGAGGCATCGACAAGGTATATCGCAGTCACGGCCGGCCGCCGGTGCACGCCGTGCGTTCGCTCGACATGGAGGTCGAGAAAGGCGAGATCGTCGCGCTGCTGGGCTCATCGGGATGCGGCAAGACCTCGACCTTGCGCATGATCGCAGGCTTCGAGGGCGTCACCTCTGGCTCCATCGCCGTTCGCGGGCGACGGATCGACGCGCTGCCGCCGGCCCGGCGAAAGGTCGCGATGGCCTTCGAGGGCTACTCGCTTTACCCGCCTTTGACGGTTCGCGAGAACATCGCGTTCGCGTTGAAGTCCCGGCAGGTTTCGCGCAGCGAGGTGTCACGCCGCGTGGAAGCAATTGCCCGTTTGGTCGAGATCGAAGACATTCTGGAGAATTATCCGCGTGTGATCTCCGGCGGACAGCAACAGCGCGTCTCGCTGGCACGCGCGCTGGTGCGCGATGCCGACCTCTATTTGCTTGACGAGCCGATGGGGCAGCTCGAGCCGCAGCTCCGCGCCGTGCTGCGCGGACGGATCAAGAGCCTGCTCGCCGAGCGCGAGATGACAGCGATCTTTGTCACCCACGACCAGACCGAGGCGAGCGCATTGGCCGATCGCATCGCGGTCATGGAAGACGGGGTCTTGCAGCAATTCGCAAGCGAGAAGGAGCTGAAGGAGCGTCCTGCCAATCTGTTCGTCGCGAGCTTTATCGGCGAGCCGCCGATGAATCTGCTGGAGACGGAGGTGAAGCGGGCCGACGGTGGTTTCCGTCTCTCGGTTGGTCCTGAGGTGGCTTTTTACATCAGCGGCGATGGCCTCGACCAGACGGCGCAGCGGGCGCTTGCGGCGGCGCCGCGTGTGCGGGTCGGCATACGGCCACAGAGGATCGCGGTCGGCGAGGGGGCCGTGCGCGTGCGCATCGTCTCCAATCAGTGGCTCGGTGATCAGTCGCATGTTGCCGGCGAATGCGCCGGTCATCTGCTGATTGCCGTCGTCCCGAACAGGGTCGCGGCGCGGCCGGGAGATGTGGTCCCGTTTGCGCTTGGGCCGCGTCACCTGAACATTTTCGGCGCGGACGGGGTCTGCATTCGCCATGCGGAGGTGTCCTGACGATGCTCCGCGACGTGATCGTCGGCATTGATGCCGGCACTTCCGTGATTAAGACCGTGGCTTTCACGCGGGAAGGCCGGCAGCTCGGCGATTTCTCGCTGCCGAACAGCTACAGTACGTTGGCAGGAGGCCGCGTCGAGCAGGACATGACGCGCACCTGGAACGACACGGTTGCCGCGCTGCGCGGGCTTGCGGCTGTTGTGCCCGACCTTGGTCCAAGAGTGGCGGCGGTTGCGGTCACCGGGCAGGGCGACGGTACTTGGTTGATCGACGATGACGGCCGGCCGGTTGCACCGGCGCTGCTCTGGCTGGACTCACGTGCGGCTCGATTGGTCGAGGAGATTCGCGGCAGCGAGCGTAACGCGCCGCTTTATCGGTTGACCGGCTCGGGACTGAACGCCTGCCAGCAGGGACCACAATTGGCCTGGCTGCAGGCGCATGCTCCGCAGACGCTTTCGCGCGCTGCGACGGTATTCCATTGCAAGGACTGGCTGTATTTCCTGCTCACCGGCCAGCGCGCCACGGATCCTTCGGAAGCGACCTTTACCTGCGGCGATTTCCGCAAGCGCGGTTTCGATCCCGACACGGCACGGATGATCGGTATTTCCGATCTCGTGCGGCTTTTTCCGGAGGTGGTCGACGGGGTTGCGGTCACGCATCCGCTTGGCGCCGATGCTGCCGCTGAAACCGGCTTGCCCCAGGGCGTGCCTGTCTCGCTCGGCTATGTCGATGTGATCTGCAACGCGCTTGGTGCAGGCCTGTACGATCCGGCACCCGATGTCGGCTGCACCATCATCGGTTCGACCGGCATGCACATGCGGCTTGCGCCCGATGTAGATGCGGTCACCCTGAACGGCGAGGCGACCGGCTACACTATGCCGTTTCCGGTGCCGGGCCATTATGCCCAGATGCAATCCAACATGGCGGCGACGCTGAATATCGACTGGCTGCTCGATCTCGCATTGGGCGTGCTCGCCGCGGAAGGCGTGACGCGCTCGCGCGCCGACCTGATCCGTAGGCTTGACCAGCAGGTGCTTGAGGCAAAACCAGGCGAGGTGCTGTTTCATCCCTTCATCTCGGATGCCGGCGAGCGCGGTCCGTTCGTCGCCCATGAGGCCTGCGCGCAGTTTTTCGGCCTGCGCTCGCATCACCGTTATTGGGATCTGATGCGGGCAGTCATGGAGGGGCTGGCATTCGCCGCGCGCGATTGTTACGCCGCGATGGGAGCTTTGCCACGTGAGGTCCGCATCACCGGCGGCGCGGCGCGCAGCCACGCTCTCACGGCCATTCTTGGCGCGGCGCTCGAATGCAATGTCCGCGTCTGCAGCCGTGCCGAGGCCGGCGCAGGGGGTGCTGCGATGATCGCCGCCGTTGCAACCGGCGTCTATCCGCACATGGAGGCCTGTGCCGAGGATTGGGTGAGACCACATCTCAACGAGCGGCAGCCACCTGATTCCGGGCTGGTGACGCGTTACGCGCGTATGTTCCCGACCTATCTCGACGGGCGGCGGGCGTCACGCCCCATCTGGAAGCAGCTCGCTGCGCTGCGCGCCGGAGGCGACCATGACTAGCTCGATTGCCATCGTTGGTGATCGCTTCATGCTGCCGTCGGTGTTCGCGGAGCGGATCTCGGCTGCATGCGGTAACGGCGTCAACATTCGCACTCTGGAGCAACCTTGGCCGGATAAACCGATGGAGCACGGCTACGCAGGCTCGCCCCTCGACGGTCTGAAGGAGTTCATGGGTCATCCGGACGAGGTCGCGGCCTTCATCGGCGACGCCG
>Ga0066705_10000074_pt1 | contig 17797 bp, 15 predicted proteins | sample GraSoiAngelo_154_FD_66506 | JGI IMG/M metagenome (GOLD analysis project Ga0066705, IMG submission 66506) | Grasslands soil microbial communities from the Angelo Coastal Reserve, California, USA - 14_1009_13_20cm | ecosystem: Environmental > Terrestrial > Soil > Grasslands | place: USA... | reverse complement strand
TCAAGGCTGGCAAAGTGAAATGGGTAATTCCTGAGATCCCGAAATCGGCGGCTGAAGCTGCCAGCGAGATGCTCGACAAGGCTCTCGGGCCGGAGTAGAAGTTTGCGATTTTGCGTGGCGGTTATGGAAGTGCAATTGGAGTAGCCAGTCAAATTATGAAGGTCGCCCTCGGCGTTAGCGGCGGGATTGCAGCCTACAAGGCAGCAGAAATGGTTCGCCTGCTGCAAGAGCGCGGCATCCGCGTTCAGGTGGTGATGACTGAGGCCGCGCAGGAATTCATCAAGCCTCTCACATTTGCCGCGCTTTCAGGAGAAAAAGTAATTACCGGCATGTTCGCCGATGCTGGCGATCAGCAGCCTAATATTGATTCAGCCATCGAGCACATTGCGGTCGCACAGTCCATCGATGTATTGCTTGTAGCTCCCGCCACCGCTGACATTCTTGCCAAGTTTGCCCAGGGCATAGCCGATGATTTCTTGAGCACGCTCTATCTGGCCACGACTGCGCCAGTTGTTGTCGCCCCCACTATGAACGTGAATATGTGGCACCACCCAGCGACACAGGCGAACCTGGAAACTTTGCGGAAGCGTGGCGTTCGAGTCGTTGAGCCGGGCGACGGATATCTGGCATGTGGCATGAGCGGTCCCGGACGCCTGGCCGAGAATGAAGCGATTGTGGCTGCCGTGATGGAAGCACTTGGCGCATCGCAAGAACTCGCCGGTGAGACTGTTCTGATCACAGCTGGCCCGACACGAGAGAAAATCGATCCGGTTCGTTACCTGACCAATCGTTCCAGCGGCCGTATGGGATATGCGCTTGCTGAGGCTGCCCTGCGCCGTGGAGCGCGCGTTTTGCTAATCAGCGGCCCAACTTCTCTGACTCCGCCAGGCGCCGCCGAGGTCATGGCCGCGCAATCGGCTGAAGAAATGCGCGAGGCTGTGCTTAGGCTGCTGCCGCAAGCTACCATCATCATTAAGACGGCCGCTGTTTCCGATTACCGCCCGAAGCACGCCGCGTCGCAGAAAATCAAGCGCAAAGGCGCCCTGGCCTTGGAACTTGAGCCCACGGCCGACATCCTTGGCGAAATCGCACGAAAGAAAGACTCGCAAATCATCATCGGCTTTGCCGCCGAAACCGAAAATGTGCTGGAGAACGCTCGCCAGAAGCTGGCTTCGAAATCGCTGGATGCCATTGTCGTCAACGATGTGTCGCGCGAAGGCGTTGGTTTCGATTCCGACCGCAACGCGGTCACCATCATTACGCATGATGATGTCATAGAGGTTCCCGAAACCACGAAGTGGGAAGTTGCGCAGCACGTGCTGGATGAAGTCATACGCTTGCGTGATCGCCGCAAGGTCCCTGCGAAAACGTAACTAATCCGAATGAATGCCGCTTCCGTTCTTCCTGAATTACAATCTTGACATCAATGCCCCGAACTTTAGATTCCACACTCCGGCGCGAGCTGGCAAACCGCATCCGTTATTACAACGAACTTGGGATTTATGACTTCTATCGCCGCGAGGTTGATAGCCCAGTCGCTCCATCCGGCCTCCAGCAAGATGAAATGCGAGACGAAATGAATGTACGATCCGCCCTGGCGGAAGAAGATTTGGTTGCGAGTCCAAGGCCGGAATCACGCACCCCTGATCCGGTTCAGGCTCTGCGCATCGTCCGCGAAGACCTTGGCGACTGCACTCGCTGCCGCTTGCACAAGCAGGGACGCAAGCAGATTGTATTCGGCGTCGGCAATCCCCGGGCAGAACTGATGTTCATCGGCGAGGCTCCGGGCGCCGACGAAGATGAGCAAGGCGAGCCGTTCGTGGGCCGCGCCGGGCAGTTGCTGAATAACATGATTAAAGCGATGGGATTAGGCCGCGAAGATGTATATATCGCCAACATCATTAAGTGCCGTCCACCGGGTAACCGCACTCCCGAGCGCGACGAGTGCGAAACCTGCTCGCCTTTTCTGATGCGCCAGATCGCCGTAATCAAGCCCAAGGTAATCGTGGCGCTGGGAGCGGTGGCGGCGAAGACCTTACTCGCGATCAACGCGCCCATGGCTGAACTGCGCGGCCACTGGTATGACTTTCGCGGCACGAAGCTATCCGTTACTTATCATCCCGCGTTTTTGTTGCGCGATCCCCGCCAGAAGAAGGAAGCCTGGAAGGACCTGCAGATGGTAATGAAGGAGCTGGAACTGCCGATACCGGCGAAAGGGCCGCAGTGACTCACGAACATCCGGTCTACGTGCGGTCCCTTTCGGCATTTCAGGTTCTCGGGCTGAAAGCTGATTTATCCTTGCAACAGAATGCCTGAATTTTGCGACGTTGTCCTATCCGTTCCCCTGGATATGGCCTTCACCTATCGCGTTGCGAACGGGGCACAGCCCGTGGTGGGTGGACGTGTGCTGGTGCCGTTTCGGCAGCGCAGAATGCCGGCTATTGTCGTCGAGTTGCACGACCGCGCGCCCAGCGTTCAGACAAAAAACATTATCAGCGCGCTCGACACTTCTCCGGTTCTTGACGATCACTTGCTGAGGCTTGGCAGATGGATCGCCGATTACTACCTCGCGCCTCTGGGAGAAGTGTTCCGCACCATGTTGCCCTTGGCTGCGGAATTGAAGCGGTCTATCAATTACCGGATTACCGACGAAGGTCGTCTCGTGCTCCACCAGGCTAGCCTGTCCGGATCATCGGCTCGCTCCCGCCGGACGCCGGACGAGCAACTAGCCGAATTTCGCGTGCTCGAGTATTTATCGGAGCGTGAAATAACGCGAGAGTCCAGCTTGCGTGCTGCGGCTCGCGCCTCCAAGGCCGTGCTCGATGGTATGGTGCGGAAGAAGTGGATCGCGCGCGAAGACGTTTCCGGCGCACGCGATGGTTCGAATGTCGTGAAGGTTGCCGCCCTGAAGAACGCAGAAGGGAAGCTTAACGCAAACCAGCAAAGGATCATTGACACCCTGGCCGCGGCTGGGGGCAAGCTCGGCCTGGAATTGCTGCGCGGGCTGCCAGTCCCACGCACAACGCTTCGCACTCTCGTGAGACGTGGATTCGTGGAAGTTGCCGAGGAGCCCGCGGATTTTAGTCTTTCCAGTTTGAAAGCCCGGCCATCACCGTTTGATTTCGATTTCAACTCCGCACAGCAGGACGCCCTTCGGCATATTCAGGAAAGAGTCGCGGCACGTGAGTTCGAAGGCGTGTTGCTGCACGGTGTAACCGGATCCGGCAAGACGGCCGTATATCTGGCGGCCATGAAATCGGTGCTCGATGCCGGAAGATCGGCCATTTTGCTCGTGCCGGAAATCGGCCTTACGCCCGCTGTTGCGGCCGATTTGAATCAGGTATTCGGCAATGAAGTGGCGATTCTTCACTCCGCGCTTTCCGCTCGCGAACGCACCGAGCAGTGGCATCGTATCAAGCGGGGCGAAACACGTGTAGTGGTTGGAACTCGCTCGGCGGTGTTTGCGCCGGTTTCAGATCTGGCGCTCATTATCGTGGATGAGGAGCAGGACTCTTCATATAAGCAGGAAGAAACCCCACGCTATCATGCGCGCGACGTGGCAGTGATGCGGGCCAAAATGGCGAATGCCGCCGTGGTGCTGGGTTCGGCGACGCCATCTCTCGAATCGTATTTCAATGCCAAGAAGAATAAGTATGCGCTGCTGGAATTGCCCGATCGGGTGGAGCAGCGGCCTCTACCGGAAGTTGAAATCATCGATATGCGCCAGGAGTTTCAGGAAACCGGACACGAGCAAGTCATCTCACGCAAGCTGGCGCAGGAAATTCGCGAGCGGCTGGAGCAAAAAGAACAGGTCATGGTGCTGCTCAATCGCCGCGGATATTCGCCAGTCGTACTGTGCCGTACCTGCGGCAAAACTTTGGAGTGCAAGAATTGCGCGATTGCGCTCACCCACCACAAACGTACGCATCGCATGGAGTGCCATTACTGTGGCTACATGGCTCCAGTTCCGAAAGCCTGCATTCACTGTGGCAGCGAATACGTTTATTTCCTGGGGACGGGATCAGAAAAGCTCGAGGAGCTGTTGCACGGAATGTTTCCGCATGCGCGCATTGGGCGTCTGGATCGAGACACCGTGCGCGGCCGCGAAGATTTCGAGCGCGCGCTGAATGCCTTGAACGAAGGCGAACTCGATGTGCTGGTGGGCACGCAGATGATTGCCAAAGGACATGATGTCCACGGTGTCACGCTGGTGGGAGTGGTTGGCGCCGACGCTGCTTTGGGCTTTCCTGATTTTCGCGCCGCCGAGCGTACTTTCCAGTTGCTCACGCAGGTGGCCGGACGCGCCGGACGTGGACAGAAGCTGGGGAAAGTCGTGTTGCAAACCTATTTTCCCGATCATTACGCGGTTCAGTACGCGGCGCAACACGATTTCGCCGGCTTTTATGACAAAGAATTGCGCTTCCGCAGTTGGATGCATTATCCGCCGTACAGCTCGATTGCGAATGTGCTGGTGCGCAGCGGCAAGTCGGATGAAGTGTTGCGCTGGTCAGGAATTCTCGGGCAATGGTTCGAGAAGGTGCGCCATGAAGGTGTTCGGGTGCTGGGTCCGGCAGCCGCGCCCATCCTGCGCTTAAAAGAAGATTACCGCTACCACTTTGTTTTGAAATCCGCCAGCCGGGAGAAATTGAATGCCCTGTTGCGGGCTATGCTGGCTCATGCGATACAGCAGAAAATCCCGCGCACGCAGGTAATCGTGGATGTGGACGCGGTGTGGATGATGTGAGCGTCAACTTTTCAGCGCGGCCAAAGCCAGCCAAAAGTCCCGGCGGTCAGCAAGCCGTAGACCAATCCATCGATGACTTCCTTAACGGTCACGCTCCAAGGCTGGCCCTTCCAGATGCCGTCGCTGAGGTGTCCCAAGCCGTAGGCGAGGAACGCAGCGGTACCCGCAACGCGAAAGACAGCCGGATAGGGTGTACTAGGAGCGACAGTGCGTCCGGTGAGATAGGCGGTAAAGTATCCGATGATGAGGCAATAAACAAACCACAGGGCGAGAAATTTTGGCATGGCGGGCGGACCGCTAGGGAACACAGTCATCATCCCGACCGGTCCCTGCTTGTATTTTTCGACCACGGCGGGCGAGTTCATTTCCTTGTGGGTGCAAAAAGGAAAAATGTAAAGGCCCCGCTTCAGGCCAGCAGCGCGCAGAGCCGCAAGGGTCTTGTCCTCATCGGGGAGCCGCTGGTAGTCGCTACGATGGTACGGCAAAAGCATGTGCATGATGGAACTGGCGACAAAGACGATGACGGCTGACAGCAGAATCGGAAGCCAAAGAGCGGTGAGCGGGACCATGCAGCCTCCTTACGGCAAGCGTGGTGAACGAATTTCGCACGCGAGACTACTCCGGTCATGCGTTGTGGTCAAGAATTGATTGGAAACTCCTGATGGCTTTGAGGCTGCAAAACTTATTGTCTGCTTCCTCGCAAGAAATCGCGGACGACTTGTTTGACGTCCCGATGTTGACCATCCACTGCGTAGTTAAGCTGCTGCATATCATGGTCGGAGATTTTTCCGGCGAGCTCGTCTAAAGCCTGCTTCACCTCGGGATGATCGGCCAGCGTTTGCTCGCGAATAATGGGCACGGCTTCATACGGTGGAAAGTAGTGCTTGTCGTCGTCGAGCACAAACAGATCAAGCGCCGGAATCAGGCCATCGGTGGTATTGCCGGCGGCAAGGTCAATCTGCTTGTCTTTTAATGCGCGCGCAAGCAGGCCGAGGTCCATGATGCGGGGCGGAGCTGCAAAACGCAGACCGTAAGTTGCGGCCAGGCCTTTGTAGCCGTCAGGGCGCTCCATGAATTCATATCCGAAGCCAGCGCGCCACTGCGGCGTGTAGGCGGCGGCTTGCGAGATGGTCTTCAGGCCAAGGCGGCGGGCATCCTCACCACGAATTTCAATCGCGAAGGTATCGTTGAATCCGAAAGGTTCGCCCACAGAGAGATTGAAGCGTCGCGCATATTCGCTCTTCACCGTTTGATAGACCGCCTCCCGATTACCCTCCGGCTTTTGTTTCAGAATCGCTGTCAACGCGGTGCCCGTGTACTCGGGATAAATATCGATTCGCCCACCAAGAATCGCCTGGTGGCAGATATAACTGCCGGCGAGATAGAACCGGCGTTCAACCTGAAGGTGCGTCTTCGCTTCAATTTGCTGGGCGATGATTTCGCCGAGAATGAGCTGCTCGGTGAAGTTTTTTGATCCGACGACGATCCTATCTTTACGTGGAGCGCACGCAATCAGAGTAAGTGCGAAAGCGAGGATGAAAAGATTTCGCAACGTGGCTTGGGCCGTCATCAGCGTGGACTCAATCGCTTCTCCAGCCAGCCTAGGCTTATATCGGCCAGTAGAGCCAGCATCGCTGCCGGAATCGCGCCAGCCAGAATGACCTGATCATTGACCATGGCAAGTCCACGAAAAATATATTCGCCCAAACCGCCTGCGCCGATAGCGGCAGCGATGGTCGCGAGTCCAACGGAGATCACGGTCGCAACGCGCACGCCGGCGATGATCACCCCCAGCGCCAGTGGGAGTTCCACCTGCCAGAGCAATTGGCCATCAGTCAGGCCCATGCCTCGTCCGGCTTCAACGATGGCGCGGTCCACGCCTTTAATGCCTGTGTAAGTATTTCGAATCAGAGGAAGCAGTGCATACAGGGTGAGCGCAAGAATGGCAAGGCGATCGGCGCGCGCGCCGATCCAGGGCGCAGGTAAGAGAAATCCGAAGAGCGCCAGGCTGGGGATTGTTTGAATGACGTTCGCGGCTCCCAACACAGGCTTGTTCAGCACGGGCCGGCGCGTGATTAATATCCCCAACGGGATTCCGATCAGCACGGCGAACAGTGTGGAGATGGCTACAAGTTGGAGATGCTGCAGTGTTGCTTCCAGAATCTCTGTGTGGTTTTGCAGAATGAATTGCCAAAGGTTCATGAGGCGCCTCGCTTCAAATCGGTTCCAAAGGCGTTCAGGTAAGCAGCAGTCAGAGGTTCAGTGGAGTGAACAAACTCATCAGGCGTTTGTACGGTGGCCAATCGGCCAGCTTCCATCAGCGCGATACGCGAGCCGAGAAGGAGTGCCTCGCGCAAATCGTGGGTCACGAATACGACGGTCTTCCGCAGGCGATTCTGGAGAGCGAGAAATTCTCGTTGCAGTTCAACGCGGGTGATGGGGTCGAGCGCGCCGAAAGGCTCGTCCATCAAGAGAATTGGCGGATCGGCGGCAAGAGCGCGGGCGACGCCCACCCGTTGCCGCTGACCTCCTGAGAGTTCGCGCGGATAGCGGGAGGCGAGCGTCGGCTCAAGCCCTACCAGTTGCATGAGTTCTTGGACTCGGTGCCGAATACGTTCGAGCGGCCACTTCTCGATCTGCGGCACAAGGGCTATGTTGCGCTCGACGGTGAAATGCGGAAACAACCCAACTTCCTGGATGACATAACCAATCGTGCGCCGCAGGCGAATGAGGTCCCAATCACGCAGAGAGCGGCCGTCAACCAGGATTTCTCCGCCCGTCGCCGAAAGCAGATGGTTGATAAGTTTGAGCGTGGTGGTTTTTCCGGATCCGCTGCGGCCGAGGAGCACAAGAGTTTCGCCGCGCTCAACTTCGAGGGTTAAGTTGTGAAGGAGCTCGAGCCCATTGTCCAATCGGAAGAAGACATTTTTAAACTGAATGACTGGACGATGATCAGGAGGATCATTCATGCGTGTACAGCTACGTTTTGTACGCCTGGTCTGGCAAACCCGTGATACGAATTCCGCTGTGGCCCTTGTGACGAATGTTCAGGCCAACCAGCAACGCGGTAATTTGTTCGAGAATGCGCGCGTTTTCGAGCTTGCCACCGTCGATGGCACGTACGCCGGGAATTTTTGCGGCCAGCCCGCGCACGGACTGGATAGACTCAGCATGGTCGCTGCAGACGATCACATCGCATTCTACTGGTCCATCGCCATTCAAAAGATCAGCGGCAATGTTCTGGAAGGCAGCGACTACGGCAACGTCGGGCAGAAGCTCGGCAGTTTCCTGCGCTGCCGAACCCTGCCAAATTCCCAACGTGCGCGTGGCGCGTCCGCCAACGCTTGCAGCTAAAGGAACGGTGGCGTCCACCACAATGCTGCCCGGGCGAATCGCCGGCTTAATGTGCTTGAGCAGCGCGGCGTGTCCTTCAAACGGAATCGTAAGCACAACCACATCGGCAGAAGCGCAGGCAACACTGTTCTCGTCGCCAGAAACTTGCGCATTTGGGATTGAAGCCTTGATCTTAGCGGCCCCTTCCTGCGCGCGCTGGGCGTCTCGTGAGCCAATGATGACTGCCTCGCCCGCCTTCGTCCAGCGCCGAGCGAGGCCGAAACCTTCAGGCCCTGTGCCGCCAAGCACGGCGATGGAGCGGGTCATCTTATGCAGCTCCGGGTTAAGCGAACTCTGGTTCGAGGGACTGCTCGAATGTGAACTGCTCGCCTGGGACCTTAATATTAATACGCGTGTATGTAGTATTGCGCTCAGCGGGAATGCGCCCGGCTTCGAGGATCAGCGACTGAAAGTCCTGCGGGCTTGTGTACTGGCCTGCTGTAGCTCCCGCTTCGCGCGAAATATTTTCTTCCATCAAGGTTCCGCCGTAGTCATTCGCTCCAGCGTGCAAACAAAGCTGCGAGAGCTGCCGGTTCAGTTTGACCCAGGACACCTGCACGTTATTGATCGCGCCTGCCAGCAGAATCCGCGACAGCGCATGGATTTTCAAATGCTCCGCAAGCGTTGGTCCAGGACGCGCAATGCCCTGATGAAAAAGCAGAGTATTTTGATGAACGAAACCGAGCGGCACAAACTCGGTAAACCCGCCGGTCTCTTTCTGAATCTCGCGGAAAAGCAGAAGCTGATTTACCCAATGAGCCGGAGTCTCCACATGCCCATACATCAGCGTAGATGTGCTGCGGATACCAAGATGATGAGCTGCGCGGATAACTTCTTTCCATTGTTCCGCGGACAGCTTGTTGCGTGAGAGAACGAATCGTACATCATCATCGAGAATCTCGGCCGCGGTTCCCGGCAGGGTATCGAGGCCATTGTCGTGGAGCATTCGCAGGTAATCGCCGAGCGACATGCCGGTCAGCTCAACGCCATAGACAATCTCCATTGGGGAGAAGGCGTGGATGTGCATTCCGGGCACAGCACGTTTTACGGCGCACAGAATATCGCGATAGTAAAACGGTGGCAGGCCATGAGGCAGCCCGCCCTGAATGCAGACCTCTGTGGCGCCAAGCTCCCAGGCTTCAATGGCTTTCGCAGCGACTTGCTCAAAATTCAAAAAGTAGGTGTCAGATTCCCTCGGCCCCCGGCTGAAAGCACAGAATTTGCATCCGACGAAGCAGATGTTGGTGAAATTGATGTTGCGGTTTACTACATAGGTGACGATGTTGCCCACAATTTCGCGGCGCAACTCATCAGCGGCTACCAGCAGTCCGAGCAGGTCATCGCCTTCCGCGTTCGCTAAGGCGAGGCTTTGTTCGCGCGAGAGCAAGACGCCTTCCTGGGTTTCGAGCACATGCTCAAGCGCGGTACGAACTTCAGAGGAAAGATGCGGCGCAACATCGTACCATTCGAGAGAGGAGAAGCTCTCCAGATCACAAATTCCAGACTTGCTCATAAGAAACTCCAGCGCAGAACTCAGCTTAACGAAACAGATCATTCGCGGCAGGCCGGATCAGTTCGCGAGCTGTCCCGCGTCCCGGGCGATACCTAAACCCGCGAATGATACATGCGGGCGTGCGAGCCAGCTTGCCGCAGACCAGCCCGGCAGCGCAAGCCAGTTCGTCAGCAACCGCGTCAATGCTTACCCGCAGCTTGTAACCGCGCGGGTCGCGACGGCCCCGATAATCTTCGAGCGGCTTCATTCCCGCTATGCCGATTGCAACCTCAGTCATCCCCTCGCGCCAGGGACGCCCAAAACTATCACTGATGATCACAGGAATCGAAAGGTGCAAACGTTTTTTCAACTCGCGATAGATCTTGGCAGCCGAATGATCCGGTTTTTTGGGCAGCAGCAAAGCATGGCTGCCACCATCAACGTTTGAAACATCCACGCCGCTGTTGGCGCAGACGAAACCGTGGCGGGTTTCCGTGATGAGCACGCCTCGTTTGCGGCGGACCACGCGCCGGCTCTGCGTGAGAGCGAGTTCGGTTGCGCGCGCATCCAGTTGATAGCGGCGGGCCCAGGCGCGCGACGAAGCTGAAGGCTTGATCTTCGCCAAATCTACGAACTGGCCTTCCGCTTTAGAGATGATCTTATGTTTCACGACCAAAATGTCGCCTGGGATAAGAGCTAAGCTTCGACCTTCCATTCCGTCCAGTATCTTGTGTGTAACCGAATCTCCGGCCTTGATCTCATCGCGGAGTGTGATCGGAATCAGCCGTAATTCCTGATGATGACTTGCCGGTGCCTTCATTCATTTGCTGCCACTGGAAGCTGCCTCAGGTTCCACTGCCGGATCATACACTGCGCACGCGTATCTCCGGGAGCGCTCGCAAGATTGGCCAGATCCGAAGGATTATCGATGTCGAGCGCGATGCCGGGCAATGAGAGCACAACGCACGGTTTCCGGCTCGCGTGCGCCGCCGCGAGATGCGGCTTGAAGCTGTCGTTGCCGAAGCGCAGCGGAAAGAGAGCAGCGGGACGACGAAGAACAGCGTTAGTCCCGCGACCGTCCGCGGCAGGGACCAATACAGAGCCTTCTTCCGGAGCGGCTTGCAAAATCGTGGTTACCTCCGACGACTGAATCAGCGGAATGTCTGCCGGAATCACCAGCGTGCTCTCCACGCCGCGTGATTCACAGAGTTGAGTTGCCATCTCAATCGCATCGGTTTCACTGAAGTTCGCGAGATCAGCGATCACTTCGAAATTGAACTCGCGAGCAAGATCAACAGCGAATGGATCGCTTGTAACCAAGGCAACTTGCGGTCTATTGGAGCACATGGCAAGCGCATCGAGCACGTCGTGCAACATTGCCCGAGCTAATTCTATGCGCGTGCCCTGACCGACCACGGAGGCCAGCCGCTGCTTGGCATTAGCGAGATTTTTCACCGGAACGAGAATCATGTGTATGTTCCATGTGGGGACGGGCTCCGCCCCGTCCAGGCGGGTCGAAGACCCGCCTCCACACAGCAATCAAAGTTTCTGAGCGCTTTGCTGCATCCCTGTTTCGCGATGCACCACTGACAGAGCCGTGCGCGCGAGTTCAGCCTTTTCTCCGGCGGTTCGCAGGAGAGTGTTGGTACAGTGCACCCGCAGTCCTGAGCGGCGAAGCTCTTCGGCCGCTTGCGTGTCACGACCATCAACAATCAATACATCCAGAAAATCTTTGTAAGCGCGCGCGACCCCTGCAATCGAGACTGGCCATCCCTGCGCCGCCATTAGGATTCCCGCCGGTCCAGACACTGCGGCTCCGCCAACTATCGGACTGATGGCGGCAACCGGCGCCTTCGTTCGCTGCAAGGCTTCTTTAATTCCCGGTACGGCAAGGATGGGACCAATACTGCTGACGGGATTGCTGGGCGCGACCAGCACAGCACTAGCCGACATAATCGCGTCGATAACACCAGGTGCCGGTTCGGCGTGCGCAGCGCCCGCGAAACGAACTGAGTTCACCGGATCCTGATACCAGCGCTGCACAAAATATTCCTGGAAGCTGAGTTCCCCAGCTGACGTGTCAACCCGCGTTTCCACTCGCAAATTGCTCATAGGCAGGACGCGCGACTGCACGCCCAGGCTGCGAGCGATTTCGGTTGTTGCTTCTGACAGCGTCTTGCCTTGTGCCAGCAATTTTGACCGGAGCACGTGTACCGCCAGATCACGGTCGCCAACATGAAACCAGATCGGCTGGCCGAGCTTCCTCATCGTCTCGAGGCAGAAAAATGTATCGCCCTTTACGCCCCAACCGCGTTCATTGCTCAACATCCCAGCAAGGACGTAGGTGATGGAATCAACATCCGGCGAGACATATAGACCCCACCACTCCAGATCATCTCCGGTGTTGACGATGATCGTAAGTTCGTTCGCCGATACGGTTTGCCGCAAGCCATCAACGAATTTCGCTCCGCCCGTACCACCCGTAAGTACGACGATCATTGAGCCGTCACCCGCGCGTAGCCCTCCGCATCTGCGGCTGCCTTAAGTTTTTGCGAAAGCAACCCAGGTTCTGCCATCGCTCGATTCACGAATTCAGGATAAACCGGAAGCCGCTGCCGCAGGCTGTAGCCTTTGGCTTCAGTTCGTAACTTCAGTTCCTCCAGATGCGGCCACGGTTTTTCAGGATTGATGAAATCAGGCGTCAACGGTGAGACTCCGCCCCAGTCGTTGATGCCCGCATCGAGCAGCTCAACATAGTAAGGTGCCGATAAATTCGGGGGCGCCTGGATGTTTACATCCGGCATGAGCAGGCGAGCTACGGCAACGCAGCGCAGCATTTCGCCCCGGCTAGGCTCTGGCCAATCGTGCATTGGGATTTCTGGCTTGACTCGGAAATTTTGCACGATCACTTCCTGAATGTGTCCATAACGGCGATGCATTTCGCGAATCGCCAGCAGGGCATCAATACGGTCTTCCAGAGTCTCGCCGATTCCAATCAGCAGTCCTGTGGTGAATGGGACACCCTGCTTCCCAGCTTCTTCGATGGTGCGAAGGCGCTTAGCCGGGACTTTGTCCGGAGCGTTGTCATGGGCTTTGCCCGGCTGCAGCAGCGACTCGCTCGTGCTCTCCAACATGAGTCCCATGCTAGGCGAAACTGCAGCTAGTCGATTGATCCACGCAGCACTGAGGAGACCAGGATTCGGATGTGGCAGCAACGATGTTTCCCGTAGAACTAGTTCGCACATGGCTTCGAGATATTGCAGCATTGAGTTATATCCAAGACGATGAAGAACGTCACGCATTTCAGGAAATGCCAGCTCAGGCTTATCGCCCAGGCTGAACAGCGCCTCGGTGCAACCCAATTTTTCGCCGGCCCTTGCTATCGCCAACACCTCATCAGGAGTCATCGTATGTGCGCCCGAGTCGCCTGGATCGCGGCGGAAGATGCAATACCCGCAGTAGTCGCGGCAGAGGTTTGTGAGAGGAATAAAAACCTTGCGCGAATATGTGATCACGCGCGGCTTGAAGCGTTCCCTAGCCTCCCTTGCTGCGAGAAGAAGTTGCGGAAGCTCATCATCCGTGGCCCGCATCAAGTAACAAGCCTGCTCGCGCGAGATCGGGCCTGAACTCAGCATATCCAGAACTGAGTCGTGGCGAGGGAAGGTATGAGCTACGGCCAAGAATTCACCCGATTCTCGACGAAACTATTGTCGAGTGTTAAGTCCAAAATCTAATTTTAAACTCCCGGATCATACACGAGAGCCGGATGTAGCATTGCAGCCGCTCGAATATCGAGGGCAGCGGCGGAGACTGCTGGTGAGGGCGCCCGCCCCACACTGCTGTCCGGCGATGCTTCACCACGGGGTCTAAATTGTTCAACACTTGACAACGTGAACAAGCGGAGCGCAAGATGACCCCGGCTTCGCATTGCGTTTCCAGTCCGCATCCCCATGGAGCGCTCACAGATTCACCGGGTCAGCGTCGCCGATCAAGTCGCGTCGGTCCTCCGCCAGCGCATTTTGAAGGGTGAGCTGCGCCCCGGAATGCCCCTTCAGGAAATCCCGCTGGCAGCCTCGCTTGGCGTCTCACGCAACACCATGCGCGAAGCCACGCGCATTCTGTCTCTCGAAGGGTTGCTCAAGCGCAGCATTCATCGGGGCGTGGCAGTCTCGCAACTTTCTTTGCAAGACGTTCAGGAAATTTATCACTTACGCCGCATGCTGGAAATTCCAGCCGTGCTGGCTGCCAAATCTGATCGTTCGTACGTTTTGCCTGACTTAAAAAATGCCTTTGAAGGCTACGAAGCTGCAGTCAGCGAGCGGGACTGGGTTCGTGCGGTAGAATTCGATTTGCAATTTCACACTCTGCTGATTCGCTTTCATCGCAACCGCCGGCTGGAGTCGTTTTACCAGAAACTCATCGGCGAGTTGCGCATGGGGATGGTGCTGGTTGATCGAGGCCATGATGATCCCGGAAGGCTGGTTCCGGTTCACCGCAAGTTGTATCAGCTTTTGTCATCCGGCAAGCTTAAGCAATGCGCTGCGTTGCTCGCGCAGCACTTAGATGATTCTGAATCCCGCCTGATCCGGGTTATGGGGGACCGGACTGCCGGGACCAACGGGGGACGGAAAATCTGAACCAAGCGTTGGCATTGGGACCAACGGGGAGGATGCGCGTATGACAACGACAAACCGCGGAAGGTTTGGTCAGTTGTGCCTGAGTACGTTTCTGGCAGTTTTAATTGCTGCCTCGACACTCCATGCGCAAGTCGTAACCGTGACCATTCAAGGCCGAGTGGATGACACGACAGGTGCAGCCATCTCCCAGGCCAGCATTTCGGCAACTAATACGGGCACAGGATTTTCGCGCTCGGCAACCGCATCCGCCACGGGCGAGTATCAGATAGCCGGGCTTCCCGTAGGTGATTACACGGTTACCGCGGAGCGGGCCGGGTTTCAGAAGCAGGCAAAAAAGGTTCATCTGGATATAGGAGCGAGCGGCAATGTCGATTTCAACCTGGCGGTGGGTCAGGTTTCGCAGGAAGTAAACGTACAGGACGTGGGAGAAGTGGCGGAACCCACGCGCACCATGGTCAGCTCGGTGATCGATGAGCAGAAAATCGAAAACCTTCCCGTCAACGGCCGCCAGTTTATTGATTTCGCGCTACTAGCACCCGGAGTGAAGATCGGCGACACGACCTCCGGCAGCACGGACGTGATCATCGAGCCGGTGACCAAGCTTTCCTTTGCCGGCCAAAATATACACTACAACTTTATTGCCGTAGACGGCGCTGACAATATCTCCACCGCCTCCGGCACCCAGAAATACACCCCGTCGCAGGAAGGCGTGCGCGAATTCCGCGTGATCAACAGCAGTTACAGTACAGAGTTCGGACGGGCGGTAGGCGGCATCGTCAATATCATCACCAAGAGTGGCTCGAACGATTTTCACGGATCGGCCTACGAATACTTCCGCAATGACAAACTCGATGCCGGGAGCATTCTCGCCTCATCGGATCCCTCGACTTGCGCAACCCCAGGAGTTCTGAGTTCCGGCGGGTGCAAACAACTGAACAAGCTACGCCAGAACCAATATGGCTTTACTCTAGGCGGGCCGATCGTCAAGAACAAAACCTTCTTCTTCGGCAACTACGAAGGCCAGCGCCGCCGTGAGTCTCCTTATTACAACTCGATCATCTTGAACAATATTGATGCCATCCAATCGTTCGAGAGCGGGATCGGAGTTCCCGTGGACAGGTTGAATGTCACGCGGAACACGGATTATGACAACGTACTCGCGCGTGTGGACCACACCATCAATGAGAAGAACAACCTGTTCGTCCGGTACTTCTTCAACAGCGGTAACCTCAAGAACTATTCCCCGCTCAATGATGGTTTCGATTTGCCCTCTGGTTTTAAGAACAACAACGACAAGGATCATTCCATCGTCGGTAATTTAACGACCACATTTACTCCAACATTGGTAAACGAGTTGCGGCTGCAATACGCACATCGCAACTACGATTTCGCCACTGCGAGTTCAATACCACACATGGAAATAGCGAACCAATTCACCATCGGCGTAAATCGTGGCAATCCAGATTTCTATAGAGAGGGCCGCTTTGAGCTCGTGGACAATCTCACTAAAAATGTAGGAAAACACACCTTCAGCTTTGGTGGTGACTATAACTGGGTGCGTACCACGGAATCGTTCCCCCTCTTCTATCCGTTTGAGGCCGTATTTCTCTGTGTCGCGCCCGATCCAAACAATCCGCTTTGCGGCATTTCCAATTTGATGGAACATGACCCGGTGCTCATTGAATTCGAGCGCTTTCAAGCGCCGCTGTTTAATGAGCCGACCTTCGATCCAGCAGTGTTCCAAGGACATGGTTATCCCTCTTCCATTCGCAATGCCGCGCAAGGTACGCTGGATCACACTTACAGCGGACTCTTTGTCCAGGACAACTGGCGGGCCACCAGCCACCTTACGGTTAACTTGGGCGTCCGCACCGATTGGGAGACGTGGCCCAGCGGCGTCTTGAACACCCAGCGGGCAGTGGATCCGAGATTGGGAATTGCGTACAGCCTGGGCACGAAGCGGAATATTGTGATCCGAGCGGGCTTGGGTCTGTTCCACGGAATTGTGCCCGCCCCGCTGCTGGCGTGCCAGAAGCCCTCCTGCGGTGGACAAGCCAAATTCCGGCCACAGGAAGACGACCTGAATTCGGTGACACAATTGTACGGATTTGTAAGCAGCCAACGTCCGGGCGGCTTGTTGCAGGCTGCCTTTAATAACCTGTTAAACGGCAGCTACCCTGACAACCCAGCCAATTTCGTGCCTGGATTTCAGGCTCCGTTCACGGTAGTGCGCTTCACCAAGAACCACCGTCAGCCTTATGGAATTCAGAACAGCCTTTCGCTGGAATTTGAGCCCGCAAAGGACGTCGCCCTGAACATCAGCTATTTGCGCACGCACGGCGTTCACCTGGGCAGTTTTTTCAACATCAATCAACCTGCACCCAGCGGCAACGTCCTGGTTCATGACTCCAAGGGCGATGCTGGATTGAAGAATACGTTCTGGGTTCCTGGAACCGGGAATACGATTCCAGGCGCCGCCAATCCTAATTTCTTCAACTTTTTCGAGGCCGACTCTCGCTGGTACTCGGAGTTCGACGGGCTGCTGGTTAACCTCAACAAGCGCGTCACTCACCATGTTGGCTTTGGACTCAGTTACACTTGGTCGAAAAGCCTGGACAACGGACCCAATCCCAGCTTCGTGCTCATCCCGCAGGACAGCGGCAACTTTGGCGAGGAGAAGGCACTCTCAGCGGATCATGCCGCACACCGGTTTGTGGGCAACGCGACTTTCGAGAGTCCAACCCACATGAACGCTGTGGTGAACAATTGGCAGCTATCGACTATCGTCAGCCTGGAGTCTCCTCACTATTTCACAAAATTCACAGGGTTCGATGCGAATGGAGACGGTTTTCCTCTCAACGACCGCGTCGGAATCGAACCGCGAGACACATTTAAGGGCGACAGTTTTCAAAGCGTGGACCTGCGAGTCTCGCGAACCTTCAAGCTGACTGAGAGATTCAGTCTGCAGGGGTTGGCGGAGAGCTTTAATACGATGAATACGGTTAACATCCGATTCTTCAACACAGTTTATGGTGCTCCCGACTTCATCCCGAGAGGCACATCTGGCACATTTCGCGAGGGTTCGCCCAACCCGAACTACGGCACGACACGCGCCATCTTCAATCCGCGGCAGATTCAGTTGGCGCTGCGGCTTACGTGGTAGGACGTTGCGGGAGTCGGCCGCGGATGCTCAATCGTGGAACTCCGGAATTTCATGAGCGTCACTCAGTCAGAGTTTCGCAACGCGCTGGGATGTTTCGCCACCGGAGTTACGGTCATAACTTTGGATTACGAAAATGAAGTACATGGGATGACGGCGAACGCGTTCACTTCGGTTTCTTTGGACCCGCCACTGGTGCTGGTGTGTGTCGATCAGCGGGCGCGGACGCATGCGCATTTGCACGCCAAGAAACGGTTCGGAGTAAATGTTTTGTCGGAAGATCAGCGCGCAATTTCGGAGTACTATGCGCGCGTCAGCCGTATCCACCAGCACGCGGAGAAAGAAGCCGGGGCGAGGTTTGATCGTACGGC
>Ga0066705_10000073_pt1 | contig 17803 bp, 16 predicted proteins | sample GraSoiAngelo_154_FD_66506 | JGI IMG/M metagenome (GOLD analysis project Ga0066705, IMG submission 66506) | Grasslands soil microbial communities from the Angelo Coastal Reserve, California, USA - 14_1009_13_20cm | ecosystem: Environmental > Terrestrial > Soil > Grasslands | place: USA... | reverse complement strand
ACCATGGTTCCTCTGCCGCGGTATTCGACAGTGGCTGGGATCCCGATTACCGAATTGATGGATCCGGCAACCGTAGATCGCTTGGTGCAGCGCACGCGCGATGGCGGCGCGGAGATTGTGAAATATCTGAAAACCGGTTCGGCGTACTATGCGCCTTCTGCGGCTGTGACCGAGATGGTCGAAGCGATATTGAAAGATAAGAAGAAAATTCTCCCCTGCGCGGCGTATCTGGAAGGTGAGTACGGGATTCGAGGCCTGTTCGTGGGAGTTCCGGTTAAGCTGGGCGGAGAGGGAATCGAGCAGATCATTGAGATCAAACTTACGCCCGAAGAGAAGGCCGGTTTGGAGAAGAGCGCCGCCGCGGTGAAGGAGTTGGTGGGAGTGATTGGGGTCTAGCGCGTCCTCACCCGCGCCAGGCATGTCACCACTCGGTTAAGTGAATTCGATTGCCGCGAGATGGCAAAGTTCTTTGGATGATGCTGTTACTCATTTGGGCACACTTTCGCGCTTTAATTGCCTGCAGTATGCCTCCACCCTATGGCGCAAGTACGAGCGGCATTCCGGTTTACGCAACAAACAGTAGACACCGGACATCCCGATGGACTTGCTTCTGTATAATCCAGAATCTCTCATGCGAATTCGCCCTGGAATTGATCTGGCCGCGCTCAGCGACATCGGTTGCGAACGCGAGAACAACGAAGACCGCTACTCTTATTGGGAGCCAGCGAGCGACCAGCAGTTTCGGCAAAAAGGGCGGCTCGCTCTCCTCGCCGACGGCATGGGCGGCTACGAAGGCGGACAGGAAGCCAGCCGCATTGCCATCGAGGTAGTTGAGGACATCTACGCCAATTCTCCCGGCGATCCCCGTTCCATTCTGCTGGAAGGATTCCAGTCCGCACATTACCGCATCCAGGAGGAGGCAGCGCGTAATCCTGCCTTACACGGCATGGGGACTACCTGCACCGCCGCTGCCCTGGTCGAAGAACATCTTTATTATGCGCACGTCGGTGACAGCCGTCTTTACCTGATTCGCGATTCTTCGATTTCCCGCCTCACGCACGATCATTCGTACGTGAGCCGTTTGGTGGAGAACGGCGTCATTAGCCCCGAAGAGGCGGAATCGCATCCGCAGCGGCACATCCTCACTGCCGCGCTCGGCGCAGGCTCGGCAGTCGTCCCGGACTGTCCTGAACAACCAGTTTCGCTACAGACTGGCGACGTCCTGTTGCTGTGTAGCGACGGTTTGTGGAGCCAGTTGCCTGAAAAGGAACTGGAAGACGCAGTTCAGGCAGCAAATCTGGATCGCGCTTGTCGCAAAATGGTTGACTTGGCAAAAAAGCGTGGTGGCCCGGATAACATCACCGTACAAGTCCTGCGAATCAACAACACCGCGAAGTAGAAGCAATCCAGCTAGCTACCGCAACTTCGCGTACTCCGCTTTGGCTTCTTTCAGGATGGGGATGTCAGGATCTGCATCTTTCCAAAGAGCGAAGAAGTCCTGATAGGCCGTGCGTGCACCCGCAGCATCGCCGGACAAAGCGTGTGCCCGCGCCAATTGCAAATGGGACAAAGCGCAAATCAGTGCGGTCCCACAGACTCCACGATTCTCCAGGATTTTTTGAAACTCAGCAGCTGCTTCCTTGCCCTGGCGTGCCTTCAGATAAGCTTGTCCGCGAGCATAATTGGGCACCCGGCGCGCAATGAAGCCGGCTTCGTACGGAGATGCCACCTGAAGCAATTCGATCGCTTTGCCCGCGTTGCCTCGATTCACTTCAATCTCGCTACGGATAGTTGGACCCCAAACGTTGTTGACCAAGGTGTCGGTCGGAAAACGCTTGCTCAGCTCCTCAACAATCGCCGCCGCTTGGCGCATATCGCCTGCCACGGCTTGCGCAAGACCGGCAAAAGATGCCGTTACCCGGCTTCGATCCATGGCCAGCGCCTCGAGTGCTCCGGCACGCGCCTGTGTCTCATTTCCAACTAATGCTTCCGCCGTCGCGTGCCGTGCCGTAATGCCCGCTGCACTCTCTGCAAACTTTCCTCGCTGCGCCGACTCAATCGCCTGTTGATACGTCTCTCGCGCCTTTTGTAGCTTGCCCGAAAAGAGGGCTGCTTCCGCGGCCGCTTCCAACATCTCAAATTCGTTCGTCTTGCCTTTTGCCCATTCCGCCTCACGCTGCATCCCCGAGGTATCGCCCTCCAGAAAAGCCATGACATAAAGATCCCGGTGTTCCCTCACGCTATCCAGTTTGAGTGCCACCTGCTTTTGGCGGACCATCTTAGCCTCCGCAATACGATTAAGCCCGAAATACGAATCTCCTAAAAGCCCGTAGCTGAAAGCGCTATTCGGGTCCAGGCGTACAGTTTCTAATGCTTCCGCGAGCCCCTGGTCAAATTTGCCGAAGGCGTTGTAGTCAACCCCGAGATTATTGGTCGGGATGGAATCGCGCGGATAAGTCCGCTTCCATAGCTCATACACTTCTATCGCCTTATCCGATTGCCCGGTAACGTTCTCGTAATAGTGGGTTGAAATATAAAGCTTCTCGAGTTCGCTGGCACGTTCTCGCCGGTCGAAGGCCTGTTTTGTGTTCTCGATCGCCAGGGCAGTCTGGCCGGTGTTGTTATATGCCTGCCCTAGCCGTGCGTAGGCGACAGCGAAATTAGGATCCAGTTCGATCGCATGTTTGAAGAAAGGAATGGCAGTGAGTTCAGCCCCTTTGTCCCGCTCTGCCTCGCCCAGACTGAATGCTTTGAGTGCTTCCAGTGAGGAAGTTGTGGCTTCTTCAATCTTAGAGTCGAATTTCTGAACGGAGGCCAGTGACTCGCCCAGCTTGCCGCGCAGTTTCGAGGCTGCATTTCCCACAGCTCCCAACACTTGCTCTTTACTATTCACTTCAACCTGTTCGCGAGCCAGAGTGTCTCCAGTCTGACAATTAATTGCATCCACCCCCACCACGTACTGGCTGCCGATCGTGGCGATAGAACCGTTCAACACCGCCTTGATGCTTTCTCGCTGGCAGACTTGACGTGCCAGGTCAGGCGACAACCGTTCATCCGACGATTGCCCCATAAAGCGCAAGGTGTCTCGCACGCGTTCCTGAGGAAAAATGTTGAGAAACGGAGACTGTTCCAGTTGCACCGCTAAAGCTTGTTTGAGCGTCCCGTCAAAGACCGGATCACCCGTTGTGTTGACGAAGTCACTCAGGAGAAGGGTGTCCTTCTCCGTTAGTGGCTTGGCTCGATGCGAACTGTAGTAAAGCCCGCCGGCGATCAAGCTGGCAAGCACCACCACTCCCGCCACAACCACCGACCACGTGGGGACGGGCGCCCTCGCCCGTCCGGTCGAGCGAAGCTCGACTGCTCCACCGGAACCGGCCCGCGATGCCGCGGAGCTTCGCTCCGCTTGGACCCTTCGACTTCGCTCAGGGCTGGCTTCCGAGGCGGCCGTTCCCGAATGGTCGGTGGCGGTCCCGTCCTGCGCCGCAAGCGCCCGACCCGATTCCGTGTCCCGCTTCAGGCGCTGAAGATCAGCCCGCATCTCCGCGGCGACCTGATAACGCAAATTCCGGTCTTTTTCGAGTGCCTTGTTAATGATGTCTTCGAGTTTGGGCGGCAGGTCAGGGTTGAGGCGAATCGGAGAAATGGGTGCGCGTTCGAGAATGGCGTTGAATATAAGCGCTGACGTATCACCTCGGAAAGCCAAGGCGCCCGTCGCCATCTCGTACAGCACCGCTCCGAAAGAAAAGAGATCGGTTCGGTTGTCCAGTTCCTTGCCCTTCGCCTGCTCAGGTGACATGTACGCCACAGTTCCGATCGCCGTTCCTGGGCTGGTCAAATGGGCCGCGTTTACCGCGGCAGTTGCCTCAACTCCTGCGCCTGCCGTTTCGACGATTCTGCTGGTCACCGAGAGCACTTTCGCCAACCCAAAATCCAGAATCTTTGCGTGCCCGCGCTTAGTGACAAAGATGTTGGCGGGTTTGATATCACGGTGGACGATGCCTTCGGCGTGAGCGGCATCGAGAGCGTCGGCAATTTCGATTCCCAGCGACAGCAGCATCTCGGTCTCGAGTGGCCGTCCCGCGATGCGGTGCTTCAGGGTCGCGCCATCCAGATACTCCATCACGATGAAGGCACGGCTTTCGTGCTCGCCGAAATCGTAGATGGTGCAAATGCCGGGGTGATTGAGGGAAGAGGCAGCGCGAGCTTCTCTGCGGAAACGCTCCAGAGCCTGCGAGTCTCCCGCCACTTCGTCGGGCAGGAACTTAAGGGCGACCGAGCGGCCCAGATTGGTGTCCTCGGCTTTGTAGACGACGCCCATACCGCCGCCGCCAAGCTTCTCGACGACGCGATAGTGCGAAATGGTTTCGCCAATCACTGTTCGCGAATCTTACGTGCGTAAGGCGGGGGGAGTCAATCAAGGCAGTGGACTAGAAATATTCTTTTTGCAGGAACGCCTGCGGCACGCGATTCTGAGTGTGATCGCCGATTACGACAGTCACTTCGTCGTGACCGCTACTATTGCCGCGTCGCCTCTGCCGTCCAGCGCTCGTTTACGGTCGAGCCAAAGAAAAATGGCTGAGGGAATTGACATCCCAATGGGCAAACCCACGAAGCACAGGAACCAGACCCTAACAGGAATATGCCTGAGCTCAGAATGAACTACCTCAAAAACAATGAATCCGACGAATATGACGGCGGCCGCTATCAGTACGATTTTTGCGCTCTTCCCATGAACGACGGATGCCAGCACACCGACAATTGCTCCGCCTACCAGTTGTTTTACCAAGTACAACAGAGTGACGCTCGTAGAGGATTGCAGATGACCGACATAGAAAAGCCAGAACAAATCCAACGCGACAGCGCAGATCATAAGGAGTGCCGTGACACCTGTTGCTATCTGTGCCCGGGTTCCGTGGCTCTGTCCAGATTTCAGGAAGGCGACTCCGAAAAACAAGCCGGCTAGAAATTTCAAGGGAAGAGTGATCTTGCTTACCGCGGGCACGTGCACTTTGTTCAAACCAATGGCCCGCCGGGCATCCTCGTTGCCTTGAGCGGCAGCTAGGTGGAACAGGCGGTTGGCTTCGCCTTTGTCCTGCGGCACGCCGTAGCCGTAGTAGTACATGTAGCCCATGATGTATTGAGCATTCCCATCACCTTGTTCGGCGGATTTTCGGTACCAACGCGCCGCCTCCGCGTAATCCTGTGGCACCCCTTCGCCTCTGTAATACAAGAAGCCGAGGCCCTCCTGCGCCCTCGCGTCACCCTGTTCAGCAGCTTTTCGACACCAGCGTTCAGCCTCCGCATAGTCTTGAGGAACTCCCTTGCCATCGCGATACATGCTACTGAGGTTGTATTCGGCCTTCGCATAATCCTGCTCGGCGGATTTGCGATACCAACGAACGGCCTCGCCGTAGTCCTGCGGGATTCCTTTGCCTCTGGAATACATGGAACCCAGCTTGAACTGTGACTCCGCATCTCCCTGCTCAGCACGGATGCGATAGGCTGTCACGTCCTTCGCGAGTTGCCGACTATTAACCTGAGCGTAGACGAAGTGCCAGATGAATACGCCTGCACAGATCAGAGTCAGGGCGGTAACAGCAACGATTGTCCAGCGCAGCTTCATCGAGCACCTCCATAGACGGCGAGTTCCTAGCTCGGATGCGTGGGCTCTGTGCCTGCCGCAAATGCGAGTAGATTACACTCGTTCCGGCCTGAGTGGCTGTGATAGGCATCATTCACTCTTGTTGAAAATTTGGTTATTGGCGAAAAATCGCCGTTGCACTCATTGATCGGGTTGTGAACGCAAACGCCCGGCTTTCCTCCCGCAATAGAAAATGGCTGCACCAGTAAGGACTTCGCCTGCACAAGCTTGCACCTGTAAGTCTCTGAAGCACTAAGAGCCACGCTATATCTGCCTTTGGCAGCATTCTTGCAATCACGCCTATGCCCATAATGTCCATTACATCAGTAGACTTTATGGCATAATATCCCAATGAAAATCTCCCAAAAAGGTTTGTACGCGCTGCAGGCGTTAATGATGCTCGCGCGCCGCTACAACCAGGGCGCGATTCGCATTCGTGACATTGCCTACGAAGAGGATCTGCCCGAGAAATTTCTAGAACTTATTCTGCTTGAGCTGAAGAACGCGCGGATCGTAGAGAGCGCGCGCGGCGCCAAAGGCGGGTACCAGCTACGGCGTTCGCCGGCGGAAATTCGCCTGAGTGAAATTATCCGCCTCATTGATGGCCCTCTGGCGCCATTCGGCGACGCCGATCAGCTCCGCAGCTTGATTAATCGCGACGCCGAACACCGCGCGCTTTACCAGGTCTTCCTCGACGTTCGCGATGCCGCTGCCAAAATTCTAGAGCACACTTCGCTGGCAGATATTGTGGGCGGCCCCGGTTCCGAGTCACGCGGCCGCAAGCGCAAGAAAAAATCCGAAGAAGCCAGTGTGCTGCCGATGGTAGTCCACGGGGGTCCACGAGGCAAAGATGCGTAATTCAACGGGATGGTCACTCCGAGCGCAACTAGGAATCTGGTATTGGGCCTTATGGTTAATGGCCATCGTTGCGGGATCTTCCGACCCCCTTCGCGCCCAAACCATCATTCGTGTGGGTGCATTTCCCAACATCACCCATGCGCAGCCGATGATTGGAAAAGCCAACGGCTGGTTCGATAAAGCTATGGGGCCGAACGTGAAAATCCAGTGGACAAGCTTCAATGCCGGGCCTTCGGCGATCGAAGCTCTTTTTTCTGGCGCCATCGACATGACCTACGTTGGACCGAACCCGGCCATCACCGGCTATGTCCGCTCCCAGGGCGAAGCTCTGCGCGTGGTGTCGGGCGCGGCCAGCGGCGGCGCCGCGTTGATCGTGCGTAGCGACTCCGGCATCCAGAAGCCTGAAGATTTTCATGGAAAAAAGATTGCTTCCCCGCAGCTTGGCAATACACAAGACGTCGCCCTCCGTGCCTGGCTCAAGGCGCATGGCATGAAATCGCAAGACAAGGGTGGCGACGTGCAGGTCGTGCCTCTCGCCAATCCCGATCAGCTCACGCTTTTTCTCAAGAAAGAATTGGACGCGGCCTGGGCCCCCGAACCGTGGGCTACGCGCCTCATTCGCGAAGGCAACGGCCGGTTGTTCCTGGATGAACGCGACCTGTGGCCACAGGGACAGTTTGTGACCACGCACTTGATTGTCAGCACGAAGTTTTTGCGTGAACATCGCGATCTGGTGAAGAACTGGATTCGCGCACACGTCGAGCTTACTGACTGGATCAGCTCGCACAAACCTGAAGCCAAGAGGCTTCTTAACGACCAGATCCAGAAAGAAACCAGCAAAGCGCTGGCGCCGGCAATTCTCGATGAAGCCTTCGGAAGACTGCAGATTACCTACGATCCTGTGCGCAGTTCGTTGTTGACTTCTGCCCGTTCGGCGTTTGACGCGGGCTTTCTGGGCAAGCAAATGCCCGATCTTTCCAACATGTACGACTTGTCGCTGTTGAATGAAGTCCTGGCGGAAAAAGGAAAGAAGGCCATCCAATGACGCTGAATCCAGCTACGCAATCGGTTTTTTCGGATCATCGAAGTCCTGCGCGCGGCGGCACGACCCGCTGGAAGTCAGGCGCCGGGCCGGCAGTGCTGCCGCTGCCAGCCGCGAGCAGCACGCCCAAGGTCTCGCTCAAAGATATTTCCCTCACCTACAAGGGTAATAACGGCTCGCGGCTTCTGGCCCTCGATTCCATCAACCTGCAAGTTAAGACCGGAGAATTTCTCTGCATCGTGGGCCCTTCAGGTTGTGGCAAATCCACACTGTTGCATCTGATCGCCGGCTTACAGCAGCCGAGCCACGGCCATGTTCTGGTAGATGACAAGCTGGTCGATGGACCGGGTACAGACCGCATTCTCATCTTCCAGGAGCTCGGTCTTTTCCCCTGGCTGACCGTTGCCCAAAACGTCGAGTTCGGCATGAAAATGAATCATGTTCCGAAACCGGAACGCCAAGAGAAGATTCGCTATTACCTCCGGCTCGTGCATCTGTCCCAATTTCAGAACAACTACATCCATCAATTGTCAGGCGGAATGCGGCAGCGGGTTGCGCTTGCGCGTGCTCTGGCCACAGAACCCGACGTTTTACTCATGGACGAACCATTTGCCGCGCTCGATGCGCAAACCCGGGATCTGTTGCACGACGAACTCGAGCGCATCTGGGCGGAAACCGGGCGCACGATCATCTTTGTCACTCACAACGTGCGCGAGGCGGTTCGGCTGGGCGACCGGGTAGCGGTATTTACCTTCCGTCCCGGCCGGGTCAAGCGCGAATATGACATCGATCTCCCGCGCCCACGTCATCTCGAAGACGTCACCGTTGCCAAGAGTGCGCGCGAGATTCTGGACGATCTCCGCGAAGAGATTAATCGCTCCCTCGAAGCAGAATACGGATTCGAGGTGAGGCCATGAAGAAATTCGCCAGACACGCAATTTTCTATGTCGGACTGGTCGCCGTTTGGGCGCTGCTGGCGAAACTGAAAATCTGGCCGCCGTACGTTTTTCCCACGCCATGGGGCGTGCTCGAAGCGCTCGTCGCCGGCTTCAAAGACCACAGCTTCTGGATCGCGATTGCCATCAGCATGAAGCGCATGTTGCTGGGCTACGCTTTATCGGTGTTTCTCGGCATGATTCTTGGCTTGGGAGTGGCGAGCAACAAATTTTTAGAAGAAACCATGGGCGGCTTGCTGGTAAGCCTGCAAAGCTTGCCCAGCATCTGTTGGCTGCCCTTGGCAGTGCTTTGGTTCGGCCTGACCGAGAAGGCAATCTTATTCGTCGTGGTGATGGGATCGCTGCTGTCAGTGACCATCGCGATGGAAACTGGTCGCCATCAGATTCCAAAAATCTACAAAATGGCGGGACGCAACCTGGGCGCGCGACGCTTCCGCTTGTTTTGGCACGTGCTTCTGCCCGCCAGCCTGCCGTACATCGTTTCCGGCCTGAAGCAGGGATGGGCTTTCGCTTGGCGCTCGCTTATCTCCGGAGAAATGATCTTCGTCAGCCTGGGTCTGGGGCAGTTGCTCATGATGGGACGCGATTTGAACGATATGAGTCTGGTGATCGCCGTGATGATCCTGATCATTGCGATTGGCTATATTGTCGATGGTCTGGTGTTCAAAACTATCGAACGGCATCTGCAGCAGAAATGGGGACTGAGCCCAGCCACTTAGAATCAGGCAGCGCGCGATTTTGATATCCAATGCCGGACTGGGATCGCGGTTTGCCGGTCTTCCTGGTTCCCGTTTACGTTTCACTGGCCGAGAAAGTCGAAACATAATCACGTGAGCACCACCAGTTGCAATGTTGTCATCGTTGGAGGCGGATTTTGGAGTAGTTGCGTAAAATGCCAGCGAGGATCGAAATGGCTACAACAAGGCGCGATTTCCTACGAATTGTTCCCAGCGCACTCGCGGGAGCAAGTGTGCTTCATCCTGCGCTATCGTGGGCCGGTTCGGACGAGGTTTACGTGCCGGGCAAGGAAGGCATGATTGTGCGCTCGGCCCGTTTCCTCGATCTGGAAATGCCGATGGAGGTCCTGAAGACGTGGATTACTCCCGGCCCGCATTTCTTCGTGCGTAATCACATGCACGAGCCGAGCACCCTGGATGCAAGCACTTGGGCGTTGACGATCAGCGGCGAGGTGGAGAATCCGCTGGCCTTGAGCTTGGCTGATCTGAAGAAGCTCGAATCCCACACGGTCATCAATACGCTTGAATGTGCTGGAAATGGCCGCGCCTTTCAGCAACCCCATGTGCCCGGGGTTCAGTGGGAGCGCGGGGCAGTTGGTACAGCTCGCTTTTCCGGACCAAGACTGCGTGACTTGCTGCACCGTGCGGGCGTGAAGAGCACAGGCAAACACGTGATGTTCCGTGGACTGGACGAAGTTCCCGGTAAAGTGCCGGCTTTTATCCGCAGCATTCCTATCGAGAAGGCTACCGACGCCGATACTCTGGTCGCCTTAGAAATGAACAGTGCGCCGCTGGCCAAACACCATGGATTTCCCGCCCGCGCCCTTGTGCCTGGATGGATTGGCGCTGCGTCGTGCAAATGGCTTACGGAAATAAAAGTGCTCGACAAGGAGTTTGAAGGCAACTTCATGAAGCCCGGCTATCGGTTCCCCAACCAGCCGGTACAACCTGGGGCGGACGTGAATCCTGATGACACGCACCCAATCACGGCCCTGAGTGTGAAATCGATTATCGCGGCTCCGATTGCTAATGCAACCCTGCGCTCACGCGCGGTCCACATTCAGGGCGCGGCTTGGGCCGGTGAAGCCGATATTACTCGCGTCGACCTCTCCACCGACGGCGGTTCCACGTGGCAACCCGTGCAACTTGGCAGAGAGCAGTCCAAATACGCGTGGCGCCTGTGGAGTTATTCCTGGCATGCTCCGCGCTCGGGGGAATACACGATCCTCTCGCGCGCTACTGACAGCCAGGGCCGGGCGCAGCCGGCGAGCGCAGCCTGGAATCCCAGCGGATATCTATACAATGCCATCGATCAGGTGAAGATTCATGTTGAGACGTAGGGAATTTCACGTGTTGGTTGCATTTTGCGCCGCGATTTTTTGCGGGCTGTTCGGATTTGTGTGGACAACCCGAGTTTCTGCGCAGTCTGCCGACCTACCGCCCGGCCCAATCCAGTCCAAAGTTCAGACCGCGTGCATGGAATGTCACGATGCCCGCATCATCGTGCAGCAGCGCTTGAGCAAGAAAGCTTGGACAAAAGAAGTCGATAAGATGATTAAATGGGGCGCCGTGGTCGACCCCAAAGATCGAGACGCCTTCATCGATTACCTCAGTCTCAATTTCCCGCCGGATAAGCCTCCCGAGCCGATGCCGCGCGTCTCAGCAAAGAAATAGCCAGCTTGCGTCTGCTAGAATCCAAGCGAAATCGGAATGGAGGAAGCTTGCGGGTTCTGGTAGTTGGAGGCGCAGGATACATCGGAAGCCATGTGGCACACGCTCTCAGGCGTCGCAACCATGAAGTTGTAATTTACGACAATCTCTCCACCGGACACGCAGCCCTCGCGCAAGGTTTCGAGCTGATCGTCGGGGACATCTCCGACTCGGCTGAAGTGAGTTCCGCCCTTCGCCGGGTTGACGCGGTGATGCACTTTGCCGCGTGCGCGTATGTTGGCGAATCGGTCGCCAATCCTAGAAAATATTTTCAGAACAATGTGGTTGGAGGGCTGGCGCTGCTGAATGCGGTGGTTGATTCCAAAGTACGGAAATTTATTTTTTCTTCCACGTGCGCCGTGTATGGCGTTCCGGTGAGGGTTCCGATCACGGAAGAAAATCCCCGGTTGCCAGTAAACCCGTACGGCGTTTCCAAGTTGATGTTTGAACGGGCACTCGAAGCTTACGAGCAGGCCTACGGCTTGCGTTTTGTGAGCTTCCGCTATTTCAATGCTGCGGGCGCGGACGAGGATGGAAAAGCAGGCGAGGATCACAATCCGGAGACCCATCTGATTCCTTCGGCGTTCGAAGCCATTCACGGCGAGCGACCGCCGCTTGAAATTTATGGCAACGACTATCCGACGCAGGACGGCACTTGCGTTCGCGACTACATTCACGTCAGCGACCTTGCTGACGCCCACGTCTTGGGCCTCGAATATCTTGAGCAAGGTCATTCTGCCGCGCTGAACCTGGGCACGGGGAAAGGACATTCCGTTCGCGATGTGATTTCGACCATCGAGCGCATTACTGGACGGGCGATTCCCAAGCGCATGGCGGCGCGCCGTGCAGGAGATCCGCCGGAACTCGTAGCCGATCCATCTCTTGCGGAAAGAACTTTGCATTGGAAGGCCAGACGCTCGTTCGAGGAAATCGTAGCAACCGCGTGGAACTGGGCGGAAAGTAGGCGGGCACTGATTCGTTAAGTCGGCTGCGCAATTGCGAACAAGTTAGAATTTATCTTGAGGAAAATGTATCGTGCCGCACACTCCGGCCTTGTTTCTAGTCGCCATGTGGCGAAAAGCTATTCTCCAAACAAGCGAACGCCATTGTTCCTCTCGGCAATGCTGCTGTGTCTGTCGATTACAGGCTGCGGCTACCATACTGCAGGTCGGGCGGTCACAGTTCCCGAGAATGTTCATACCATCGCCATCCCGGCATTCGTGAATCAAACGCACACCTATAAGATCGAGGAGATGCTAACCGGCGCGGTTGTCCACGAAATGATCACACGCACGCATTACCGGATTGTGAACCAGGCGGACGATGGCGCAGACGCCACATTGCGCGGTACGGTGCTCTCCACAGCCACATCGCCTCTCACGTATGATTCTCAAACCGGCCGCGCCTCCAGCGTAATGGTCGTCGTGACCATGAAAGTTTCGTTTAGCGACCGCCAGGGCAAGATTCTTTACGAGAACCCGGCTTATCTGTTTCGCGAGCAGTACCAGGTTTCACGCGAGCTCAACAGCTTCTTCGAAGAAGATTCGCCGGCGCTGGAGCGGCTTTCCCGCGAATTTGCCCGCACGCTGGTTTCGAACATCCTGGAGGGCTTCTGATGAGGTCCTTCGCCCAGGCGGATCGTTTTGTCTCAGACGTTCAGGCGCGCAGGCTGCGTCCGGCATACGTTTTTGTAGGAGATGAGGCATTCTTCCGCCGCCGTTGCCGAGAAGCCATACTGCAACATCTTGTACCTGCGGAGCTGCGCGATTTCAGTCTGTTCGACTTTGATCTCGGTGAAACGGATCTGGCTGAAATTCTTGATCGTGCGCGCACGCCTTCGCTGATGGCTCCATTCCAGGTATTTTTCGTGCGCGGCGTAAAGAACCTGTTCGGACGGGGGTCGAACGAAGAAAAACTTGCTGCGATTGAAGTCTACTGCAAAGATCCGAATCCTGACGCAGTATTGATCTTCGTTGCTGATCACATCAGCATTCCTGCCGATGCCCGCCGCATGGATCTAACGGATAAAGAGCGCTACCAGCGCATTCGCGAAACTATGGGTGAGTATTGCGGGATCGTGGAGCTGGCGCGTGTGGAAGAAGGCGAGGCGGCGCGCTGGATCGGCGAATATTGCGCCACGCGCGAAGTGAAGATTGATCCAGATGGCAGCCGCGAGCTAGTCGACGCGCTAGGCGGCGACATGATGATGATCTCCAACGAGCTGGAGAAGCTAATCTTGTACGCAGGAGATAAGAAGCGAATCACCCTCGGCGACGTAGAAACCATGGTGCTCGCTGCCAAGCAGCGGTCTTTATATGAACTAACCGATGCGATCTCAGCCAAAGACCGGGTCCGCGCCTTGGAAGTTCTCGATGCGATTCTTTCAACCGGCGAGGGTGATGAGGCTGCGATCGGACATCTCTACATGCTGGCAAAAACGTTCCGGCAAATGCTGGTGATCGTTGAACGTAACGTCCGCGACCAGAGGATGCTATGGGCGGCACTGTGGCAGGGCTTTCGCGTACCGCCATTTGCCGCTGACGATATCATCAAACAGGCCCGACGTTATAAATCGAAGCGCGAGCTGACGCGTGCAATTCGATTAGTCGCCAAGACCGATTTGGCTCTGCGCTCAAACCCTCCGAGCAAACGACTCGTGCTGGAGAAGCTGGTGTTCGATTTAACCGCAGAGCCGAAACCGGAAGTGCCGGGCTGGTCCCAGGAAGAGCTGTCGGTCTAGGACGCATCACGGAGAACAGCCAGGTCGGGAATTGCGCAGGGACAGCCTCCCTTGGCTATCCGGTTGAGCGGAGCTCAACGGCTTTCTGACTCATGTCACACATAGATTCCTATTTGAAGCGTATCGGGTATTCCGGTCCCACAACTCCCACGCCTGATCTTCTGCGAAACCTGCATCGCGCGCATCTCCTCGCCGTCCCCTTCGAGAACCTCGACATCGCGCTCGGGCGCAGGATTGTCTGCGAAGAGGAATCCTTCCTTCGCAAAATTATCGACCGTCGTCGCGGCGGGTTCTGTTATGAGCTGAATGGTGCGTTCGCGGCTTTGCTGCGCGCGCTCGGCTTCCAGGTGACTCTGCTCTCCGCGCTAGTGCCTCGGCAGGATGGCAGCCATACTCCGGAATTCGATCACCTCACGCTGCGACTTGATTTGGAGGAATCATGGCTGGCGGACGTGGGCTTCGGTGACTGCTTCCTGGAGCCACTGCGGCTCGAGATCGGGCTTGAGCAGATTCAGGGCGGGCTGAAATATCGCATCGTGGAAGATAACAACTCGCTTCACGTCGACAGAACGGAGTCTGGCGACGTTTGGGAGCGGCAATACTCGTTCACGCTCACGCCGCGCAGGTTGGACGAGTTCGCCGCCATGTGTCACTACCACCAGACCTCACCAGAATCGCCCTTCACGCGCAAGAAGCTATGCTCGCTGGCTACGGTGGACGGACGCATCACTTTGTCCGAGTGGAAACTTATCACCACGCGCCACGGCGGCAGGGAAGAGAGGATGTTGGAATCGGAGCAGGAATGGCGGAAAGCGCTGAAGAGCCTCTTTGGAATCACTCTTGAGGCGTAATCCGCCGGCTCAGCAGCGCCGCTGTGAGGGTTGAAAGCTGATGAAAGCTGACAGTTACTTTAGAGCGTTCAGTCGCGCGCTCAGGCGGGACTTGTATCGGGCAGCAGTGTTCTCGTGCAGCACGCCTTTCTGGATGGCTTTGTCCAGGGCGGAAACCGTCTCACGATAAACCTGCTCCGCAGCGGGCTTATCCCCCTTTGCGAGAGATTCGCGTAATTGCCGCAACTGGCTGCGCAAGCGTGAGGTATTGGAGCGGTTGCGTGCGGTGCGTTTCTCGGTCTGACGAGCGCGCTTCAGCGCAGAAAAATGGTTGGCCATGTTGGCTTGTTACCTTCGCTTGTCTAGATTTCTCTAAAAGAGATGTTCCAGCGGGAACGTAGACATTATTTTACGGGAGTAAATTGACGCTGGTCAAATAAGTAGTAATCGGATGATGTAGGTTGAATTGTGCAAAAAGCGAGAGGGTCTAAGTTGGCTTTGCCTGACAAGCGACTGGAAGCGTTTTTGTTTCGAGGTTCCGTATGACTGAAATCCGCAAATTGATACCGCTGCGGTTCCTCAGATGCCTACGACTGAGCTTGTGGATTGCTGTGGCACTCACTGGAGCCATACTCGTTCCGCCTCTCTATGGACGAGAACTGCGCAAACCCAAAGTTCGGGCCATTACGGCATTTGTACGAATCGACCGCGAAAACTACGTGCAGCAGCTTGACCGCGCTGTGCGCCTGCTTCGTCAAGCGAAGGCCGCCCTCGAGAAAAGTGGTTACGAAGTTGAGACGCTCCGCGTGACTACACAGCCGTTTCCGGATTACGTTCGCGGGCTTACAAGGCGACAGGCGCTTGATTTCTTTGCCTCTCTTAATGCGCTTTCAGAAAAGCAATCTTTTTCTGTCAGCATTGGGCGGGCGAATCGGGGTGGAGCGCACGACGAGATTGCCACGGACCTTCTTGCTGAAATTCTGGCCACGACCAACTTGAATGCAAGTGTTTCTGTCGCCGGCGAAGACGGAATTTACTGGCATGCTATCGGCGCCGCCGCCAAAATAATGAAATATCTGGAGACATCCGGCCAAAACGGTGTGCGCAACTTCGATTTTGCTGCTGCCGCCATGGTTCCACCCTACGGCCCGTTTTTCCCAACCTCTTATCACAATGGAGACGGCCACCAGTTTTCGGTCGGCCTGGAGGCGGGGAATTTTGTTGCGGACGTATTCCAGCAAGCCGGCGGTGATTTTCGCCGAGCCGAAGAGCTTCTGTCGCAAGCACTCAGCGCACAGGCGAGAGATCTGGAAGTTGTTGCGCAACAAATTCAGAAAGACTCAGGATGGACTTACATGGGGCTGGACGCGACTCCTGCTCCCAATCTCGACTCGTCGATCGCAGCAGGTATCGAATCACTAATCGGTGGAAAATTTGGGTCCAACGGAACTTTGACTGCAGTCAGAATAATCACTGAAGGTGTGCAGTCCATACCCGTAAAACGCGCGGGCTACTCTGGACTGATGCTGCCTGTGCTTGAAGATCCCGTTCTCGCCCAGCGCTGGAGCGAGGGCACGTATAATCTCGATTCACTCCTGGCCTACTCAGCGGTTTGTGGAACCGGGCTGGACGCAGTCCCCCTGCCCGGAGATGTCCCGGAAAAGCAACTCGAACGCATTATCGGGGATGTCGCGAGCCTTGCGCTCAAATGGCACAAACCGCTCACGGCACGACTGATTCTCGCGCCCGGCAAGAAGCCCGGCGAGCGCACTGCATTTGACTCGCCGCATCTGACGAATACGGCTCTGCGAGCGTTGCCCTAGTGTTCTGCCATGGGTGATCGCGCTCGAGGCTTTAGCAGTCAATCTGAAATTGGGATTTGTTACTCTTTCGGCATGGCTGGCACAAGCGAGGAAGGCAGGTTTTCCAGGCGTACAGAATGGAAGCTGGCTCCGAATCGCCTTACCGAAGCGCTGCTCGAGGAGCGGGCCGCGGGCAGGGAAGTACTGGATCTTACTCTTTCGAATCCTACCCACGCCGGGATCCTTTACGACGGCGATTCCATCCTGAAGTCGCTCGCCGATCCGGCCTCCCTCGATTACGATCCTCAACCCAAAGGCCTGCGTTGTGCGCGCGAGGCCGTGGCGAAGTACTACTCGTGTGGCGCGGACCCTCCTATCCGCACAGTCGATCCAGAATCTCTGGTGCTCACCACCAGCACGAGCGAGGGATATTCATACATCTTTCGGCTGCTAGCGAATCCAGGAGATGAAGTGCTGGTGCCGAAACCGAGCTATCCGCTCTTTGATTTTCTTGCCGATTTGCAAGATGTAAAGCTGGCGCCGTATCCCCTGATCTACGATCATGGCTGGCAGATTGATCTGCACGCGCTGGAACAAGCGCTGAACGATCGCTCGCGCGCCATAGTCGTCGTGCATCCCAACAATCCAACCGGATCATATGTCAGCGAAGCAGAACGCCACGCATTGAATGCACTTTGCCAAAAGTACAGTCTGGCATTAATCGCAGATGAAGTTTTTCTGGACTACGCGCATGACGGCGCGCGACGACCCACCTTTGCCGGCAATCATGATGTACTGACATTTACGCTCAGCGGACTGTCAAAAATTTCCGCGCTGCCGCAGATGAAGGTCGCTTGGATTGCAGTAAGCGGGCCGGAGAAGGAAGTCTATGCGGCGATGCAGCGGCTGGAAGTGATCGCCGATACGTATCTGTCTATGAATGCGCCCATCCAGTTGGCGGCTACGGTGTTACTAGACCAGCGCAAAAATATCCAGCCCCTGCTGCTGGACCGTCTGCGCAGCAACCTGGAAGAACTGGATCGCCAGTTGGCTCGGCAGAAGACCTGCCAACACCTCGAGGTCGAGGGTGGGTGGTATACCGTGGTGCGCTTTCCGGTGACGCAGTCCGATGAGGATTTGGCGATCGATATTCTGCGCAAGCTTTCCGTGCTGGTCCATCCTGGGCACTTCTACGATTTTCCTGCGGATGGGTTTCTCGTGGTTAGCCTAATTACGCCGCCCGAAATCTTCCGGGAAGGAATGGAGCGCGCTCTCGGGATGCTGAACGAATAGGTAAACGAATTTGTCGGGTTCAATTGGCTCTTACGAGAGAGTCTGATGATCCCTGCACCCAAAAATGGGGGGCAGGTCATTACTCTCGTACGAAGCCGTGCCTGGCGCGGTTTAGATCGAAGTACACACCGACCACGGCTCCCCCTGCATTGATGTGGTTAACATCGGTTCCCAACGAATTCGCGGTTTGGGGG
>Ga0066705_10000070_pt1 | contig 17944 bp, 18 predicted proteins | sample GraSoiAngelo_154_FD_66506 | JGI IMG/M metagenome (GOLD analysis project Ga0066705, IMG submission 66506) | Grasslands soil microbial communities from the Angelo Coastal Reserve, California, USA - 14_1009_13_20cm | ecosystem: Environmental > Terrestrial > Soil > Grasslands | place: USA... | reverse complement strand
CCGGAGCCGCACGGCGCGGCGTCGACCTGGCCCGGGCCCCACACCAGCGCGTTGGGCGACACCCCGTGGGCGTCGGGCAGCTCGTGGACGAGCACGTTGTCGACGCTCGTCTTGCCGATGCCCGGGACGTCGACCCGCAGCTGCGCGTTGACGGCGGCGCGGACGGCCATCCCCCGCTGGGCGATGCGTTTGACATGCTCGCGCCGGATGGCGACGCCGACGTGCGGGGCCTGGACGACGGCGAAGACGTTGCCGACGCCCACGGCGATGTCGAGGGGAACCTCGCCCACGCCCTCGACCTCGACCACCTGGTCGGCGAGCGCCACGAACGACGGCGTCCACTTGAGGGTGACCTCGCGCACGCGCTCGTCCTCCCAGCGCGCGATCGTCTCGACCGGCCCCGCCTCGGTGTCGACGAGGATCCGTGTCTCCGGACCCTGGCGCCGGACCATCCCGGTCTCGATCGCCACCGTCGCCGCGCCGATGGTGCCCTCGCCGCAGGAGACGTAGTAGCCACCCGGGTAGATGAAGAACAGGCCGAACTCCGCCCCGGGCGTCACGGCCTCCGTCATCACGGCGATCAGCAGGCCCCGGTGACCGCGCGGCTCCAGGCACAGGCCCGTCCGAAGATCGTCGAGATGTTCCTGGAACCAGCGGCGCTTGTCCGCGATGGTCGCGCCGGGCACGCGGCCGAGACCGCTCGTGAGCAGCCGCATCCCGATGCCGGCGGTGTGGAAGTCGATGGTCGTCAACACGCGATCGGAACGCATGAGACCTCCCGGGTGGACGCCATGAAACTGCGTTGCGGCAACCAAGTCAAGCCGTCGGTGTGACCGTTGCATCGAGCCGTTCGATCGACACTGGGCTGACGCCCGACACATCAGCGTTCGACGCCTGACGCCGCTCGACGCGTGATTCGCGGCCGATGCGTGCGGCATTCGCTTTGCTGCGAAACAACGTTGTCATTGTCACTTCGGGTGAGAACGGTTTTCCTCAGGGGCCAGGGAGCCGGGGTCATGAACAGTTACGAGTTCGCCTGCTTCGGGCGAGACCTCCACGTGTTCAAGCACACCGTTGCGTCGTGCTGCTCCGCCGCGCGCCTCGACGGGGCGCGGGTGCGCATCTCCGGTCGGGACGACACGATCCGTGAGGCGATGCGGATGGCTCGCGAATGGATGCGTCGTACCAACTGATCGATCGCTTCCTGCGACAGCATCCGGGCTTCATCTGCACGGACTGCCTGGCGACGGCCGTCGGCGTGCCGGCGAGCCAGGTGAGCATGGCGACCCAGCGCCTGCGGCAGGATCAACGATTCGCCTGGAAGGTTGGCGTCTGCTCGCGATGCTCCGCCGAGCGGACCGTGATCCGCGCCGCATGACCGCACACGAAGCTCGTCGCGACGCGCGACAGCGGGCTGACGCCCGACACGTCAGCGTCGGACGCGTGACGGGCACGCGCGCGGCGTCGCCGCGATTTTCGCGGCTGCTCCGCGCGGCATTCGCCTTGCTGCGCCGTCGCGACGTCAACGGCGCGTCGGGTAGGACCAATGTTCCGCACTTCGGCACGGGAGCGGCGGGAATGGACAGTTACGAGTTCGCCTACTTCGGGCGGGATCTCGAGTCACTCGAGAACGCGATCGCGACGTGGTGCTCGCAGCGCAAGTGCCGTCTGGAAACCACCGAGTTGCTCGAGGGCGCGACCTTCCGCATCTCCGGTCCCGAGGCGACCATCCAGGAAGCCATGAAGATGGTGCGCGTCTGGATGCAGCGGAGCCGCTGAGCGCTCAGCGCGGCTCGGGCGGCCTGCGCGCCTTCCACTCGCTCGCCTGCTCGTAGGTCCAGCCGATGCGCAGCGCCATGTCCTCGCGCCCGGCGTGGCAGAGGATCTGGAGTGAGGTCGGAAGCCCGTCCGTCGTGAAGCCGTTCGGCACCGCCAGCCCGCACAGCCCGAGATAGTTCCCCGCCCGGGTGAAGAACGCCGCCGTCCCCGACTGGTCGACCTTGGCGATCGGGATTGCCGCGGTCTGCGCAGTCGGTGTCAGCAGCGCGTCCACGTCGGCCAGCGCGCGGACGAAGGCGCGACGGTGCTCCTCGCGCTCGGCCAAGGCCAGCAGATAGTCGCGCGCGGACATGCCGCGGCCAACCTGGATGCGCGGCCGGATGTGGGGATCGACCGGCAGGCTCGCGTCGTCGACGAGGTGGCCGACGAAGCGATAGCCCTCCGCCCCGATGATGCGGCCGACGCCGGCGGCATAGTCGGCGAAGCGGTTGGGCAGGCTGACGCGGGCGATCTCGGCGCCCAGGCCGGCGAACTTCTTCACCGACGCGTCGTAGGCCGCGAGCACCTCGGCGTCGACGCCGAGCCGCTCGTCCTCCGGCATGACGGCGAGCCGCAGCCCCTTCACGCCCCGACGCAGCGTCGGCATCGGATCGGACGGCGTCCATGCGAGCGTCGGCGGGTCCTGGGGGTCGGGTCCGTTGAGCGCGCGGAAGAGCAGCGCGGCGTCCTCCACCGAGCGCGCCATCGGTCCCGGCGTGTCGAGCGTGAACGACAGCGGCAGGACGCCATGCGTGCTGATGCGGCCCGCCGTCACCTTCAGACCGACGATGCCGCACCACGCGGCCGGCAGTCGAACGGAGCCGCCGGTGTCGGTGCCGATCGCGGCCGGCGCCAGACCCGCCGCGACGGCGACGGCAGAGCCGCTCGACGAGCCGCCGGGCGTTCGGTGCACAGCCAGATCCCAGGGATTCCATGGCGTGCCCAGGTGGGTGTTGGTCCCGAACGAGCCCATCGCGAACTCGACGGTGTGCGTCTTGCCGAGCACGATCATGCCGGCGCCGATCAGCCGCTCCGCCAGCGTGGCGGTGACCGGAGAGACGCGGTCGATCCAGACTTTCGAGCCGCCCGTGGTGACGCGGCCCTGGAGATCGACGAGATCCTTCAGCGCGATCGGAATGCCGTGCAGCGGCCCGATCCGGTGGCCGCTCGTGATCGCGCGGTCGGCGGCCTCGGCGGCCAGCCGCGCCTCATATTCATATATAGCGATATATGCATGCAGCGCGTCGCGCGCCTTGATGCGCGCGAGCAGCGCGCCGACGACGTCGACCGGCGACAGCGCGCGGCTTTCGAACGCGGCAGACAGCTCGGCGAGGCCCGCCCAGACGGGATCCACGACGCTCATGACATCAGTCCTCCTGCCAGGTCTTCTTCGCCCGAGGCCGGCGCGGGCTCCGACCCGCGGAACGACACCGGACGCCGGCGCGTGCGGTCGACGGTGAGATCGAAAACGTCGAAGCGGTTGTAGTAGCCGACGACGTCGTGGAACTGCTTGGGCTCGACGCAGGCCCGCGTGTCGATCGCCGCGTAGAGCAGGCCCTCGCGGTCGGAGAGCCGCTCGCTCACCGGCTCGCCGGTGGGACCGATGACCATCGAGACGGCGCGCGGACTCTCGTCGAGCACGCGCGCGGCCTCCGGGCCCAGCGTCGCCAGTTCCTCGCGCATTGCGGCGTCCATGAAACCGGAGGCGACGATGTTGAAGGCCTTCGCCTCGAACGCGTGCGCGCCCGCGCGGATGCGGATGGCGGCGGCCAGATCGTAGTTACCCCCACCGCGCGGGTCGCGCGTGGGCCACACGGGGGGATAGGTCGAGACGTGGACCTGCTCGCCCTGCGCCATCAGCGTGAAGCGCGCGAGCGGGTTGGTGTTCTCGCCGCAGATCAGCACGCCGAGGCGACCCAGGCGCGTGTCGCACACGCGCAGACCGGCGCCGTCGCCGTTGGCCCACGTGAGCTTCTCCCAGAACGTGGGCACGAGCTTGCGGTGGTGGTTGAGGATCGCGCCGTCCTCGCCGATGAGCACGTTGCTGTTCCAGAGACAGCCGACGCTGTCCGCGGTGCCCTCGTTGAAGCCGAGCGACACGACGATGCCGGCGCGGCGCGCGGCGTCGACGATGCGCTCCAGCTCCGGCCCCGGACAGCGGATGCTGCTGGCCGCGAGGCGCTTGAACCACTCGTGATTGTGGATCGGCGCGACCACCGCCGACCAGAGCGGGAACGCCGGAATGTACGTCTCGGGGAACGCGATCAGCGCCGCACCCTGGCGTGCGGCCTCGGCGATGAGGCTGCACGCCTTGGCCACGGTCTTCTCCGCATCGAGGAAGACCGGCGCCACGTGCGCTGCCGCGGCCTTGAAGGCCGGATACTCGGTCGCCATCACGCGCCCGCTTTCTTCCACGTCGTCTTGATCCAGTTCACGGTGGCCGACGGATCGTTGTGACCACGGCCGGGCTTCGGCCAGCCCGGCGGCGCGGTCATCTGGCCGACCGGAATGGTCATGATCCGCTCCGGATCCCACACCGCGAACGGGTAGTCCGCCAGATTCTTGCTGAAGCCGACCTTCACGTCTTTGTAGGCGCGATGATCTTCCTTGCGGATCGTGACAAGGCCCGACGGCGCCTCGATGCTGAGGCCCTCCAGCTGCCGGATGACGGCGTCGTCCTCCGGCCAGCCGCCGCCCGCCTGCTTGTGCGCGCGCTCGACGGCGGTCTTGAAGAGATAGAGGCCGGTGTACGCGGCCTCGGCGGCATAGGACGGGTATTCGCTCCAGCGCTTCTGATATGCCTCGACGAAGCGTTTGTTCGCCGCGGACGCGCCGGCCGGCGCGTAGGTGAAGTGGTAGTTGGAATGCACGCCGGCGATGGCGCCCTCCGGGTGATCCTTGCCGATCGCCTGCGGCACGACGCCGAAGTTGATGTTGCCGGCCAGCCGCGCGCGGCGGAACAGTCCCTGGCCCAGCGCCTGCTTGTAGAAGGCCACGTACATGCCGCCCCACATCGACGTCACGACGACGTCGGGTTTGGCGGCGACGGTCTTCGTGATGTGCGAGGTGAAATCCGTGGTATTCGGGAACGGCGCCCACACCTCCGAGACGATCTCGGAACCGGGCAAGAGCTTCTCGCGTGCCGCATCGAAGTGCAGCTGGAACCAGCGACCGAATGCGTAATCCGGGTTGATGACGGCGATGCGTTTGACCTCCGGCCACGCGCGTGCGACCGCAAGCGCGGTGGTGACGCCGTCGGCGGACAGGATGTTGGTCATGCCGAACAGATACTGGGGATTCGGAACCTCGATCTCGAACAGCTTGTCGATGCAACCCTCGGTCATGATGGTCAGCAGCTTCAGCTCCTCCACCACGGGGCCAACGGCCAGCTGGTTGTGCGCCGCGATCACGCCCGAGAAGTAGTCGATCTTCTCGACCAGCTTCATGCGCTTGAGCTCTTTCACCGTCGCCTCGGGACCAGCCGCCTCGTCGGCGGTGAGCGTCTCGATCTTGCGCCGGCCGAGCAGGCCGCCGGCGGCGTTGATCTCCTCGGCGGCCAGCGTGTGGCCCTTGAGCGACGGCAACCCGAGGATCGCGCCCGGTCCCGACTGGATCGTGATGTGACCGAACTTCACCGGCGTGTCGGGGACGCGTCCCTTGGCCGTCTCTTGCGCCTCCGCTATGCCGGCGACCGCGACGTCACGCGCGACACCGAGCGCGGCGCCGCCGAGACCGAGCGCGGCGCCGCCGAGGGTGGCGCCGAGGCCCTTGAGAAGATCACGCCGCTCCAGCTCGCTGGCCATCTCGTCCTCCTGCCGCGCGCCCCGAGCGCGACGGCGATGCGGATCGCTCACTCGACGGTGACGTCGATCGTATGAACGCGGTTGCGCCCCGTCGGCGGCTGCCGCCGGCCGTGCTCGTCCGTCGCGCGCGCGTGCACGGCATAGCGGCCCGGCGCCGCGGCGTCCCACGCGTAGCTGAAGGCCTGCCACTGGTGATCGCCGCCGCGTGGGGCCACGCGTGCCGGCTCCCACGTCGCGCCGCCGTCGGTGCTGACGTCGACCGCGCGTACCGGCCAGGCGCTCCACGCCCAGCCGCCGATCGACTGCGCGCCGCGCGTGAGCACAGAGCCGTCGGCCGGCGTCACGATGACCGCGTGCACGTCGAGCTCGCGCACCGGTCGCATCTCGCCGTCCACGCGCCGGTTGTAGAGCCGCGTGGTGAACAGGCTCTCCGGCCGCTCGGCGGTGAGGGTCAGCCGCGACAGCCACTTCACGGCGTTGGTGCCGAAGTAGCCGGGCACGAACACCCGTGCCGGGAAGCCGTGCTCGGCACTCAGCGGCCCGCCGTTCATCGCCCACACGACCACGACGTCGGGCTCGAGCGCGCGCGCCAGCGGCAGGTCCTTCACGTAGCGATCGCTGTCGACGTTCGCGAAGGTCCCCGAGTCGAGGCCCTCGGCGCAGAGGTAGCGCGCCTCGGGCGTCGGGCCGGCTCGGCGCACGAGCTCCGCCAGCCGGACACCGCGCCAGACGACGTTGCCGACCCGGCGGGTCGCCACGTCCGGTTCCACCGGGTTGCCGAAGCATTCGAGCACCGCGGTGACCTCGGTCGCCGGCAGGCTCGTCAGCGCGTCGTAGTCGAGCTCGAACGGACGCTCGACGAGACCGTCGACGGAGAGCCGCCACTGCGCGACGTCGACGCGCGCGATTCCCATGTGGGCGATGACGTACACGTCGTCGCTCGGCGTCACGGGCTCGGCCAGCCGATCGACGGGCACGAGATGCCGATACGTCTGCGCGGGATCCATGACGACGCGGGGCTTCGACATCGTGGGAACGGATTATCGGCCCGGCCGCCGACCTGTCAAGCGCGGCCCGGCGAGATCGGCGTGTATCGCGTCGCCGCTAGATCGCGCTGGCCGCGATGTTGACCGTGAGCGCGAGGAGGGCGGCGTTGAAGACGAACGACACGACGCCGTGGGCGGCGACCGTGCGGCGGATGTGCCTGCTCGTGACGCCGACGTCGGAGACCTGCGAGGTCATGCCGATGACGAACGAGAAGTACACGAAGTCCCAGTAATCGGGGGCGGCCTCGCCGCCGGGAAAGGCCATGCCGCCGCCCTCGGTCTCGTCGTAGAACTCGTGGGCGTAGTGCAGCGCGAAGATCGCATGGATGAACGCCCAGGAGAGCAGGATCGTCAGCGCCGCGAGCACGACCTGGGCGGGCCGGCGCGGCGTGCCGCCGGACGAGCCAAGCTCGGCGACGATCGCTCCGAGGCTGGCGAGCGCCGCGGCGACCGTCAGCACGAGGATCGCGAGCTGCCCTTCGTCTTCCAGCGCGGCGCGCTCGCGGATGCGACGGACGTCGCAGACCGACATCAGGTGTGTCGCCAGCGCCAGGTAGAGCCCGACGTAGACATCCCAGCCGACGAGCACGCGGGTGGCCGCGCGCCAGTCGGTCAGGGCAACGAGGCCGAGGCCGACGAGCGTGCCCAGGGCGAGCGAAGCGAAGAGCCGCGGCCGCGCCCGGACGATACGTGCGAGGAGAACGCGCCTAGCCTCCCTGCACCACGACGTTCGAGAGCGTGCCGATCCGCGGGACGGTGATGACCACGCGATCGCCGGCGGCGAGCGAGAACCCCGGCTCCGGCACGAGCCCGGTTCCGGTCAACAGATAGGCGCCCGACGGAAACACGTTGTCCCGACCGAGCCAGTCCGCGAGATCGGCGAACGAGCGGCGCATCGAGGACGTGGAGATCTTACCCTCCCAGGTCGTCGAGCCGCGGCGCTGGATCGCGATGGCGATGTCGAAGACGGGCGCCGTCTCCTCGTCGGTCAGCCACACCACGGGCCCCAGCGCGCACGACTCGCGGTAGATCTTCGCCTGCGGCAGGTAGAGCGGGTTCTGGCCCTCGATGTCGCGCGAGGACACGTCGTTGCCCACGGTGTAGCCGGCGATCTCGCCGTGCGCGGACACGAGCAGCGCGATCTCCGGCTCGGGCACGTTCCACGCGGCGTCGCGGCGGATGCGGATGGGCCCGTTGTGACCGCTGACCCGCGACGCCGAGCCCTTGAAAAACAGCTCGGGCCGCTCGGCGGTGTAGACCTTGTCGTAGAAATCCTCGGCCCCCTTGGTCTCTTCCATGCGCGCCGCCCGGCTGCGCTCGTAGGTCACGCCCGCCGCCCAGACTTCCTGAAGATCGAGCGGCGGCAGCAGATGCGGCGCCGGCCCGCCGAACGGCGAGGACAGGACGTCCGCGGCTTTCAGGCTCTGCGCGCCGCGCCGGCGCTCGGCGAGCACGCGTGCCGGCCGCGGCAGCTGCAGCAGCGACGCGAAGAAGCCACCGTTGGTGCCGGCGTCGCTCGCCACGATCTCGATCCGATCGTCGACCAGCGCACCCCAGGCCGGGCCGGACGGCAGCGCGACGCGAGCGAGCCACACGTTGGCCATCAGGACCTCCCCATCACCTGCGTCGCGAGCGTGGTGTCGATCAGGTCTTCGTAGCGGTGCGGCCGCGTGATGAATCCGCCGTCGAGCAGGATGCGCCGCAGATAGTCGTACCCGTCGCGACGGATGACCGGATCGCGCGCCCATGTGTGCTGCGCCAGATAGCGCGCGACGGCGCGCTGGCGGATGTCCGGCGCGATGTCGGCGAATGCCGGCGCGATCACGTCGGCAATCTCCTTGGCCTCGGCGCGCGCCATCCGGCGCTGCGCGGCATAGAGCGCCCGCGTGAAGCGCAGCAGCACGTCCCGGCCATCCCGCAGAAATCGTTGCGTCGTCATATACGAGGAAAACGGCACGGGGCCCGTCGCCTCGCCCATCGACGCCGCGAGATGAGCCGTCCCGTCCGCGATCAGCGCCTCGGTGAACGGCTGGCCGGTCTGGAAGAAGTCACCGTGCCCGGCTCGGAATGCCGCGAGGGCGTCGGACAGCGGTCGGGTGCGCTCGATCCGAACGCTGCCGGGATCGACGCCGTGTTTGCGCAGCACGGTCAGCAGGCACTGCCACGGCGTGGGCGCCTCCGCAAAGTCGATCACCGTCGTGCCGACGAGATCGGTCCACGTGAAATGCGGCCGTGGCTGGCGCGTGAGGAGAAAGAATCCGTTGCGGGAGTTGACCTCGGCGAAGTGCACGAGGAACGGTCCACCGCGATCGGCCACGTCGAGGCTGCGCATGATGCCGCCCAGCGCGATCTCCGAATGGCCGTCCATCAGCGCCGCCGTCGTCGTGACTCCGGCGCTCGCCGTCACCACCTCCACGTCGAGCGCCTCGGCGGCGAAGTCGCCGCCGTGCAGCGCCACGAACTGCGGCGCGTAGAAAATCGACCGGAAGGGCTCGTAGATGATCAGACGCCGCCACCCACCCATGGCGGCGGCCATGATACCTCGACGCCGCGCACCGGGCGCGCCGGCGACGCTGCGTCAGCTCGCGACGGGCTGAGTCGCGAGAATTGCGCCGGCGAGCGCCTTGTGATGCGCACAGACGTTGTCGAAGGCGCAGGGCTCCTCGATGTTGCACGGCATCTCCGCACGCAGCGTCTCTCGGTCCTCGTTCACCGCTTTGTGGATCTGCTCCGCGATGAGCTTTTGCAGCAGGCCCGAGTAAACGATCGACTCGGGGGCGTCCTTTGAATACATCGTCAAGACATGGCGAGCATGGCTGTCAGCTGGCGCGTTCATGACAACCTCCTCGCCCCGTTCTCAGGCAAGGAGTACGCCAGAGGTGCTTCAGTCATATAAATCAGGTGTTTGGCTTTGTTCGTCGCGGGCCCTGCGTCATTGGTCTGACGCTGGCTGACTGTGTGACACCGCGATGTGATAGTCTCTCGGGGCCCGCTTGGTCGCCGAATTCCCGGCCGGCCTCGGAGGCGAGGAGGTGCCTATGCAAGTCACGGCGTTCTCAACACCGAAGAAACCAGACTGGCGCTGGCGCATCGTCAACTACGCCGGCGAGACCATCCAGGAGTCGCGCGACACGTTTCCGACCATCGCCGCCGCCGTGGCGCGCGGCACGCAGTACATGAGCCGGCTGCGCGAAGATCGCTCGGCGCCGGTGCGCGCGTGGCGCTCGACGTCGCATCTGCGCAGCAACCACAGCACCAGCCGCTAGCGGCCGAGCCGCCGGCGCGTCGCAGTCAGCGCGCCGTCTTTCCCTGCGGCAGGTCGTAGAGCCGGCACACGTTGTCGAACACGATCTTGCGACGCACCCGTGGCGAGATCGCGGCCAGGTTCTTCTCGATCGTCGCGTGCGACTCCGGCCAGATGCAGTCGGGGTGCGGATAGTCCGCGCCCCAGATGATGTTGTCCTCGCCGATCAGCGGGATGATCGGCTCGAGGTACTGGTCTTGCTGGTAGGTCACGAAGCCCTGACGCTTGAAGTAGTCGCTGGGCTTCATCGAGAAATTCAGTCCGCGCGCGCGGTCATGGTATTCCGTGTCGAGCCGGTCGAACACGTAGGGCAGCCACGTCACGCCGGACTCGCCGAGCACGAAGTTGAAGTCCGGATATTTCTCGCAGGCGCCCGAGGCCAACAGCGAGACGAGCACCTCCATCGTGTCCAGCTGGAACAGCGCCGAGCGCACCAGTCGCCACTGCAGATTGAATTCCTTCTCCATCTCGGGCGTGTCCGGCGCGCGCAGGCCCTTGAAGCCCGTGGAGTGGAACGAGATCGGGAAGCGGCACTCGGCCGACGCCTCCCAGAGCGCGTACCACGCGCTATGGTAGAGCGGCGGGCTCATCCGCTTGAACGCGAGATCGCCGCCGCGCAGCCCCATCTTCGCGCATCGACGCACCTCGGCCGCCGCGTCGATCGGATCGGTGTTCGGGATGATCGCCAGCGGGAACACGCGCGTGGGATCCGAGCGCTTCGCAAAATCGGCCGCCCAGTCGTTGTAGATCTTGTTGGCCCACGAGCGGCGGTCCGCCGCGTCGATGAGGTCGTTGATCATGAGGCAGCCGTAGACGATCTCCGCCTCGACGCCGTCGCGGTCCAGGTCGGCCAAGCGGAGCTCCGGCGTCGTCGGCCGCGGCCGGACCTCGCGCGTGTTGCCCCACTCGAAACCCAGCTCCTTCATCTCGTCGATGTGGCCGAACATCCCCTTCGTGTACTTGAGGAAGCCGGGCCCGACACCGTTCCACATCCCGCGATCCTGCGCGTCCACGAACCAGTGCAGGCCGTCCTCCAGCTCCTCCACGCGCGGCGCCAGGAGCTTCCACTTCGCCGGCGCCTGCGAGAACCACAGGTCGGGCGGGCAGTACGTGAGGTCGATGTGGTTGTCGCCGGAGATCAGACGGTCCTGCGTGAGGGCCATGGCATCGCTCCTGGCGTTCAGGGTGGCGTGATCGTAGCCCGGTTTGCCCGCCAGCGCCACCACGCGTCTTAGAATAGGCCGATGACGTTCTTCCTTCAGATGGCGATCATCCTGGCGACGTGCCGACTGGTCGGCCTCGTCGGCCGCCGGCTCGGTCAGCCGCAGGTCGTGGGCGAGATGGTGGCCGGCGTACTGTTGGGCCCGTCGTTGTTCGGGCTGCTGCTGCCGGACGTCCACGCGCGACTCTTTCCGCGCGAATCGCTCCAGGTCCTCTACGTCGGCGCGCAGCTCGGCATCGGCCTCTACATGTTCCTGGTCGGCGTGGAATTCAAGACCGAGCTCTTTCGCAGCCGGCTGCGCAGCGCGCTGAGTGTGTCGCTGTCGGGCATGCTGCTGCCGTTTGCGCTGGGCTCGGGCCTGGCGATCGCCTTCACACGCATGCCCGGTCTCTTCTCCGAGCGCGTAACGACGGCGGAGGCGATGCTCTTTCTCGGCGCGGCGATGTCGATCACCGCGTTCCCGATGCTCGCGCGCATCATCCACGAGCGCGGGCTGACGGGCACCGCGCTCGGCACGCTCGCCCTCGCCGCCGGCTGCATCGACGACGCCGTGGCCTGGTGCGTGCTGGCCGTCGTGCTCGCGAGCTTCGGCGGCGGCGCGATGGCGGCGGCCACGACGATCGCGGGCGGCGCCGCCTACGCGCTGCTCGTCCTCACGCTCGGCCGCCGTGCGCTGCGCGGGCTCGAGACGCACGTGCAGCGCGCCGGGGGCCTGACGCCGACGGCGCTCGCCGTCGTCCTGATGCTGTTCATGCTCGCGGGCTGGCTCACCGACGCCATCGGCCTGCACACGGTATTCGGGGGCTTCTTGCTCGGCGTGGCCATGCCGCGTGGGATGCTCTCGCGCGAGCTGCGACGCCAGCTCGAGCCGTTCGCCGTTGTGTTCCTCCTGCCGATGTTCTTCGTGTTCTCCGGGCTCAACACGCGGCTGGACCTCGTCGACGACGCGTCGCTGCTGGCCGTCGCGGCCGCAGTGCTCGGCGCGGCGTGTCTGGGCAAGGGCGTCGCGTGCTGGGCGGCCGCGCGCTGGCAGGGTGAGAGTCAGCGCACCGCGCTCGCGGTCGGCACGCTGATGAACGCGCGGGGGCTGATGGAGCTGATCGTCGTGAACATCGGCCTGCAGCACGGCCTCATCCGTCCCGCGCTCTTTTCCGTGCTGGTGCTGATGGCCGTCGTCACCACGCTGATGGCCTCGCCGCTCTTCGCCTGGGTCTACGGCCGTCACGCCGCAGGCGTGGCGGCGCCGGACGCCGCGCGCTCGGAGGCGTAAGCCTCACGGGAGCTCCATCAGCACGTAGGGAACATCGACGTCGCCACGCCGCAGCGTCGAGCGCTCGAGCTCGCGAAAGCCAAAGCGCCCGTAGAACGGCACCGCATTGAGGGTCGCCTGCACGCGGATCGGGCCCTGGTGCCCGCGTCGCGCCAGCGCGAGTGCGTGCGCCATGATCACCGACCCGACGCCGCGTCGCACGAACGCCGGATCGACGTAGCAGGCGACGACGACGCCCGGCGTCGCCTCGCCGAAGCCGACGATGCTGCCTTCACGTTCGACCACGAATAGCTCGCCGCGCTCGATCCGCGTCAGATAGCCGGCCGGCGCACGGTGGGCCAGCCAGCCGTCGATCACGTCCTGCGCATAGTGTGGCGCGCAGATCCGGCGCACCGATGCGGTGTGCAGCGCGTGAAGTCGCGGCGCGTCCGCGGGCGTGGCCGGTCGAATGCTTAGGTCCATCGCTTCGCGAAACGCATCAGAGCGCGCGAGCGACGCGCGTGCCGTCGAGAATCGCGTCGTGGACCCGGCGCGGCGAGTACGCGTCGCCGATGACCTTGAGGTCGGCCACCCGGCCCTCCAGCTCGCGCGAGAGCGGATCATGCGCCTTGCCGCCGAACGCGAGCACCACCGAGTCTGCCTCGACGACGGTCTCGGCGCTCGAGAACGTGTGGCGCGTGCGCACGCCGTGCGGGACGATTTCCACCGCGCGCGTCATCGGGGTCAGCGTCACGCCGCGGGCGAAGAGGCGCGCATAGAGGTCTGAGCGCGTGCCCTCGTCGATGTCCTCGCCGACCATGAAGTAGCGTGACACGATCGTCACCTGCGCGCGCCGGTCGGCCAGGAAGTCCGCGGTCGTGGGCGCCGCGAAGTAACCTTCCTCATCGACGACCACGACGCGGCGGCCGGGCGCCACGCGGCCGAGGAGCACATCGACCGTGCTCGCGACGTGTGCCAGCTTCACACCGGGAATGTCCGGCACGCGCTGGCTCGCGCCGGTGGCGAGGACGACGGCGTCCGGCTTCAGCGCGAGCACGTCGGCGGCGGACGCGGGCGTGTTCAGCCGGACCTCGACACCGGCTTTCTTCGCCTGGCCGGCGAGCCAGGTGACGATCGACGCGTACTCTTCGCGCCTCGGGGCGCGCGCGACGGCGAGCACCTGGCCGCCCACCGCGGCGCCGGCCTCGAGCAAGATCGTCTGATGCCCGCGCAGCGCCGCCACGCGCGCCGCCTCGAGTCCGGCCACGCCGCCGCCCACCACGACCACGCGACGCCGCTTGGCCGCGGGATGGATCTGCATCAGCTCGGCCTCGCGCCCGATCGCCGGGTTCTGGATGCACGTGATGGCCTTGCCCTGGCGCAGGCGACCGATGCAGCCCTCGGCGGCGCCCACGCACACGCGGACGTCGTCGAGCCGGCCCGCGCGGACCTTCGTCGGCATCTCGGGATCGGCGATCAGCGCGCGCGTCATCCCGACGAGGTCACAGACACCGGCCGCCAGCGCCGCCTCGGCCTGCTCGGCGGTCACGATGCGCCCGGCCACGATCACGGGCACACGCACGACCGTCTTCGTGAGGGCGGCCAGGTCGTTGAACACGCCGCGTGGATGGTAGTGCGAGGGCGTCACCGCCGCCTCGAAGCGCAGCGTCTCCGTGTTCGACCCGCTGACCATCCAGTAATCGGCGATGCCGAGCGCGTCCAGCCGCCGCGCGATCTCGAGCAATTCTTCGCGCGTGAGCCCGCCCTCGACGAAGTGGTCGCCGCTGTGACGCAGGCCGATGATGAAATCGCGCCCCACCGCCTCGCGGAGCGCGCGCAGCACCTCCGTCGGCAGCCGCAGGCGATTGTCCAGGCTGCCCCCGTACTCGTCGGTGCGCGTGTTGGCCAGCGGCGAGATGAAGTTCTCGAGGAGATGACCGCCGTAGAGCGGGATGTCCGCACCGTCGTAGCCGCCCTTCTTGAGCCGCACCGCCGCCGCTGCCCACGCGTCGATCACCTCGCGAATCTCGGTCTTCGTCATCACGTGCGGCCACTCGCGATGCCGTTCCTCCCGCGTGTCCGAGGGCGCCCACAGCGGCGTGCCCGAGTACCAGGAGTGGCCGCGTCGGCCGCGGTGGGAGATCTGCGACAGGCAGAGGGCGCCGTGGCGGTGGATCGCCTCGCTCATCGCCCGGAACTGCGGGATGACGCTATCGTCCCAGTTGTTGACCTCGCCCCAGTCGTTGATCGACGTCGGATGGATGCTGGACGAGCCGAACATCATCACCACGCCGCAGCCGCCCCGCGCCTTTTCCTCGTGGTAGCGGATGTAGCGCTCGGTGATGTTGCCCTTCTCGCCAAAGGCGGCGCCGTGCGGCGTGGACACGATGCGGTTCTTGGCCTCGGCGTGACCGATGCGGATCGGGCTGAACAGCCGCGCAAAGGCGCTCATCACTTGAGCCGCGCGTCGTAGAGGAACAGCATGTTGTCGATCCACGGCTTCCAGTCCAGGCGGTTGCTGATCCCGAAGATGTGCGCCTGCTGATAGGCCTTGATGATCGGCGCGTCCTCGAAGATCACCTCCTGCGCCTTGAAGTAGAGCGCGCGGCGCTTGTCGGGATCATTGGTGCCCTGCGCGTCTTCGAGAATCTTGTCGAGCGCCTCGTTTTTGTGGATGGCGAGTGCGGACTTACTGTGCAGTGAGTTCACGAGCAGATCGCCGTCGAAGAGTCCGGCGCCGCCCCACGCCGTCATGTACGCCGGCAGGAGCTCGCGCTTGCGCCACCTGGTGGTGTACACGCTCTGCTCCCACACCTGCACCGTCGCCTTGATGCCGACTTTGCCGAGCATGGCCGCCATCGCCTGCATCACCTCGATGTCGTTCATGTAGCGGCGATTCGGTGCGTGCAGCGTCATCTCGAACCCGTTGGCGTACCCGGCCTCGCGCAGCAGGGCCTTCGCCCGCTCGGGGTCGTACCCCCACCACTTCATGGCCGGATTGAAGCCGAACGCCTCGCGCTCGAGCGGCACGCCCAGCACCTGACCATAGCCTTCGAGCACCGTCTTGATGATGGTGTCCATGTCGATCGCGTAGTTGATCGCCCGCCGCACGCGCGCGTCCTGCCACGGCCCCGGCATCAGGTAGTTCGTCATCTTCACCATGATGACGAAGCCGCCGAGCGTACTGACCTCGGTGCGCGCGACGCCGCTGGCCTTGATCTTGGCCACCTGATCGGGCGGCACGTCGCTGACGAGGTCCGCCTGGCCCGACAGCAGCGCGGCCACGCGCGTGGTCAGCTCGGGCACCGGGCGAAACACCAGACGCTCGAGGGCCGGTGCCCCGCGGTGATAGTCGCGGTTGGCCTCCAGCACGAGCCGCTCGTCCTTCACCCACTCGACGAGCTTGTACGGTCCCGTCCCCACGGGCTTCACAGCGAAGCCCGCGTCGCCGACCTGCTCGATGTATTTCGGCGGCACGATGCCGACCGTCCCGCAGTGGCCGGGGCTCATCCGCACGGGCAGCAGCGGGAACGGCTTGCTGGTGACGACGTTGACGGTGAGCGGATCGACGACATCGACGTGGTCGATGGTCGCGATGCTCGTGCGGCCGGGCGCGCCTTGCTTGGGGTTGAGCATGCGCTCGATGCTGTACTTCACGGCGGCCGCGTCGAGCGGCTCGCCGTTGTGGAACTTGATCCCGCGCCGCAGCTTGAATTGCCACGTGGTCTCGTTGAGGAGCCGCCACGACTCGGCGAGGTTGCCCTCCAGCTTGAGAGTCTTGAGGTCGCGCCGCAGCAGCGTGTCGAAGATCTGCCGATCCGGCTCGTGCGCGTTCTTGTCACAGTGCATGTGCCAGTCCAGCGTGGCCGCTTCGCCCGACTGCACGACGACGACGGGCCTGGGCTGCGCCTGCACACCGCCGGCGAGCAGGCCGAAGAGCGCGAGCGCTGCGAGCGTGATCCCTCTCATGATCTGCTCCTCCTAGAACCGGTCGACGGTTCCCCGCGTCTGCAGATACGGATCGAGCGCGTCCCGCAGGGCGTCGCCGATCAGGTTGATCGCCATCACGGTCACGAACAGCGCGACGCCGGGCGACAGCGCCAGCCAGTAGCGCGTGTCGACGAACTGTCGGCCCTCGGCGAGCATCCCGCCCCACGATGGGATGGCCAGCGGCACGCCGAGGCCCAGAAAGCTCAGGCCCGCCTCGGTGAGGATCGCGCCCGCCACGCCGAAGGTGGCCACGACGATCAGCGAGGCACTCACGTTGGGCAGGATGTGGCGCACGACGATGCGCGGCAGCGACATACCGAGTGAGCGCGCGGCGTCGACGTAGGTGCGCTCGCGCACGGCGAGCGTCTCGGCGCGCACCACGCGCGCGTATGTCGCCCAGCTGCTCAGCCCGACCACCAGGATGATGTTGCGGATGCTCGGTCCGAGCACCCCGATGATCGTGATCGCGAGCAGGATGAACGGAAACGCGAACTGCATGTCGGCGAGCCGCATGATCAGCTGATCTGCGACGCCGCCGCGGATGCCGGCCGTCAGGCCCAGGCTCGTCCCCACGCTGCCCGCCAGCAGCACCGCCGACATGCCGATCAGCACCGACGTGCGGGCGCCGTGGATGACGCGGCTGAGGATGTCGCGGCCGAGCTGGTCGGTGCCGAGCACGGTGAACTCCCCGTCGGCGGTCCGCGCGATCGGCGGCGTGAAGCGCGCGAGCAGACGCTGCTCGTTGGGATCGGCCGGCGCGAGCAGGCCGGGCGAGAGCGCGCAGAGCGCGACGAGCGCCACCGCGGCCAGCCCGAGCCCCGCGCCGGGCGAGCCGATCAGCGCACGCGTTCGGCGGCCGCTAGGCAAGGCGCACTCGCGGGTCCAGCAGCATATAAAGGACGTCGATGACGGCGTTCAGGAGGATCAGGCTCGCCGCCACGCTGAAGACGACGGCCTGCAGCAGCGGCACGTCCTTGTTGACCACCGCCTCCACGGCCAGACGCCCCACGCCGGGATAGGCGAAGACCGCCTCGGTGATGACGGCGCCGCCGAGCAGGTTGCCGAGCTCCAGGCCGATGGCGGTGACGATCGGGATCGCGCCGTTGCGCAACGCGTGTCGCAGGATCACGTGCCGCTCGGCGATGCCCTTGGCGCGCGCGGTGCGGAGAAAATCCTGCGGCAGGACTTCGAGCATGCTCGACCGCGTGATGCGCGCGGTGCGCGCCATCGCCCACACGCCCAGCGTCAGCGCGGGCAGCGCGAGCGAGGCCAATCCCGCACCGCCGTAGACGGGCACCCAGCGCAGCTGTACCGCGAACACGAGGATCAGCAGAATGCCGAGCCAGAACGTGGGCATGCACTGGCCCGCCAGCGCGAGCGTCATCGCGACCGTGTCGAGCGGCGAGTTCCGGCGCAGCGCCGAGAGGATGCCGAGCGGCAGCGCCACGGCGACGGCGAACGCCATGGCCGCCAGCGCCAGCTTCAGCGTGGCCGGAAAGCGCGTCAGCACGA
>Ga0066705_10000069_pt1 | contig 17971 bp, 18 predicted proteins | sample GraSoiAngelo_154_FD_66506 | JGI IMG/M metagenome (GOLD analysis project Ga0066705, IMG submission 66506) | Grasslands soil microbial communities from the Angelo Coastal Reserve, California, USA - 14_1009_13_20cm | ecosystem: Environmental > Terrestrial > Soil > Grasslands | place: USA... | reverse complement strand
TTCAGCTTAATCATGCTGGCGGGAACACCAGCGGGAGACGCATACACATTCAAAGAACTGCAGCGTATGCTGAGCAACTCCGGATTTCGCAGCAGCGAATTGCATCCGCTTCCGCCGACGTTCTTCAACGTGGTGATTGGGATAAAGTGAGTCCGTCATTGAGTTTCAACAGTAGGTAATTAGCCATCATGCCTTGCCGGATGTCGCGTGCCCGAATTTGGATACCCGGGCGCTATAATTTCTGGTTACCCTTACTGACGCACGATCAACAGATCTATGGCTGCTCCTGCGGAAAAACCCGCTCGCACTCGCATTGAATCCGACAGCATGGGGAAAATTGAGGTCCCAGGCAACGTCTATTGGGGCGCGCAGACCCAGCGGTCGCTCCTGCACTTCGACATCGGCCGTGACGTGATGCCGCCGGAGCTGATCCGCGCTTTTGGGATCCTCAAGAAAGCCTGTGCGCTCGTCAATCAGGACCTGGGCAAACTTTCTGCTGAGAAGGCCAAATTGATCGTTCAGGCTGCCGATGAAGTCATCTCGGGTAAGCTCAACGACCAGTTCCCTCTTCGCATTTGGCAGACCGGCAGCGGCACGCAAACCAACATGAACGTCAACGAGGTTATCTCCAACCGCGCTATTGAGCTTGCGGGCGGCGAGATGGGATCCAAGAAACCGATCCATCCCAATGATGACGTCAACATGTCGCAGTCGTCGAACGATACGTTTCCTGCGGCGATGCACATCGCCGCAGCCGATCGGGTAAAGAACGCGCTGATTCCTGCGATCAACAGTGTTCACGATGCCATCTCAGACAAAGCGAAACAATTCAAAGATGTCGTAAAGATTGGCCGCACGCACTTACAAGATGCTGTGCCCCTGACGTTTGGGCAGGAATTTGGCGGCTGGGCCAGCCTGCTGGAGCGCGACATCAAGCGCCTGGAACAGGCGCTCGGTGGTCTCTATGACCTCGCCATTGGCGGAACCGCAGTGGGTACAGGCTTGAACGCGCATCCTGAGTTCGCTGAGCGCGCTGCGAAGAAAATTGCCGAACTCACGGGGCTTCCATTCCGATCGCATGGCAACAAATTTGCCGCCCTCTCCGCTCATGATGAAATTGTATTCGCCCAGGGCGCACTGGAAACCTTGGCCGCCTCACTGATGAAGATTTCGAACGATATCCGCTGGCTGGCTTCCGGCCCGCGCTGCGGGCTAGGTGAACTCTCAATTCCAGAGAACGAACCGGGCTCTTCGATTATGCCGGGCAAAGTGAATCCCACGCAGTGCGAGGCCATGACCATGGTCTGCGTGCAGGTTCATGGCGCTACCGCTGCCGTCGGATTCGCCGGCTCGCAAGGCAATTTCGAACTCAACGTCTTCAAGCCGGTGATGATTTACAACTTCCTGCATTCGGTCACGCTGATCGCCGATGCCTGCCACGGCTACGTTGAGTACATGATCAAGGGCATTGAGGTCGATAAGGCCAAGGTTGATTGGTACGTGAAGAACTCGCTGATGCTGGTGACTGCTCTCACCCCGAAAGTCGGCTACGACAAAGCCGCTAAAATCGCCCACATCGCGCATGTGGAGCACACCAGCCTGCGCGAGGCGGCGTTGAAGCTCGGGTATCTCACGGGCGAGGAATTCGATCAGTTGATGAAGCCGGAGAAGATGACGGGACCGTAGCCAATTCCTCTGCTTCGACTTGTCTCGATTCAGGTTCCAGCGTGCGTCTCGCGGGCATTGTAGTAATCGCGATTACACTCACCAGCACCAGTAAAGTTCCCAGCAGCGTGCGAGCGCCAACGCTCTCACCTCCGAGAAAATGCCCGAGGGCAACCGCGACGACAGGGTTCACATACGCGTAGGTTCCGACTTTAGTTGGTGACTCGTAATGTAGCAGCCAAATATAGGCGGTAAACCCGGCGATGGATCCGGCAAAGATCAGGTAGATGAGCGAGAACCAGGCGCCCGCGGACATTGATGCGATGTGGACGCCTCTCATTTCTCCGAAGATCCAGGCTGCGACGAAAAGTAGAATTCCCCCGCTCAGCATCTGCGCAGCGGCGCTCATGGGCTTAGAAGCGGGCAGTGGCATGCGTTTGGTAAGAATCGTCGCAATCGACCAGGTCACGGCTGCGATCAGCAATGCAGCTGCTCCGGCTCGATTCACCGGGGCTTCACCGAGAGATTCTGAATGGCTCATCAGCACCGCTACGCCACCGATACCCACAAGCAGCGCGAGCGCAAGGCGAGCGGTGAGTCTCTGGGTGCGAAGAAAAATGATTTCCGAAAGCGTGATGAATACAGGAATGGTCGCGAGTATCACGGCGGCGATGCCGGAAGGCACACGCTGCTCGGCCCAAAACAGGCAGCCGTAATCGACCACGAAAATCAGCGCGCCTAGGACCGAAGCCCCGAGCCATTCCCGCCGCGCGAGCGGCGGGGAGCCTTTGAGACGCATCCAGACATAGAGGATCACCCCGGCCGCAAAGAACCGCATGGCGGCGAATAGCAAGGGCGGCAATTCGCGCACGCCGACGCGGATCGCGAGGAAGGTTGATCCCCAGACAAAATAAATAGTCGCGAACGCCAGCAGGATTTGCCATGAAGGCGGGCGGCCGGTTTTCATTTTCGCTCCCAAACGCTTAATTAGATACCGGCACCGGCATTGTCGAATCTGATCGAAGCGATGAACAATTTCTATAGCATCGACAGGTTTCTTTCATGGCAGTTCCCATAGGTGAACACGGATACAGTTCTGTTCTGTTTCGAGAAATTCAGGGTTGCTCAGACTAGCGACGCCATTTTGATCCACGCCTTTGATCGCAAGCAACACGTGGAAGTCTCCCCCATTCCCGCCCGCGAGTGACCATTGATTGAGTTGCAGCGCCACTTTGGCACTGCTCCTCCGGAAGATGAGAATCTTCGAAGGCGTCTGCGAACTGATTCCGCTCGCCGATTCCCATGAGGAAATTGTGATTTGATTCCCTTCCCGGCACTCTTCAGCACCAGAAGGTGGTCCAACTGCCGGGAGTGCTTCAGGGGCGCGCATTGGCTATCTGTGCGAGAACTATCCTTTCCCGCTCAGCCTGGTCTAATCGAAGGGGAGAAGAATCCTGGAACCCGCGGCGGCGCGCGGACGTACTAAATACCAGGTGTTACAGCGGGTCTGAGACCACCCGCTCTGGTTAACTCCGTTCCCCTGCTGTCTCCCCGGCAGCAGGGGTAAACTGACATGCGAGTGCTTTTCGATATTATTCGTCAATCTCTGGCCACACTGTGGGCGCACAAGCTGCGCTCGTTCCTCACCATGTTTGGCATTGCCTGGGGGGTTGGCTCGCTTCTTCTGCTGGTTGGTTTGGGAGAAGGCTTCCGCAGCGGCCAGGCACGCCAACTGGCCACACTAGGTCAAGACATTATGTTTGTGTTTCCGGGCCGCATTCCCGCGGTCGAGGGAAGCTTGCAATCGGGGCAAACCTATCACTTTACATACGATGATTACATCGCCATTCGCGATCAAGCGCGGACATTGCGTGCGGTTTCACCAGTAATTAATCGCGAAGACATTCGCGCTGTCAGCGATTACGGATCTACAAGCGGCCAGGTTTTTGGAGTGGCGCCGGAGTACAACGAGATTCGCACCATCCCGATCGGAAGCGGGCGTTGGTTCAACGATCAAGATAACAACGAACGCCGTCGCGTTGCCGTGGTGGGCTGGGAGTTGCTGAAGAACGTTTTTCCTGGCCGGCCCGCGGTGGGCGCGAGGCTGCTATTGAATGGCATCCGCTTTGATGTAATCGGAGTCCTAGCCAAGGTGGGGCAGGAAGGGAACAACGGCACTAATGCCCGCATCTTTGTTCCGGTCGAGACGATGCGCAATCTGTTTCGCTTGAAGGAAAAGAATACTGAAAATGCGATCTCATTCATTAATTATCGTCCGCTGAACAAAGCCGATCACTTGCGATCAAAAGAAGAAGTCCACCAAATCATCGGCCGCCTGCATGGCTTCAATCCTAAGCTGGACGACGTGTTTGAAGATTGGGATACCGTCGAAAATTCCCAGAAAGTGGGGCAGATTTTTGACGCGATGGACTATTTCCTCGGTGTGGTGGGCCTGGTAACGCTGGCGCTTGGCGCGATTGGGATTGTGAACATCATGCTGGTTTCAGTCGCAGAGCGCACTAGAGAGATCGGATTACGTAAAGCTTTAGGAGCGACGCACCGGAATATACTCACTCAGTTTTTTGTCGAAGGCGCCTTTCTGACTCTACTCAGCGGCGGAATTGGACTGGCGATAACCGCGGGATTCGTCGCGCTTATGGCGCATCTACCGGCGCCCGAGGGATTCGATACGCCCCGCATTGTTCCGATTTCGGCGGTGACCGCGATCCTGTCGCTGGCACTCGCCGGTATTGGAGCGGGCGTTTATCCAGCTCGGCAGGCGGCTCTGCTCGCCCCGGTCGAGGCCTTGAGGCAGGAGTAACCGGTGCTACGTGACCTGGCAATTCAAGCCTACGGCGCTCTCCGCCACAATAAGCGCCGCAGCATTCTGACCATGTTGGGCATGGCGTGGGGCATCGCGACCGTAGTGCTGCTGCTCGCTTACGGCGCTGGTTTTGAAAGCGGCGTATGGGCTGCCTTCCGCTCATTCGGAACGAACCTTGTTTTTGTCTTTCCAGGGCGCACCTCACTGCAGGCGGGAGGGACCAAGGCGGGCAACGAGATTAAGTTGACCGTCAATGATCTCGATTACGTCCGCGCTGAGGTTCCATTGCTCAAGCGGCTGTCGCCCGAAGTCCTTAAGCAATGCACTGTGGCATATGGCACGCGCAGCTCGAGTTATGGCGTGAGCGGGGTGTACGCCAATTATCCGAAGATGCGACGGATGGACTTTGAAGAAGGAACACCCTTCAGCGAGGCGGATAATTACACCCACACGCGTGTGGCTTTAATTGGCGCGGATGTGAAAAAGAAATTGTTTTCCGGCCAGAATGCATTTGGGGAGAAGATCAGGCTGGATGGGATCTCTTATCAGATTATCGGGGTACTCAAGCGCGTCATCAACAGCGGCGACGATAATCTGAATGCCCATGTCTACGTTCCGTTCAGCGCGATGAGCGATCTGAGGGACACCTATTACTTGTCTGCGATTGTGATGGAGTACGAAGGCGACCACGAAAAAGTAGTGAAGGCGCTGCGAAACTCGATGGCTTTCCACCACAGCTTCGATCCCAAAGATAAACGAGCGGTTTTTGTCTTTGACGTGTTCGCGGATTTGCTCGACCTGCGAGTGATCACGATGGGAATCAAGATTCTTCTGGGATTCATCGGCCTGTTGACGCTGGGCATCGGGGGAGTGGGATTGATGAACATCATGCTGGTCTCAGTTACGCAGCGCACGCGCGAGATTGGCTTGGAGAAAGCGCTAGGCGCTCATCGCTGGCACATTCTGTTCCAGTTTCTTGCCGAAGCCCTGGCAATTACGGCACTGGGCGGCTTACTCGGAGTAGCGTTCGCATATCTCGTGTCGTGGGCGGTGCCTTCGCTGACGTTATGGAGCGCTTTCCAGGAGAACGCCAGCGAAGGCGATATTCATTTAAAGATCGACACGGCGACGCTCCTTTGGTCGACAGCGATTCTGAGCTTTGTCGGCATTGTCAGCGGGATGCTGCCCGCCATCAAGGCCGCGCGATTGGACCCGATAGAAGCGCTAAGGTACGAGTAGCTTAGGGCCACGAGCGGCTTTGTGTTCGCCGGATTCACGCGACCCCCCAGTTGATGCGGCTGTAGGACGACTACTGCCCCCCTCTGTCAACTTCAAATACAATCTTGTTCGTGAATCAGAACACGCAGGCTCGGCTGGACCGGGTGCTAGCGCAGTTGCAGCTCTATGAGCATCCTCTGCTGGACTTCTCGGCGCGGGCTAAAGGCGATGGAGTGGAAGTCATCATTCAATTCAAGGATTCCGCAATACCGGTGCATACATATTATTTTGAGCTTCATCCCCGCGATTTGGATCATCCTCAATTCGAGTGGACCTTCCAGCGCCAGCTTTACGACGCGCTGCACGATTATCTGATCGAAATGTTCATTCGCACGCCGCAAGACCGGGCGGATCGCCAGCGGAAGGGGTTGTGACCCTGCGCGAGAGAATTCAGCAGGAAATCCACGAGCGCGGGCCGATTCCGTTCTCGCAATATATGGAGATGTGTCTCTACGACCCCGATCTGGGGTATTACTCGCGCGACGTGGAGCGGTTCGGCAAGGCGGGGGATTTTTATACCTCAAGTGACGTTCACGCCGTTTTTGGGAGGCTGCTTGCACGTCAGTTCGAAGAGATATGGCGAGTGCTCGGTTCTCCGGGGCAAATTGAAATTTTAGAGCTTGGCCCGGGACGGGGACTGTTCGCACGCGATTTGCTGGATTGGTCAGAGAAGAAGTTTCCGGGGTTCTTTCGCGCGCTGCACTATTCATTGCTGGAAAAATCCACGGCGTTGCAGCGGCGATTGCAGGCGAATTTGGAGCGGCACTTCATAGCGGGGAAGACGTCGTTATCTCCTGAGGGGTTGAAGCACCATATTTCTCGCGGGCCTTACGGCATGGCCGAAGCCATGCCCTTAGCGAACTTGCCAGCAGCAACGGAAAAGGACGTGACTTCAGTCGTTCCCTCGGGCGACGGTCCGGGAATCTTCTCACGGGAGAGGGCTCTCGCCCGTGAGATACCCGTGATCATTTTTGCCAACGAATTCTTCGATGCCCTCCCGGTCGAGGTTCTCAGCCCGCGCGGTGAACTGCGCATCGGAATAAAAGATGGCCGCTTCGTCGAAACCTGGGCGCCAGCATCCTCTGATGAGATGGAATTCCTTGATCGCTATAGTGTCCAACCTGAAGATGGAGAACGGGTCGAAGTGCCCTTACTGGCGCAACGCTATATGGCAAAGATGGGGACCGCGCTAACGCAGGGGATCATCATCGTCGTCGATTATGGCTACACGCGCGAGGAGACGCTCGCGGGACGGCATCGCGGGACCTTGATGGCGTTCCGGCAACACTCGGCGAGCGCCAGCCCTTACGAAGCTCCCGGCGATCAGGACATCACCGCTCACGTGAACTTTACTGCGCTGACGGCGGCTGCGGAACAAGATGGCATGCAAGTGCAGCCGCTGCTCACGCAATCACAATTTCTGATGGGAATCGGCGAGCAAAATCAGTTCGCAGACGCTTTCGAAGACTGCAGATTGCTGCAGGAGACGGCCAAAGTTGCGCTGCAGCTCAAGCATCTGGTGACTCCAGCGGGAATGGGCGAGGCCTTCCACGTGCTGGTTTGCAGCAAGGGCATCGATCCAGCCAAAGTTGTGGGGCTTAGCGGGCTGAGTTTCAGCAAGTGCCGGATCTAATCTCATCATCCCTTCGTCCAGTCTTCCGCTCCTCCGTGCTAACCGGCGGCTTCAGCATTCGTCTAAACGCTCGTTTTGTGTGACCTAATCTCAGGGGATCGATAAACATTTCGAAATGGGAGGTCTGCTTCCGTGCACAAACACTTCAGACGTGTTCTGTTGTTATTCCAAACCGTCGCCGTGCTCACCCAGCTTGCTCATGCACAATCGACCATTCTCGATTTGCCGCGGCAAAGCCAGCACGCGGTTGTGACTCAGCGAATTGGCATAACCGATATCACAGTCAACTACCATCGCCCCTTGGTGAATAGCAGAAAAATCTGGGGCAGCATAGTCCCGTATGGACAAGTGTGGCGTGCCGGGGCCAACGAGAATACAACGATCACATTCACCGATCCGGTTACCGTCGAGGGCAAGCCGCTGCCCAAGGGAACCTATGGTCTGCACATGATCCCAGGCGAGAAAGATTGGACGGTCATCTTCTCCAAAAATTCCACTTCCTGGGGGAGCTTTACTTACGATGAGAAAGAAGATGCTCTGCGCGTGACAGTAAAGCCCCAGCCCACTGAGCTCCACGAAGCCCTCGCCTACGATTTTGATGATGTCAAGCCGGATTCCACGATTGTTACGCTGCGATGGGAGAAGGTAGCCGTTCCATTCAAAGTCGGCGTGAATACGAATGAGATCGTGCAAGCCAGCCTGCATAACCAGCTTCGCGGCTTGGCGCAGTACACCTGGTTTGGATGGGATGACGCTGCGACCTATCTGGTCACCAACAAACTAAATATGGAAGATGCCCTGAAGTACGAAGACCAGTCAATTCAGAACGAAGAACGGTTCGACAATCTCATTACCAAATCGCAAGCTCTCGAAGCGCTGGGACGGAAGGACGATGCCTCAGCCACGCGGAACAAAGCTATCAGCATGGCAAACGCAATTCAGCTCCATGGCTACGGGCGTCAGCTTCAGACTCAAGGACAACAGGCGCAGGCATTCGAAATCTTCCAGATGAACATCAAGAAAAATCCCGACCACTGGATTATTCACAACGAATCTGCGCGCATAGCATGCGCCAAAGGAGACTTCGACAACGCCGTGAAAGAAATGAAGCTCTCGGCTGGCGGCGCTCCGGCGCAAACTAAGCCATTCCTGGACACATTGGTCAGGCGGTTGGAAGCGAAGGAAGATATAAACAAGTGATGTCCGGTAGCGCCGGCGGACGCGCGGGCTGTTAGGCGGGCGTCGGCGCCCGTCTCGCTTCAACCGCTGAAGTAGTTTGGAACTGGGGGTCGATCAGCCAACGAACCTCAAGCCTCTATGGCATCCTGTTCCGGATATTCGTAGACGCCGCGTCGAGATTTGCGCCCGAGGCGCCCAGCCTTAACGTACTGCACCAAAAGCGGTGCAGGACGATATTTCTCTCCAAACGTCTTGTGCAGATAATCGAGGATGTGCAAGCGCGTATCAAGGCCGACCAGATCGACGAGCTCAAACGGCCCCATGGGGTGGTTCAAGCCTAACTTTAAAGCTTTGTCGATATCTCCCGCAGAAGCAATCCCTTCCTGCAGCATGTAGAATGCTTCGTTTCCGATCATCGCATTAATGCGGCTGGTGATGAAACCGGGAGATTCCTTAATTGCAACGACTTCTTTCCCCATGCGCCTACCGACTTCGACAGCGGTCGCCAGCGTGTCGTCGTCCGTCTCGAGCGCGCGAACGATTTCAAGCAACTTCATTTTGTGGACGGGATTGAAAAAGTGCATGCCCAAGCATTTCTCCGCGCGATACGTAACGCTGGCGATCTCCGTGATGCTGAGGGAAGATGTGTTGGACGCGAGGATTGTGCCCGGACGGCAGATTTTATCGAGCAGAGTGAAAATCTCGATCTTCGATTCCATCTCCTCGGGAACGGCCTCGATCACAAGATCAGCTTCGCGCGCGGCTTCTTCGACCGAGGCTGCATATTCGATCCGGGAGAAAGTCGCGTCCGCTACGCCCACGGAAACCTTACCAAGTTCGACCGCTTTATCGAGCTGAGAGCGAATCTCGCTCTCCGCCTTGCGCAGCGCATTGGGAAGAAGATCTTCAAGAACCGTGCGGTACCCGCCGAGTGCGGCCACATAAGCGATGCCACGCCCCATGGTTCCGGCGCCAATTACGGCGACCGTTTTCACTTCGGCCACTACTGAACTCCCTTTTCCAGTTGACTCAGAACGGCGGTGAAATTGGAGGTGGCGCTACGCATGTGTTCGGCGAGCTTCTTGCGCTCGTCAGCGTCCATCATGGGAATGGTAGCGCTGATGCGACGTAGGGTGGTGGTAATGTCATCGACATAATTGATAAGACGAATGAGTTCTCCAGTCGCTGCCATGAACGCTCCTTAACAAGAAATTAACAATCGAATGCAGCCGAATAGGAAGGCCGCAGCTTACGAGGTCATACTCATATTCTCAACGCTGCCAACTATTTAGTAAAGCGCAAGGCGACATCGCGCGGAACAAGCTGAAGTTGTGATCCACGCTATAAATGTTTTTTGTTTGCTTTCGGCCACTCTAGTGAATCTAATCTGGATATGACTGATAAAGTTTTGAAACGCTACATTTTTGCGAGCGATTTCGATCAGACGCTCACGTTTAATGATTCCGGATATGTATTGAGTGAGCTGGTTGGGATTCCCACGGCTGAATTCGAGCGCAAAGCGAAGGGGATGGCAAGGCTCAATTTGGTGCAGCAGGGAGCGGAACTTGCCTACCTGCTTCTGCATGATCCTGAGTTTCGCAGCCGCGTGCGCCGCGAACATCTCTATGAGGTCGGGAAAATTATCCGGTTGAAGGAAAATATCGAACTTCTCTCCAAGATTCTTGAGGGCGGGATCGAAGGCTATCAGTTCGACTTCTATGTTTTGTCTGCGGCCCCGGTGGAAGTTATTCAGTCAGCGCTGGAGGGAATGCTCCCCGCCGATCATATTTACGGAACAGAATTCCGTTACAACACGGAGGGCGGGATCGACAGCGTGATTCGTGCCACGGCCGGCTACGGTAAGGTTGCCGTACTGGACCGCTTGCAAGCCAAACTGCAGGTTGGGCCCGATCAAATTGTTTACACCGGCGACGGCAGCTCCGATGTTCACGTAATGCTGCACGTGAACGTGCGGGACGGCTTTACGATCGCCGTCTCCGAGGCCAAGCATGTAGCCCACGTGGCCAAGCGAACCGTGCTGAGCACCAATGCTTTGGCCGTGCTGGCGCCCATTCTTGAAGATATCGTGGGCTGGGATCGTCTTCGCATTCGCGAGTTCTTCGAAGCCTACGGACTGCTGGTGCAGGAGTGGGACCGTGTGCGCACAGACTGGCTCACGTTGCGTTCGGCGGATTTCGAGAGCGATGACGCGACTGCCGGTATACTCAAGTCTCCTCAGGATCTCGCGCTGCCATGATGATCCTGAGCTAGACTTTCTCAATGCTCCGTGACAAGAATCTGATTCCGCTTTCGCGTCAGCATCAGCACGCGCTGGTACTGTGCGTGCGATTGGATCGCGCGATTCAATCCGGCGAGGTCGATGCCGATGCCTGGCAAGCGGAGATTCAGCAGATTTTCGAGCAGGAGGTTGCAGCTCACTTCGAAGCCGAGGAGCTTGAACTCTTCCCTGCTGCCGCCCGCCTTTCTGAGCTGCGGGCGTTAGTCGAGGAACTTTTGGCGGAGCACAAACGCTTGCGAGATTTTGTTGCTTCTGCTGCAAAACGTCAGCTGGCTCCATCGGATTTAAAGATTTTTGCCGATACGCTCTCCGCGCACATCCGCAAGGAAGAACGGCAGTTGTTCGAGCAACTGCAGCAGAAGGTGAGCGCGGATCAACTCGCTGTGCTCGGCAAGGCACTTGAAGCGGTGCTGGCCAATTCCTCTCAAGCGTGCATCGTTCCGTCCGAAGCAACGCGTCTGCGTCCGAAGACTTCAGGCAAGTGATCGCGCCTGAATCCGCACGGCTTCTGAGTTCATCTAGCTTTTATGAGTCAGGACAGTGCAGTTGTTTTCCCTGTTTCAGATCTTTCGTCCCCCGCTGGCCAAGCACCCGATCCAGGTGGGGTGGGCGATTCGACCTTACTCGATGCCTACTCGGCTGCCGTAATCAGCGCGTCGGAAAAAATCAGTCCGTCAGTTGTCAAGATTGATGTCGCCCAAGCTGGCAGAAGCCGCGCAGGCTAGCCGCGTGAGCGCCAGGGCGGGGGCTCGGGCTTTGTATTCACTCCCGACGGATTGATTCTTACCAACAGCCACGTGGTGCATGACGCCAGGCGGATTCAGGTTTCCTTTTCCGATGGCGGCCGCTTCCCGGCACACACCATCGGCGACGACCCAGCCACCGATCTAGCCGTGATTCGAATCGATGCGCCAGCGCTGGTCGCCGCTCCCCTGGGCGATTCGCAGAAGCTGCGGGTTGGGCAATTGGCGATTGCCATCGGAAACCCCTACGGCTTTCAGTACACTGTCACGGCCGGTGTTGTAAGCGCGCTGGGAAGATCACTACGTTCGTACTCCGGAAGACTGATTGACGACGTTATCCAGACCGATGCTTCGTTGAATCCGGGCAACTCCGGTGGGCCGCTTGTCACGTCTGATGGGCACGTAGTTGGCGTAAACACTGCGACCATCATGGGCGCGCAGGGATTGTGCTTTGCGATTGGGATCAACACGGCAAAGTTCGTTGCGGGACGCCTGCTGCAAGATGGGCGCATTCGCCGCGCGTACATCGGAGTCGAAGCGCAAACCGCTCCGCTGCACCGCCGCCTGGTGCGTTTCTATGACCTGCAGCAAAAGAGCGGCGTGATCGTAGCCGCAGTGACGCCCGACAGCCCCGCGCAGCGCGCGGGGTTACGCGAAGGCGACGTAATCATTTCGTTCGATGGTAAGCCGGTCGCTGGAGTTGACGATCTGCATCGCCTGCTCACCGATGCGCGCGTGGGCGTGAGTAGCGCGCTGATTGTGCTGAGATGGACGGAGAAGTTGGAGTTGAAAGTGGTACCGGAGGAAGTCCAGAGTAACTGAGTGTGCTTGGCGCGAGCCCTGCCTGCGGAAGGCTCTGCCTGCCTCGACCTGGTGTCATCCCGAGATCCCGCGCTTTTAACCAGCGGCGAGGGATATTGTGTGGCTTGCTGGTAACAAATAATTATGCTGCACGAGGGCTGCGCTATCGATTCCCTGAATGTTCGGTTCAACCCCCAAGAACTAAGGCCATGAGGTTTGCTCACATGTTGGCACTCTGCGCGTCCAATCGCAGGAGGCGGCGATGCCTGATCGGCGGCAATCAGACTCGACAAGCCGGTGGACTAGCCAACCTGCAACTTGCGATGCGTCCCGCCAGCAATCTTGCTTTCCTCACATGACTCTCGTGCAGACCGTGGTTGTGCTCTTAATCCTGACGCAACTCTGCGCGTCCCAGACTTTATTTGAGGTCCGCAATCCCAAACATCAGAAGTGGCCGGAAACCGAAGCCAATCGCATTTATATGTCCACAGCCCGCGCCATCGCAGCGGAATTCAGATTGCCCCAGCCGATTTACGCGCGCTTCACACTGATACTGGGCACGGATGAAAATTCAGCCGACATAAACGCGAGAGAGCTGCGCCTCAAGAAATGGGACACGTACTTTTATGCGGAGGGTGTACTCCGCTTGACCTTCGATCAAATGCTGTCATCAGAGGCGAAGATGCGGCTGGCGCGGCGGGCGGTGGCGGAGTCGGAAGCAACAGTGAACGTGGATCAGGCGCGCATTGCGTCCACTCCCAGCCCGCCGTCAGATCCGAGTCCATGGCCACCAAGCCCTGTACATGGATGGGCGCCTTATCCGAGGCATTGGGAATGAGTTCGGTTGCTACTTGATTCTATTTGACAGCAGCCAGTTCATACAGATATTCGACGTGGGAGCGCACTGCGCCATCAATTCCCTGCACATTCGGATTCATGGATTCGATCACGTAATACTCATCCGGAGCATGCGCGCCGCTGCCGTGGCCCATACCGAAGTGCCCGGCAGCAAGATGCAATGGATCCCCGGTAAAGACGTATCCAGGCCACGATCCCGCGCTGCGTGGAAGAATGATGGGGTCAATTCCTTTCTGATGGTACACAGCAATTTGTGCGCGGATGAGCGGCGCGTCGGCCGACGTGCTGTTCGGATCGTAGCCGCCCGTCATGTTCACTTCGATATCGCCAAAGCCGTGCTTCGCAAGATGTGCTTTCAACGCGGCGAGAGCTTCGTCAGCCTTCATATCGGGCACCAGCCGCAGATCGAGCTTTGCGACAGCGCGATGTGGGAGAATTGTCTTGCCGCCTGGTCCGGTGTAGCCACCGACCAGGCCTTCAATGTTCACGGTTGGCCGCGATTGCAAGAGGTCCAGAGCTTGCTCGTAATTCACGTCGTGAACCCAATGATCGGCGCTGAGCTGTTTCTTGGCGACGTTCTCATCAAGGCGGCGCGCGGCCTCAGCAATCATCTTCTTCTCTTCGGCTGACAACGGACGTGCTTTGTCGGCGAAGCCTTCGATCGCGGGCGTATTGCCATCGGGCGAGACGAGGGTCACAAGAGCTTCGACTAAGTGCCACGCCGGGCTGTCAAGCATGGCTTTGGTACTGGAGTGAACGTCTTTGCGCGGACCGCGTCCCCACTTTTCGCCGCTCGAAACCAGTTCGCACTCGATCACGCCTTTGGCGCCGAGTGTCATCGTCACTTTGCCGTCGAGATCCTGCTCGGCCGAGGGCATGTAAATTCCGTTGCATTTTCGCAGCGCTGCTAGCACTTCGGAGCGGCGCACAATCTGGGGAAAATGCGGAGATCCAATTTCTTCTTCGCCTTCCGCGACCAACACCAAATTGACAGGCAACTTGCGGCCTGCCCCACGAATAGCGTGCAGCGCCGCTAAAAATGCCGCTTCCGGACCTTTCTGATTCACGGCGCCTCGGCCCACGACGCATTTGCCGAGGCCGGGCTTATCAACCAGCGCCGCCTCAAATGGCGGCGACGACCACTCCGCCGGATCGGCCTGCTTCACGTCATACATGAAGTACATGCCGATGCTGCGCGACGCGCCGGCATCGAGCATGGCAAAAATGCCGGGCTGGCCGTCGGTGGGAATTTTCGTGACCTCGCCGAATCCGGCATCGCGCAGCATGCGCATGGTAAGGTCGCAGCCTTCGTCCATGCCGCGCTTCTCGGCGGCAATCGAGGGCTGGCGAATCCACTGCTGCAAGCGCTGCACCGATTCGCCATGTCGCTTCTCGATTTCTTTCTGGATGGTGGTGAGGTCGGGGCTGGAGGTTTCAGCGAGTGAGTTGTGGGAAAAAGCAAGCGATGCAGCCCCGGCAGCGGCGCTTTGGAGAAAGGTTCGACGGTTCATGGGAGGGCAGGATAACGGGAAGTGGCGGGAGATGTAAAGGCTGAAAGATACCGCGACTCACTAGGTCGGGAGATGTCCTTGCCCTGATGAATAATTCGATTTCGGCGATGCTCGGCGCTGCCGAGAATCTAGTTTGAGGCCCACGTCTGGCAAAACCGGCCAGACATGGGCACCCACAATCGTCCCGGGGGGAATCTCACACGCGAGCTACGCGCCTCCCTGGCATGCCTTGCGAGAACGAAGAAACTGCGGCTTCTTCGGATTCATGAATTTGGAATAAAGTATTCAATCTGGTTATGTGCAAAACCTTCAGGATCTCGCCGGTAACATTGCACAGCTTCACGTCACCACCACACCGGCGTGCACTGGTCAGCAGACGGGCGAGCGTTCCCATGCCAGTGCTGTCGATGAATGCCACGCTGCCCAGGTGCAGAACGATATCCCGGCAATCCGGCAAGAGCGTGCTGACGTGCCTGCGTAAGCCGTCGGCTTCGGCGCCGGTGACGATGCGCCCGCTGCAACGGATAATAGTAACGCTCCCAACTGCGCATGCGGTCAATGATAGCGGCACTGAGTTTCCTCGCAGCTTTGGCGTCAGCCTAGTGTGGCGTCGCGCAATTTCGCGGTATAAATTCCAAGGCCAATTGTGACCTGCCGCGAGTTCACCTCAGCGGCGAAAGCCGTCATTCCTGTTGGCGGAACTTACGGCGCGCCTGAAGGCGCGCCCTTTCAAATCGTTTCTAACCTATGGCGCGAAGACTTGGGACACGACACTAGGTTCCGGGAACTATAGCCAAGTTGGTCAAGGGATTCAACTATTCGGGCTATTGCGAAAGACTTCAGCCCGCACGAGCGAGGACGCTCGCGCCTACATCGACAATTCGGGGGCGAGGGCACCCTCCCCACCGGTGTCATTGCGCTCCCCTGCTCTGTGTGTTAGCTTCAACAAACGGAAGGGCTACTTGCAGGCGACGATTCCTGCCGGGCTGGATCGCAAAGAAGCGGAAGCTTACGGGCGTCTTGATCCGGCGCGGCTCCCAAAGCACATCGCAATCATTATGGACGGCAATGGACGATGGGCGCGCCGGCGGCATTTGCCACGCGTGGCTGGCCATCGCGCCGGAGTCGCGTCCGTGCGTTCGACCGTAGAGACCGCGGCGCGCATCGGCATCCCCGCGCTTACCTTGTACGCGTTCTCAGAAGAGAACTGGAAGAAGCGTCCCAAAAGCGAAGTGGATTTCCTCATGGGGCTGTTGTGCCGGTATCTGAAGCAGGAACTGCCGACCCTGAATAAGAACAATATTCGCTTGGAGTACATCGGCCGCCAGCATGAGCTGCCGCCGGCAGTGCAGGAAAAAATGCAATGGGCGCGCGAGGCCACAGCGCGCAACACTGGCATGGTTCTGACGCTGGCATTGAATTACAGCGCGCGTACGGAGTTAGTTGATGCGTTTCGCGCGATGGTCGATGCCGCCGCGCGCAATGGCGGGCTGGATCATCTGAGCATTGATGAAGATTCGGTCTCCCGTCATTTGTATACGCGGCATTTGCCTGATCCTGATCTGGTGATTCGCACCAGCGGTGAGATGCGGCTGAGCAATTTTCTGCTGTGGCAACTTGCGTACGCGGAGATTCATGTTACGCCGACGCTATGGCCCGAGTTTCGCGGTGCGCATCTACTGGAAGCAATCTCGGATTACCAGAAGCGCGAGCGGCGGTATGGGGGGCTGGCAGAAAGCGCGGCGAAGACGGCTCGAAGTTAATTCGTTTGCCCTGACTGTTCCTTCGTGTCCTTAGTCGTTGACAATTCAAGTTAACCACGAAGGGACACGAAGGATTCCAAGGTCTCTTGAACCTTCTCAAGCGAGTCCTGACCGCAGTCATCTTAATTCCTATTGTTCTGCTACTCGTGCTGCGGGCGCCAGTTCCGGCGGTGGCCGCTGTGGCAGCGCTGGTGGCGCTGCTGGCGGTGCAGGAGCTGCTCAAACTGGCCGAAGCCTACGGCATCATTGCGATTCAGTGGCCAACGTACATTTTTGTGGCTGCGCTTTTTTTGCTGCTTGCGTTGAATGCAGGCGGCGGGAAGCCTCTACTTTCGACCGCGATCTTCGTCTACACCGCAGGTTTTGCCGCGGCGCTCTCCCCGTTCTTCTTCGCTGCGATTGGTATGCGGCGTTCTGATTTAAAGAGTGCATTTCCTTCGGCATTGGCTTCAACTTTCGCATTCGCATATATCGCTCTGCCCATGGCGATGCTGGTGCAAACCCGCCAGCAGTGGGCGGGAGCCTACTGGGTGCTCTATGTTTTGCTGGTGGTTTGGGCGGGAGACATTTTCGCGTATTTCGTTGGCCGTTCGGTGGGCCGCAATCTTATGTCGCCGCGCATTAGTCCCAAGAAAACCTGGGAAGGCGCATTGGCTTCGCTCACGGCGAGTTCGATTGTGGGAATTTTGCTTTACAAGTACGCTCTGTCCATCAGCTCTGCACTTCTAAATGCGCATCTAATTGAGAGGAGAGATGGGCTGTTCGCGCTCGAAAAGCAGCCGCTGTGGCCGATTTTGCTGCTTTCGGCGGCGATCAACATCGCCGCGCAGCTCGGTGATCTGGTGGAATCGCTGATCAAGCGCGGTGCTGGAGCGAAGGATTCAGGGACACTTCTGCCCGGCCACGGAGGCATGCTTGACAGAATTGATGCCCTGCTCTTTGCCGCGCCGGTGCTGTGGTACTATGCAAGCTGGCGCGTGATGCAGTAGCCTGATCTCCCCTGAGCCGCGTTAACGGCGCCTTCCCGCTGATGAAGCGAATCGCAATTTTAGGATCGACTGGCTCGATCGGCCGCAGCACTTTGAGCGTGGTCGAATCGTATCCTGACCGCTTCGAGATGGTTTCCCTTGCTGTCGGCAAAAATATTGAAGCCGCTCTGGATCAAGCGAAACGATGGAAGCCGCGGGTAATCTCAGTCAGTTCCGAAGCAGATGCGGAAAAACTTCGTCGAGAACTCAAAGCCGCAGGGCTGACAGAAGTTGAGGTCGCGCAAGGTCCTTCCGGCGCAGTTCGCGTGGCCACCCATCCCGAAGCAGATTTTGTGGTCAGCGCGATTGTAGGAGTCGCTGGCCTGGAAGCAACTTATGAGGCGGTCCGCGCCGGCAAAACCGTCGGGCTTGCCAATAAGGAATGCCTG
>Ga0066705_10000066_pt1 | contig 18508 bp, 19 predicted proteins | sample GraSoiAngelo_154_FD_66506 | JGI IMG/M metagenome (GOLD analysis project Ga0066705, IMG submission 66506) | Grasslands soil microbial communities from the Angelo Coastal Reserve, California, USA - 14_1009_13_20cm | ecosystem: Environmental > Terrestrial > Soil > Grasslands | place: USA... | reverse complement strand
GTCGGGTAGTCGCGCGCCAGCACGGCATCGACGGTGAGGCGTCCGACGCCCGGCAGATTGAACACGCTTTCGGTAACGACGACGCCGGAGATCAGAAGGGCAAAGCCGTTGCCGATCACGGTGATCACGGGCACCGCGGCATTGCGCAAGGCATGGCGCAGCAGCACGGCGACCTCGCCGATGCCCTTGGCGCGCGCGGTGCGAACATAGTCCTCGCCGAGCACGTCCAGCATCGATGCGCGGGTCATGCGCGCGATCAAGGCGACATAGATAAAGGACAGGGTGAAGGTCGGAAGCACGATGCGCTCGAGGAACGGCGAGAGCCCCGACGAGATGCTGCGGAATCCTTGCACCGGCAGCCAGCGCAGGTCGATGGCGAAGATCTGGATCAGCAGATAGCCGATCACGAATACCGGCACCGAGAAACCGAGCACGGATAGTCCCATCACGAAGCGGTCGATCCAGGTGCCGTGCTTCGATGCCGCGATGACGCCGAGCGGCACCGCAATGATGATCGACAGGAGGATAGTCGATAGCGCGATCGAGATCGACGGCTCGACGCGCTGGCCGATCATCTGCAGGACCGGCACGTTCGAGATCAAAGACACCCCGAGATCGGCATGCAGCAGTTTTCCGATCCAGGTGAAGAATTGCGTGTAGAGCGGCTCATTCAGGCCAAGCGAGGTGCGGATGTGCTCAAGCTGCTCGGGAGTTGCGTTGTCACCGGCCAGGATCGCGGCGGGGTCGCCGGGGGTGAGCCGCAGCAGGAGAAACACGAACAGCGCGACCACGCCCATCACGGGAATGGCGGCAAGCACGCGGCGAAGCAGATATCCGAGCATGATGACGTCAATGCCTCAGCAAGAACTCACGCTTTCAGCACGCAACTGTGAATGCATCTGCATCTCCTGACAAACCCCAAATTTGACGGATTCTCGCCTGATTTTGCCACTCACCGCGCTGCAAGCCCCATGCCATCGCGCAAGCATGATGCAAATGATAGTACGTCATGGCGCGTGGTTCTCACCGATCGACATCGCGCAGATGCGCGATAGATGCGCATACGGCAATCCCGTCTCCTTGGCCCAGACATTGAACTGCGCCTGCACCTTGGCGAGGTCGCCCTTCGATTTCGCTTCGGCAGCAATATCCAGACCGGCGTCGCGCAGACACTCCACCACATCCTGCGACATTACGAATCCGTCCCAGCCGACGAAGCGCAGAAACATCTGGCCGGTGTTGCCGCCGAGCCGGCTACCGCGCTTGGCGAGAAGATCGAGCAGGCCGACTTCATCGGAGGAAGGCCACGTCGTCAGGAACTTGCCGAAGCTGCCATGCTCGTTCGCGATCCCCTGCACGAAAGCGGCGTTCTCGCGCACCGAGGAGATCTTGGCACCGTTGCGAACGATACGCGTGTCCTTCAACCGGTCGTCCCAGAAGTCGTCGGGCTGAAATATCAGCTTAGTGGGCTTGAAGCCGAGAAATGCCTCCTCAAAGCCCGTCCACTTGGCTTCGATGACGCTCCAGGCAAATCCTGCGGAAAACACCCGCTTGGTCATCTCCGCCAGGATGCGGTCGTCCAAGAGACGAGCCAACGCCTTCGCATCGGGTTTTCGCGGCAGCAGCTTTTCCAGTCCTTTCGGCCCGCCCTTGCGCTTTTCGGCGCGGGCGCGAATGGTCTTGAACGGGACGACGCGCGGATTGTCTTGCGCTTTGGGCATGATGCGGATTTCACTCCAGCGTCGCCAATAGCCCCGCCATCAGCCGGCCGCGTTCGGCGAGGCTTTCGACCACGATGTGTTCATTGAGCGTGTGCGGATCGGCGCCGCGCGGCCCAAGGCCATCGAGCGTCGGAATGCCCATTGCGCCAGTGAAGTTGGCATCGGAGCCGCCGCCGGCGCTGGCGTGCGGCAGTTCCATGCCGATCTCCTTGGCCAGTCGGCGCGCTTTCTCGTAGAGCACCATGGTCCCGGCGTTCGGCTCCCAGACCGGCCGGGTGACGCCGCGCGTCACCTTGAAGGTCACGTCATTGGCGGTGCCGGATAGGGCCAGCATCCGCTCCACGCCGCGGTCGAGATCGGCCTGGCGCTTGGCCATGCTCAGCGCTTCGCCGGTGCAGGTGGTGGCGACGCAATTGACCCATTGGCCGCCATGGACGATGCCGACGGAGAAGGTGCAATCCTCCGACGTCATCGCGTCGATCGCAATGATCTGGCGCGCCATCTCGCGGATCGCGGAACGTCCCGAGGAGAGCGCGGCACCGGCGTGGCTCGGCTTGCCGATCGCTTCGAGATTGAAACGCGCGATCGCATAACGGCCGGTGACGACGCCGTTATTGGCGCGGCCGGGTTCCGGCACCAGCACATATTTGTTGCGAGCGGCCTCCGCCTCGATGATGTCTCGCGTCGAGGGCGTGCCGACCTCTTCATCCGGCGTGAATAGCACCGTGATCGGCAGCGGCGTCGTAAAGGACGCGTGCGCCAGTTGGCGGATCGCTTCAAGCGACAGGTAGCTGCCGCCCTTCATGTCGTAGATGCCGGGGCCGAAGCATTTGTCGCCCTCGCGCCGGAACGGCAGCTTTTCCAGGGTGCCGATCGGGTGGACCGTATCGAAATGACCGGCGATCAGGATTCCCGGTTCGCCTTGTTTGGGATGCGGAAAGCGGGCGCGGACGCAGCCGCCAAAACCCTGGCGGCCGGCGATGCGTTCGATGGTGGCACCCATGATCGCCATGTCCCGCGCGGCGATATCCAGCATGCGTTCGACCGCACCTGCATCGAAGGTCGGGCTTTCGCACTCGACCCAGCCACGCAGGCCCTGCAACATCGCTTCGGAATCAAAGGGAAGATTGGCTGGATTCATCGCGGGCCCTCTCGACTTCCAAACGAACGACTTTTGCATCGCGCGAGGCGCTACGAGAGGGACCGGCGGGGAAATTGTAAAGTGAAAGATTGCGCGAAACTTGCGAGCGCCAGATCGGCAACAATCGCGATTGACGCGCAACACGCTTGGTGCAAGTCTCAAATGCCAAGGATTTACAGCGTGTTAGATCGCCCAAATAACGAACTACATGCATAATCTATCAGCTGGTTTTGACTAGTTTCACGTCAGGAGAGACCGAATGCCCGACATCTCGCGCTGGAAGCGTTTTGCGATCGCGTCGACCCTGTCCATCTTCGCGCTCGCGGCCGCGGCTACCTCGCAGGCGTTCGCAGCCGGCAAGACCATCACCGCGGTGATGCATTCCGACCTGCGCACCATCGATCCCGGCTTCACCACGGCCTACATCACGCGCGACCATGGCTACATGGTTTACGACACGCTGCTGGCGACCGATTCCAACTTCAAGGTCCAGCCACAGATGGCGGATTGGAAGGTCTCGGACGACAAGCTCACCTACACCTTCACGCTGCGTGATGGCCTCAAATGGCATGACGGCGCGCCGGTCACCGCGGACGATTGCGTGGCGTCGCTCAAGCGCTGGGGCAAGAACGACAATATGGGCCAGAAGCTGATGGATTTCACCGCCAGCATCGAGGCCACCGACGCCAAGACCATCACGCTGAAACTGAAAGAGCCCTATGGCCTGGTGCTGGAATCGATCGGAAAGCCGTCATCCTATGTGCCGTTCATGATGCCCAAGCGTTTGGCCGAAACGCCGCCGGGCCAGCAGATTCCGGAGCAGATCGGGTCCGGTCCGTTCAAATTCGTCAAGGCCGAATTCCAGCCCGGCGTGAAGGCGGTCTATGAGAAGAACACGGATTATGTGCCGCGCAAGGAGCCGGCGAGCTGGACCGCCGGCGGCAAGGTGGTGAAGGTCGACCGCGTCGAATGGATCACCATGGCGGATGCGCAGACCGCGGTGAACGCGCTGCAGTCCGGCGACATCGATTTCATGGAGAATCCGCCGTTCGACCTGATGCCGGTGCTGGAGGCAAATCCGGACCTGAAGGTCGAGACGCTGAACAAGTTCGGCTTCCAGACGCTGGGCCGCATGAACTTCCTGCTGCCGCCGTTCGATAACGTCAAGGTTCGCCGCGCAGCATTGCTGGCGATGAACCAGAAGGACGTGCTGGATGCGTTGGTTGGCAATCCCAAATACTACCAGACCTGTGGCGCGTTTTTCATCTGCGATACGCCGCTGGCGACCGAGGAGGGGTCGGGGGCGCTGGTGAAAGGCGGCAGCATGGCGGAGGCGAAAAAAGCGCTCGTCGAATCCGGCTACGACGGCACGCCTGTTGTGATCATGGCGCCCGGCGACGTCGTGACCTTGAAGGCGCAGCCGATCGTCGCCGCCCAGCAGTTGCGCGAAGCCGGCTTCAAGGTCGACGTGCAGGCGACCGACTGGCAGACGGTGGTGAGCCGCCGCACCAGCCAGAAGCCGGTGAAGGAGGGCGGCTGGAACATGTTCTTCACCAACTGGGTCGCGGCCGACGTGATGAACCCCGTAGTCAATTTCTCGATCGGCGGCCGAGGCAAGAATGGCGGCTGGTTCGGCTGGGCGGAAGACGCCAAGATCGAGCAGTTGAAGGACGCCTATGCACGCTCGTCCTCGCCGGAGGAGCAGAAGAAACTCGCTGCCGATATTCAGAAGGAAGCCTATGACCAGGTGATCTATGTCCCGCTCGGGCAGTTCCTCATACCGAGCGCGTGGCGGAAATCGCTCAGCGGTGTGCTCGATGGCCCGGCGACGCCGATCTTCTGGAACATCGACAAGTCGGAGTAGGACGGCAACGCGACGTCGCGCGGAACCCATCCCCAGCGGCCGTCAGGGAGCGGTGCCGGTTTCGTTCATCGCTGGTTCCATGGCCGCGATGGTCGCAAAATCGCCGTCAAATTGCTGACTGATCCCCTGCAGATTCGGCTATCCTGCGAAACGGGTCCCGCGGGCAGGGGGCCGAGTTCCGGGGCCTCTCCATGAAACTTGCCAAGATGCTTCTCGCAAGCCGGTTTGCTGTTGCTGCGACGGCTTTGTTCCTGTTCTCAGCGGCTGGCTCGTCGGCCGAAGCAACGTCAGGCACCTGCGAGGACGCCGCTGAGCTTTCGGTCGTGCCCTCGCCAATCGCGCCATGGAAGGGCGCGCCGCTGCGAGTCATGCTCGTCACCGAGAAGCCGCTTCAAGGCGTGCTCTCGCTGATCGCGCCCGACGGAAGCGTCGGTGCCAAATCGTCCGGCCGGCGCGGCGGGGCACCGTATTCCTGGTTCGCCGAAGTCGCCGAGCCGGCCGCGGGCACGTGGCACGCGACACTGGCGCTTGATCACGCGACCGCGCAATGCGGCGCGATCACCCGCGAGATCACCGTGAGCGCGCGCAAGCCGGAGCCTCCGCGTACGCCGTCGGGAGTTTTCTGGCAGGTCCGCAGCAATTGGGATCGCACAACGGAAACGCTGTTTTCGGCGTGGATCGAGAAGCTGTTTGACGCGCCGCCCGACCAGGACCTGTCCTGGAAGGCGTGGCATGAAGTGCTGCACGACCAATCGCGCAATTTCCTGTTCAACTATCTGGGTCGCGGCGAGGATAATGCGAAGACCGGCCTTCGTCCCGATTGCGCCGATTTCGTCTACTTCCTGCGCGCCTATTTCGCCTACAAAATGGGCCTGCCGTTCGGCTATTCGAATTGCGCGCGCGGCACGGGCGGCAAGCCACCGAAGTGCTACCAGTGGTTCGACATGGAGCATCCGGAAGTCACGCGGCCGCCGCCGCCGCCCGAACAGGAAATCGCTTCCGCTACGCTTGCCGACGCCGCGCCGCCGGTGCCAAGGCCGGCGCTTCTGGGCCAGTTTTTTGGTCGGCCGCAGCCGGCCGACGCGTCGGCGCCGATTCCGCCGGCTGCCGCTTTGCCGCCGCCAAAGCCGAAGCGCCCGACGACGTTCGGCGAATATCTGCGCGACGTCGGCGACGTCGTGCATAGCGGCACCGTGCGCGTGGCCGGCAGCGACGACAGCACCGATTTCTACACCATCCCGCTGACGCAACAGACGCTGCGCCCGGGCACGGTGTATGCCGACCCCTACGGCCATGTGCTGATGCTGGTCCATCTCGTGCCGGAGGCCAGCGGCACGCCGGGCGTCTTCCTCGCCGTCGACGCCGAGCCCGACGGATCGATCACGCGAAAGCGCTTCTGGCGCGGCAATTTTCTGTTCGTGCACGATCCTGCGCTCGGCAGTCCCGGCTTCAAGCACTTCCGCCCCATTGTGCGCGACAAAGGCGGTTCGTTGCGGCGGCTGGCCAATGCCGAAATCGCCAACAATCCGCAGTATGGCGATTTTTCGCTCGATCAGTCGCGGATGAGCGCCGAGGATTTTTACGATCGGATGGATGACGTGATGTCGCCCGAGTCGCTCGATCCCGTGAAAGCGATGACGGACGCGATCGCGAGCCTCAACGAGCAGGTGAGGACGCGCGTCACCTCGGTCGAGAACGGACGGAAATATCAGGAGAAGGCAACCGGCGAGACGGCGATGCCGAACGGCCCGTCGATCTTCGAGACCTCAGGCCCGTGGGAAGATTATTCGACGCCGGCGCGCGATTTCCGCCTGCTGATCGCGATCGATGTAGTGCGGGGATTTCCCGATCGCGTGGTACGGCGGGCGCAGCGCTATGCAATGCCGAGCGGCAAGAGCGCCGAGGACGTGAAGAGCGAGCTGCAAGGCGTGCTCGCCTCCGAGCTTGGTTTGCGCAAAATATCCTACACGCGCAGCGATGGCTCGCAGTGGACGCTGTCGCTCAAGGACATCATCGATCGGGCGGCCGATTTCGAGATGGCCTATAACCCGAACGATTGCGTCGAGCTGCGATGGGGCGCGCCTGACAACAGCGAGGAGGCATCGACGTGCAGGCGGCATGCGCCGCAGGCGCAGCGCGCGAAGATGTCGTCGGACTACCGCACCTGGTTCCGCACGCGGCACTGGCCGACGCACACGTAGCGGTCCGTGCGGGCGGCAGATCCGAATTCCGCTGCTGTGATGGAATTCCGGGTTTGGTCAAGCAGATAGCGCCGACGCGACGGCGTTTCGCTCCGCATCGGGGCCTCAAATCCCTCGAGTTGGATTGCCGCCTTATGTTGCATTTCCGTCACGCGATTTCGCTGGGAACCTGATACGGCTTGCGAACTTCAGGCTACGGAATCGCAGAGGGAAAATCATGAACAGGTCTTTGCTTGCTGGAGCCGGCCTTATCGCTATGGCCACTTCGGCTTCGGCCGCAGATCTCGCGGCGCGTCCATACACCAAAGCGCCTCCGATGGTCGCAGCTGCCGTTTATGACTGGACTGGATTTTACGTTGGATTGAACGCGGGTTACGGGTGGGGCAGATCCAACCTGGATACAGCTGTTGTCGGCGGCTTCGGGTCGCCTAATCAAGCCCTGGTTTCCGCGTTGGATACACTCAAACTTTCGCCAAGTGGATTCACCGGTGGCGGCCAGGCGGGCTACAACTGGCAAAGCGGCAATTGGGTGTTTGGCGTCGAGGCAGATTTCGAATATTTCGGCCTCCGCGCTTCTCAGACCACGCCCAGTGTCTTTGTCGGCGGCGGAAATTTCGCCGTGTTCAATCAGGTGAAGACCGATTGGCTGTTCACTGCGCGTCCTCGCGTCGGCTACGCTTTTGATCGCTCATTGCTCTATGTCACGGGCGGCGTGGCGGTCACCGACATCAAATATACCTCGAACCTGATTGATCCAGTGTTCGGCACATCGAACGCGGCATCTACCACGCAGACGAAGGCTGGTTGGACGGTGGGAGCAGGTTGGGAATACGCGTTCCTCAATAATTGGTCGGCAAAACTCGAATACCTCTACGCCGACTTCGGCTCAGTATCGATGACGAGCATCGGAGGCAACGGCGCCGTGTTCAATCAAAAGGCTTCTTTGACGACCAGTATTGCGCGCGCAGGCATCAACTACAAATTCGGCGGCCCGGTCGTCGCGCGTTATTGACCTCGCGCACTGGCTTCCAGCAGCTTAAAGCCCCGGCATCGCCCGGGGCTTTTTTGCGCCGCTCGCCGTTCGCGCACGTGGAAGCCATCTTGACAAATGCGTAAGCATTGGCTTACCGTTAGTCATGGCTTACGGAAATGCGCTGACGGTGCTGGCGGACCCGACCCGGCGAAAGGTGTTTGAGCGCCTTCGCAATGGCCCGCGCCCGGTGAATATGCTGGCGGCCGGACTGCCGGTTTCGCGGCCGGCGGTGTCGCAGCACCTGAAGGTGCTGAAGGACGCCGGGCTCGTCGAAGAGCGGAGCGAAGGTGTCCGCCGCATCTATTCGTTGCGCCGGGAAGGGCTGGTGGAATTGCGTGCCTGGCTCGACAGTTTTTGGGGCGATGCGCTTGAGGCATTCAGGCTGGAGGCTGAAAAATCCCACAAGGCCAAGAAGAGGAACACATGAACGAGAGAGTTGTCATCGCGCCGGTGCGCAAAACCGTTCACGTCAAGGCGCCGATCGATCACGCCTTCGAGGTCTTCACCAGCGGCCTGACGCGCTGGTGGCCTTATGACCACGGCGTCGGCAAAAAGCCGATCCAGAAAGTGCTGATGGAGCCGCGCCTCGGCGGGCGCTGGCTGGAGATTTCGGAAGACGGCACCGAGACCTCCGTCGCTACCATCACGGTGTGGGAGCCGCCGCACCGGCTGGTGCTGCTCTGGCAGATCAACGCGCAGTGGAAGCCGGACGTCGCCATGAAATCCGAAGTCGATGTGCGCTTTGCCGCAGACGGGCCTGATGCGACCAACGTCGAACTCGTCCATCACAAATTCGAGACGATGGGCGCCGAGGCAGGCCACTCGATGCGCAAGGACGTCGACGGCGGCTGGTCGGGCCTGCTGGAGCGCTTTGCGAGGGAAGCGGAGCTTCGCAAGAGCTGAAGTTTCACAAGCAACTAGCCGAGGAGAGACGGTCATGTCGGCATTCACGGTTCATTCGATTCCAGGCAGCCCGTTCGGGCGCGCGGTGCTGGCGACACTAGAAGAGAAGGGCGTACCTTACCGGTTTTCGATGGTGGCACCGGGCACATTGCGCTCGCCGGAACATCTGGCCCGTCATCCCTTTGGCCGGGTGCCGGTTCTGGAGCACGACGGATTCATGCTTTACGAGACCCAGGCCGTCCTGCGCTACCTCGATCGTGTCGTGCCACAGCCCGCGCTGACGCCGGCCGATCCCAAGCGCGCGGCTCGCATGGACCAGGTGATGAATGTCAACGACTGGTATCTGTTCCATGGCGTCGGCAACGTCATCGTGTTTCACCGCGTGGTGGGACCGCGGGTGATGGGGCTAACGCCGGACGAAGCGGCCATCGCGGCCGCGATGCCGAAGGCCCTTACCGTGTTCAATGAACTGGCGCATTTGCTTGGCGGCAATTCTTATTTCGCCGGCGATACGATCTCGCTCGCCGACCTCATGGTCGCGCCCGCTGTCGAATTCTTTACGCACACGCCGGAATGGCCGGCTCTCGGCGCGCCGCACGCCAATCTGGTGTCGTGGCTCAAGCGAATGCAGGACCGGCCCAGCATGAAAGCGACGACGTGGGAGCGTGTGTCGGAGCTGGCGGAGGCGGCCTGATCGGGCGGTTGAGGAATTCCGTCAGATCGGGTGAGCCTGCAAATGTTCGAGCAATAATTCGCTGACGCGATCGGGTGCCTGGTCCGCCGCGAAATGGCCGACGCCGGAAAAGGCCTCGAAGCGATAGGGCGCGGCGATAAAGTCGACCGTGCCTTCGGCTGCAGGCCGTCCAACGGTGTCGTCGGCATCGCCCCAGATATAGAGCGTCGGCACCCGGATCGGGCCGAGCGGCGAGCGGATCGCGCCGCGCGCGCGATACCAGGCAAGGGCTGCTTCCATGGCGGGCTCGTTGCCGAGCACGGCAAGATGCGCTGCGATCGCGGCTTGCGGCACGCCGTTGGCGGTGAGGCGATCGCGCAGCCATTTGGCGTCATCGGCCAGAACGACGTCGACCGCATCGGGCTCAAGGAAGGCCTTGTGATGCCGCGAGCGGTGCGCCTGATCGCCATCCGGAGACTGCAACGCGCGATTGAAGGCGTTCGGATGCGGCCGCGACAGCACCGCGAGCGAGGCGAGCCGTTGGGGGTAGCGATCCGCGAGCGCCCAAGCGATGCTTGCGCCCCAATCGTGGCCGACGAGATGAAACCGCTCGTCGCCATAACCTGACGCGGCGACGATGGCCATCGCATCGTCCATCAAGCGGTCGATGTGGTAGTTCGATGCATCGCGCGGATCGGGCCGCGCGCCCGCCGAATAGCCGCGCTGGCTCGGTGCGATCGCGCGATAGCTCCGGTTCGAAAGCGCGCTCACCTGCGCGCGCCAGCAATGCATCGATTCGGCAAAGCCGTGAAGTAACAGCACCAGCGGCGCACCTGCCTCGCCCGCGACAACGGCGTCGAAGGTGAGGTGAGGAGCGATGGTGATTTTTTCGAGGGCGGCCATCGGACGACTCCAAGAGCGGATTGGCATGTTTGCCGAGCCGTGGTGCGGGCGGTGGGACTCGAACCCGACGCGCATCATCAGCATGTCTCCTTCGAGCAACGCCTTTCATAGCACATCCTGTGCGCGTTCCAGGAGCTGGAACCGGAACAGTTGATGATGGTGTCAAGAAGTAGTAAAATATCCTACCAAAGGAAGTTGGAGGTCGTATGGCATCGGTCGAAAAACTAAGTGTGGCGCTGACGAATGAGCAGGTTTCTGCACTCAAGGCAGCAGTGGATGCAGGAGAGTACGCCACGACGAGCGAGATCGTGCGCGAAGCCGTCCGTGACTGGCAGTTGAAACGTGAACTCCGCCAGGAAGACATCAAGCGGCTGCGGCAGATGTGGGATGAAGGTGTTGCCAGCGGTTCTGCCGGCAAGCAGAACATGAAAAAGTTGCGCAAAGAAGCCCGCGAGCGGCTGGAGGGTGTGAAGAAAGCCTTGGGTAATGCCGGCTGAATTGGTCTGGTCGAACCAGGCGCGAACCGACGTATTGGAAATCTACGCGCTGATCGGGCTTGAACAGCCCACGGCGGCCGAGCGTTATTTCGATCGCATCGAGGCCAAGGCGGAACTGCTGAGATCGCAACCTCGCATGGGGGTGCGCCGGTCTGATATTCGGCCGTCCATGCGCATGCTGGTCGAGGCCCCTTATCTGCTGTTGTACCGGACCGACCCTGACACCGATGAAGGTCCTATCGGCGTGGTCGAGATCATCCGCGTCATTGACGGACGTCGGGACCTGCACGGCATATTCTAGGGCTAACCAGGCTGGGTTTCTTGAGAAAGATCAAGCCGTCCTTGTGGAGAGCAAGGCGCCCATGTCCGATGCCGACTGGGCGCGGCGGAGATTGTTCGCCGGGAGAAGCCTGTCGCCGAAGAAGAGGTCGACGGCTAGTAGATGCCAAGTAGCAATGCTTTGGTGCGGACGGCCGGACTCGAACCGGCACGGGCAATGCCCAACGGATTTTCGTACCAGCTACGGCTTTCGCCGCCGCCAATGTGGCGTTTGTGGTCTGGACTATCCCTTCACCCTGGCGTCGCCGCTGTAGGTGCTGCCCGTCTAGTCTCTACACCTTCCCGTCGCCGGGCTTGGCTCGGGATTACCAGTGAAGGCTTCCCCGAATTTGAGCAGTTCTGCATCCCGGGTTTCCCCGAAAGCACTCAACTTGGCTTAAGTCCGTTGCGTCTACCAGTTTCGCCACGCCCGCATGCCATGACCTTCATAACCCGTGCAGGCCTGGCCGCCAAGGTGTCAGGTCCCGATGAGCCTCGGCGTCAAGTCCGCAGTCGTAAAATCCGTCGGTGAGTGACGGCCGGTCTCCGTCCATGGCCGAATAGCGACTCAGGTCGCATTAGCGTGCGACGTATCCCGATCGAAATGCGCAAAAGCGACGCCCGTCAGGCCGCCCAGCATGGACCAGAAGATCAGGTTCGTCAGCGTGACGGCGACCACAAACTGATGGGATAGTGAGGTGGGCACGTTCGTCTCAACGTGCTCCAGCTCCGGCGCACCGATAAGATGGGGCAACATGATGAGGATCAGTCCCGCAATCGAGGCCGGCACGGACCGTCGGAAAAAGATAAGACCCAGGCCTCCTGCCGTCGCCACCGCCGCCACCACCCACCAGATCTGGCGCGACAACAGGGGCGCAGCCGGCACGCCCGGCAATTCCGGAGGCAAACCCAGTCCCGGCGCAATCGCGAAGACGCTAAAGCCCGCCAGTCCCCACATCAGGCCTTCGTGCCACGACACGCGACTTCCCGCGTTCCCACTCCGCAAGGCGAAGAAAGCAGCCAGAAGCAATGCAAAGCCGATGGCAGTCAGCACATTGGCCGCCGCCGTGTAGGCGTTACGCTCAAGGCCGTCGCGTGGCTCCCAGGTCTCGGCGGCGTGCTCGTGCTCCGCATGATCGTGCGCGGCAACCGTCTCCTGCGTGGCCGCCGCAGCAGCTTCACTCCTGTGAGGCCTGGCCGCCTTCTCGAAGACTTCGGCCTTCAAGATCAAGGGCACCGTACCGAATTGCTGGATCACCGTGACCATCGCGCCGACGACAAACCCCGCGACCACCGACGAGAACACGATTGAGCGAAAAGTGCTCATGTAGCGCGGGTCAGTGGCAGGGGAAGGCGTTCGAATGGCGCACATCGTGCGCGGCGTTGTGGACCACGTCGATATCTGAGAAACCAACGACCCCGACAATAAAGAGGCCGAGCGCCATGGCCATCAGGGACTGTGCAAGTCGGCTGATCTGGCCGGCAGCGATCGGCAAACGCCCTGCCTCAGCGTGGGTGACGGTTGTTCGGCTCATCATTTTTCTCCGCCTTTGACGGGTTTCAACTCTATCAAGTTCCGGGCGACGTCGCGACTCGTAAGATGGAGATTCATGCCGGCCGGAACGCAATTACGCGCAATCTTGATACTGGCGGCCGACCTGAACGCCCATTCAAATTTCCCGAAATAGGCAAGGCAGTCGTTCGGTGTTGGATCAAAGCCCAGTAGCGTCCGAAACGCCCTGCGGTGCACGGCGCACGCGGCGCCGTGATCCCTTAGGGGGAACATCAAGGCGTCGATGTCGGAACGCCAGTACGCCTTGTCATTCAAGTCGAAACCGCGCGTCCCTTGCGGAATGGTTCGATCAGCCGGACGATTTCGCATGCGGCGACAAGCCCGATCAGCCAAATGACGTTCAAAAAGGCGAGGCGCGCGATGATCGCCACCGTAAAGGCACCCGCACCACCCAGAAACGGCGTCACCGCGAACAGCGCGACCTCATAGGCGCAGTAGGCGGCAACCAGGGCCGCCGCGAGGACCAGCCGCGTTCCTTTCGATGGCAACGTGCGCAGGGCGGCGACGGAAGCCGTGGTTGCGGCAAGTGCGCCCGCGCCGATCGCAAAACCCCACAAGATCGTATTGGCGTCGGTCGGATAGTGGTGCGCGCCGAACCCAATCGCCTGGTTGACCAGCCAGGCGGCTGTCACGACAAGGAGCGCGGGACGCAAAGCCAACAGCGCCGCAGCAACCACTCCGAAGGCCGCAAACGGCGTCGCGCAAGCGAGCACTAGGCTGGCGAGAGCGCAGGAAATCGTAAGCAGTGCGAAGCAGAACAGCGGAGCATAACGCGGCTCCACCGGCGCGAGGCGGGAACCGCTGACAGGCGCGGGTGGCGTGTCGAGGGCCATGAATGATCTCCTTCGTTTGGAGTCTAGTACACTTCGTTGATGCGGAACAGGCCAGCAGGCCCGTTCAATGCCGCGCTTCCGTGGGGTCGTCGTCCTAAACCGGACCGAGCCTGCCACAGGCCGGCAGCCAAGCCGCATGACCTGCCGCTTGAGCGTAAAGCGCTTCCAAAAAAGATGAGACCCCTCGGGAGTCGCAAGGCATTTTAAGTCCCTAGCGTCTACCAATTCCGCCACGTCCGCTTTAGTCAGGAGATCAGATACTTAGCGCGTTTTCCGGCGAAGTGAAATGAGCATCCCGCGGAGCCGAAAAACAACCCTTCCTGAGGCTGGCGAGGCGGCCAAGGTAAAGCCTCATTGCGGACATCTCGTGCTGCTTTAGGCAATCTCAATGTTGACCGTTTACGAAAGCCGCATGAACGATCGCGCGCGCCACATTCGGCCTCTGCCAAGCCCTGCGGCTGTCATGACGCTGCTCGGGCTCGGCTTCGCGCTTTCCGGCTGCGCGGAGATGAGCGACAGCATGACATCGGCGTTCGCCGATCCCGCCAAATACAATCTTTACGATTGCAAGCAATTGGAGCCGGAGCGCAAGAACCTTGCCGCCCGCGCCGCGGAATTGCAGGGTTTGATGGCAAAGGCCGAAACCGGCGCCGCCGGTGCGGTCGTCTCCGAACTCGCCTATCGCAACGATTATATTTCCGTGCGCGGCCAGCAAAAGTTCGCCGAGGAGGCCTGGCGCAGCAACAAGTGCCAGGAGTCTCCGCCGGGCAAGACGGATGCGCCGGACAGGCCGTCTGCGAATGTGAAGCCGGCGCCACGACCGCGATCCGGCGGCGCGGTGTATTAGCCCGCATCCCTCGAAATCCTCACACCCGCCAATCGTAAATCCAGTCCTGCCGCGCCAGCAGGCGCTGCGAGCCCATCGCCTTGATCGTAAAGTCACGCGCGATCGCGGCGGGCCCGGTGAGGTGATAGATCCATCCCACCTGTCGCGCCGCGCGCTGCACCCGTGCCACGCGCGATCGGCGCAGCCGCCCGTAACGCTTCAGCGCGGCCGCTATGTCGGTTGAGGTTTCGCCGCCAGCTTCCGCCAGGCATTTTGCCAGCACCGCCCCATCCTCGATCGCCATGCCCGCGCCCTGCGCGACGAACGGCAGCATCGCATGCGCGGCGTCGCCGAGCAGCGCGATGCTGCCGCTCGACCACTGGCCGCTGTCGGCGACCGTGAACAGCGCCCATTTGCGCCAGTTGTCCACGGCGCCGACCATCATCCGCGCCGGGCCCGGCCATCTTGCCTGCACCAACGCATTCTTGACCTCGAACGGATCGCCCGGTGCGCTCCAGCCGGGCCTATTCCAGGTTCCCGGCAGCACCGCGACCACGTTGATCTGTCGCGCGCCCGCGATCGGGTAAGTGACAAGATGCGCGTCCGGCCCCATCCAGAGCTGGACCCGGCGCGACGTATATTCGCGCGGCAATTGGGTGGCATCGAGCGTTCCGCGCCAGGCGATCAGCCCGGAGAATTGCGGCTGGACGTCGGGGAAGAGATGATGACGGACGCTGGACCAGATGCCGTCGGCGCCGATCAGCGCCACCGCCAGCTCCTGCCGCCGCGCCGTGCCGCTGCGCTGGACCACGGTCAGGCCCTTGGCATGCGGCACGACATCCTCGAACTGGCAGCCGAGCCGCAAATCGATATCGGGATGGTCGTTGACCTCGGCCTGCAACGCGGACTGCAGATCGGCGCGGTGCAACACCCAATAGGGCGCGCCGGAACGAAAGGTCGCGGCCTCGCCGAGCGGTAGTCGGGCAATCTCGCCGCCGGCACGTGCGCTCATGATGCAGATGGCGTCGGGCGTCACCGCGCGCGTGCCAAGACGCTCCTGCAAACCGAGCTCGACCAGGATCCGGCTGGCGTTGGGCGAGAGCTGCAGGCCGGCGCCGGCTTCCTCCAGCCTCTCCGATTTTTCCAGAACGACAACGCGAAAGCCCTTGGCCGCGAGCGACAGCGAAGCCGCCAATCCTCCGATCCCGGCACCTGCGACGAAGATAGTGCGCGAGGCCGCCACCTTGGCGATCAGGCGACCTTGTCCTTCAGTACGCATTCCGGCGGACGGGCTTCACCGGCGCCGAGATCGGGCGCAAAACGGTACAACGTCGAGCAGTAGGGGCAAATGATCTCGTTGTCGTTGCCGAGATCGAGAAAAACATGCGGATGATCGAACGGCGGGTTAGCGCCCACGCACATGAATTCCTGCGAGCCGATCTCGATGACGGGAACTCCGGCATCGTTATGGAAGTGCGGGACAACATTATCGGACATCGTATTCACCTGGAGTGGCGACGGCGGCGGACGCAATCAAACTCACGCGCAAACTCGCGCGGCAATTTTGAATGCCGCGCACCATACTGGCGGGTGCAGCTGATGGCTAGTTCAGCGAATCCTAGGGTTCGCACCGCCCCACGCTCATTTGCTCATGCAAATTCGACACAATCTTGTCGTCCCAGAGAAGCCCTTCTTTCGTCGGGGCTGTTGTGTCGCAAAAGCGGCACACTATCTTCACTTCGGGGTGATGGAAATATCTGGTTTTTCGGATGAAATGGCGGCGGCTCGGTTCGGCTCTGGGTGGTCTGGCGGTTAGCGCTGCCGTGCTCGCGGCGCTGTGGCCGCATGCCCGCGAGGCCGGCGCTTTACTCTCGACGCAGGACGATCCCGCCGAGCTCTCTGATCTCCAGATTGATTCTGCTCTACGAGAAAACCAGGCCGTAGTGGCGCAAAACATCGAGGCCGCGCTCGCCTGCGGCGATGCCGATCTTGCCAACAGCTTTGTCGAACTTGCGCGCGACAGGAATATTTCCCTCGACGAAGGATTGTCGCGACGCGTCGCCGATGCGGTCGTGGCGGAAAATTCCCCATCGCATTTCGCCACACGCTTCGCCACAGGACTCGTGACGGGCAACGCCGACGATGTCGCGAGCCTTTCGGGTACGGTTGCCGGCGATCTCTTCGTGTTTGGCGACATCCGCGACTTGGTTCGTGAGGGCAAGCACCTGGCGATGGGCGAGGACACCGACCGCTTGGTCCTGGGTCTTGCAACCGCGGGCCTTGCGGTCACCGCGGCGACCTATATCACCGTCGGCGGCATGGCGCCGGTGCGCGCCGGCCTCACGCTGGTCAAGGATGCACGCAAGGTCGGACGGCTCGGTGAGGGGCTCGCTGAATGGACGGGTCGCTCAGTGCGCCAGGTGGTCGACACCCCGGTGCTGCAGAATGCCGTCGGTTCTGCCTCCGTGATGCGGCCGGGCGAGAGCGTCAGCGCGATCACCGCCGCCTTCCGGGCGGAGAAGGCCGGCGGACTGGTCCGGCTTGCCAAGGACGTCGGACGAATAGGCGAGAGGGCGGGCATTCGAGCCGCGCAGGATACCTTGAAGATCGCGGAAAATCCGAAGGACGTCGCCCGCGCGGCGCGGCTTGCGGAAGGAAAGGGCGGCCAAACCCGCGCGATCCTGAAAATACTCGGCCGGGGAGCGCTGTTGCTGGCAGCCGGCGCCTTCAATCTGACGTTATGGCTGTTCGGCGCGCTGATGGCGCTGTTCGGCTTTCTATCCTCGATCAAGGCCACCACCGAACGCCTGACCCAGTCGTGGCTCGATCGCAGGAGAGCGCGGCGTCTGCGCAAGGCGGCCGCCTTACCGGCGCTGGCGATCGCCGCTACCCGCAGCTAAGTTTCGCCGCTCCTCCTCAAAACACGGAAATATCCGATGCCGAGCTTCAAAAACGGCGCTGTTGAAATTGCCTATCTCGATGAGGGCGAAGGCGAACCGATCGTGCTCGTGCACGGCTTCGCATCCACGAAAAATGTGAACTGGGTGTACCCGACCTGGGTCTCGGAGTTGAGGAAAAGCGGCCGCCGCGTCATCGCACTCGACAATCGCGGCCATGGCGATTCCGCAAAGCTCTACGATGCCGCGCAGTATTCGATTCCGATCATGGCCGGTGATGTCACTGCGCTGATGGACCACCTCGAGATCGGCAGCGCCGACATGATGGGCTATTCGCTGGGATCGCGGATGACCGCGTGGCTCGGCTTGAAGGCGCCGCAACGGCTGCGTTCGGCGATCCTTGGCGGAATCGGCATCGGCCTGATCGACGGCGGCGGTCCTGGCGAGAATGTCGCCGCAGCACTGGAAGCGCCATCGCTCGAGGACGTGACCGATCCGGTGGGCCGGACCTTTCGCGCGTTCGCGGACCAGACCCGCTCCGACCGGCTGGCGCTCGCGGCCTGCCTGCGCGGCTCGCGCGGCTTGATGACGAAGCAGGAAGCCGCCGCCATCTCCGTGCCGGTGCTGATTGCGGTCGGCACCGCGGACGAGATCGCGGGCTCGGCGACAGCGCTCGGAAAAATCATTCCGGGTTCGGAGGTGCTCGACATCCCCAACCGCGACCACATGCGCGCGGTCGGCGACAAGGTCTACAAGACAGCCGTGCTGGATTTTCTGTCGCGGCGGAATTGAGGGGTCGCGGGCTTGATGTCTCGAGGTTCAGGCCGGTTGCCAACGTCGCGGAGCCCGTTGCCCTCAGCCGTTGCGCCGACCGCCGGCGCCTTCTTGCGCAGCAGAGAATGATATTCTCTCAGGCGCGCCACGAAATCTGCTCATGGATGCGAGCGAACCCCTTGATTTCCTGCGATTGCAGCCAACGTTTATGCTTCGAACAGCGTTCACCCTTGCTGGAGGCTGTTAGGACTCTGTCTCGTCGCCGTGCTATAACGCCCGGCCAAAATCTCGGAGCGGCCCCATGGCGATGCACCAAATCAATCCGCAGGGTGGAAAGCAGGGCGGAAAACT
>Ga0066705_10000065_pt1 | contig 18517 bp, 17 predicted proteins | sample GraSoiAngelo_154_FD_66506 | JGI IMG/M metagenome (GOLD analysis project Ga0066705, IMG submission 66506) | Grasslands soil microbial communities from the Angelo Coastal Reserve, California, USA - 14_1009_13_20cm | ecosystem: Environmental > Terrestrial > Soil > Grasslands | place: USA... | reverse complement strand
AAGACGAAGGTGCACGAAGAGAGGCACATATGAATCCCACTGGAGTTCTCGAAAGCGCGAAAGCGACCAATCCTCTCCTCGATCTGCAGAGGTTCGGGCAATCAATTTGGCTGGACTACATTCGCCGCAGCCTCATCACCAGCGGCGAACTCCAGCGTTTGATTGACGAAGACGGACTGCGCGGCATGACCTCGAATCCGTCAATTTTCGAGAAGGCGATTTCCGGCAGCACGGATTATGCCGATCTGCTCAATTCCCTCAGGTCGCGAACTGACCTCGACGCGAAAGCGCGCTACGAGATTCTTGCCATTCGCGACATCCAAGATGCCGCCGACATTCTGCGCGCGGTCTATGAAAGCACCAGGCGGCGTGACGGCTATGTGAGCCTGGAAGTCTCACCTTACCTGGCCCGGGACACGCAGGGCACGCTTCAGGAAGCCCGTGCTCTGTGGAAAGCGGTCGGTCGGGAGAATGTAATGATTAAAGTTCCCGGCACGGCTGAAGGCATTCCAGCTTTCCAGCAACTCATCAGCGAGGGCATCAACATCAATGTCACGCTGCTTTTCTCACAAAAAGTTTACGAGGATGTCGCTGAAGCCTACATTGCCGGACTTGAGCAGCTCGCTGCAAAAGGCGGCGACGTGAGCAGAATGGCCAGCGTGGCAAGCTTCTTCATCAGCCGGATTGACAATTCCGCAGACGCGCAAGTTGCGGCGAAACTGAAAACGACAAAAGACGAACGCGAACAGGCAAAGCTGCGAAGTCTTCTCGGAAAAGTTGCTATCGCAAACGGAAAGCTGGCTTATCAAAGCTATCTAAAGATCTTTGGCACTGACAGATGGAAGAAGCTTGCTGACAAGGGCGCGCAAACCCAACGTGTGCTGTGGGCGAGCACGAGCACCAAGAATCCCAGCTACAGCGATGTAATGTACGTGGAAGAAATGATCGGTCCGGATACTGTAAACACCGTGCCGCCCGCCACCCTCGATGCATTCCGCGATCACGGCCACGCCCGCCAAAGTCTGACCGAAGACATCGACGGCGCTAAAAAAGTGATGGCGACGCTCGCCAGTGTCGGCATTTCGATCGATGAAATCACCACCAAGCTCACTGAAGACGGCGTGCGCCTGTTCGCCGAGGCTTTTGACAAGCTGCTCGAGGCCGTAGAAAAAAGCGCGCGATCGGAAACCAGTGCGAAAGTAAATCGCCAATCGTACAAGCTGCCTGACAAGCTCGCGGCAGCCGTAAAAGCCAATATCGACGACTGGCGGGCGGCGGGGAAAGTTCGCCGCCTCTGGCAACGTGACGCATCGCTATGGACCGGTACCGACGAATCAAACTGGCTGGGCTGGCTGGGCATCACCGAAGACGAGATCGCTCACAGCACTGATCTACAGCGTGTGGCCGAAGAAATACAGAAAGAAGACTTCAGCGGCATTCTCCTGTTGGGTATGGGAGGGTCGAGCCTTGCTCCTGAAGTTCTGGCCATGACCTTTGGCAAAATTGACGGCTTCCCGCGTCTGCACATTCTCGATTCCACCGACCCTGCGCAAATCAAGGCATGCGAAGGCAAGCTCGATCTCGCTAAGACTCTTTTCATCGTCTCCAGCAAATCCGGTTCGACTCTCGAGCCCAACATCTTCAAACAATATTTCTTTGAGCGCGTGAAGCAGGCCGTAGGCGCGGAGAAAGCGGGCAGCCGTTTCATCGCCATCACTGATCCCGGCTCGAAGATGGAGCAAGTCGCTTCGGACGGCCGGTTCCGTCAAATTTTCCACGGTCTCCCCAGCATCGGGGGACGCTACTCCGCGCTCTCCAATTTCGGCATGGTGCCTGCCGCGCTCATGGGACTCGATACCATTAGGTTCCTCGATCTCACAGAAGAAATGGTTGAAGCCTGTGCTTCCTGTGTTCCAGTCGAAGAAAACCCTGGGGTGGTGCTTGGAATAATTCTTGGAACTGTGGCCAAGAACGGCCGGGACAAAGTTACAGTTGTCACCTCTCCTGCCATCTCCGAACTCGGCGCGTGGCTTGAGCAATTGCTGGCCGAATCTACGGGCAAAGAAGGTAAAGGAATTATCCCTGTCGATCGCGAAGAGCTTGGGCCGCCGGAGTTCTACGGGGACGACCGTATTTTTGCCTACGTCCGCCTCGAGTCGGCGCCAGATTCGGCACAGGACGCCAAAATCGCTGTGCTCGAAGAAGCTGGACAACCGGTAGTCCGGATTTCAGTCGCAGATACCTACGATCTCGGCCAGGAATTCTTCCGCTGGGAGATCGCCACAGCAGTTGCAGGTTCGATTATCGGTATTAATGCCTTCAATCAACCCGACGTCGAAGCCAGCAAAGTTGCCACGCGTACTCTAACTGCTGAGTATGAGAAGAAAGGCTCGCTTCCCGAGGAGAAGCCGATTTTCGAAGAAGGTGGGGTCAAGCTGTTTACTGACCCGAAAAATTCTGAGGCGCTGGCGAAAGCTGTCGGGAACGGAAAATCACTGGCTGACTATCTGCGGGCGCATCTGGATCGCGTAAAGCCCGGCGACTACTTTGCCCTGCTGGCGTACATCGAGATGAACTCCGATCATGTGTCGCGAATGCAGGAGATGCGCTTCCTGCTCCGAGACAAGAAGCACAATGCCACCTGCGTGGGCTTCGGTCCGCGTTTCCTGCATTCCACAGGACAAGCCTATAAAGGAGGGCCGAACAGTGGGGTGTTCCTGCAAATAACTTGCGATGACGCGGCTGACATCACAGTTCCGGGGCAGAAGTACACATTCGGAGTGGTCAAGGCTGCGCAGGCTCGCGGCGATTTCCAGGTCCTGGCCGAGCGTGGCCGTCGCGCATTACGGGTTCATCTCGGCAAAGACTTGCAGACCGGGCTGGTTGTGCTGCAAGCAGCGTTTCGCAAAGCCTTAAGCTGAAATCTCGTCTGTGTTCCTCTGTGTCCTCGCTGGTTAGATTAAGTCTGAAGGAGAACTGCATGCGACTCGGGATGGTAGGTCTCGGCAGAATGGGCGCCAACATGACGCGCCGCCTGATGCGCGGCGGCCACGAGTTGGTGGTCTCAGACCTAAGCCTTGACAATGTCAAACACATCGCCGGGGAAGGCGCAATCGCATCGTCCTCCCTCGATGATTTCATTTCGAAGTTAGGCAAACCGCGCATTGCTTGGCTCATGGTTCCCGCGGGAGGTCCGACAGAGCAAACTGTCGGAGCGCTCGCCCAGCGGATGCAATCGGGCGACATTATCATTGACGGCGGCAATTCCTGCTTTAAAGATGACGTCCGCCGCTCGAAGCAGCTCAAAGAAAAAGGCATTCACTACGTGGATGTTGGCACCAGCGGCGGCGTTTGGGGCTTGGAACGCGGTTACTGCATGATGATTGGCGGCCTCAAAGAAATCGTTCGGCAACTCGATCCGATTTTCAAGACTCTTGCCCCGGGCCGCGGCGATATCCCCCGCACACCTGGTCGTGAGAAGCTCCCCGGAACGGCGGAAGATGGCTATATTTATTGCGGCCCTTCCGGCGCCGGTCATTTTGTGAAAATGGTGCACAACGGAATCGAATACGGCATGATGCAGGCATACGCGGAGGGTTTTGACATTTTTCGCAACGCGAGCAGCAAGGAGCTACCGGAAGACCTTCGATACGATCTGAATCTCGCTGACATAGCCGAAGTCTGGCGCCGCGGCAGCGTAGTAAGCTCTTGGCTCCTGGATTTGACAGCCATTGCATTGGCAGAAAATCCCACCCTCTCCGAATACACTGGGTACGTGCAGGATTCTGGCGAAGGGCGATGGACGATTCAAGCAGCGATTGATGAAGCCGTGCCCGTCGATGTCCTCTCGGCCGCGCTCTTCACCCGCTTTCGTTCGCGCCAGGAACACACGTTTGCGGAAAGAATGCTCTCAGCCATGCGGCAAAAATTTGGCGGACACGTGGAACCCGCGGCCAGCAAGAAAACGGCGTAATGCGCGCATGGTTATGAGGTGATTGGAATGCTCGACACAGCGACAATGCCGATTGCGACGCAAGCCCGAGTGGGGCGGCCGGGTGATCCCTGCATCATGGTGATCTTCGGGGCTGCCGGAGATTTAACCCGCCGCAAGCTGGTTCCTGCGCTATACAATCTTGCGCGAAATCAGTTACTCTCGCGCGAATTCGCTGTCCTTGGAATAGCGCATAGCCGTCTGTCCGAAGAAGAGTTCCGCAAGAAAGTCGTTGAGGATGTCCGGCAATATACGGGGAACGACGGTGACCCCGATCTGATCGAGTGGTTCATCCGCCACATGTATTACGTCACCGGCGAGTTCGATGATAAGAACATCTACTTGCAATTAAAGAGCACTCTGGAAAGGATTGACAAAGAACACTCCACGCACGGCAATTATTTTTTCTATCTCGCGACAGCCCCCAATTTCTTTGGACCGATTGTTGAGCAGTTATCCGCGGCGGGGCTGATGGCGGAAGGGGATAACCACTGGCGGCGCGTCATCGTTGAGAAACCGTTCGGGCATGACCTGGAATCCGCCAAATTGCTCAATCAGCAACTTCTGCGCGTAGCGAGCGAGAAACAGATCTATCGTATCGACCACTACCTCGGAAAAGAAACCGTTCAAAACATTTTGGCGTTCCGATTTGCCAACGGGATTTTCGAGCCGATCTGGAACCGCCGTTACATCGACCACGTACAAATCTCTGTGGCTGAGACCGTCGGGGTTGAGCAGCGTGGCAGCTATTATGACAACGCCGGTGCTCTCCGTGACATGGTGCCCAATCACATCATGCAGCTCATCAGCCTCACCGCCATGGAGCCTCCGGTCTCTTTTCAAGCCGATGCTGTCCGCGATGAGCAGGCAAAGATTCTGCACGCTATCCAGCCGCACAGTTCGGAAGATGTGCTTAGCCGAACCGTGAGGGGCCAGTACGGAGACGGGATCGTCGACGCGAAACGCGTGCCGGCATATCGAGCCGAGGGCGATGTGCCGCCAAATTCAAAAACCGAAACCTTCGTGGCCATGAAGCTGGCGATTGACAATTGGCGCTGGGCCGATGTTCCGTTCTACTTGCGCACTGGCAAGCGCCTGCCAGCGCAGAACACCCACATCGTGATCCAGTTCCGGCGGGCACCTTTCGTTCTGTTCCGCGACACCCCAGTGGAAAATCTCATGCCGAACCAGCTCGTGCTGCACATCCAGCCGGAAGAAGGCATCTCCTTGCAGTTCGCCGCCAAGGTACCGGGGCCGGTGATGCGGCTTGGTGCGGTGGATATGAATTTCGAATACGCCGACTACTTTGGCACGCAGCCCTCGACTGGCTATGAACGCCTGCTGCACGATTGCATGATTGGCGACCAGACGCTCTTCCAGCGTGCCGACATGGTCGAGGCTGGATGGTGCGTTGTCAGCCCGGTGCTCGATGTATGGAAGGCGCTCCCTCCGCGCAATTTCCCTAACTATCCCGCCGGAACCTGGGGACCGAAAGAAGCCGAAGAACTTCTCGAACGCGACGGCCGTCACTGGAGGAACTTCGACAAATGATCCTGGCAGGCGACATCGGAGGCACCCACGCAAGGCTGGCGTTCTTCGATGTCGTGGATGGCCGCTTCAGCCTGATCTCAGCCTCAGTTTTTCCCAGCCGTGAATATCGCGGGCTGGATGAGATCGTTGTCAAATTCGTCGATAGCTCGAACGTGCGTCCAGACGCCGCCTGCTTCGGAATCGCCGGTCCCGTGCGCAACGGGCGCGTAGAGGCGTCCAATCTACCCTGGATTATCGATTCAAAGCGGTTAGCCGACGAATTGAAGCTTCGCAAAACCCTGCTCATCAATGACCTCGAAGCCAATGCCTGGGGCATTCCAGCGCTCGATCCTAAAGATGTCGTTTGCCTGAATCAGGTGAAAGGAAATCCCATTGGCAATCAGGCAGTCATTGCCGCAGGCACCGGGCTGGGAGAAGCCGGGATGTACTGGGATGGTCTCAAGCATCACGTCTTCGCCTGTGAGGGCGGACACGGAGACTTTGCACCGCGCAATGACCTGGAACTGGATCTGTTCCGGTACCTACGGACCCATTTTGGCCACGTCAGTTATGAACGAATCGTTTCCGGACCGGGGCTGGTGAATGTGTTTCATTTTCTGCGCGACACCGGGCGCGGTAGCGAACCTGCGTGGCTGATTGACGAAATGTCCTACTCTGATCCGGCTGCCGCCATTTCGCGTGCCGGTGTGCAAGGCAAATGCTCACTCTGTGAGCAAGCGGTTGATCTCTTTGTCTCCATCTACGGCGCTGAAGCTGGAAACCTTGCTCTCAAACTCCTTGCTACGGGCGGAATTTATCTCGGCGGCGGCATTGCCCCAAAACTTCTGCCCAAACTTGCCGGGCCGCTGTTCATGCAAGCTTTTGTCAGCAAAGGACGATTGCAGTCTCTGCTGGAAGGCATCCCGGTAAAGGTAATCACGAATGAAAGCATCGCACTGCTCGGAGCGGCACGCTTTGCAGTAGTCGAAACGCAGCCCTGTGTGCCCGCTGGAACGGGATAGTTTGGCAATGCCGAGTGAACCCGAGATTCGTATTCTGCACACGCCGCAGGATTTATTCCAGGCCGCAGCTTCAGAATTCGCCACTCGTACTGCAGCGGCGATTAGCGATCGGGGCAAGTTCACGGTCGCCCTCTCCGGCGGTTCTACCCCAAAATCTTTGTACTCCGTGTTGGCGAAGGCGGCGCTCCCGTGGGAGAAGATTTTTTTCTTTTGGGGTGACGAACGTCACGTCCCGCCAGATCATCCTGACAGCAACTATCGCATGGCGAGCGAAGCGCTACTGTCGAAAGTGTCCGTCCCACCGGGAAACATTTTTCGTATCCGTGCAGAAGAAAAAGACGCTGATGTTGCCGCCCAAGATTACGAACAAACGCTCAGATCATTCTTCCATTTGCGCCCTGGTGAATTCCCCCGCTTCGATCTGATCTTGCTCGGTCTTGGCCCAGACGGCCACACCGCTTCCTTGTTTCCCGAGACAGCGGCACTTGGCGAAACAAAGCGCCTGGTTGTTGCGATTTGGGTGGAGAAACTCAAAACGCATAGGATCACTTTTACTTATCCTGTACTCAATCATGCCGCCTGCGTGATGTTTCTGGTGAGCGGGGGCGACAAGGCAGAAATGGTTTGTACTGTTCTGGAAGATAGAAATGCCAACTTGCCTTCTCAGAAAGTCCAGCCGGTAAACGGGAAATTGCTATGGCTCCTCGATCAAGGTGCAGCCGGCAAACTATCGAAGAAATGATGGAGGTAAGCTTAGAAAGCGAACCAATAACGACCAATGACCAACGACTGATCTAGAACACCGGTACTAGCTTGTTCTTCTTCTGATACAGCTTGCGATCGACCGCCCGCAACACTTCATCTGCATCCGTTCCCGTGACATACGACGCCAGCGCCCAACTGAATGCCATCTCGAATCCTTTTTTGCTGTTCAGATTCCACTGCTCAACTTCGCGCTGCAATCTCTGTTGCGGATAATCCGCTTGCTCCTCCGTGGTTTCGGGCATCAGGATGAGAAATTCGTCACCACCCTGGCGAAACACGATGTCTCCGCCACGAAACACCGACTTCAGGATTTTGCCAAACTCTACCAGAACCGAATCACCCTCTACCGATCCGAACTTTGAATTGATCTGACGAAACCCACTCAGGTCGATACTCATCAACGTGAGATTGCTTCCCAGCCGATTGGCACGCGCGACCTCGCGTGGGATCAACTCGTTTACTGCACGCCGGTTTAGAAGCTGGGTTAAGGGATCGATCAGCGAAAGACTTTCCAAACGCTCGTTCAGCACCAGTTCGCGGATCAGGGCATGGCGTGTGGAATTTAAAGTCCGCTTCTGCGTAAGCAAATAAATATTGAACAGCAGCACGAGGGAGATCAGTCCGAAGAACAATTGCGGCAAGTATGCCTGCTCAACTCGAATCGCGCGTTGCGCCCAGACGAGATTCGGCAGTATCAGAGCCAGCAGCCCGGAGGTCAGCACCAGCATGATGAGGATGCCGATCGACCAGAGCTGCAAATCCCGTCCGGAGAGCTCCTGAATCTGCTGCTGAATATCCTCCGTACGCGCCAGCATCGACGGCTGAACGGTTCGTTCCTGTTTGGACTGAGCCAATCTCCCTCCGGGAACCGCCGGGCGAAAAAGCACACACCATCGCCAGTTCTAGAACGCTTATGCATAAGATTCTCGCCTACCGGAGAGCAGAAGATGTCTGCGAAATTACTTCGGCGAGTTACGTTCGTAATGCAGAAATGGGAAGAACTGATCTTCAGGAGTAGTTGACGTTGAGCAAGACATTGTGGCTGCTCTCTTTGCGAAATGTGATTTCGACATTCCGTCCAGTTGGCAAAGCATTCCGCATATCACCTTCGAAGACCAGCATTTGAGACGATTTGGCGCCATTTGAAAGAATCACGATGGATTTATTCGGCAGACCGACATTGGCTTCGTAAAAATCGACTTTCTCAACTCTTCCGCGTTGCATCATGCCGGAAGAAGTCGCCTTGGCCTTTGCCATACTCTGGCGTCGAACACTTGGCGTCCGTTTCTTCAGTTCGAGCAAGACATTAATCCCGAGGATTCCTGACATGGCCAGCAGAATGAGCGACATAAACAACCCATCCACGGTAGTAATGGAGCCGTAGAGGAGAATCCAGGCAGTTCCCAACAGCGGAACCAGTGCCAGCAGCAGCGAGAGGACCAGCATCATAGGTTTTCTCGGAAGCAGATGTTTTAGATCAGACCAGCGGAAACAGATTAGCAAAAATAGGCGCTACTCTTCATCTGTTGTAGAGTGGCGGCTTTGAGTCAGGCGCAGGTGTCTCGCCAATCGCCGATCTCTTTCAAGCCCTCGGCCCGGGTCTGCTCGAACAGGCGTACACGGTGGCGGGTATGCTCGAATTCGTGGATGTCGGCCCAAACTTCAGCTTGCCAGGGTTCATCGTGCACCGCCGACTCTCCGCAGGTGGCACATCGAGTATGCAGCTTTCGCACAATCCGCACCGTGGGCGTCACCGTGCCTGGCAATTCGATAAAGATGCAGCGGACTTCCTGAATGTCGTCATCGTCGCCAATGACATGCTCATAGCGCAACAAGTAGGCAAATCCCAGCTTGCGCGCTTCCATTTCTGCCTCGGCGCGAGTGTGAAACGGCCCATATTCCGCGCGTAATTGTTCGGTTGAATCACAGGCCATCCAAAAAGTTTCCTTGTACGCCATCTGCCCCTCAGGTTGCGACGGGGACACGCGAAGCCCCCAGCCATTTCGCTGTGCAATTCGGGTGCCGCTCGGCCTTCAATAAGGCCTTGTGGCAGAGTAGGTTGTCGGACACTGGACGCAGTCTGGATGCTCGCTCCATGCAAGCTTTTGCATGGTTTTCCCGCTTTGAGCTTTTGCTGGGGTACGACTGTCAGTAACTTGGCGGCCGATGAACTCTACATTAACATCACGACCACGTTCTATTTGACTCGGCCCCCGATGCAACTCTGAATTTGTCCATGGCTAAGCGCCGCGAGCCACGCGTGGAACTTCAACTTCCAATCCGTGTTTTCGGCACGGATATCAATGGAAAGGCCTTCTCAGAAAACATCGTCACCGTCGATGTCAGCCGTCGCGGCGCAAAACTGAGCAACATTCAAGCTCAACTCAAGGAGGGCGAGACCATCGGGATGACGTACGGCCAAACCAAAGGCCGCTTCGTCGTGCGATGGGTGGGTGCCCCGGGCACACCTCGCGCAGGCAAAATCGGAATCGAATATACCTCTCCAGAGAAACCGTTCTGGAGTGTTCCACTGCCGGGAGACGGCGTTGACAATTTCGGATATCAGTCCAGCAGTAAAGATCGGCGTCGCCATGTCCGGGTAAAGTCAACCAATTCGGTCGAACTCAATCCCGAGGGCGACAGATCTCGCATTTGGGGGAAGGCAACCGATCTTAGCTTGGGTGGATGTTTTGTCGAAATGCCGATTCCCCTGAAGCAGGGAACAACTGTCAAAATGGCGCTCTGGCTCAAGGAAACCAAATTATGGGTCACGGCAAAAGTAGTCAGCAGCCGCCCCGGCTTTGGGATCGGACTTCAGTTCAGCGAAATGCCAGAGGAAGACAGCGATCGCCTGAAGCAATTCCTGCAGAGCTTGAGCCGTTTGCCGGTCTAGCCGCTACTGACATGAAACAGAGTACAATTTATCAATTCTCGCTGTATTGCGGAGGAGGAGGGAGGGTGATCAACTCGGCTGCGTTCTCACCAGTCACGCCACCGGACGCTAGCCCAAGACATTCTTTCACGGCAGCTGAGAGATAAAGATGTTGCACTGGTTTCTTGAGATAAGCCCGCGCTCCGAGCAGTGCCGCTTCTTGCACCTGCACGGGATCATCGACACCCGAACACATGATCACTTTCAACCCCGGCTGCAGTTTCAACAGACGTCCCAAGGTCTTCAGTCCGTCCAGTCCCGGCATTTGCAGGTCAAGCACGACCACCTCAGGAACCGTGCCGCCGCGCACGCGTTGCAGCGCCTCTACACCGTTAGTGGCGGTTTCGACACGATAAGAATCGAGTTCCAGCACCATCCGCAGATAGCGGAGCATGTCCGGTGAATCGTCCACCACCAGGATTGTCGGCTTTGGCGTGGCCTCAAGGGTTGAGGGCATGCAATAGGACTCACATGGTCAACGTCGTAAGATCTGCAAACACTGCCTCGAAAGATGAAGGCTGTATACACCGCTGGGCTATCATCGTCAAGCGCGATACCAATGAAATAATCCTCGCAGCCTCAATGACATGCCTGCGATCCACAGGCCGCTGCCGCAAGCTGGTGCAATCTTTGACCCTCAGCCTTGTACCCCGCAAGTCCCCCTCGCGGGTGCAGGGTTTGTGGCTGCGTGAGCGCGCCTTTTGCGAGTATCGCCACCCTGGAGGCTTGTGGAAAACAAGCGAGACAGAGTTCAGCCCTGTGCATTGACCCTGGCGCTGTTCCTACGAGGCCGAGGCTGATTCAGCTCGTTCAGGCGCGATGGTACCCAGCAACCTCCTCCTGCCGTATCCCGAACTCTTCACTCCATTTCAAACCGCCGTGGCTGGCCACATAAAGCGCTAGTTCCAGCCTGCTCCACACCCCAAGCTTGTCAAAGGTATTACGCAAGTAATTCTTGACCACCTGCTCGGTGGTTCCAATGGTCTGGGCGATATTGCGGTTAGTAAGTCCTTGCCACACCAGCAGCGCGACTTGCATTTCTTTCATTGTCAGCCGCTCACGAGGTTGCATGATTTGTCTGCTCCTTCACAAACATGGCGGTGGCAAGCTTTACCCGCTTGCGGCCATCGCGGATTCCGGCCCGCAGAAATAGCGTGCGCAGATGCTGCTTCACCGTGCGGGGGCTGATCTTTAGCTGAGCTGCGATTTCTTTGTTGCTGCACCCCTGAACCAGCAGCTTCAAAACCTGTTCGTCGCGCTGGGTGATTTTTATGGTTGTCAGGTCTAGCATGGCAAATCCCTCGCTTTAGCTTCCTTTGTTTTCTGGCCGCTTCTTTCCCGCCCGGACATGCCTGCTCATAGCAGTTGCTTCGCCAAAGTTTCGCTCAGCCGCACGAAGGGACAAATACCTGTCGCTGCTTTAGCTTGCAGTCTCTACGGGGTCCTGGAGAGGCTTAACCGGCTCTAATCTGGAACTCGCAGTCCTGCAATGGAACTGCGTCCCTCAGCCTTCATCTGGCAACGGATGCCGAGAGTCACACTTCCAACCAAATGGGAGGCGCGGTATCGTTTAACTTGAGCAAGTTGGCAAGGATCAAACCACCATGCGCGTATTGATCGTCGAGGACGAGCCCAGGCTGGCAGAGAACATCGCCCGTACGCTGCGTGAAACTGCCGGCTATGCCGTTGATGTGGCAGCCGATGGCCAGGAGGGCCTTTTTCTGGCGGAATCCAACGCGTATGACGCCATACTCCTCGATCTCATGCTGCCCAAGCTCGACGGAATGCAGGTGCTGAAACGCATCCGCGAATCCGGGCAGCACACGCCAGTGCTGGTGTTGACGGCCCGCGATGACAAGGAATCCGTGGTGGCGTTGCTGAACGCTGGAGCGGATGATTATTTGACCAAGCCGTTCGATCTTGGCGAACTGTTGGCCCGCGCTAAGGCTCTCATTCGGCGCGGCAAAGGCCAGCCCTCGCCGGTGCTGAACATCGGCGACTTGCAATTAAACACCGTGGATCGGACGGTGCAACGCGCCGGACGCCCAATTACGCTAACCGCCATGGAATACCGGGTACTCGAGTACCTCGCGCATCGTCCGCGTGCAGTCGTCTCGAAAACCGAGCTTCTCGAGCATCTTTATGATTACAACTGGGAGAAGTTCAGCAACGTGATCGAGGTTTACATTTCCGGGCTGCGCCGCAAGCTCGATGCCGGCTCGCAGCAGCCGTTGATTCGCACCTTGCGCGGACAGGGCTACGTGCTTCAAGGATAGTATGCGCGACTCCATCCAACGCCGCCTGATCACCACGATGGTGCTCTTCCAGTCGCTTCTCACCATCGGGCTGGTTCTGGTCGGCGTTTCGGATACTTTTTGGCGTCTGCTCTCCACGCTCGATACTTCTATGCAAGCGCATGCCATGAGCGTCGCTGCGCTGGTGCGCTATACCGAAGACGCAACCGGCAATGTTTATTTCGACAACACTCTGCTGCCTTCGTCGATCGACCCGAATCACCCGGATCTGTTTGCCGTTTGGGCCGACCGCTCTGGCCTTATTGCACATTCCGAAAATTGGCCTAAAGAGCTTGAGATTCCCAGCGGCCCTGACCATCACTGGAATTTCGATTGGAATAATGTCCCCTATCACGCGCTGCGCGCAACTCACGTCCCTATACTCGACCGGGAGGAGGGCAAAGCGTTCCGCCCACAAACCCTGACTATTTTCTATGCTGCGCCTACGATCCGGCTGCGGATGCAAGTGCGCCGCGCCGGCGCGTTTATTGCGCTGGCAGGATTGCTGCTGCTCGGGATAACAGTCTTGCTGGCTCTGCGCGGCATTCGCCGTGACCTTCGGCCGTTGCAAAATCTGGCTCAGCAAGCGGAGCGAGTTTCGGCCCAGAACTGGGAATTACGCTTGCCGGAAGAGGTTTCTCAAGTCGAAGAACTCCGTCCGGTAGCGCAATCCATGAAGCAAATGCTCGAACGTTTGCAGCGATCCTTCGAGCAGCAACGGCAATTCCTGGGCAATGCCGCCCATGAGTTAAAGACTCCGGTCGCGGTGCTGAAGTCCACGCTACAGTCACTCGTGCAGCGGGAGCGCACTTCGGAGGAATATCGCGCCGGCATTGAGGGGGGACTTGAAGATTTGGAACGCCTGGAGCAACTTTTGCAATGGATGCTTCGCTTGGCGCGAGCCGAGCAGTGGGCGCATGGCGCGCTCCGGCGGGATCTCGACGTTATTGATATCAACGCCACTTGCGAGGAAGCCATTGAACGAATGCGCAGCCTCGCGCAATCCCGCAAGACCTCCATTCGTCTTTCCACCAATGGCCCAGTTCCCTTCCGCGCCGATCCTGAAGACTTGCAACTGGTCTGGGCTAATCTGCTGGAAAATGCGGTGCGCTACAGCCCAGAAGGAAGCACAGTCGAGGTCGCGGTGATGCGGAACCATGGCGGCCCGGCACAAGTCACGTTCCAAGATCATGGGCCTGGAATTCCGCCGCAAGATCTGCCGCATATATTTGCACGTTTTTACCGCGGCGACCGCTCGCGTACCCGCGCGACGGGAGGCTTTGGCCTTGGACTCGCTATCGCCAAAGCGTTGGTCGAAGCTTATGGCGGCACAATCGCAGCCGAAAGCCAAGTGGGCCGGGGAACCCGTATGACCGTCGAACTCCCGGTGTCTTCCCGTAACTAAGGTACAACCACGATCTCCGTTTCAGCTTCTCTTAATCTTTGTTCCACGATTATGTAGAGGGAGAAAGCATGAAGACATCCGCTCCGGCTTCATCCGGAACCCACGCCGCAATCATTCGACAAGCTTGCGTTCTAGGTATCGTGAGCCTTACGGTATTAACTTTTGCGCAGGTTGGCAGCTCACAGGGCAATGCCGGCCCCCAAAACACTGCCGCCCCGCTGACGCTCACGTTGCAAGACGCTCTCGCTCGCGCGCGCAAGATCAATCCCGAATATCATGCTGCGCTGACTGAATCCGGCATCGCGAAAGAAGACAGAGTACAGAGCCGCGCAGCTTTGCTTCCCAACGTGAACTACAACACTACATTCTTCTACAACGAAGGCAATCACACGGCCACCGGACGTTTTATCGCCGCAAACGGCGTGCACGAATACGAAAGCCAGGGAAATGCGCACCAGGTAATTTCGCTCGAAAACGTGGCCGAATACCGGCGCGCGCGTGCTGCCGAGGCCGTGGCTCGTGCCCGCGCTGAAATTGCTGCGCGCGGACTGGTTGTGACCGTGGTTAGGGCGTATTACGGATTCATCGTGGCGCAGCGCAAGTACGCCTCGGTGCAACGTGCCGCCGCAGAGGCGCAACACTTCCTCGACATCAGCCAAAAGTTGGAGCATGGCGGCGAGGTTGCGCATTCTGACGTTGTGAAGGCCCAAATTCAGGCCCAGCAACAACAACGTGAACTGCAGGAAGCCGAACTCGAGATGAGTCGCAGCCGCCTGGAACTCGCCGTTCTGGTGTTTCCTGATTTCAACGAGAATTTCGCGGCCGTGGATGACCTGCAAACGCCGGAGCCATTGCCGGGCTTCGACGAGGCGCAATCCGCCGCCGGCCGCAAGAATCCTGAGCTTCGCGCTGCTGTGGCGGCTCTGAACCAGGCGAGACAGGAAGTTGCCATGGCTTGGAATGGTTTTTTGCCGTCTCTCAGCTTTGATTATTTTTATGGTATCGATGCCAATCAGTTTGCCACGCGAGCGCCCGATGGCACGCGCAATCTGGGTTATGCTGCTACAGCCTCGCTGCAATTGCCCGTCTGGAATTGGGGCGCGAACCGCAGCAAGCTCAAACAGGCGAACCTGCGCCGCGAGCAGGCCAACATTGAGTTGACAGCGACGCAGCGTGAGCTGCTCAGCAATTTGCGGATTTTCTACAACGAAGCTCAGACTGCCCGCGCCGAGCTTGATTTGCTCAGCCAATCCGCAGACCTGGCGGCGGAAAGCCTGCGCCTGACAACATTGCGATATCAAGCCGGAGAAGCTACCGCGCTCGAGGTTGTGGATGCACAAAATACACGAACGCAATCGCAAAACGCTCTGAACGATGGCCAGGTTCGGTTTCGCGTAGCTTTGGCGAATCTGCAAACTCTGACGGGAAGTCTCTGAACGAATGAAACAAATTTCAAAGATCGCGTGCCTGCTGATCGCCATATTTTTCGGATCTTCGTGCTCTAAGAGATCCGCCGAAGAGCCGACTGTGCCCGTGCAAGTGGTTGCTGTTCAAAAAACGACCCTGAATCAGACTGTCACCGCCGAAGCCATTCTGTTCCCGTTGCAGCAAGCCGCGATTACGCCAAAGATCAGCGCCCCGGTTAGGGCCTTTCACATCAAGCGCGCCAGCCGAGTTCGCAAAGGCCAGTTGCTGGCAACTTTAGAGAACCGCGACCTGGCTGCCGCCGCGCAGGAAAATCAAGGCGCGTACGAGCAGGCCGAAGCCGCATACGCGACCACCACTGCCGCGGACCTGCCACAGGAGTTACAGAAAGCTCAACTTGATTTGCAATCCGCGCAGCGGCTCTATGACGCGCAACAAAAAGTCTTCACCAGCCGTCAGGAGCTGTTTCAACAGGGCGCTCTGCCAAGAAAAGAACTCGATCAAGCCGGGGTCGATCTCACCAACGCGCGCAATCAATACGAGATGGCGCAAAAGCATCTTGATGCTTTGAATGCTATCGGCAAGCAGCAGACTCTGAAGTCGGCCGCCGGCCAGCTCCAATCTGCCAAGGGCAAGTTCCAGGGGGCGGAAGCCCAGCTTAGCTACTCCGAAATTCGCAGCCCGATTGACGGCGTCATTACCGACCGTCCGCTTTATCCCGGCGAGATGGCCAGCGCCAACGTTCCGTTGCTCACGGTCATGGACATCTCGCAAGTCATCGCTCGCGCGCACATCCCGCAACCCGAGGCGGCGTTGCTGAAAGTCGGTGACAAAGCCACGATCGCGGCTCCGGGAGAACAAAATCCAGTGGCAGGCACGGTTACGATAGTGAGTCCCGCGCTCGATCCGAATAGCACCACGGTTGAAATCTGGGTACAGGCCAAAAATCCAGTCCAGCGCCTCAAACCGGGTACGAGCGTCAAAGTCGCCATGCTGGCAAAGAGCATTCCTGATGCGCTCGTCATTCCTGCCGCCAGCCTGCTGACTGGACAGGATGGAAGCACATCGGTGATGCAAGTCGGCGCAGACAACTACGCCCATCAAAAGAGTGTGAAGGTGGGAATTCGCCAAGGCGATCAGATTCAGATCACGGAGGGCCTAAAAGAGGGGGACCAAATTGTCGGTTCCGGCGCCTATGGCCTGCCGGAAAATTCGAAAATCAAACCCGAAGAAACTACTGCCGGAGCTGCACCGTGACGCCGACGGAAAATTCTTTCTGGTTCTCACGCCAGTCGAAGCCGGTGATCTTTCTAATTCTCACACTGGCGCTATTAGGCGGCTATCTCGCATTCACTATTCCGATTTCGGTCTTTCCTACCACCAATTTTCCCCGCATCCTGATTGGCGTCGATAACGGAGTGATGCCGATCGACCAGATGATGGTTACTATCACGCGGCCGATCGAAGAGGCTGTGAACAGCGTTCCCGGCCTGCTGCAGGTTCGCTCCATCACCAGCCGGGGCTCAGCCGAAATTGATCTCTTCTTCGACTGGAACGTCGACATGTTCCAGACGCTGCAATACGTGAATGCCGCCATTTCCCGGGTGCAGCCTGAGATTCCCCCAACCGCGAAGGTCATTGCGAATCGCATGACGTTCGCCAGCTTCCCCATCATTGGATACAGCCTGACTTCGCAAACCGTGCCGCAGACGCAACTCTGGGAAATGGCGACCTACGAAATTAAGCCGCGGCTGAATCGCTTGGATGGCGTCTCCACTGTGCTCGTGCAAGGTGGGCAGCAACCGGAGTTTCACATCACTCCTGACCCTACAAGGCTGTTGGCCGCAAGCGTGACCGTCACCGACCTTCTTGAGACCATGCGGCGCACGAATCTGATTGACTCGCCCGGCCTGCTTGAGCGCAATCATCAATTAGTGCTCGGACTTGTGAGCGGCCAGGTGCGCACGCCCGAGCAGATCGCGGCGACTGTAATCAAGACTACGCAAGCAGGAATTCCAGTTCGAATTGGAGATGTTGCCAGCGTGGCGCCAGGCGTGAAACCTGTCTACACAATTGTCACTGCGAATGGCAAACCCGCAGTCCTGCTCAATATCAACCGCCAGCCGGACAGCAACACCATGCAGGTTGCAACCGAGGTCCACGATGAGGTGGAACGCATTCGCAAATCGTTGCCGCCGGGAATCAATATACAGCCGTTCTATGATCAATCGATCATCGTTGGCGATTCGATCAAGAGCGTGCGTGATGCGATCCTCCTAGGTCTGATTCTGGCTTCGATTATCCTGGTGGTCTTCCTCCGCGATTGGGGCACATCGGTCGTGGCTGGCCTGGTTATTCCGGTGACGATCGCCGTCACATTCATTGCATTGAAGCTTCTCAACCAGAGCTTCAACTTAATGACGCTAGGCGGGCTCGCCGCGGCGGTGGGTCTGGTGATTGACGATGCCATCGTCGTAGTTGAAAACATCGTTCTGCACCGTGACGCCGGTGAGGGCCGCTTACAAGCCGTCCATAACGCGTTGCAGGAAATTACGGTACCTCTGGTCGGCTCGACCATCACCCCTATCGTCGTTTTCTTGCCGCTGATTTCGATCACTGGAGTTACTGGAACCTTCTTTCGAGCCCTGGCCGTCACCATGGGCGTGGCGCTGCTGACGTCTCTCGCTCTGGCGCTGACGTGGACTCCAAATCTGAGTCAATATTTCATTCGCCGGCACGAAAACGATGGCGACGACCAACCGCACTCCGATCAGGAATCCATGGAGCGATTGATGGCTGCGGAGGAAGCTTCTTTAGGCAAATTCTTTCACCGCGTAGTCGATTTCCACCAGCGCTGGCTGCGCCGCGCCTTGGACAAGCCGTTATGGTTGGCTGGACTGAGTGTAATTTTGATCGTTGTTTCCTATCTCTGCTACCGCTTCTCCGGCTCAGATCTGATGCCGGAAATGGACGAGGGCGGATTCACCCTCGACTATTGGACTCCCGCCGGCGCCTCGCTCGCAGAGACTAATCGCATGGTGCTCCACATGGAGCAAATCATAAAGTCAGTGCCGGAAGTGGAGGGCGCTTCGCGACGAACCGGGCTGGAACTCGGCCTGGCTGCTGTAACAGAAGCTAACCGCGGCGACATTC
>Ga0066705_10000064_pt1 | contig 18612 bp, 15 predicted proteins | sample GraSoiAngelo_154_FD_66506 | JGI IMG/M metagenome (GOLD analysis project Ga0066705, IMG submission 66506) | Grasslands soil microbial communities from the Angelo Coastal Reserve, California, USA - 14_1009_13_20cm | ecosystem: Environmental > Terrestrial > Soil > Grasslands | place: USA... | reverse complement strand
CAATCCTGAGAGTCCGCTCGCGAGAGAGTGTGATGACACCCTTCAACTACGATATCGCGCGCCTGGAATACTCACCTCTGGTACCATCAGTTTCACGACTAGCCTTCTCGCATGTGGCGCCCTTCTCCGGAACGTTCCCTCAACCGTCCGACTAGAGTCGGCCCTTAGCGCGGCGAAGGTGTGGGCGAGGAAACTGAAACTGACGAAAGAAGGATCTCTTGTCTTTGTGGGCTCAGGAGTGGACTTCGCATTGGCTCTCTACGGTGCAGCGAAAATCCACGAGGTCCTCGGCACTAGAGCAGAAGCCGTGTACCCTGAGCAACTGGGACATGCAAAACTGTTCACAATAGACAAGAAACGCGACCTCATTGTGTACATCTCATCTAGGCGGGACAAGGCACTCGAGATAGTTCGATTGCTTCACAAGAATGGGTTCCAAACGTCACTTCTGACGACGCCTGGCACTGACCTTGTCAGTAGGAGCTTGAAGAATGCAATCTATCTGCAAGTTTTCGCGTTAGCTCTCGCAGAGAGAAAACAGATGGTCGAGGTTGCCTTTCTCTCAGACCCGGGAAGACTGGGACTTAGCAACAAGCTGATTTACTAGTCGGTTAGGACCGTTTCCAACGTGTCCGCTAGCTCGTTACTGTAATGGATTACGAACTGATGACTGATCGGGACTGACCGGCGGCTTCTTTTTTAATGGAGGTAATGGTCTGAGCTTGCGCCCTCTTCCAGATTCGTATAATCGTTCTCCCATAAGACCGCCGACAAGGGCTGAGACCAAGCCAGCTATTGCGAACAGGACAAGGAGTAGGGCCCCCGAAAACATCAGCCCAAACCGAACGACAGCCATGTCCGGGAAGACATTGTTTGGAGGAGTAATAGCCGCGGAGAGGAACATCCCAACCGCGAACGGGATCGGTTGCGAGACAGGGAATGCTTGAGTTATGCCGCTAACATCTCCGAGTCGCACCCCAACGAGGAATGACGGTATCATAAAGAGGAGAATGCTTGCTGTAAGTACCCCCCCTGCTTCGAACTGACTTAACCCGAAACCTAATAGTACAATTGGAGCCTCCGCCAGCCCCCAGTAAAATCCAAGGGTAGAATCCTTCACTACTATTCCGAACCCTTACCGTCCTCGGACCCAGCCTTATCCTTGTCATGATCTTTCTCTTCGTTCAATCCGGGCCATTTCTCCGCTGCTCTTCGAGCGAGTTGCCTCTCGACCCACCACTGTCCGGCGGCGTCTTGACGCTGCCGCGACACCTTAACGTCCGGAAGCTCACCTTCCGAGTGTAGAAGGTTTCTCGCCTTCGATCTCCTCACGAGAAGAATCGCGATGGCAACTGCTCCGGGAAAACTTCCTAGTATTAGGAATGAGTAAGGCGGATTTACTCCTCCTAGAACAAGCGAGGCTGATTGATCATATCCAACAAGCAATGACTTAATGCCTTCACTCGTGAACACGTTTCCTCCCGTGTATACTCCATTCTCGCCAACCGTATAATCAGCAACTCTTCCTTGAGTCTGGACGGACCATACACGATTACCGTCACTGGGGTCGTATCGCTCAAGATATCGTCCCAGAGAGTAAAGGCCCGTTTGAGTGACGGAAATCTTTTCACCAGCCTGACCGGTTGCCCAAACTGGGTTGCCATTCGAGTCATACTTACGCAGGAAAGGAGAAACCCCATTCAGAAAGTGGTTATCATATATCGCTCCACTCACGTATATTCCAGATGAGTCACCCGAGAGGCCGCCGGGCACACAGGCACACCAGAAACTGGGAGAAGTGTCAAACTGACGATTCCAAAGCTGGGCACCGCTTGTGTCATAGCGGGCGATGAAGGCGTGCGTGTCAACAGGTCTCAAGGGAATCTCGTCGGACCCTGCGAAATACACGCCGTTTGATGAAGCAAAAACCAGAACGGGACCGAATACGGTCTCATTGGAGAGGGATTCCGTCCAAAGCACGTTCCCGTTCAAATCATAGCTTCTCATAATCACAGGTACACGACTTGCCGACTCATACCCACGGGCGAGCCCCGCAACGTAGAGTCCGGAGGTGCTGACCGATATTCCCGGAGGAGAATAGTCCGACAAGCTCCCGAAATCCTTCATCCAAACCACATTTCCATTGAAGTCGTATTTTCCTACGAAGACAGTGCTATTGCTTGCCCAATGTACCCCGGAAACGTATAACCTGTCAGGCCCAACGTTAACCGTTTCGAGCTCGGCCAAGCTCAGATTATCCGGTTGCTGTGACCATAGCTCCCGTCCACTGAAGTCGAATTTCTTGAGAAAATCAAAGCCTGTTGTCGCGTAGTAAGTGCCGGGTGGCACGTAACCATGAAAGCCAACGGCGTAAAGTCCTGTCTTATCTGCGGCCAGCGCGGTTATTCCATTTTTCCCATTGGCGGTTGCATTCCCAAACTGGGTTTCCCAAATCATGGGTGGCTGCCATTTCACGTTCGGAGGAACGATGATTAGTGAGGCAAATACTCCGATGGGTGCCAGTCCAACGAGAATTACAAGAAGCACAATATACGTGTTGTCCAGATCTCAACTCAAGCGCGATATCAAATTCTGGAACCTCAAGTGACGAGTTGAAGATGCTTGTATACGTCTAGAAGATCATCAGTATCCATACTGTGGGATGCGGCGGCTTTCACTTTGGGAACTTTAGCGTTCAAGGCCACCGAATAACGTACAATCCTGAAGACGGGGACATCGTTGACCCAATCTCCTACGTGAGCGCATCTCGATGGAGGGATTCCCGTCCATGCACAATATTTTCGCAGACCAAGTCTCTTGTCCGGCAGAGTTTCTATTTCGCTCATGACTATTCCATCCTTGATGCCGACCTTGGACCCAACGTAGCCTTCGAAACCGAATCTTTCAATCAAGTACGCACATAAAAAATCTGGATTATCAGTCAGGAGAACAACTCGAATACTATGGCCTTGCAGTTTTTCCACGGTTTCCCTGACGTTCTTGATGACCTCTACTTTCGAGACTTCTCGAAGAATATCTGCCAGCTTCATTCCCTGGAGAAGCTTGAATTCAGATGCGAGGCATTCTCTTAGGGTGATTCTTCGATGATGGTACATTTGGTCGAGAGCGTCCCATTTCTCTCCAATTCCTAGAGATCGGGCCGCTTGGGTGAGAGCTGCTTTTCGGAAGATGGTCCCATCAACGTCGAAGGAAACCATTGACAGGGAGGAGAAAGGCGACGCCACCACCTCGTCTAAACCTCTACGAGGTCAGGTGAATTCGATAGTCTTGAACTCTTTCCGCAACTTTGTCGCGGCTCGGCGCACATTGCTGGGCTCCTCACCCTTGTATACCCTTATGATCAGTTCTGCAATCCTTTCCATATCTCGTGCTTTCATTCCGCGTCGAGTAGACTCGTTAGTTCCAAGCCTGATTCCGTGATCCACTATCATGTTTGCTTCCTCCAGCTTCTCGGAAAAACGGTTCACGTTCTCCTCGCCGTTAATGTCGAGGAAAACTTGGTGCGATTCGGTAAACCCGTAGTCTGCGCATTTGACAGTTAGACCTCCCTCGTGGAGTGCTTTGGCGAGAGCCTTGGCATTCGATATTACTTGAGAGGCGTATTTTGCTCCTCTTCTTCGGATCTCGTCCAGAGCCCAGATGAGAGAGGCTATTCTGTTCCAGTGAGCATTATCAACCAGTCCGGGGAATTGTCTGTCCTTTACCAGTTCTTTGACTTGGCTGGTTCCGAGAATTATTCCTCCTTGGGGTCCGAAGAAGCTCTTGTGGGTCGAGCCCAACATGACCGCAGCTCCTTCTCTCAGGGGGCGCTGAAACATGCCTCCGCCGATTAGTCCTAGAACGTGGGACGCATCGTATGCGACTTGTGAGCCTGCTGACTGACAAGCATCTGCTAGTTCTTTGATGGGGTGAGGAAAGAGAAAGTAGGATTGTCCGAAGACGACGAGGGATGGTTTCTCATCTTCGATGAGCGCTTTGGCTTTGTTCACGTCAATGTTCATTCGTTCTGCATCAAAGGGGAAGTAGAGATTCTTCACGTTGACAAAGGGTGGATATCCTTCTCCACTGATGCCCGGGTATCCTCCGTTCGAAGGGTTCACTGAAAGAATCGATCCGCCCGGCTTTGTTAGGGTGGAGATCATTATCGTGTCAGCCATGTGGCCAGATAGAGGCCGCAAGCTTGCCCAGTCAGCGCCATAGACTTCGCAGGCCAGTTTCTCGCCTAAGGCTTCGAGCTCGTCCATGAACCGAGTTCCCTTGTAGAATCGGTCTGTAGCGGTGTATCGGTGACCCATGTCGATGGTCAATAGTTGACGGACAGTATGGCTGGTTACGTTCTCAGATGGAATCAGGTTGAGGCATTCTTCTGCGCGCCAGCGTTGATGCTTGTCAACGATCTTTCTGATCGAGGACGCGTAAGACGTTGAAAGTCTACCCTAGTTGGTTAGACTCTGCGACCACGTCGACCGCCGGGCCTTCGGGTCCCGTCGTGCGGGACTGGTGTAACGTCTTCTATTCTTCCAATTCTAAAACCGTGACGGGCAAGCATTCTGATAGCGGCCTGAGCTCCAGGACCAGGGGTCCTAGCACCATGTCCACCGGGAGCTCTTACTCGAATATGAAGAGAGGTAATTCCCTTGTCTTTCGCGGTCTTGGCGGCAGCGGCAGCAGCTTGCATCGCTGCATAGGGTGTTCCTTGGAGTCTGTCCGCCTTGACGTGTTGTCCCCCAGCGCTTCGAGAGATCGTCTCCGCGCCTGTGAGGTCTGTTATGTGGACCATCGTGTTGTTGAAGGATGAGTAGATGTGGGCTATTCCCCATCTGTCCGCCGGTGCCTTAGCCTTCTCCGCCATACAGAATTACCTTGATAGATCGGGGCTTGACCCTCACGCGAATTTAAACTCTCTCCGCCAGATTCTCTGAACTTAAGGACTGCCTGACAGTAGACGAGCTCGAAGCGAGCGTGATCTATCATACGGGAGTTGGGACGGATGCTCTTGCGAGACGCCTGAGGGGTCTCCGGACAGTCTTGCCTCGATCTATGCCAGTTTCGTTTCGAGCCTGTCCATTCTCGCGGTCTAGTCCCAACGGATGCGACAATGATTGGCACAAAGATATTTCTTAGCAAGATTCTTTCTAGGGTTAAGAGTCATAGTCCTCTGTATCTGTCAGCCTTTCATTCCGGTATCGCACCCTCCTCGACTCCGGTACCTCAGGGCCAAGTAGGAACCCGGAAGAGACCGGCGGGAACCCAATTCCCCACGAACCTCCTTACTAACTCAGGCATCCTTTCTTCATGGTGCGTGGAGCCACGCCCGCGGAAAACCAGACGAGGCTTGACAAGTTACTTTTGAGCGGTTTGAGGCTCTATCCTCTAAAAGCATTTGTCAAAGACTTGAATCAGGTTCTCTTCGAAGCGCCAATCCGGGAGTCTCTTTGCACGGGAGCGGGTTGCATCCTCCCCCTCCTCCACCACCACCGCCACCGCAATAGTTGTAGGAAACGTTGACCGTCACAGCCGTGTTATGACTGATCGAACCGCTAATGCCTGTCACCACGACAACATACGTTCCCTGAGAATTGCCATTGCTTTGGGCGCTGAAAAAGAGACTGGTTCCAGCCGAGCCTCCTGATGAGAGAGTCAGTGTTGGGTTTGATAGATATTGTGAAACATAGCTGGACGTATGATCTATCGAGGAGGAAAGCGAGACCGTCCCCGAGAAGCCTCCAACGCTGGTCACTGTCACAGTGGCGCCGTTGCTGGTCCCGGGGCAGATATTGAGAGGGGAATTTGCGGAGATACCAAAATCGGGGTTGCTTATCCTGGCATCGACGAAATCCGTTCTACTGGACTCGTTATGCCTGTATTGAACAGCAATCTCAAGTGAGGCACTTGAAGATCCCAGGTTGGTCGCAATACTCTTGAAATACGACAGGCCGGTCGATGTGTTCTTAGCTGTCAGCCGGGTATCTTGTCCGTTGCTACCAACTTCGATCGTGAGATCGAGCCACTGATTGTCATCAATTACCCAATCAGTCCAGGACTCGTAATGCTCCACTCCATTGGAGTCACTGAAATAGGCCTTCAGGCCGTATTTCCAATTCAGAGTGAAGCCATCCCATACGCATGCATGTTCCACGATGACATATACAAACAGCGAAGATTGCGCAGCATACTTCAATCCAATCCAGTGCATACTATAGTCGTCCGGGGGCCAAGCAGTATTGAGTACTGGGTTGCCGGGATACCATACTCCGCACAAGCCCGCGTCGCGCCTGTTAGGACTGTAACGCTCTGTTAAAACCACGCGCTGGCCAGTACCCGCAGAGTAGGTCAAGGCTTGAGCGGAGTGCATTCTTGCATCTCGTCCACACCCTGAATGAGTACTACTCGGATCCCACCCCGCTTTGCACGCGTAGTTGACTGAATTTAAGTAACCCGGTGGGTTGTCGACCCTCATATCATGACAGACAGTAGCGCCGGGATCGCACTCTTGAAACATGTCCGTGCAATCCCACTTTGCGCAATCAGGATCATCAGACGTATAATTATAGTCGTCCCCGATAGGCAACATCAGTGGCTCGAACCGGACTGACGTGGTATGCCGACAGTGGAACAGCGAGAACAACAAGGACCATTGCCAGCAACCTGGTCCAGTTCAAGGACCTAGTCCCGAAGCCCTAGATTGTCAATCAAAGTGTGCGATAGCCACCCAGGCCAACTGATGTGCCTAGTTTGGCAAAACTATTTATCATTTCTTCACAAGTTCGGCATATATGCGCGAAAAATGCGATGCCCGATGCGAGATGCGAGAAAGATCACCAGTCTTGACATGCGGTTATTCACGTAAGAATAAAATGGGTCATAGTTTTATCCAGAAATCTCGCTCTACCTAGGCTGTTCTTGGTTCCGTAGAAGGGTGAAAAATCAAACCTTGCGATGCTTCGTCGTTGAACATTAAACATCGAGCATATTAGACTGAAGTGAGTAATGATCCTAAATATGAAGTTTGATCGCGCCTTCTTTAAAGATGCGATGTTGCTGGCATTGTTGATACCCCTTGGCCCCGGCTTGTCCTCATGGTTTAGCCCGGCGCAGACATCGTACACAGAGTCATACCCCGTGAAAGCAGGAAGTACTTCAGCCGCCTCTGGGGGGCGTCTCGGATACCCCAATGTTCACGCATCGGGCCGACTAACGATAAAGAGCTGTTGCGGGCTCTCCACCAATGATATCATGTTTACAATCGGCAATCAGGATTTCAGCAGCAAGTTCTTCGGAGTGGTGGTTGACACATTCAGCTTCCAGTGGGACACAGGAAACAATACAGAATACTCCATGCTCTTCAACAACAAGTTTGATCCCTCGAGCCCTAGCTATCACGACAAGACAGTTGAAATTAGCGTGACGGAGGTCGGTCCTGCAAACTCGGTTAACCTTTATTTCTTAGTTGAGGTTGTTGGCATCGCAGCGGTAACCATCGCAACGATCACCGGCACCACAATTCTTGTCCTACTACGCAGGCGCAAGCACGAGCCTTCTCGACCGCCCGCCCACTTTTATTGTAAAAATGGGGATGCCTAAGATGGCCTCCGCGCTTTGACCCCTAGACATTTTCACTCATCTAGCGCGTCAAGAGATGCCACTCTTAGTTAGTAATCGGTGAAACTATCCTGAAATCAGGTGCGCAGAGGCTCAGATTTGCTTTTTTGTGGGCAGGAGGGGATGTTTTCGAACCTGACTTAGTAGCCAAAGACTAGGCGGAATGTTGGTCCGAACACGAGCGCAAGAACTCCTAGGAAAATATTAGCGATTACCCATGCGACCGAGGTCCAAATATTCATGGGTATCCCGTCAACTCCACGTTCCTCCTAGGACCTTGTTGGGAGACCTTGCAAAAGACTTTACAGAATCGCCTGCAGACATTACCTCAACTTGATGTTTGACTTCTGGCTGTTAGACCTCAACCATGAGACCTACGAGGGCAGGTCTGCGATCTGGTTTTGGGGAGTCACGCATGACAACAAGCGAGTCTTGGTTATCGACACAAACTTTCAGGCTTACTTCTATCTCCTGCCCAAGAAAGACCAGAACATCGATCAACTCAAAGAGAGAATTGAGAAGGAAAACCCCCATCCGTCCGTTGATAGAGCGGTCATTGAAAAGAGGAAGCGCCTCGGTGAGGAAAGACAAGTTCTCAAAGTGTTCTGTAAAGACCCTGACACTCTGGAGAAGTGTGCGAGAGAATGCGTAAAGCAAATCGGCGTAGAGACGAGCTTTGAGGACAAGCTTCGTTATTCGATAAAGTATCAGATCGAGTTCGATATCCGACCCTGCCAATGGTACAAGGTTGAGGGAACTGAGTCCTCGATCGATCCTGGAAAATATCATGTTGACAAAGTCTTTGAGACGAGCGGGCATCCAACTTCTATCCCTAGGGAACGTGCTCCCAGGCTACGACTCCTCTCCTTCTCCATTCTAGCTGTCAGTCCGACAGGGTCTCCGAGTCCTATCCGCGACCCGGTGATACTCGTCACATGGAAAAACAAGGAAACCCAAGCCGATACAATCCAGTCAGGAAAAAACTCGGACGACGAGCCAATCGAAGAGTTTTCGAAGATTCAGCAGAGACTTGATCCCGATGTTGTCTTCTCGTTTGGCGGCAACACCTTCGACTGGCCGTACTTGATCAAGCGAGCCGCTAGGACCAAGGCAAAGCTTTCCGTTGGGAGGGACGATGGTCCAGCCCGTCAGAGTCTCTACGGCCACTTTTCCCTCACTGGACGAGCGAACGTTGATCTTCTGGATTTCTCACAAGACCTCTACGATGTAAAGATCAAGAGGGTCGAGAACGTTGCTAAGTATCTAGGAGTCGAAGCTTCGATACCAACAATCGACGAGACGGAATATTACGACCACTGGATCGGTAAGGATCGCCCAGCGCTAGTGGAACAGATGAAAGCACAAGCAACCTCAATATTCAACGTTGGGGAAGACGCGCTTGACTACACGCTCCAACTCTCAAATCTCTCGGCTCTCCCACCAGACCAGGTCTTGGCAGCGGCGGTCGGGTTCAGAGTTGACAATTACTTAATGATGGAGGCACACAAGCTCGACGAGCTAATACCCGCCAGAGAAGAACTCAACATCATCCCTTACAAGGGCGCCATTGTTCTCGAACCCAGCGTAGGACTCCACGACAACGTTGCAGTACTCGACTTCTCCGCTATGTATCCTAGCCTCATGGTCAAGTACAACATTTCCCCAGACACTCTCGTCCACGGGGCAGCCGATGATGTCTTTGATGTCCCTGAGGTAGGACATCATTTCCGAAAGAGCCCACCAGGATTCTACAAGATCGTTCTAAGTCAGCTGATTGCGAGCCGACAGGCGGCAAAGAGGGAGGCCGCCAAAACACCGCGAGGAACTCCCGAGCACAAGATCTTGAAAGCTCGTGAAAAGGCGACCAAGGTCATCACAAACGCAACTTACGGGTACGCGGGCTGGGCCGGGTCTAGATGGTATTCTCGCGAGGTCGCGGAATCCGCCGCCGCTCTCGGACGAGATACGATCAACAAATCCATTGATATCGCTAAGAATCTCGGGCTCAAGGTTCTCTATGGAGACACAGACAGTCTCTTCGTCGGGTATGCAGAGAAACTCGTCAACCGATTCATCAAAGAGATCGACAAGAATCTGGGTCTTGAAATCAACCTAGGACAATTGTACAAGCGAATCCTGTTCACTGAGGCCAAGAAGAAGTATGCTGGACTATTGGAAGATGACGAACTTGACGTTGTCGGGATGGAAGCAATCAGAGGAGACTGGTCTAACCTCGCCAGAAATGTTCAGAACGAGGTTCTCAAGCTTGTCCTCCAAGATGGCAATCCAGCGAGAGCTAGGTCTTACGTGACGAGCCTAATCAACGACCTAGAATCCGCAGAACTCCCAAAATCCTCTCTTGTAATATGGAAGACCTTGACCAAACGTCCCGATGAATACGAGGTCAACGCACCCCACGTAGAGGTAGCCCGAAAGATGGCGAAAGACGGCTGGCCCGTGACCGTGGGAGACAAGGTCGGGTTCATTATCACAAAGAAGCCCGGCAAGCTCTACCAGAAGGCAGAGCCCCACTTCAAGGTCTCACTGGATCAAGTGGATTACGACTACTATGTCCACAACCAGATTGTTCCGGCCGCGGCTAGGGTTCTAGAGGTGTTTGGAATTGCCGAGAAGGATTTGCTCGGGAAAGATCGCAGCCAGGTCAGTTTGTAATCGTAGGACCCGGACTGAACGAGGACAGATCGCTCAGGGTCATTACGTTCACGTTCGGTGGCTTTTTGGCTCCGTCGGATACTCTGTCGCCGATGACGAATCTGATATTCTTTCCGGCAGCAATGTCCAACAATCTCTGAGTAACAACTCCATCGAAGAGAATCAAGTGCGCGTTCTCGACACCTGGAATCTTCTCAGCAAGCTCGCTGACAGGCATTCGAGATAGTTCTTTTCCTGCCTCGTCGAATATCACTGCCTCCAGAGTTCCACGCAGGTCTTTTGCGGCTTCGAACACTGTTGGTGAAAGACTGGGTCTTGGGATGGGCGGTGCTTCTACGCGAGGTTCAGATGGACCGTACCCTCTTTCGTAGGGTCGCTCGTATCGTTCCTGCCTCTCAGGCCTTTCCGGGCGGGCGAACTGAACTCTTTCAGGTCTCTCGATCGGTCGAGCCAGGTTGATTGGAACTCTTTCTCGGAGAGCCTTCATTATCTCCTTAGGGGTAAGCTCCTCCACCTCTTTCCCGAAGGGCGCACGCGCGACATAGTCTATGTCTGCGACCTGCTGTAGCTCTTTGAGAATCAAGTCTCCGGCTCTGTCCCCGTCGAGGAACGCTGTGACTTCCTTGTCCTTGGTGAGCTTGATGATTGTATCCGGAACCTTGGTCCCATTGAGCGCGACCACGTTCTTGATCCCGACCTTCATCAGAAGAATTACGTCTGCTCTGCCTTCAACAACGATCAGTGAGCCGCTCTCGACCTCTGGACCGGCAGGCAGCTTTTCAGGACCGTACTCGATGAGATCCACGCCTCTTAGAGAGGATGCGACCTCCTTGACGACCTCTTCAGTGCTGGGGGATGACTCCACTACCCATTTCCGGAGAATATCTTTCGCTTTGGTTAGGATCGCGTTTCTCTTCTCCTCGCGTACATCCTCGACCTTTTCTAGCGTAATCTTGGCTTCGCAGGGGCCGATTCTGTCGACGCTCTCGATCGCCGCTGCGATGATAGCTGTTGAGACTTTGTCTAGGCTTGAGGGTATTACGATGGATCCTGTTGTCTTGTCGCGTTTGGAATCGAGGTTGATCTCGATTCGTCCGATTCTTCCTGATTTTTGTAGTTCTCTAAGGTCTAGATCGGGTCCGAAGAGTCCTTCGGTCTGTCCGAAAACTGCGCCGACAACGTCTGGTTTCTCGACGACGCCTTGAACGTCGAAGTGTGCTTTTACTATGTATTTTGTAGTCGTAGCGTACTGAGACTGTTCAACCATGAAAGTTTAACCTCCATAATTCATTACCTTCTTTCTGATACCTTCTCTTTTCGATTTGTAAGCGGTAAAGCTTGAGAGCGTAAGAGCGAGTGCTCTAGTATTAAAGCCCGTCTCCCAATCTCACGATATCGAGATCGCTAGTTATGTCTAAAGAGGTAATCCCGATATAGCTGTCACGATCAATTAGGAGATCCCGCGTTTTATGTTACATGTTCAACCCAATTCCCGTTTTTCTGTGGAACCGCAAGTGCAAGAGCATAGTAAGCGTGGACTTGGAATGCTAATCGGAATCCTTCTCTCATTGATTATTGTAGGGACCGTAGGGTACTTTGCAGGATCTGCAATTACGAGTTCGAATGACGCCTATGCCCATTCCCATGACTCCCTTTTTCTCCCCTTTCTCGTTTCAGGGAACGTTAGCATCGGCTCCCTAGGGATTCCAAGAGGAATGACGTTCGATGATAACGGAAACATCCAGTCGAGCATGGTTTTGTCGGTGAATGGATCTTATCATTACCAAGTCTATCTCTACCATTTCAGGTCCTATACTGTAACGATATTCTATCAGGACTCTCAAAGCAATTGGCAGCAATGCCCATCTAAGCCTGGAACTTTCGGACCCCCAGGGCCGGAAACCCAAAATTTCTCTTGCTAAGTAACTGGTCCACTCGACAGACCGTTAGGTGGCCTTGAATGAGCTCATTCCTCCTTCAAGCTCCTAGCGTCGGCTAATCGCATTCCTTATCGTAAGTTGCGTTTGTTCTTGCTCGGGTTTCACGCGTCTGGCTGCGACAAGCAACACGGTTCCTAAAGCGATGAGTGCAATGCTCGAGAAGAACGCTACAGTGTGCACAACATCATACCACAAAAAACGTGCCAGGAACGCAACCGTTTGCATAACAAGATTCCGGCTGGCGGCGAGAGCGCTAATCATGAGCAAAATTACTCCGATAGCGATGAGTCCGAATCCCAGAGTCTGAAATGTGTATACTTGTTCAAACCACCGCAATAGCAGCCTTCTATAGGTTGAACGCACGCGCCTCAGCAAAGGATAGTTTCTAGCTCTTCGAGTCAGTGGTCGTTCGGAAGATCCGCTACCATCGTTAGCGATGACGGACGACTTAGTTTATGTCGGGCGTGACCTCGGAAATGACCGTCCTAGCTCCGCTGGCACGTTTGTTACTTGCTCGGCGACAAAGCGCCCTAGCAAATGTGCTGGTATCGGATTTGCTGCTCTCTCGTGCCATTCTTGAGAGAGAAGAGAACACCTGTCACCAGTGACCCTTGCGGTGACCTAAAAACCTCGTCTGCGGACGCTTGAGGCCGTTGTCGAAACTCTGGCACAAAGATTGTTGCATTTAGCATCAATGTTGTAATGGCATTGAGTGTTTGCTGGCCAAATCGCAATTGGCCTTGGTTCGAGGAGTAACGACCAAGATTGTATTCGATGTCGGATGTGCGTTCCGGTCCCATAGTTCTTAGCGTTGACCGAGGTGGTTGATTCGGCCTGCTCCAAGTTGCATTCAAGATGACTTTGTTTCCGAAGCGCCTGGTGAACTCCTCGCCATTGAGTCTCCCTGATGAGCCTTCAGAGAAATCTGTCTCGTAGGCGATTTTTTCCATTTCTTCTCTTCCAAAAACGAATTCAGCATTGAGAGAGAGTTCGGCGCTCCCATCGCTATCTGGCCAATACTCAATCGGGAACTGGGTGTTGATGGGAGGACCAGCTGCGAGCTGAAACGCGCTTAATAGCGTGGATTTGCCTATATTATTCTCTCCCACAATTACACCGGAAGGTTTCAGTTTGAGTGATACTGTAGGGAAGCAACGGTAATTCGAAAGCTCCAGCTTCTCAATCTTCATAGTCGCCCTTCTGAGAGTTGGTAGGTTCTATTTCTCAATTGCATGATTGCCTGAGTCACTATTCTCCAGTCGACAGAGGTCCGAATGGTCTTCATGGTTGAGACTTATCCATTTGATCTCCTGTGGAAGCAAGTTGCAACAAGAGGCTCCAGAGAGGCGTAGATGACATCTACACAGATTCAATGCGGCAAAACGCGCACCATAGGGAGGGGTTATGTCTAAAAGAAACCACTCTAGATCCTTAGCCTAGATGTGTTAGTATGCCGAAGTCAGCTACTCGGGTGGGCGTGAACGGGTTTGGTGTCATTGGCAAGCGTGTTGCCGAGGCGGTGTCGAAGCAGAAGGATATGAAACTCATCGGTGTCTCCGACGTTGTCGCGGATTATCGTGTGAAGATGGGGCAGAAGAAGAATTTCGCGATATACAGTTCCATTCCCGAGAAACTTCCCGATATGAAAAAGGCGGGAATAGAGGTCTCAGGAGTTCTAGAGGACCTGATCAAAAAGGTCGATGTCATGATCGACTGCACCCCAGCAGGACTGGGAGCGAAGAACAAGGCGCTCTACGACAAGCTCGGCGTCAAGTCGGTCTTCCAAGGAGGAGAGAAACACGAGCTTACCGGATCATCATTTGTTGCCCAGTGCAACTATGCTGAGAATTTGAACAAAAATGCTACGCGGGTCGTGAGCTGCAATACAACCGGAATCTGCAGAACTATCGGCGCACTACAGGATGGGCTCGGGGTGAGAAAGGCGAGAGTTGTCGTGTTCCGGAGGGGAACAGACCCGTGGGAGAGCCACAAGAATGGACTCATCAATACTGTCGTTCCGGAGGCTCACATTCCGTCCCATCAGGGACCCGACGCGCAAACCGTTCTTCCTAAACTAGACATTACAACAATGGCCGCGAAAGGGCCTTTCAACATCGGCCACCTCCACTTCGCCATGGTCCAGTTGAAGAACAATCCAGAGAGGAAGGATGTTCTGAAGGTCTTGAAGAATGCTCCTAGGCTGGCGCCTGTCAGGACGACTGATGGAGTTGACAGCATGAACGCCGTAGCCGAGATGATGCGGGACCTACACAGAGCAAGGGCCGACATGTGGGAGGTCGCCTATTGGGAAGACATACTCAACGTCACAGATGGCGAAGCCAACCTCGTCTACCAAGTCCACAACGAAAGCGTTGTGGTTCCAGAGAATGTTGACGCAATAAGGGCCCTCACTGGCCTCGAAACAGAGGGTCGGAGATCAATTGCGAAGACTGACGACGCTCTTGGAATCACAAACAAGTTCCTCTAAGATAGACTGCACGAAAAACTCTAGGTTTTTCTTCACGTGACAACAACGTCGATGTTTGCGCTACTATCAGGGACGAGCCCGCCGTAGCCGTAAACAGAGTATTGGATCGTTGCGGGACTAATACTGGGATCGGTTGCGAAAGAAACCACCGTGTAATTCGATCCACCGGGCTTCAGAAATACGCTCGCGGGACTAATCGTTACTGTCGGAGTGAGTCCACAGTGATTGCATGAGCTTTGCCATGTGAAATTGATCATCCCGCCGAATGTTCCAAGACTAGTGACCGTGATCGTTGAGGTGGCTGATTGCCCCCTGGGAATGGAGAGCTGAGTGGGAGAAGCGGAGAGTTTGAACGCGGGCGGCGTGGGTCGAGGTGGAGTACACTGCCCATTCCGCCATGATACAGTGAAACCGCTAGCACCAGCCGAAGAGTTGTTAAGGACTGCAATGTAGTCGTAACCTCCCCAGGAACTCAGGTAAACTGTATTTCCACTCTTGAGAGGGATCGTTTGACCCGCCAAACAGTTGACCGGGCAAGTAAGCGAGAGCGTTAGATACCCTCGAGGAAGGGTGAAGATGGGTACGAGGGGGAAGTATTGAGGGTCACGGCACAAAAAAACAAGTTAACGTGTCGAGTGGAAAAATCTTCAGGGCATAGTTTCCCGAGCAACTGAACTCGACAGTGCGATTTTGGTAAGCGCCCGTGCTATTGCTTCTTCCTGTTGCGATTATCGTCGCGCTTAGAGATCGACACTGGGGTTCGGCGTAGGGAATTATAGAGATCGAAGGGAAATTCTGGTTCCCTAGATAGGATTCAACCAGAATTATGATGAGCAGTGAGGATTCCACGATTAGGGCCAAGACTAGGAGAGCAAGGAACCATTTCTTCTGAAGGATATCGGTAAGGCCCGCTCGCATCTACAGCGACAACTTGAGCCGAGTGTGATAGAAAGGAGTTGTGTCCAGACCCATTCATCCGGCGAGGTCGATTCCGGAGGAGGCCAGAACCAAATGGGGAATGGACAGTAGGTTCGAATCTCCAAACCAAATATAGCGGTTGGAAGCCTGACCAGAGTTTCTAGCCTCGGAGAGAATTACAGGTGGAGTTGCGCGAAAATGACGTTAAGGTTTTGAGAACTCTCCGGGACGCGGGCGGAACCGCATCCGCTGGTGAAATAGCCCAGAAGACGGGACTAGCCAACTCCGCAGTCGCGCGTTCATCCCTCACACTTTCAGAACAAGGCCTAGTTCAGGAACAGACAACAAGAACGACTGAGATATTTTGCACTGAGGAAGGACATGATTATCTGGCGAACGGGCTGCCCGAACGAAGAGTCGCCACGGTGGTCCATGATGCAGGTGGAAAACTCCAGGTCAGCGAAGCCGTCCAGCAAGCGGGTCTACCGCTCGACTTTGTCTCGATAGTTACCGGCTGGATTGCGCGCAAAGGCTGGGGAAAAATAGAGAAGACAAGCTCAGGCACGATTCTGGTGGTCCCGAAGGACGCGCCGAAAGACGAGGATGAAGAGGTTCTGGAGAGAATTGGCCAAGTTAGCATTCCAATCGAAGAATTGCCAAGCAACCTGAAACAGGCAGCGGATAGACTCCTCAAGAGAAACATTCTGGCCTCGAAGCAGCATGTACAGCGGAAGCTCCAGATTACGCCCAAAGGGTTAGACGCGATTCCGAATCAAACTTCTATCGATGAAGTCAGTGGTCTGACAAGTGAAATGATTCTCTCAGGTGACTGGGAGAGAGTTCGTCTTCGAGCTTACAACGTTTCCTCGGCCGTCCCTTCACTCAATCCTGGAAAATATCATCCATACTTGCGATTCCTACGGATGGTCAAGCGAAAACTTGTTGCCCTGGGGTTCACGGAAGCTGTTGGACCTCTGGTCGAGACTGCGTTCATCAACGACGACTGCCTCTACATGCCGCAAGATCATCCAGCGCGAGAAATTCACGATCTCTACTATCTGAAACACCCGTCCAAAGCTAGCCTTGAGCCATGGAAGGACATCGTGGAAAAGGTAGCTCAGACACATGAGAACGGCTGGAAAACAGGGTCTACAGGCTGGGGCTACAAGTACTCAAGAGAAGAAGCCTCCAAGCTAGTTCTTCGCAGCCACGGAACAGCCCTGAGCGTCCGGTCAATGATCTCTAAGAATATGAAGATCCCCGGCAAATATTTCGCCATCGCAAGATGCTTCCGCCCCGAACTCCTCGATAGAACGCATTTGACAGAGTTCAACCAAGCAGAGGGAATTGTTCTCGATCCCAGCCTAAGCTTACGCAACCTACTCGGGGTCTTGGAGATGTTCGCCCGTGAAGTCGCGGGGGCTGACAAGGTCCGGTTCAAACCTGATTACTTTCCATTCACTGAACCCAGTGTCGAGCTGCAAGCCTACAGGGAAGGCTACGGGTGGATGGAATTCGGGGGCAGCGGAATATTCAGGCCCGAAGTCACAGAGCCCCTCGGCATCAAGGTGCCCGTGATCGCCTGGGGCCTGGGAATCGACAGGCTCTACATGATGCACCAGCAAATCGAGGATATCAGACAACTCTTCACAACAGACCTCGAATGGATAAGACAACAGAAGGTCGGTTAGAACGCCTTCCGTCCAATTTTCTCTAGCCGATCTAGACGATCTTCTGGGACAGAAGGCTCCCCGTGACGAAGACGGGCTCAACCAGATCCTTGCCTACGTCAAGGGCGACGTGGAATCTCTCGACGAACAGAACGACAGCGTCAGCATCGAAGTGAAAGACAGCAATCATCCAGACATCTGGTCAGTAGAGGGAATCGCACGCGCTCTCCGAACTCATCTCGGTATCGCCAAGCCCAAGGCTCCAATACTTTCCGGAAAATCTGGTCTGAAAGTCACGGTAGATCGTAGACTGGGGCCGATCCGACCCTATATCGCAACCTCGATCGTGAGGAATGTCAAACCTAGCGAGAACGCTCTGAAGAGCTGGATAAGCCTCCAAGAAAAAATGGACCTCACGTATGGTAGGAAGAGGAAACGTGGGTCAATCGGATTCTACCAAGCAGACCTCATCAAGTCACCTCTTCGTTACACTGTTGGCAACCCTGACGAGATGGCCTTCGTCCCCTTAGGCTCAGCCGAGAAGATGACGCTTCGAGAGATTGTAGAAAAGCACCCCAAGGGAATCGAGTACGGAGGAACAATCTCGTCTTTCAAAGACTGGCCCCTATTAGAGGACGGCGATGGCAAGATTCTCTCTCTTCCCCCGATCATCAACTCAAACGACCTCGGCAAGATCGGCCCAGACACGAAGAATATCCTCGTGGAAGTCACAGGGACGAATGTCGATACTGTAGGCAATACGCTGAAGATAGTCGTAACCGCTCTCGCCGAGAGAGGGGGCAGTGTCTACAGCTGCGCTCAAACTTACGCGGGTAAGAGCGCCAAGCCAGTAGTTACGCCGGACTTGAAATCTAGCTTCAAGGATTTGTCAGTCAGCTACGCTAACAGACTTCTTGGAGCCACTTTCAAACCGGGCGAAATGATACGGGCCTTCGTGAGAGCTGGGCATCCTGCTCGACAAGTGAATAAAGACGTCTTGCGCGTCGAGAGCCTCTGCTATCGCATCGACATTATGCATCAAGTCGACCTGGTGGAGGATCTCGCGATCGCGCTGGACATCAACAAGCTGGATCCTGAATGGCCGAGAATCTGGACCCTTGGGGGACTCGCACCCGAGACAGACAGACACGAGACCCTTGCAGAAGTCATGATCGGACTGGGATACCAAGAACTTCTGACATACAGTCTAACCTCCCCAGACGTCTTCGTTGACAAGATGGGCATAGGGCGCGAAAATTACGCGGAGCTGTTGAATCCGAAGATGTCAACCCATACCGCA
>Ga0066705_10000060_pt1 | contig 18965 bp, 21 predicted proteins | sample GraSoiAngelo_154_FD_66506 | JGI IMG/M metagenome (GOLD analysis project Ga0066705, IMG submission 66506) | Grasslands soil microbial communities from the Angelo Coastal Reserve, California, USA - 14_1009_13_20cm | ecosystem: Environmental > Terrestrial > Soil > Grasslands | place: USA... | reverse complement strand
TGAGCGTGCCGTCGTTTTGCCATTTCTCAGCCAGATGGCGCGTGCCATAAAGGCTGTCGGTCGCGGTCCACTCCTTGACAGCTTCTTCTCCGTCAGTCCAGAGCAGCCAGACGCTGTATCCGTCGCGCTTCTTCCCGCGAAGGTGGTTGGCCAACTCCAGAAGCAGCGCGGTCGAGGAACCGCCGTCATTGGCGCCGACATAGCCGGAGTTGCGCAGGGGATAATTCGTGTCGTAGTGACCGGCGATGACGACGATCCCATCGCGAGTGCCAGGGAATTTGGCAATGATGTTGCGCACCGGAAATTTGCCTTCCGGAGTGGAGGCGGCGAAGGCATCGTCCTCGACGGCGTCAGCTTTCAGATGCGCGTGAATGTAATTTTCCAGCTTCTTATGATTGGCGCTGCCGGTGGGGCGTGCGCCAAAAGCGACCACCTCACGGACGTACTGCATGGCGCGAGCGGAGTTGAAGGATGAGGTCTCGGCGAAGAGCGTGGATGAAAGAAGCATGCATGGGATCAAGACTGTGAGCGCGATGGATACAAAACGCGCTGCCGAGCTACGCTCGGCTGGACAGCCGGGGGCTGTCCCCACGTGTTCAAGAGAGGGGCATGCCGGGGCGGTTGTCTCGACGTGATTGGCAACTCGACAGCCGGGGGCGGCTGTCCCCACGAGGACAACAGAGGGATATGCCGGGGTGGCTGTCCCCATGAGATTAGGAAGTCGACAGCCGGGGGCGGCTGCCGCTACGTGATTCTTCATTGCGCCTTTCGCGCTTGGCGGGCGCGACGTTGCTTGGGATGGACCAGCCATGCGATGCCGATGCTCACTAAGTAAAGCGCAACCATGGGCGCGGCGAAGACACACATGTTCAGGATGTCGGTGGTCGGAGTCAGGATGGCTGCGATGATGAAGATGACCAGAATCGAATAACGCACGTTGCGCCACATCCATCCCGCGCTGATCACGCTCATCAGCGAAAGGAAGAAGACCAGAATGGGCAGTTCGAAAACAACTCCGAGGCCGAGAATAACAGTGAGGAATAGATCTGTGTATTCATTGACCGTGATCATGGGCTGGAACTGGCTGCCATAGCCGATCAGGAAATCCAGAGCGGCGGGATAGACCAGCTTGTATCCGAACAAACCTCCCGCGGAAAACAGAAACACAGTTGCACCCATGAAGGGCAGCACGTAGCGTTTTTCGGTGCGATAGAGGCCGGGGGAGATGAACATCCAGACTTGGTACAGAACGAAGGGTGACGCGACGAAGACACCAGCCATGAGGCCGATCTTCAAGTAAAGGTTGAAGGGTTCGGTCGGGCTTAGAAAAACCAGCTTTTCAGGCAGAGAGTGGCGCTTCAGCACCTCGATCAGAGGCTTCTGGATAATGGTATAGATTCGTTCGGCGTAACCCCAACAGGCAAAGAAGCCCGCCGCGACCGCGATAATCGAGTAAATAATCCTGTGCCGCAATTCCTCGAGATGCTCGAGGAAGCTCATAGCGGGCATGGATTCTTCTGGTTGCCCGGTGGGCGGCGCTTCGGCGGTGAGCTCAGGCATCGGGGGCCTTGGCGGCAGAATCTAGTTCAGAACCCGACAGGCCCTCCGGTTGATGATTTCTGGCAGGAATCGAGCCAATTGGCGACTGCGCTGGCGGCAGGATGGTCTGGCGCGGGTTCTCGAGGTCAAGGCTGTTGATCTCCGACTCGATCTGCGACTTGAATTCGTTCGAGGCACGCTTGAATTCATTGAGCGCCTTGCCAATCTGGCGACCGATCTCCGGCAGCTTCTTCGGCCCAAAGATGATCAGGGCCAGCAGGAAGATGAAGATCATCTCTGGGAAGCCGAGGTTCATAAATTCATGATACTGCCGGAGCGGATTGGCGGCAACGCGGCACGTTGGCTCAGACAGGCTGCATAGCTGCGAACGGGTAATGAGTCTAAAGAAGCGGCTTTAGCTCCGACTCAATGGCGTCCGTGTATTCAAAGCCGATGATTTTCTTGCAAAGTATTCCGTGGCGCTCATAGAGCATTGTGGTTGGCAATCCTACGATGCCCCCGAACTTCTGCTTCAAGTCATCGGTTGCGACGACCAGTGGATATTGGACTCCGAGCTTCTTGGCGAATTGGACCGGGTCTTCCATATCGCGCATGGTGTCAAATTTGAATCCGATCACAGCGAATCCGCGTGAACCATAGCGGTCTAAAAGTTTCTGATAACCTGGCATCTCTTTTTTGCAGGGGCCGCACCAAGTGGCCCAAAAGTCGATGAGCACGACCTTGCCGCGGAGGTCAGCGGAGGAAATTGTGTGTCCTTCCAAATCCGTCATAGAGAAGTCAGGCAACGGTGAACCAATTCGCCCTGGCGCGATGGCTGATTCTTTTGCCTGGGTCGGCCTCGCCGAATGCTGATTGCATCCGACGAGTCCGACCACAGCAACGCTTAGAAATAAGAGGTGTTTTCTCAGGATCTACTCCTTGTTCTGGACTTCCAGAATCAGCAGCTTCAGGGGAGCCGAAGGGTCTGCTCTCTTTTTCCCGGCGGACTTCTTGTACAACTGGCCACGCACCGTAACCATCGTTTGGGTATCCGCAAGGGATTCAAGCCCTTTGGACAATTCATTTGGTGCCAACGCAAATGACCGATTCGGTTCGACCTGTATGGCAAGGCTGCCCGAAGAGTCCTTCACGATTTTTCCGCGAGCGGTCATATCCATCTCAGCAGCGGTCACACCGCTGTCGTATGTCGCCTTGAGAAGCTGAGCAGGGTCAATCTGCCCATCTTCTTTGGGGGTGACATCAACTTTTCCATTGAGCAAGCTAACTTCTACGTTTTGAACGCCAGACTGGCGTCCGAGGTGTTGTTTCACCCCGTATGCTCAAAAATTTCACGTCATGCCTTCGACGCGCATTTCAATATGCGTAATTTGCGCTAGAGTCAGTGGCACAGCCAAGGAACCGAACAGAACCAGCAGCGCAAGGTATTTCCTATTCATCGCTCCTCCTTCCTCAAAGGTGCAGCCGAAACTGCTGGGTAATTCCAAAACTAATGTTGCGGCGAACGGGCATAAACAATGCACTAGTGGAATGCGCGACGTCCCAATCCACCCCGAGCCAGACGTGCATTCCCGGTCGTACGCCCACATAGCTTGTGACTCCGGCCAGCAAAACGTCACCGCCGCTTCCACTCTTGGTAACTCCTGCGATGCGGTCATCCTCAGAACGCAGCCACGTGAGCACAGGACCAATGAACCATTCACGGGCAACGTTTTTCGATTCGTAGGGCCGGTACGAGAGCCAGAAACGCGATTCGATGTCACTTCCCAGGCGTGTTGCCTGTGTGCCGTGCGAGCGCAACAGGGAATGGAAATCTTCATCAGCTACCAGGCGTTTCAGGTTGAAGAGACCGGTATAGCTCCAATTCGCTGCCAAGAATAAATCGGTGGAGCCTGAGCCCGGCTGCAAGCTCCCAGGTAGCAAGTTCCCGTTTGAGTCGGACAAGGTCGTGCGCCCTGTTGGAAGCTTCGGGCCGAGGGTGAGGGATGCCTGGGTAGTCCCACGCCGTGAATCTCGCCGGTAAAAGCGGTACTTTACAAGCATCATGGCATCGCCAAGGCCAGTTCTGCGAATGGCTGGTATGCCCGCCGTATCGAGATGATTTGTGACTATCGGGATGAGAACGGTCAAATCAAAATCCCGATAGAAGCCCCATGTGAAGTTGACATCGGCCGCGTGCGAGAAGGTAGGACGGGCAGTCAGAGGAATGCCTGATATTCCCGGCATCAGACCGCGCGTAGTGAAGACAGAGTTGTAGGACACGAGTGCGCCACCCGGAAACAACGGTGGCGCCGTCTCGGGGGCAGGACCTTGTCCTCTAGAGATTGAAGCGCAAGACAACACGGCGCAAAAAGATATCGCCTTTCTTAATCTCACAAGTGTTTTCTCCAGCAAAGATGATTCCCAAGCACACCAATGCACGAAGCCGGGAAACGACTGGAGATCAGACTAGATTCGAAGAGGTGCTGGAGCCGGTATGCAGAAGCCCGGCGGAGCGTGGGAGTGCGCTGCTATGATGCGCGCCGAGAAATCCAAGCCTTGCGATTCACCGGACGCTGGCATCACCGCGAACATAGCGGGCGAGACAGACATGCCATGTGCAGACGAGGGCTGCACAAAAGGAGCCCGCACGGTTGGCATTCTCTTGCAGCAATCCTGACCATGGTGGCCATGCGACGAGCAACGCATCGAATTGCAGCAGCGCATCGCCTGTTCTGGCGTTGCCATGGCCAAGCAGTCAGACGCATAGGCTGCAAGAGCCAGGGCAATCATCGCCACAAGACTGGGTCTGACAAAACGCATCACTCAGTAAATTAGATGTCTAGAGTATTGAAGTCAAGTGCCCCAGTGGCGGTTCAGCCGACCGGGTGGTCGTGTGTCAGCATGGATATTTTCGCTTCAGACCCAATCTCCGCAGTGGCCCGGAGGACCAATAAATCGAATCTCTCTAAAATCTGCGAACCCTGAATCCCTGGTTCCGCATCCTAAGATGTTGGGCGTAGGCAGGCGGATTAATTCTGGTGGTTACTTTGGTCCGAACGCTCGGATTTAGCCGCCGGGAGCCGTGTTATACTGCGTTCAGGCCGGTGGCGGGCCTTTTTTTGATGCCCGAACGGAAGGAAACTGAAGATGGTCCGTAGTCCTCGTCGCACACTCCTCCTAGTTGTTTTCATTCTCGTAATTTGTGGATTTCTGGGGATGCTCTTCGGGCAGAAGATTACCCCCGCAGCGGCCGCTGGCGGCGACTCTGATGTCCGCGACAGCCTGCGCCAGTTCGCTACCGTTTATGACGTAGTGGAGCAGAACTACGCCGAGCCGGTGAACGCCGACAAGGCAATTTACAACGGCGCGATTCCCGGCATGCTGCACGTGCTTGATCCGCACTCGAACTTTTTCGATCCCAAGTCCTATTCCCTGCTCCGTGAGGACCAGCGCGGCAAGTACTACGGCGTGGGCATGACGGTAGGGCCGCGCAATAACAAAGTCATTGTGATTGCTCCCTTCGTCGGAACGCCGGCCTATCGTGCCGGCATCCGGCCTGGTGACATCATCGCGGCCGTGGACGGCAAGCCCACTGACAATATGAGCACCGGCGACGTGGCTGATTTGCTGAAAGGGCCCAAAGGGACCACGGTTCACATTACGATCCTGCGCGAAGGCTCAGACAAGCCGATCGAGTTTGCCGTGGTTCGCGACGAGATTCCCCGCTATAGCGTCGATTTGCATTTCCTGATCCGGCCTGGCGTCGGCTACATGCACGTCACTGGATTTAATGAGACCACCGAGCACGAGGTCGCAGATGCTCTGGATCAGATGGGCGATTTAAAGGGGCTCATCCTTGATCTGCGTCAGAATCCGGGAGGGCTGCTCAACGAAGGCGTCGGAGTCGCCGACAAGTTTTTGCGAAAAGGGCAGCTCATCGTTTCGCATCACGGCCGTTCTTCGCCTGAGAAGCGCTACGTTGCTGCGCACGGAAATGGCGGGAAGGAATATCCGTTGGTTGTCCTCGTGAATCGCGGGACAGCTTCGGCTGCGGAAATCGTTGCTGGCGCGATTCAGGATCATGATCGCGGCTTAGTGGCCGGCGAGACGACGTTCGGCAAAGGGCTGGTGCAGACGGTTTATCCACTCTCGGAGAACACCGGCCTTGCTCTGACCACCGCCAAGTACTACACCCCGAGCGGACGTCTAATTCAGCGCGATTATTCGAACGTCTCGCTCTACGACTACTATTTCAACCGCGAGGCGGAAGAAAATAACAACTCGCACGAGGTCAAGCTCACGGACAGCGGACGCACGGTTTATGGCGGCGGCGGCATTACTCCTGACGTCAAAATTCCCTCGCTTAAGAGCAACCGCTTCGAGGACTCCCTGCTTCAGCATTACGTGTTCTTCAATTTCGCCAAGCGCTACATTGTGAATCACCGTCCCGACCCGAAGAAATTCGAGGTTGATGATGTGGTGATGCAGGATTTCCGCAAGTTCCTCGACGAGGAAAAGATCCCCTACACCGAAGCGGACCTGGTGCAGAACAATGACTTCATTCGCTCCAGCATTAAGAGCGAAATCTTCGTGGATGCTTTCGGCCAGGAAGAAGGCCTGAAGGTTCGGGCGGAAACTGATCCCGAAGTGGTCAAAGCGCTCGAACTCTTGCCACAAGCCAAGCAACTGGCAGAGAATGCCCGGCGCACAGTCGCGGAACGCAGCAACACGCACGCGTTCAGCCGGTAAGGGCAGCACGGTTAGCAGGTAATCTCTGGGCTTCGCGTCGGGTCTCCTCAAAACCCGAGGGTCAGGATTGTCCACTGCCACATCTCCAGAAAATGTCATTCCGAAAAGCTCGGCTGTTCATTGACTTGCCCTCACAACTGTGTGAAAATCCGCGCAGAATTGACTGCGGACACGGGCGGTTAATTGCACGGGCAACTTGGTCTTAATGATCACTACACTTCTGTATTTCCCACACGCATGATGAAAGACGGGGTGTGGGTCCTGGCTGCCCTGCTTGCGGCCGTCGCCGGTTGGACGGACTGGCGTTCGCGACGCATCCCCAATTGGCTGACCATGTCCGGTCTATTCGCCGGCATCGCAGCGAATTCCGTCGCCTGGGGATGGCGCGGAACTAAAGATGCCCTGCTCGGAGCAGGCCTGGGCCTAGCGCTATTGTTGCCCTTGGTCTTGCTCCGGAGCCTTGGCGGCGGAGATTGGAAACTGGCGGGTGCAGTGGGTGCTTTCGTAGGACGGCATCATCTGATCCCGGTGCTGGTATTCTCGGCCTTGGTTGCGGGCTTCATGGCAGTGGTTTTGATCATTTGGAAGAGGCGGGTCATCCAAACTTTGCGAAATATCGGACACCTGCTGGGCGCGTTTGCCACACTTCATCTGCCAGGCTCGGAAGTTACGCTCGACAATCCCGAGTCCCTGAAAGTACCGTTTGGTATAGCCATGGCATTTGCGGTAATTCTGTACAGCGCCGCGCAGCTGTGGAGAATCTCGTAGGCTGATGCATGCGCTGGAAAAGAATTATTACCGGGACAAGAGGGCAGGAAATCGCCGAAGCGGCAGTAGTATTGCCGTTGATGATGATGTTTCTGCTAGGCATCTATTGGTTCGGGCGAGCCTACAATATTTACGGCACTATCACTCATGCCGCGAGAGAGGGCGCCCGAACCGCCACCGCGCCGACTTGCGCAATGTGCGGCAATGTTGCCACAACTCAGGATCAGGTGGCGGACAAGATCGCAGACATCCTTAAAGCCTCCAAATTAGATCCTGCGAAGGTTTCTGCCATTACGCCGGCGCTCTGTGACTGCGGCACTCCCAGTTGCGGCACGCCGGTTGCTTGCGCGACGGTCACTTCCGGCAAAGCGCAAGTGTGCGTACAAAGGAACGTCCTACTGAATGCGAACACGTCTAATCCACCTGCATGTGGAGTCGCCGTGAGCTTTCGGTATCCTTACCAGTTCTGGCTTCCCTTCACCTCGCTCAACAAGCAACTGATCCAGCTTCGGGCCCAAGCGGAAGCCACAGGAGAAAATTAGTGCGCGCCTTCGGCCGGATGCGGTCTCTGTCGGATTTTCTCTTGGCCGACACTAGGGCTTCGCAGATGGCGGAGTTCGCGGTATCCCTGCCACTCTTAGTTGTCTTTGTCGTAGGAATTTTTGATTTCGGTGAAGCGTTCAACGTTAAGCAGAAGCTGAACGGCGCCGCGCGGGAAGGAGCCCGTTTCGCTTCCAGCCTGCCAACCAACGACCTATCGGCAGCCGGTACGCCGAACTCGGTAACCGCGATCCGAGATCTAGTTGCCTCATATCTCACCACTACCCGGATCAACCATTGCGGACTAGACGCGAAAAATGCCACAAACGCGGCCCCAACCTGGACCTACGCGGCCTCAGGCAACGGATGCGCGGGCACGCTGACCCTCACGATTGAGCGCCAGTACGCATTTCAGGAAACCGTTCCGAATGCCACCGCTAACATCAACGTCATCTCCACGCGCGTGACTTTAAGCTACCCTTATCCCTGGCGCTTCGGCCGTGTGATCAAGTTGGTCGCACCCGGAGCCGCTTACGGATGGGTGACTCAGATTTCCACGGACGCGGTTGTGCCGAACATGGATTGAGGGCGGAATGAGCTACAGAAGAATTTTCCGGAAGCAGACGCAAGAAGGTGGTCAGACGATAGCGCTGGTGGCCTTGGCTATCGTGACTTTGCTAGCGATGGCGGCTTTGGCCATCGACGTAGTCACGTTGTACGTCGCCAAAGGCGAGGTACAGCGCGCCGCCGATGCGGCAGCCCTGGTCGCAGCCAAAGCATTCGTCGATTCCGGAGTCACCAGCGATCCCAACAATGCAGGCAAGCAAACGCTGGCCGAGAACATCGCGAATGGGGGGATTGCCGGAATCCTTGCGCAAAATAAGGTCGCGGGCGCAGCCCCGGTCCTGGTCGGGACTCCTACTTTCGACTTCACTACTTATCCCGGTAATCCGCAGGTGAGTGTGACCTTACAGAGAACTGGTCTGCCGATTTTCTTCGCGCGCATCTGGAAGAGCGCGGCGCCCACCGTGACTGCGACGGCGAAAGCGGAGGCTTACAATCCTGCTAACTGGCAGGCCACAACCGGCATATCCGTTGCGCCGAAGTGCGTAAAGCCGTTGCTTATTCCCAATCTCGACCCCAACAATCCTCCTGCTCCATTCATCGGCCCGACTGGAGTCATTTCCCCTGGAGTGGTCGGTGAGGCCATTACACTATCGGACGCTTGCCCGAACGGAAGCAAGACCTGCGGACCACCAGTGCCCACTCCAACTGCTGGGCATTACTTACCTGCGAAAACAGCGCCTAATCCTACCAAAGAACTGTGCCCATTCTGTAAGGGAAGCTCGGATATCGAGCAGAGTATTGAATGCTGCGATTTCATCCCTTACTCATGCGGGGGGACTCTCGCTACCCCAAACGCTACTGTAGACATCGTGAGCAGTGGCAACGCTTCCCGCCAAAACATCCGCAATGGCGCTCAGTGTCTGATCCATAACCCTTCGCAGGACGCGCTTGATACTACGAACTTTCTTTCCAGCGGCGGCCCGATGCAGATCACAGCCCGTAGCGGCCCGATGTCCGGAAAGTTGGTCACGACAAGCAGTTCTATCGCGACCCTACCTATCTTCGACACCGCTTCGTTGAACGCAACAACCGGGCAGGTCACGGTCGTGGGCTTCCTGCAAGTGTTCATCGACCCGCAAGCAACCGCGCTCCCTGGCAACGCAAACATCCCGGTCGCCATCCTCAACGTTGTTGGCTGTGGCAACACCGCAGGCACATCTAGCATTTCCGCTGGGGGAGTCTCTCCGATTCCCGTCCGCCTGATTCAGCAATAGGCGAACCTCACACAGAATTTTCCCCTGGGCGCCCTAGGGGCGCATCTGCGATACCTGTGCGCCTAATCTCGCAATAGAACCTTGTAGATTGATGTAACTGCTACTGTGGCGGCGGAGCGTCCTGTGGCGGCGGTACTGTTTCCGGCGGCGGCTGCTGCTGCTGGTCGGGAGGAATTTCCTGTGGTGGCGGCGGTTCGGGATCGGATTGCTCCACTGGCGTTTGTGGAATTTCCATTGCCGGCTGGGAAACTCCTTCGCCTCGGGCGGTGAGAATCACGGTCTTCAATTGGCTGGGATTACGTTCAGAACCAAGAATAATAAAATTGAACCGCGATCCGTTCAGCAGAGAGGTAAGAACGTCTTTGGCAGGACCCGGTCCGAGGCTGGCAACTACCTGGTCCTGGTCGGCGCCTCCTGGAATCGGAATGTCCGCGCCGGTGCGGTTGCGAACCTCTGACAAGACTTCCGCAAGCGTGGCTTTGTTTGCCCAGATCGTCAGCCGGCCATTCTGAAATTGCACATCCAGTCGCGGCGCTGGTTTGCTGCGCTGCGGCATGCTAATCGGAGTGTATGAGACGGGGGCAAGTGAACTGGTCTGGTGGGCCACCGCCGCTGCAATGATCGGCCGGGGTGCCACCGCCTGTGGGGTTGCTCCATCGCCGATCTTAACGATCAGGCTCTTCCCCGAAGGAAAAAGCTGGTAGGGCTGCGGAACTTTCAGGTCAAGAACTACTCGCGTGACAGGCGGATTCTGCGCAAATAGACCGACACGCACGCCTTTTACTTCCCCACGATTCACAGGAATGTTTCGCAGCTCGGTGCCGGGGACGGCGTTAGGAAAATCGATAACCAGGCGGTCCGGCCCGGTGAGTACGAGCACAGCCGGCGTGACTGGCTGGCTGGCTGAGACCTCAAGCTCCAGAGCCTGGCTGCCTCCGAGCACAGCAACCCGGCGGATGCTGGCTTGAGGCCCTGCTGCTTGGGCGAAAGCGCAAACACTCACCAGACCGCACATGGCGGCCAGGGCACAAAGTCGCGCTTTGTTCCAGTCACAACTCATTTGCCTTTGTGAGTTGCTATTTTAGCAGTGTTGCTGGGGCTTCCGGCGGAACCTAGGTGTTAGTACCTAGGCAGGCACTAGCCCATTTGGGCCTATTTCAGTAAAGGACTCAGGATGTTGCTGAGCAAGTCTGGCCCCTCAGCGCGCAGTAAATGGGGATACTTCTCGCCGCCGCTGTACGTGATGGAGTAGGTCTTGAAGAACTCAGCGTTTTCCACCAGTAGGTCGAACCGTTGCTCTTTCTCGAGCGACGCGCGTAGTGCGTCCCGCAGCACATGCTTTGACCAGCGTCTGCCGTTTACCGCGACCAGCCTCATACCCGGACCGATGCCTGCGTCGTAGGCCGGCGATCCCGGCATGACGTCTTCCAGTTCGCCGCCACTTTCCCGCACGATGAAACCGAGAGAGTAGAACGCGTTGAGGTATTTGCCCTGCTTCTCTTCTGCGTCAACCAAGGCGTTTGGATTCTGGTTGTAAACGAGCCGCCATCCACCTTGTTCGATTCCATTGAGTGGAGCATGCGAGCCGGTCGCATTCACTCGTTGCTTTAGGAGCTTCTCCCAATCGTATGGCGCTACTTGATTTAATGTCTTAACAACATCGTCGAATGTGTACGGAACGACCTTGGGAGCGCCGCTTTGGCCTCCATGAAATAAGCGGCAGAAATCGTCGAGAGACTTCTGCCCATGAGTCTGCTGCCGGATGAGAGTGTCGACCTCCAGCCAGATAAGCTCGCCTCCCGGGTAGTAATCGAGACTGCGGCGCCAACTTTGCCAACGCGGCCCCAGCAGCCGCAACGACTGCACCGAGCGCGCGGTATCTTCGAGCGGTGCGCCAGGTGCGTCCAGCTCGATGGTCGAGCACGGCCGCGGTTTCGGCCAGCGCCTCGCGATACTGATCTGGCGTCCAGAGCTTCGATCGGGCGGTCAGCAGGTTCCCGAGGTATTCGGTCAGTCCTTCGTAGACCCAGAGCAGATCTCCGATCATGGGCTCCTGATAACTAGGCGTAGCTAGGCCCGCAGGGCGGCGATACTTTCCGTTCCAGGAGTGGACGAATTCGTGCGGCAGGAGGCCCGCTTCCATTAGGCGCAGCTCGGGATCAATCAGGGTGCGCTCGGCTACGCTGTTGTCGCTGGATTCATGATGCTCGAGTCCGTGGTGGCCCACTTCATCGCTTAGCGTGTAAAGGAAGTGGTACTTGGTGTAATGCCGTGCGCCGAACAACGCGCCCGCCTCGGCCACCAACAAATGGTAAGCGGCGGTCTGCTGCGGCGTCATTGCCAAAGCAGCTTCGCTCTCGCTGACCATGTCGATCACGTGAACCGGAAACTCCCCCGGTTGATTCAACCCAATTTGGCGGTAGTGATCGCCTGCAATCAGGGGAGAGTCGACCAATTGGGTGAGCGAGACTGAATTGAACTCCACCATTTCGTCCGACTGCGTCTTGATTAGCAGAGCTGTGCCAAATTTCCAGCCGCCCGGCAGATGGACGGATGCCGCGAACTCAACCGCATCTGAGTTCGTCCCTTGGGGATAAAGAACGACCTGGTTCCAATTTAGATCGAGTACATTCGTGGAAGCCGCGGCGCCAGTGGCGCCGGCGCTCTCCCCGCTGGTGATAGTGTCGAACGAAACTTGCAGCTCTTTTGCGCCAGCCGGCACTTGGAGGTGAAAGGCGTACATATCAATCGGATCGCGCTGCCAGTCGATCGTCTGGCCGCCTGCGGTAATCTTCAGACCGGCGAGATTGGCTATCGGCCCGCTGGGGCGATGATTTCCCGGAATCCATTTTGGATAAACCAGAGTCAAAGGACCAGGCTTTGCCGCAATCGTGACTCTCGAGTGAAAAATATTTCGCGGCGCGTCGCTCAAATCGACCGTCAGCTGGATCGATTGCGCCAGAGCGATACTCGTAAGCAGTATTGCGGCAGCAGATATGCGGGCAATAAATGAGTGGTGCAAGAGCGGACCTCCGTGCAACCAGGAATTGGAGCCGTGAGATTATAAGGAAGTAGTTGTGGGCGCAAGATCGGTTCGGTAAGTTACCGGAAGAAAACACGTTCTTTATCGTCCAGTCGGGCGATTGCAACTGCTTGCCCGGCTAGAATCATCTGAGAATTAAGTTTCTGCTCTTCGCTCTTGGGGAAGTTCATGGAGGCAAGCTGTGCTCAATGATCTGCTTTCCCGCTGGCCGCTCATCCAACAAATTAAGACTGGCGCTGATGGCACTGGTACTGAAGCTATGTCGGAGCAGACGCGCACCCTGCGTCCCAAGCACGAGGGCGCCGAGGTCACGCCTTCTATTTGTCCATATTGCGGGGTCGGCTGCGGTCAGCTTGTTTATCACAAGAATGGAAAGCTGATCTCAATTGAGGGCGATCCCAAATCTCCCATCTCGCGCGGACGTCTTTGTCCCAAGGCGCAGACACTTTTGAACTGCACACGCATCCGGGCCGACTGAAAAAAGTGAAGTACCGGCGGCCGTCTTCGCGCCAATGGGAAGAGCTCGATCAAGAGACTGCAATGGACATGGTTGCCGACCGGCTGTGGGAAAGCCGCGAGCGAACATTTCAAGAAACGCGTGACGGCGAGAGCCTGATGCAGACTACCGCAATTGCTCATCTGGGCGGGGCCACGCTGGACATCGAAGAGAATTATTTGATCAAGAAACTGTTCACTGCCGGCCTGGGGATGGTCTGCCTGAGCAATCAGGCCCGTATATGACATAGCTCGACCGTGCCCGGTCTGGGCACTTCCTTCGGGCGCGGCGGCGCCACTACCGCGCAACAAGACCTCAGCAACTCCGACGCAATCATCATCATGGGATCGTCGATGGCGGAGAACCATCCCGTGGGATTTCAGTGGGTGATGGAGGCGCGCGAACGCGGCGCGAAGATTATCCACGTTGATCCGCGATTTAACCGGACTTCGGCGATGGTGGATATCTGGGTTCCGCTGCGGGCGGGTTCGGACATTCTTTTTCTCGGCGGGTTGATCAACTACGTTCTGAAAAATAACAAAGAGTTTCGCGAGTATGTAGTCCACTACACCAATGCCGCAACCATTCTTCGCGACGACTTCAGAGATACCGAAGATTTGGACGGATTCTTCTCTGGCTGGGACGCCGAAAAGGCAAAGTACGATCCCGAAAGCTGGTTGTACAAAGGCGCGCCGTCGAAGAATGGCGGCAGGGAAAAGGCTGGGCACTCCGAAGCAGCCGCAGGACATGGCAAAGATCGCGGCGGAGAAGCGCAAGATGCAGGCAAGTTTGAGTCGGATATTTCACTTGATCATCCGCGGTGCGTCTTTCAGGTTATGAGGCGGCACTTCTCCCGCTACACGCCGGAGATGGTCGAGCGCTATTGCGGAGTTCCGAAAGAAGTGTTTTTAAAAGTGGCAGAGACTTTTTCTTCTGCCTCGGGCCCGGAGAAGACGGGCGCGATCTGTTATGCAGTCGGCTGGACGCAGCACTCGAAGGGCGTGCAGATTATTCGCTCGGCAGCAATTCTGCAATTGCTGCTCGGAAACATCGGCCGGCCTGGCGGAGGCATTCTGGCGCTGCGCGGGCACGCTTCGATCCAGGGATCGACCGATATTCCTACTCTCTATGACATTTTGCCTGGCTACCTGCCGATGCCGTTCTTCGAGGCGGACTCGCACAAGCTAAAGGATTACATTAAGAAACATAAAGCCCGCACTGGATCGTGGTCCGGTTTCGACAAATACTTCATCAGCCTTATGAAGGCTTACTACGGGAATGCCGCCACCAAAGAAAACGATTACGGCTTCAACTGGCTGCCACGCGTCACCGGAGATCACTCGCATTTCGGATACTGGCTCGACATGGCAGACGGCAAGATGGAAGGCTTATTCGTCATGGGCCAGAACCCGGCTGTCGGCGCATCCAATGGCCGGCTGGAACGCAAAGCTCTCGCCAACCTGAAATGGCTTGTGGTTCGCGACATGGTGGAGACGGAAACAGCTTCCTTCTGGCTGGATTCGCCCGAGGTCGAGCGAGGCGAGCTTTCTCCAGAGAGCATTGCGACTGAAGTTTTTCTCTTCCCTGCTGCGGGAACGGCAGAGAAAGAAGGAACGTTCACGAATACACAGCGGCTATTGCAATATCGCGAGAAACCGGTCGATCCTCCCGGCGATGCGCGCAGCGATACGTGGTTCATGTTTCACCTGGGACGGCGAATCAAAGAAAAAGCTAGAAATGATCCCCGGCCCCGCAACGCAGGATTAAATGCGCTGACATGGGATTATCCGACGGAGGGCAAGCACGCTGAACCGGGCGTCGAATCTGTTCTCAAGGAAATCAACGGTTACACTGTTGCCGATCACAAACAGCTCAAGCACATTCAAGCTCTGAAGAACGACGGCTCGACCGCATGCGGCGCGTGGATTTACTGTGGTGTCTTTCCGGAGGACGAAAAGAATCGCGCCAATGAGCGCAATCCGCAGGATTTGCTTGGGCACGGATGGGGATTCGTTTGGCCGAATGATTGCCGCATCATCTACAACCGGGCTTCGGCGCGTCCCGATGGCAAACCCTGGAGCGAGCGCAAGAAGCTGGTCTGGTGGGACGAAGAGAAAAAGCAGTGGGCCGGGTTGGACAACGCCGACTATCCGAAGGATCTCGCGCCGGAAACCAAAGACAATTTGAAGAACGGCAAGGGAGTGGAAGCGCTGGGCGGAGCGCGCCCGTTCACATTGCATCCCGACGGCGTTGGCTGGCTCTATGTGGCGAGTGGGTTAAAAGACGGGCCACTGCCTACGCATTACGAGCCGTTGGAGTCGCCAGTTGCCAATCCACTTTATAAGCAGAATGCGAACCCTGCAGCACTGAAGAGAGAGCGTCCGGATAATCCTTACGCGAACTCGCCGGGCGATCCGCGATTTCCGCACGTGCTGAGCACGTATCGCCTGACGGAACATCACACCGCCGGAGGAATGACGCGCACGCTCTCGCATCTGGCGGAGTTGCAGCCTGAACTGTTCACGGAGGTTTCGCCCGAGCTAGCGGATGAAATCGGCCTGACTCACGGCGATTGGGCGACGATTAGCACACCGCGCGCGATCATCGAAGCCAGGGTGCTGGTCACCCGGCGCATGCGCCCGCTATGGATCGATGGACAGCGCGTGCATCAAGTCGGGCTTCCCTACCACTGGGGCTACAAAGGCCGCGTGAAGGGCGACGTTGTTAACGACCTGCTCGCCATCAGCGAAGAGCCGAACGTGCGCATCATGGAAACCAAGGCGCTGGTGTGCGACATTCAGCCGGGCCGCCGTCCTCACGGCAGAGAGCTGCTGAAAGAACTGGAGCAGAAAATGGAGCCCGCATGAGCGTAACCGCATTTCTTACGGATTCGACGCTGTGCATCGGTTGCAAAGCATGCGAGGTCGCTTGCAAAGAGTGGAATGGCATCGGCGAAGATGGCCTCGACTGGAGCGGATTCTCCTACGACAATACCGGTGCGGTGGGCGCCTCGACGTGGCGGCACGTCAAATTTGTGGAGCACGCCCCCGAGCCGGGCTTCGGAGGCAATGCTCCTGAGCTGAATTCCTGGGCGTTTTCTTCCGACGTTTGCAAGCATTGTGAGGAAGCCGGATGCCTGGAAGCTTGCCCGACGGGCGCGATCATACGCACAGAGTTCGGCGGAGTTTACGTTCAGCCGGACATTTGCAACGGTTGCGGCTATTGTGTGGTCGCCTGCCCGTTTGGAGTGGTCGACAAGAATCGCGACGACGGCCGAGCCTTCAAATGCACATTCTGCTATGACAGGCAGAAGGCCGGACTGGTTCCGGCTTGCGTGAAAGCGTGTCCGACCGAGTCGATTAAGTTTGGCGAGATAGAAAATCTTCGCGGCAAAGCTCGTGAGCGCATGGCCGAGCTGCATCTGCGCGGCATGACGGATGCCACTTTTTATGATGCGTCTGATTCGAGCGTGCGTGGCACCCATGCCATGTTCATCGTACGCGGCGATCCGCGCAGCTACAACCTGCCGCCCAAGCCGGAAGTGCCTACGATTTATTTGAAGAAGGCCTGGACATCTTCTGCAATCGGCGCTGGGCTGCTTCTGGCGGGAAGCTTGCTGGCGTTCCTGTTTGAAAACCGGGGCGATGGCCGATGAGCGAAGTTCCCAAATTCCGCCCTGCTTCGGTTCGACGAGTTCCCGACGCGGCTAGCGAATTGAGGCTGATCGAGATTCGCCGCGAGGCGGAATCGCGCGGCCAGGTTAAGGGTGCCGGAATTCGTCCCTCAGGTTCGCCCTTCCCGATTGCCTCTCCAGAAACCGGCTATTACGGGATCCCACTGCTGAAACGAGCGCCGTGGACCTGGGAAATTCCGCTCTACTTCTTCACTGGCGGAGTAGCTGGGGCGGCCGCAGTAGTCGGCGCTATCGCGGACTACACCGGCGCAGACCGCGGGCTGGTGCGCGATGCTCGTTGGATTGCAGCCGCGGGCGCAGTTATCTCTCCTGCACTGCTCATTGCCGACCTCGGGCGCCCGTCGCGCTTTCTAAACATGTTGCGAGTTTTCAAGCTGCAGAGTCCGATGTCCGTAGGCGCATGGACACTCGTAGGATTTGCGAGCGGAGCATCGGCAGCTGCTTTCGCCCAATTCATGCAGGAGCGCTACGGCCCGTTGCTTCCGCTGCGGGTGATCGAAAATGCCGGACAGGCCGCGTCGCTGGCTTTCGGGCTCCCCTTCTCGAATTACACAGGCGTGCTGATCGGCGCGACAGCGATCCCGGTGTGGAATGAGAGCGTCGACGAACTGCCGATCCATTTTGGCATGTCAGGATTGTCGGCTGCTGTGGGAATGCTCGAGTTGATGGGGCATCGCAAGAGTCGGGCGCTGCAGTGGCTGGGATTTGGAGCGGCAATTTTCGAATGCCTGGAAGAATTACGCATCGAAACCCACCGGCTGGCTTGTCTCGACCCCCTGCGGAAAGGCGGCAGCGGCGCAGTAGTGCGAGCCGGAGGAGTGCTATCAGGACCGCTAGCTCTAGGATTGCGGGTTTTGAGCTTTCTCAGCCGAGGAAAGCAATCTCGCGAGCTGCGTAAATGGGCGGCCATGTCTGCGATTGCCGGCTCGCTGATCACCCGGATCGGCTGGCTGTATGCCGGAAATGTCTCGGCGCGCGATTGGCGCCAGGCGCTGCGAATCCCGCGTTCATCGGAATAAAGCCGCGGGTTTACGGTTTCTGAGTTGCGGGAATGATGGCAGAGCGAGAGTTCACGGAAGTTGCAACTCGAGGGCGTAAATTTCCTGGGTGCTGATGTCGCGGACTACTAAGGGCGAGCCATCTGGCGCCATTCCGCTCCATTCGCCCCACTGCGGGAAAAACCGGCGGATGTTTTTCAGGCTTACAACTCGCCCAATTTGTCCGTCAGCCACCCGCACGCGAAAGAATCCGGGATCAGTGTTGAACGAGGTGTCAAAGCCTATGTATTTGCTGTCCGGTGACCAGGTCATGTAGCCAAGGGTTCCCATCTTGTCTGCAAGCTGGCGCCACTTTTGCGTAGACAGATCCAAAAGCATTAATTTCTGGTTGTCGGCGCTGAGTGCTACTACGTAACGGCCATCCGGTGACCAACGCGGGCAGCAGATTCCCTGTGAGCCCGCTACCTGGGTCAGGGCACGCGTTTTCAAATCCAATAACATGATCTTCGCCGACCCTAGGTCGTACGAGGCGGGTAATACGCCGAACATTAGCGCATTTCCATCTTTCGACCAGCTTGGATCGAGCTCGTTTTCCCCGGACGAAAGCTGCTCTGGACGACCACCGTCGGCGGGGATAACGTAAATCCTGTAAGGATCCCCCGGTTTCGCACCGCTGAACGCGATCTGCATGCCGTCAGGCGACCAGTGGGGGACGGTTACCTGCAGCGGGGGGTAGGTCAATTGAAGGCGCTCACTTCCATCCAATTTGCTTCGCCACAAAGCTCCATCAGTGTAGGTCACGTAAGCCGCCCATTTGCCGTCACGCGAGAAGTCCACTTGGCTTGCTGCAGTGCTGGCGAGAAAGGGAAGGAAGCCGCCAGATTTTGCATCATAACGCACCATTTCAGCACGCGGCTGCCAGCCTTGTACGAATAGCCTCTTACCATCACGGCTGGGGAGAGGACTGCCGAAATTTACAGGTCCGGTTGTCAGTTGCACAGGATCGCGGGACGCTTTCCGCCAGAATGGATGCTGATTGGCTATAGCCCAAAGGCTGGAAAGCCCGTTACGAGTACTTTGGAATATGAAGTACTCTCCGGTAGAGGTCCAATTGCCGCAGCACTCCTGCGGAGGATTGTTCCAATTAGGTAACAGCGGATGCGGATTTGTCCCGTCGGCCCGCGCTTCCCACAGCGAAGACACACCGCCGACGAAAGCGGCCGTGACCGTGAAGCGGATGCGCGACCCATCTGGGGAAAGTCTGATTCCGCTGGGAGGGCCAGGAGCGGTAAGGAGC
>Ga0066705_10000058_pt1 | contig 19014 bp, 15 predicted proteins | sample GraSoiAngelo_154_FD_66506 | JGI IMG/M metagenome (GOLD analysis project Ga0066705, IMG submission 66506) | Grasslands soil microbial communities from the Angelo Coastal Reserve, California, USA - 14_1009_13_20cm | ecosystem: Environmental > Terrestrial > Soil > Grasslands | place: USA... | reverse complement strand
CTGGTGCCGGGAGGGGGAGTTGAACCCCCACGAGGGGTGAACCTCGGCGGATTTTGAGTCCGCTGCGTCTGCCAGTTCCGCCATCCCGGCTTGAGACCGAAGCTGATTGATTTTCTAGCTTAATTGATCTGCGGAGGGCTCGCAATCGTGCTTCAACGACGGAAGAGCCTACTCCATCGTATTCCCGCGTGCTTCTTGGATTATTGCTGGAACGACTCAGGTAGATACGATCTCCCTGGGATTCCCTAACAGAAACTCCTTCGTTCTCAGCTCTTTGATCGTATCCCGCAGCTTGGCTGCCTTCTCGAATTCGAATCGCTTCGCTGCTTCACGCATATCACTCTCAAGCTTGACGATGTATGCATCAAGCTCTTCCTGCGATTTGAACTCGGGGATGCCTTCCGCCTCTGCGCTCGTCAGATCCGCATAATCGGCTTCGATGATGCTGGCCAACGACATCTCGAGTGGGCGCACGATGGATTGCGGGGTGATGCCGTTTGCGTCGTTATAAGCCTGCTGAATGGCACGGCGGCGACTGGTTTCGTCGATGGCCTTCTTCATGGAATCCGTCATACGGTCGGCGTAGAGGACCGCTCTGCCGTTTAGATTGCGGGCGCAGCGCCCAATCGTCTGGATTAACGATCCGCTGGAGCGCAGGAAGCCTTCTTTATCGGCGTCCAGAATCGCCACCAGCGAAACCTCGGGCAAATCCAGCCCCTCGCGCAGCAGGTTGATGCCGATGAGAACATCAAACTCGCCCTTGCGGAGATCGCGCAAAATCTTTACGCGCTCGAGCGTTTCTATTTCCGAGTGCATGTAGCGGCATTTGACCCCGACTTCGCTGTAATACTCGGCCAAGTCTTCAGCCATGCGTTTTGTGAGCGTCGTCACCAGCACGCGCTCGCTCCGCTCTACGCGGCCGCGGATTTCGTGCAGCAGATCGTCAATCTGGCCTTTCACCGGGCGCACTTCGACTGGAGGATCGACTAATCCCGTAGGCCGGATAATCTGCTCAACCACAACTCCTGCAGATTTCGTCAGTTCATACGGGCCAGGGGTTGCCGAAACATAGATCATCTGGTTCATGCGGTGCTCGAACTCTTCAAACGTCAGAGGACGATTATCGAGAGCAGAAGGCAAACGGAATCCGTATTCGACCAACGTCTCTTTGCGCGAGCGATCGCCATGATACATGCCGTGCAACTGCGGCACGGTCTGGTGGGATTCGTCGATGAACATCTGATAGTCGCGTGGAAAATAATCGAGCAGCGTGGGTGGAGGCTCGCCGGGCAAGCGGCCGGTGAAATGGCGGGAGTAATTTTCGATCCCGTGGCAGTATCCGACCGACTTGATCATTTCCAGGTCATACATCGTGCGCTGGTGCACGCGCTGCGCTTCCACCACTCGGCCCTGCTTTTCCAGTTCCGCTTCCCACCAGGCCAGCTCTTCGCGAATGGATTGAACCGCGCTGGCTCGGGTTTCCGGCTTCATAACATAATGAGTCTTCGGATAGATCGGCAAGCGCACATATTTTTGCTTCACTGTGCCAAACAGCGGATCGATCTGCGAGAGAGACTCGACTTCGTCTCCCCAGAGTTCCACGCGGTAGGCCATGTCGTCGTAAGTGGGAAAAATCTCGATTACGTCTCCGCGCACACGGTACGTTCCGCGGCGGAACTCGCCGTCGGTACGCTCGTAGAGAATTTCAACGAGCTTGCGGGTGATGTCCTCGCGCTTGATCTTTTGGCCCTTTTCCAGGAACAGCAGCATTCCGTAATAGGCTTCCGGCGAGCCCAGGCCGTAGATGCAGCTCACCGAAGCGACAATCAAGCAGTCGCGGCGTTCGAAAAGAGACTTCGTTGCCGAAAGCCGAAGCTTATCGAGCTCGTCATTGATGGTCGCTTCTTTTTCGATATAAAGGTCAGCGGTGGGAACGTAAGCTTCCGGCTGGTAGTAATCGTAGTAAGAGACGAAATATTCGACGGCATTGCGTGGGAAAAAGCTTTTGAACTCGTGATAAAGCTGGGCTGCCAAAGTCTTGTTGTGCGCCATGACCAGCGTCGGGCGATTCACCGCCTCGATCACTTTCGCCATGGTGTACGTCTTGCCCGATCCTGTGACACCTAACAGAACCTGGTGTTGCTCGCGGTCGAGTACACCCCGAACCAGCGATTCGATAGCGGTCGCCTGATCGCCCTGAGGTTTGTAGTCGCAGATGAGTTTGAAATCCATGTACGTAGCCGTCAGATTTCAGTCATTTGAGCAACGCAAGAACGCACAGAAGCGAATCTAGCCTGCTGGATATCTCTCGATTATAACGCGATGATGCGAACGCCTTTTCGGGATGGAGCGCCAAGATGATTTTGCTTAAGACGGCAGAAGATCAACTGATCCGAGCTATTCGGAGTTCCTATGGCAGCTTGAAATTAACTGTGATCTGGGTCTGGATTTCGACCGGTTCGCCGTTCAGGAAGTAGGGTTTGTATTTCCATTGGCGCACGGCATCGATGGCTGCGCGTCCAAGGATAGCGTCTCCGCTGAGCTGTTTCACGCTGCTGATTCGGCCGTCTTTCGTGATGCTGGCCATGAGCTGCACCGTTCCTTCAAGGCGCATCTGCTTTGCTGACGAAGGATAGACAGGCTGAACGCGCTTGATGAGCATTCCCTGTGATACGCCCTGCGAAACTTTCAGTGTTTGTGTTTCTCGAACAGGGTTGGGAACATGAACCGGAGTGTTCACGATGCTGGCGACAGTGTTGGTGTCCGGAGCTGAAGGAATGCTCGGCGGAACCGGCGGGAGCATGGCCGCCTCACTTTTTGGCGCGGAGAAGTCATCCTTGACCATGTTCTTCTTGACGATGATCGGCGCGGGTTTGACCTGTGTGGCTTCTTTGCTGGCTGGAGGCGTCTTTACAACCACCGGCGTAGGCTTTGCAGGTGCTGGCTTGGCATTCGGCTCGAGGGAGATTTCTTCGGGCTGCTGCGCCGGCGCCTCCCTCGTCTGTTGAGCGGGAGTTGAAGCAGCAGGCTGCTGCTCCGGCATTGCGCGCGCGGGAGGCGTTACAACGACAGTGGGTTGGGACGGCACAGACTCTTTTTGGATCGCAACTGGGTTGTCACCCGCGTGCATCTTGGTCCAGCCGAAGTATCCAGCGATGACGAGTACTGCCGCGATCAGAATGAAGACAAATTTCTTGGCCGCGCCTCCGGCACTGGATGGCTCGTAGGCTTCCGGACTTGTGAGAGAGGAGAATACCGGCGGTTCTATGCGCGCTGGTGCAGGCGCCGATTTGGCTTCAAATGGAACGATCTCCGGATCCGCAACTTCTTTTGCAGGTGCTGCAGCAGCCGCAGCTCTAGTAACAGATAGCGGCACGCTCGACTTTGAAACTGGTTCCCAGGGAAACTCTTTTGCGGCTATGCTCAACGGTGCTGGCGTCGCCGGAGCAACTGGAACCTTTGGCATATATTCAAGCAGAGTCGCTTCCGCCGCATCAGGCTTTACATCCAGTTCCGCTTCTAATTCAAAAGCCGAGGCGCTCGCCACTGGAACAGGAGCTTGGGGTGGCTGCACAGGAATTGTCGCGGTAGACGACGACTGCACGGTGCTGGATTCTGCAAGTCGTGCCGCCGGATCAGACGCGGCGGGAATAGGCTTGGTCGCCTCCGCCTTCCGCAGTAATCCGCGGGCAACGCGCAGCGTGCCTTTTGACTGCTCGATGTTAATCGGCTTGGTGAGAACCAGGTTGGCGCCGATGCGAAACGCTTTGGCAACGCCGTCCTGCCCTTCGACTACGGCAACGGAGAGAGAGCTCGAACTTGAGGCAGAATTGCGGGCGCTCTTGAACAGCAAAGTCGCGTTCTGCTCGTTCTCGCAGTCGACGACGATTGCGTCGAAGTGCTGTGCCATCAGTTTCTTGACGGTAGCGAATGGCTCATTGCAGCGCTCAACCTGAAATTCCAATTCACTCAGGACTTGCGTCACTACACGCGCAGTCTTGTCGTCCGGGCAGAATAAGAGTGCCTGATAATGCATAATGGCCATCGTAGGTATGCTCGTCAGCAGCAGCAAGTTACGTAGGTAATTCTGCGTTACACGAAGAAGGGTGCTGGCCGGTTTTGTAATAGGCAGAGCATAAAATGGCAGGCATGCGCCTGCCGTTATGGCTCAAGATCTCATGGACGATTTGGGTGATCGTCTGGATCCCTCTCTACTGGAGGCAATACGGCGCGCAAAATTTTCTGTATTTTTGCGATCTGGGAAATTTATTGATTGCCTTTGGCCTCTGGCTGGAAAGCCCTCTGATTTTTTCCTGGCAAGCAACTGGCCTGCTTCTGTTTCAAACCCTCTTCGCGATTGATCTTACGGGCGCGTTCCTAACCGGCAAACACTGCATCGGGGGCACAGAATTTATGTTCAACCCACATTTGCCGCTCGCGCTGCGCCTGCTCAGTTTGTTTCATGTGGTCACGCCACCACTGCTGCTTTTGGCCATTTGGCGCCTGGGTTATGACAAACGTGGATGGAAGCTCCAGACGCTCACAACCTGGATGGTCGTCCCGATCAATTATTTCTGGCGGCCAGAGGAGGACGTGAATTGGGCGCGCGGGCTTTTCTTCCACGAGCAGCATGTGATGCCAGGCTGGAGTTACTTGCTGCTGTATCTGATTGCAGTGCCGGCGCTGATCTACTGGCCGACGCATTTGCTGCTTCAGCGCTGGGCGGGCAGACGGAACGTCTAATCTTGGCCAGGCTCGCCAGACCGCACGAGCGCGGACGCTCGCGCTTACATCGCAGAATTGCATTAACGGAACGTCTAATCTCGGGGCCAGGTTTGATCTGACTCGCACGAGCGGGACGCTCGCGCCTACATCGTGATCTGACCAGCACGAGCGAGACGCTCGCGCCTACATCGCCGATTACTGGATTTGCGCCAGAGCTCGTTTTGTTGCTTCAAGCAGGGCATCCGGGCCCACTGGCTTGCCGGTTGCGTTTTCCATCCATAGGTCGGGTGTTACGTCGCCCATCTTGGCCATGCGTTCGAACTCAGGGCCGATTGTGCCCGCTTTCTTCATCTGCTGTTCGATTTGCGCCGCGATCATATGGCCAATGGAGTAATCCGGCAAATAGAGAAAAGAATCGATCATGTGCGAATACACGGCCAGCAGCACGACATCTTTCTGATTGAAGACTGGAGCGTAGTAGCGGTTCCAAATATCTTTTGCGATTTGAAGTGTCGCCGCGTTAAGCTGGCTGGGCGTGGCTTGCGGATGGTCGTACATCCAGTGCCAGACGGCGGTATCGACCAGACCGACGCCTGCAATTTCGTAAGTAGTCCAGAAGTCGTTCAGCGTCATCTCCGCCTCGCTTCTTGCGTCAGGCGCGGGCAGATCGAGCAATTGAAGGTCCCGGGCCTGAAAAACAAACGCCAGCGCTTCCGTGAATGCTGTATTGGGCACGCCTTTCAGCAGAGTGTGATCCACGTCATTTAATGAGAACGTCTGCTCGACGTTGTGCCCCATCTCGTGCACAGCGATGTTGAAGCCTTTGTAATTCATTCCTGGTTTTTCGACGCGGGTGCGAAGGTGGGCTTTTTCGGCGCGCATTTCGGCGCCCATGGCGTGACCGGAGCCGCGGGCAGGCTCGATGACAATATGCTGCGCCACATACTGTGCGCGCTCAGGCGAGAAGCCGAGCTTCATCAGGAGATTGGGGATGTCTTTCTGATATGCCTCAGCTGCCGGATATTTTTTTGCGACGATGGCATCGAGCTCACTCTCGCTGTATTTGCTACTGGGGCGAGACCCGTTGTACCAGATATCAAACGGCTCCAGCGGACGCCCAAGGCGAGCTTGAATTACCCTTGCGATTTGCGGAACCAGCGGCGAAGTCAGCACTTGTTCGAGCATTGCTTTCACCCGCACTTCGGGGATCTCGCGATCTTCATCAAAGCGGCGAGTGATCAGAGTTGGCGCCGTGGGAGAATACGGATCGGCCCTTTTTGAGGCTAAGAAATCTTTTTGCAGGATTGCGTAACGGGTATCAGGCTCGCGCGCGTCGGTGACATTCGCGTTGGCAGGCGAAGAGAGATCCGAGTCAGTTACCGCCGCCGGCTTCACTTCGTTTGTAAATGGGTTCCAATCGACTCCCGGATTGTTGACGACAACCGCCGGAATTGTCTGGGTGACGATTCGTTCCATGACTTGCTGAATCATGCGCTGCCTGGCGAGACCGTTCTGTTTGGCGGCATAATCGGCTTTGATCTCGTCGCGAAGGTTCCAGTGGCTCAGCAGTCGCAGCTTCGGGGGAAAGAGTCGTTGGCCATCTTGATCGACCAAGTGATGCATCCAGATGTTGTAATCGGCGACATAGCGCGCGGCAGCCGCCTCGGCCTGGCCAACGGCCAGATTCACATCCGCGGGAATGCGCTTGGAAAATCGCTGAGCGAGCCGTGATTCAGCCCATTGACGTCGTGTCCAGCCCGGGCCTGCCTTCAGGCGCTCATCGAGAGTTGTCAGCGGAAAATTCAGCAGCACTACAAACGCGAGCTTGTTTTGAAAGAAATCGTCGATGATATGCGCCGAGGGATCGTAGCCGCCGAACATTTCATCGAATGGGAGCACCGGGCCGAGATCGAGATCTATTTGCTGGCGGAATTCGCGGCTGATTTCGTGCATGTGTCCGCCGAGCTGCTCGAGAAGATGCTCGAACCGGTTAAACAACGTGTCGAGCGCCGCTTGATCGCCGGCGAAATTTGTGCGGACGAACTCCTCGAATGCGACGGCATCACCGTCTTCCGGCCGCCAGAACTCGGATACTTGGCGCAGGCCACGCTTGAGGCGGTCACGTTGAGCCTCACCGTATTTCGTGATTAGTTCCCGTTCGAGCTTCGCGCTGGACGCGGTCATCCAGGAGAGTTGCGGGCTCGTAGCAGTCGAGTTAGGCATGGAGTTCTCCTGCGCGTTGACTGAGACTAAGGCGATGGTCATTAAAACCCAGGCACATATCAGGCGCATGGGATTTTCCTTGAAAGTCGGCTTCGTGCGGCTTCCTTCGCGGAGCAATAAAGGGCTATGCCCGCTTTGGCCGATAAATGTCGGTGCTGGTTCCAAAAAATACTTCTGCTGATTCCATGAGCGTCTCCGAAAGCGTCGGATGCGGATGAATAGTTAGCGCGAGATCTTTCGCCAGCGCCCCCATTTCGATTGCAAGGACGCCCTCCGAAATCAGTTCTCCTGCGCCAGCGCCGACAATCCCTACACCCAGGATGCGCTCGCTGTGCGGATCGAGAATAAGCTTGGTCATTCCTTCCGTGCGGTCGAGAGTCATGGCGCGTCCAGAGGCCGCCCATGGAAATTTCGCAACCTTGATCTCGCGATTTTGTTTTTGCGCGTCCGTCTCAGTCAGGCCGCACCAGGCAATTTCCGGATCGGTGAACACAACGGCCGGAATCGCATTCGGTTCAAACGCGACTTTATGGCCGGCGATAGCTTCGACAGCAGTGCGCCCTTCATGCGTAGCCTTGTGCGCCAGCATCGGCTCGCCGGTCACGTCACCGATGGCGTAAATCAGGGGATCATCCGTCTGCAGTTGCTTATTCACCTGAATAAATCCGCGCTGGCTGACCTGTATCCGAGTTTTTTCGAGGCCGGGAATCTCGGAATTCGGCTTGCGTCCCACAGAGACGAGAACCTTGTCGAAAATTTTTTCTTGCTGTTTAACCTCAGAGCCATCGAAGGTGACGCGGATTCCTCCATCCTCGTCTTTCATCGACGCAACGGTCGTGTTCAAGAGAATCGAATCGAAAATCTTTTCGATGCGTTTGTGTAAAGGAAGCACGAGATCGCGGTCGGCGCCGGGAAGCAGTCCGGGCAGCATCTCAACCACCGACACTTTGCTGCCGAGGGCTGCATAAACTGTGCCCAGTTCCAGACCGATGTAGCCGCCGCCAATCACCAGCATAGTCTCTGGAACTTCTGCTAAATCCAGTGCGGAAGTGGAATCCAGCACGCGCGGGGAATCCAGCTTTAAAGCAGGAATAATCGCGGGACGCGATCCCGTAGCCACAATGATGCGGTCGAACGAAAGAGTTTGATCGCCGCCGTTTGCCTTTGTTACTCGCAGCGTTGTGGAATTTTCAAATGCAGCGCGGCCTTGAACATATTGCACTTTACGCTGTTTCGAGAGAACCCCCAGACCACCAGTCAGTTTCTTAACCACGTCTTCTTTCCAGGAACGCAGCCGGGCCAAATCGATTCTCGGATTTTCAAACTCGATTCCCCAATTTCTTGCATGCTGAGATTCGCCGATCAGCTTGGCGACGTGCAACAACGCTTTCGACGGAATGCAGCCTCGGTACAGGCAAACGCCGCCCGGATTCAACTCCGGGTCGATGAGCGTAACCTTCATTCCCAGGTCGGCAGCGAGAAACGCGGCAGCGTAGCCTCCTGGCCCGGCGCCTACAACGGCAATCTGCAAGTTAGTATCAGCCATTAATTCTTATAACCACGAAGGACACGAAGGTACACGAAGAATCGTAAAGAGCGATATCCCTTTTCCTTCGCGTGTGGCTTCGTGCTTTTCGTGGTTCTTGATTTTCATCCCTGAACGGACAGCAGGAAAGGTTGTTCGAATGCCTCCGCGATCCAGCGGAGAAATCGGGCCGCATCAGCGCCATCGATCAAGCGATGGTCATAAGACAAGGACAGCGGCAGCACCAGCCGAGGCTCAAATTTCCCGTTAATCCAAACTGGTTCCATGCTTGAACGCGACAGGCCAAGAATCGCTACTTCGGGATGATTCACGATTGGCGAAAATCCTGTGCCACCGATTCCGCCCAGGTTAGTAATGGTGAACGTGCCGCCTTCCATTTCTTGCGGCGTTAGTTTCTTGTCGCGAGCTTTTTTTGAGAGTTGGGTGAGTTCGGCGGCTAACTCGACGATATTTTTCTTGTCCACATCGCGAATTACCGGCACAAGCAGTCCACGATCGGTGTCCACCGCCACGCCAATATGGATGTACTGCTTGTAAATGATCTCCTCTTTCGACATGTCGATGCTGGCATTGAACTGGGGAAAGACTTTCAATGCGGAGGCGCAGACCTTCAGCGCGATTGCGGTTACTGTCATTTTCCCGCCGGCTTCTTCGGCTCGGGGTGCGAAGCGCGCCCGCAACTGCTCAAGCTCAGTGATGTCGGCTTTATCGTGCTGAGTGACGTGCGGAATGCTGCTCCACGCTTCCCACAGGTGCTCGGCCGTTTTTCGCCGGATACCTCGCATAGAGACGCGCTCGATGTTGCCCCACTTCGAGAAATCTGGAAGCGCCGGCTCGGCCACGTGTGTGCGAGGCACCTGTGCCGCAGCGCTGACTGAGGCAAGCAGTGACTTGGAGTACGCCTTGACGTCATCTTTGCTGATGCGTCCGCCAGGACCGGTGCCTTTGACAGCTTGAATGTCCACGCCTAATTCGCGAGCGAGCCGGCGAACGTGCGGCGCGGCAGGAACCGGCTCGCGATATTCAGTGCCGGCGACTTTGCCAAGTTGTGCCGGCATGGTGAAATCCGGAGTCACGGGACGTGGCTGATCGACTGGCAGCGCCTGCTCTTCGGTCTTGCCCTCAGCTTTTATTGCAGCTTGAAATGCAAGCCGCGCGCCATGCTGGCCCGATACGTGTTCGACGGGAGCGTGTTTTACCGGCTCGGGCGGTGGCGTCGCGCCGCCCTCAAGCGTGAAGATGACCTGTCCGACTTTGACCTTTTCGCCTTGCTTAACTCGAATTTCCTTGACTACTCCAGTCACGGAGGATGGAACCTCGACGACAGCTTTGTCAGTTTCGAGCTCCATCACTGGCTGGCCGTCAGAGACTTTGGTGCCCGGCGAAATCATCAGCCGCACGAGGTCGCCTTGTTCGATGTTCTCGCCAAGTTCTGGCAGCCTGAATTCCGTGGGAGCAGGAGAAGGCGAAGAAGATTTGCGGCGCTCGATCTGGGGCTCAGGAGGCTCTGCCGTTTTCTGTTGCGATGTCTTAAGTTGCGTTGGCTCAGGTCCAGTAACTTTCGTCTCCGGAGCCTTAGCTCTTGCCCCGGTTCCGTTCTCAACCGTGAAGATAACTTGGCCGACTTTAACTTTTTCTCCTTCTTTGACGCGAATGTCTTTTACAGTGCCGCTCACGGACGAGGGAACCTCGACCACCGCTTTGTCGGTTTCTAGCTCCATCACTGGCTGGCCTTCGGCGATGCTTGCGCCGGGCGCGATCATGAGCCGCACGAGATCGCCCTGCTCGATGTTTTCGCCGAGTTCGGGAAGCTTGAATTCGATCACGATAATTCCTTGCCTTGTTCTGGATCCTCCGGTTTTAACCACCGAGGGCACAGAGGAGCACAAAGGTAGTCACTTTTAACTGATTGCTGGGTTCGCTTTCTCCGGATTGATTCCAAGATCTTTTACAGCTTGTTGGACCTGCTTGATTTCGATCTGCTTTTCACGCGCCAGCGCATGCAAGGTTGCCAGCACAATGTGTTTGGCATTGACTTCGAAGAAGTCTCGAAGTGACGCACGGTTCTCGCTGCGCCCAAAGCCATCGGTGCCCAGCGCTACGAGTGGACGCGGAACCCACTGAGCGATCGACTCCGGAAGAACTTTCATGTAATCCGATGCCGCCACGAATACTCCCGGCGCATCTTTCAAGCATTGCGTCACGTACGGCACGCGAGAAGTCTGGCCGGGATGCAGCATGTTCCAGCGCTCGCAATCGTTGGCGTCACGGTACAAGCATTTGTAGCTGGTCACGCTCCAAACATCGGTGGCCACGTTGTATTTTTCCTCTAGAATCTGCTGTGCTTTCAGAACTTCATACAGGATAGTGCCGCTGCCGAAAAGTTGGGCACGCAGTTTGGCATCTTTGTTCGCGGAGGCTTTGAACCGATACATTCCCTTCAGAATTCCCTCTCGCACCTCTTTGCCGTCGGGCATTGCGGGCATCGGCACCGGTTCGTTTGTGACCGTCAAATAATAGAAGATCGATTCCTGATCCACGTACATCCGCTTGATGCCATCCTGAATAATCACGGCAATCTCGTAAGCGAATGCGGGATCGTAAGCCAGCAGATTGGGCACAGAGAGCGCCAGCACATGGCTGTGGCCATCCTGGTGTTGCAGGCCCTCGCCGGCGAGCGTGGTTCGGCCGGCCGTGCCGCCCAGCAAGAATCCACGAGTGCGCATGTCGGCAGCCGCCCAGATCAGATCCCCGATACGCTGAAATCCAAACATCGAGTAATAAATAAAAAACGGGATCGTGTTGATCCCGTGATTGGCGTAGGCGGTGCCGGCAGCGATAAACGAGCACATCGATCCGGCTTCGGTAATGCCTTCTTCTAAAATCTGGCCGTCCTTTGCCTCTTTGTAATAAAGCAGCGTATCCATGTCGACCGGTTCGTAGAGCTGGCCGACACTTGAGTAAATTCCCACCTGCCGGAAGAGCGCCTCCATGCCGAAGGTGCGCGCTTCGTCAGGGATGATGGGAACGATCAGCTTGCCGATTTCAGGATCGCGCAACAGCTTGGCCAGCAGGCGCACGAAAACCATGGTGGTGGAAACTTCGCGGCCCTCGGTTCCTTTGTAAAACTCTTCAAAGTGCGATTCTGCCGGAGGCTGAATTGGTTTGGCCCGAACTTTGCGCTCAGGCAAATATCCGCCAAGTTGATTGCGGCGCTCCTGCATGTAGCGGACTTCCGGGCTGTCGTCTGCCGGACGATAGAAGGGAGCGTCATGCAGTTCTTCATCCGGAATCGGGATGCCGAAGCGCGAACGGAACATGCTCAACTCTTCATCGTTCAGCTTTTTTTGCTGATGCGTGATGTTCTTGCCTTCGCCGGCTTCGCCGAGGCCGTAGCCCTTGATCGTCTTGGCCAGAATGATGGTCGGTGATCCCGTATGCTCGAACGCCGCTTTGTAGGCAGCATGCACTTTGATTGGGTCATGTCCGCCGAGCCGCATACGCGATAACTGCTCGTCGGAGAGGTGCTCAACCATCTTCAGCAACCGCGGATCCGTTCCGAAGAAGCTCTGCCTGAAATAGGCTCCGCTCTCAACAAAATATTTTTGATACTGGCCGTCGGTGATTTCGCCCATGCGCCGCACCAGCAGGCCGTCGCGATCGTGTTGGATCAAACTGTCCCAATCGCTCCCCCAGATCACTTTGATCACGTTCCAGCCGGCGCCGCGGAAAATGGCCTCCAATTCCTGAATGATTTTTCCGTTACCGCGAACCGGTCCGTCGAGCCGCTGCAAATTGCAGTTCACCACGAAGATCAAATTGTCGAGACGCTCACGCGAGGCCAGCGTGATCGAGCCAAGCGATTCCGGCTCATCCATCTCGCCATCGCCCAGAAATGCCCAGACCTTGCCGCCCACGGCCTGCTTCAAGCCGCGATTTTCGAGATATTTGATGAAGCGTGCCTGATAGATTGCCTGGATTGGCCCCAGACCCATCGAAACGGTGGGGAATTCCCAGAAATCCGGCATCAACCAAGGGTGAGGATAAGAAGAGAGACCGCCTCCCGGTTTCAGCTCGCGGCGGAAGTTCTCTAATTTCTGGCGCGGGATGCGGCCTTCAAGATAGGCTCGCGCATACATTCCGGGAGCAGCGTGGCCCTGAAAATAGACAATATCGCGATCGCCGCTTTCGGTTTTCGCGCGAAGAAAATGATTGAAGGCAACTTCACATAGCGTCGCCGAGGAAGCAAAGGTCGAGATGTGGCCGCCGATGCCGTCCTGCATCTTGTTGGCTTTGACAACCATCGCCAGCGCGTTCCAGCGCACCAGGCTTTTAATTCGCCTCTCCATTTCCTGGCTACCGGGAAATGGCGCCTGCTGGCCCGAAGGGATTGTGTTCTGATAGGGGGTGGTCGCCGTGAAGGGCAGGTTGACCCCGGCCTTGCGCCGGGCATGAAGGGAAAGCTGCTGCAGCAAGCGGCCGGCGCGGTCGGGTCCGCCCTTATACAGCACATAATCGAGCGAATCCAACCATTCTCGTGTTTCCAGAACTTCCAATCCGTCGGTCTGAGTCTCAGGCACGGCAGCTCGTCTCCCGATTGTCGATGCGGAACCTTCAATCATAGTAAATCGTGCGGAATTTTGCTGGCACTTAGGTCGAGGCTAAAAAAGAGGAAGATCGGCGGAATCCATTAAACGCATCGGCTCAACCACCGAAATCATCCAAACGGAGTAGGCTATTTAGGTCCGTCCACCGACGATAAATAGAATTAGATCCGAGGGCCAGATCGGAAAATTCATCATTTAGGAGACTTCCCATGCCAAAGAAAGTGTTTTCCGGCAATCACGGCAAAGTGAGCGCTCAACCACGCTTTCACCAACGTGCAAGCGAAATTCAGGAGTACGGCACGGTCAACCATGCGCTGCCTCTGGAGTTGGAAGAGCCCGTCAGACTGGAGATGACCGAGCAGCTCAACCAGCTTCTTGCCGACACCATGACCATGCGTGATCTGTATAAGAAATCCCATTGGCAGGTCGCCGGCCCGACGTTTTACCAGCTACATTTGTTATTCGATAAACACTATGACGAGCAGGTTGAACTTGTGGATACGATTGCCGAGCGCATTCAGATTCTGGGCGGAGTGAGCCTCGCCATGGCCGCCGATGTGGCCGAGACAACCCAGATCGACCGGCCGCCGCGCGGCCGGGAAGAAGTCCCGGTGCAGCTCTCAAGGCTTCTGGATGCTCACCAGATCGTCATCCGGCATTGCCGCAAACTGGCAAGGCGCGCCTCAGAACTCGGGGACGATGGCACCAACGATATGATCATCAGCGACGTCCTGCGAGGTAATGAAATGCAGGTCTGGTTCCTGAGCGAGCACCTGGTAAATGTTCCTCTTGTGGAAGCAAGGGAAGTATTGTCAAAGGCGGGGTAAGGCAAAAAAATCGGGGCTGGCAGCGGTGACCCTAATCTCCACTCCCAACCCCGTCTCCCAGGTTCTGTGGTAGGTGAAGCGAGTATGGGCCAGGGCTTTGCAAGCGGCAAGATTACTTAGGGTCATTGTCCTTAAGTAACGCCTTACTTCAAGCAGTGCCTTACTTTGCCGAGACTAACGAGTGCGTGATCGCGTGGACCGAGAGCGCGATCCGGTTCTGTACTCCAACTTTGCGCATCAGCTTGGCAACGTGCGCTTTCACCGTGCGTTCTTCGATTCCCAGCGCAGCGCCAATTTCTTTATTGGAGCGGCCCGCCACCAGCATCTCCAGCACTTCCTTCTCGCGATCGGTGAAGCTCACACGTCCGGCGGGGAAAATGCGGCCTGGAGCTGCGCTCACTCGCTCAATGAACATCGAGAGCACGCGGCGGGGCGCCCATACTGAGCCTTGATTCACCACACGGATCGCTTGCACGAATTCGGTCGGCGAAGCGGCTTCGTCGAGATAACCTTTGGCGCCCGAGGCGATGGCCTTCAGAATCGTTTCTTCATCCATGCCCGAGCCAGTGACGATAATGCGCAAATCGGGGCGCGTCGCCTTCAGGCTTGCCATCAGGTCGAAGAGGTTCTGGCCGTTGCGATTACCAAGCAGAATGAGCTCAACGTTGGCCAGCGTGCCTATGTCGGACATCGAAGCGGAGATCAGTTCGAAATCTGGCTCGGAGTCGAACAGGGCGCGAAAACCAACGAAGCGTAATGGATCGCTTTCCACTACAGCGATGCGGATTGGTGTTTTTTTAGCTGGCGCGACTGCGGTTGATTTCATAGCTTTCCCGTTTCTCATGAACTGCGGCTAGCATAGCTGCAAACGTTGTCAATGCAAAGAGTTGGTAACGGAAGGGAATTACCGGGGTAACATAGGGTGCATCTTAGAGAAAAAGGGCAAGAATCCATGAATCTACGGTACGGACGGGCTGCGCAGTGGATTGCGGCGGTCATGCTGGCGGGCGGAATCGTGGCGGCACAGACAGCTTATACCCCTAAATTTCCCGGCGATCCGGCGCGTTCGGATTCAGAGGCTGCGGCGCTGGGTTACATGCGGACGGTGCTGCGGGCTGAGAAACTCTACAAAAGGAAAAATAATCACTTCGCGACATCGCTTGCCGAGCTAGTGCACACGGGATCGTTTACCCGGCGCATGGTGAATCCAGATCGTGGAGATTACACGGTCGGCTTTCGCGCTCATAAGGATAAAGACACGTTCGAGCTGACCATGACGCCTAAACAGGAAGATCCTCAGCATCGCTCGTTCTATGCCGACGAGGATGGAGTAATTCACGCGAACGAGGAGGGTCCGGCGGACGAAAAGTCGCCTGTGGTGAAGTGAGTTGCCGCCATGCTTGACCTTGATCAGGCCGGCATTACGATCTCGGTCCCGGTGTTATTTCGGAAGCTTTTCCGTTCCGGTAAGTGATCGTCAGCGGATTCCCGCCGTTTGGGTAATTGACGGTTTTTACTGCTGGGTCATCTGCGCGCTGCGGCATGCCCATGCCGATCGCGAAGTCGGCTTGCAATTCGTTCATCCCGAGCTTGACTTCGTGCTTCTCGATGGCTTCCCAAACCTCCGCGGGCCAGTGTTTGTAGAGTTCATGCGGATCCTGGATGTACAGCATATCGTCAGAATAGATTTGATAATTCCCTGCCCGCACGGAGCCAATCGGGAATGCGTAGTTCCTTCCGTCTTTTTCGAACACAGCCATGAGCTGACGCTGATCGGGTGAGCCGGGGGAAAGATCGGTGACTACGTCTTTGATCTGTAACTTTTCAATTGGCAACAACTGCCCGGCTTCATGGGAGAAATCAGCATGATGGCGTGAGGCATCATAGGGATAGAACGTATATCGGTATCCCTCCCTTACCCAAACAGGCTGTTGGGTGAGCTGGCGCGATGACTTCAGATCGTAGGGATGCAGTTTTTTGGGCGTAACGTAGTAATCGGGATTGAGTGGCGGCGCAAGCTGTTTCTTCGCTTGCTCGATGTTTTCGGAATGCCGCTGATAGAGAATGTATCCGCTTCGCACCGCAGCCAACGCGATTGCCGCAAACAGGAAAAGCTGAATTTTCCGCTTCGCTTCGGGAGTAATTTGCATCGCCATAAGCTTACGAGGCTTAGAAATTTCCCTCACGAACTTAACGTCCTCACCAGTGAAGAACGACGGATTTCGCGACAAATCTGTATCGATCCGCGTCGATCACAGGGAAAGAAGCGCCAGACTAGCCGCGCAGCAGGGCTTCGTACCAAGCTAAGCTGCGGCTCTCGGAGGCCTCCGCGATACGCTCTCCGACGCGGGTGACCACATCCAGGAAATGGGTCCCGCGTTCTACGTAGTCCGGAAGCTTCTCGCGGAAATCAGCAAATTCATCGGGATACTCCGATGCCAGCGTCGCCAGGCTAATTCCGCCGAAAAGAATGCCTGCTGCCCTCTTTCCTTTCAGTAACAGAATGACGCTTGCTCCGGCCGAACCTGCCAGCAGCGCCCGTTTCCAGTTTTCCATTCGTTCCTCCAATCACCGAATTGTAATCGAGTGCATAAGGACTGCGCTTTATACTGCGGAACTCACTCCGGAGGACTTTGATGCTGAAATTTCACCTGAGAGCGTGGGTTTCCGTTGTGTTTTTTGCAGTTCTCGCTGCGCCACAGACCAAGCCGCGCGCACGCGATCTGGAAGTTCCGTTTGACGGCACTCCCGGAGCGGTTAATGCCATCACAGATGTAAAGGGCGTTGAGGTCGGACATACCACTCTGATTTCCGGGGACGGCATCCTGAAAGTGGGCGAAGGGCCCATTCGAACCGGAGTTACCGCCGTTCTGCCTCGCGGAAAAGAATCCAAAGATGCGGTTTTCGCCGCCTGGTTTACTGAAAATGGCAACGGCGAGATGACCGGCACAACATGGGTGGAGGACTCTGGCTTTCTCGACGGGCCGGTGATGATCACGAATACGCATAGTGTCGGTGTGGTTCGCGATGCCGTAATTGCGTGGAAAGTAAAGCACGGCCATCCTGACATGGAGGGCTACTGGTGGTCACTTCCCGTGGTCGCCGAAACCTGGGACGGATGGCTGAATGACATTAACGGTTTCCATGTTAAGCCTGAGCACGTGTTCCATGCGCTCGACTCGGCACACGGCGGCCCGGTGGAGGAAGGCAGCGCCGGCGGCGGGACAGGAATGGTGTGCAACGAATTCAAGGGCGGGATTGGAACTGCTTCCCGCGTGCTTAGTGCGAAAAACGGCGGCTACACCGTCGGAGTGCTGGTGCAATGCAATTATGGCGATCGCGAACAGTTGCGGGTTGCCGGTGTGCCAGTTGGCAAGGAGATACCGGAAAATCCGGCATACGGCCGCGATCAGGGATCGATCATCGTGGTTGTTGCGACGGATGCGCCGTTGATCCCGACCCAGTTGAAGCGTGTCGCCCGGCGCGTCACTCTGGGCCTCGGGCGGGACGGCAGCTATTCGGGCGACGGCTCAGGAGACATCTTCATTGCGTTTTCGACTGCTAATGAACGAGCGATTGGCTCGAAGGAAAAACATCAAATCACGATGCTACCGAATGAGCAGCTCGATCCGATATTTTTAGCCACAGTGCAGGCCACCGAGGAAGCTGTAATTAACGCCATGGTCGCGGCAGAGACAATGACTGGGATCAACAACCACAAGGTAATCGGATTGCCGCATGAACGGCTGAGAGAAGTGCTGAGAAAGTACAATCGACTGGAAAAATAGTCTGCGGGAGTGCTAGATGCGGAAGTGTTTGCTGATCGAAGCGGAACTGTCATTCAACCCAAAGCTGCGTCGAATTACTTGGGATTGGCGCGGTGACGCGATCACCGAGGGCAGCACCCTGTATTACGGTGTTCACTTCGTCTCGGCTCCCGCCACAATTAATCCTGGAGACCGAATCGTCGCAGAGTTATTGCTCCGCGCATATCCTGAGGATTCATGTGAGTCCTTCCAAGTAGGCGAGAGAATCTGGCTGAAAGAAGGTCCGCTAACCAGGGCAGAAGGCACGATTATCCACAGGTCGGAGCACGAGATTCCGAATGACAGTGCACTTGGTATCCTTGGACAGCTGAGAAAAGGATTACGCTAATAAATCGTGTAGCCCGGCGCAGGGGTCCGCAGATCAGGCTTTGATGCCATCAGCAGCAACGCGCCGGTTTTCTTAAACGCGCGCAGATCATCCAAGTTGCGGAACGATTTCGTTTCGTAATCATCGGGCGTGGGCGTGTCGTCGGGAATCTGGCGAGCCTCCACATTTTCGAACGCATGCTTCTTGAGAAGCTCGACATATTCCACTGACGAGCGAACATGGACAGGCACTTTCAATTTGTCCACCCATTGCAGCGAGTAAGGATTGTCTTTATATAAATTAATCAGGATGAACATTCGGCCGCGTGGCGCGAGCACGCGAAACAACTCCGCCAACGCGCGATCCTGATCGGGATAGTAGTAGAACGACTCGACCGAAAGAACTTTGTCAAAAAAATTCTCTTCCCACGGAATCTGCTGCGCCGATCCCCAAACGTACAGAATATTTTCGAAATCTTTTGAAGCCGCGCGCGCTTGACGAATCATTTCGTCGGAAACATCCACGCCTACGACTTGGCCGAAGCCCTCTGGACCATCCGCTACCAACCGTGCCAGCAGCCGCGTAGCCCAACCCGAGCCGCAACCCAGATCAAGCACGCGCTCACCCGGGCGGAGGTCCATCAGCCGAATAGTCTTCTCGGTGATGTTGAGATGATGGCGCTCCATCTTCTCGCCTTCACCCTCTTGCGCCCAGCGATTGAATTCGTGTTGCAGCTTCTCGTCGGGAGTTTGGGATTTCTCTGGCAACTTGATTTCCCTTGATGTCGCTTGAGTGCTCTTGGTGGTTGTCCTTCGATTTTATAACTACGCACGACATTCTTTCGACTGCGCCTCTCAGTGGAGTTTCGCGCTTCTGATTCTGTGCTAAAGTTTTCATCCTCATGAATGACCCGCAACCCAAGCCTGATCCAGAGTCGCTTTATTGTCCGCGG
>Ga0066705_10000057_pt1 | contig 19015 bp, 20 predicted proteins | sample GraSoiAngelo_154_FD_66506 | JGI IMG/M metagenome (GOLD analysis project Ga0066705, IMG submission 66506) | Grasslands soil microbial communities from the Angelo Coastal Reserve, California, USA - 14_1009_13_20cm | ecosystem: Environmental > Terrestrial > Soil > Grasslands | place: USA... | reverse complement strand
CACATTGGTGATTGGAGCGGGGATTTTACCGTCGAGCCTCCCTTATATCGCGGAATAGGCACTGTGCACCGAGTTTCGCTGGCACAGCTTGCCGCTCTAATGAACGATGATTGGATCGCCGGCACAGCCAATGCGACATATCAGATAAAGGCCTCCGGCCTGAACGGTCCGGAGTTGTTTTCTTCAGCAACAGGAACAGTGGAGCTTGATGCGCACGATGGCCTGCTTCCCCATGTCGCACTTGCGGCCAATAGCGAACCCTTACACATCAATCGCTTTCAGGGCCGATTCATTCTCCGCGACAGCAGCCTGGAAATTCAGCAGGGCAAACTGGAGACTCCGGGCAGCATCTATCAAGTAAGTGGCAACGCATCTCTGAGCCGCACTCTGGACATAAACCTGATACGCGATGGCGCCCGTGGCTTCAAAATTGACGGCACATTGGCCGAGCCTCACGTCGAACCTGCCGCAGCTCCGGAGACCCAAGCCGCTCTGAAGCCATGAGGAAAGTCCCAGCGCTTTTGCTGATTTCTCTGCTGATTGTTACTTTCACCGAAATCACCGCTCCCCAAAGTAGGCCCTTGCCAAGCTCAGCTGTCGCCAGCATGGATCGCAAGTTGCAGCGCATCGAAACGAACGGCGCTTCTGCGCACCCGGATCAAACTCCGACTGAGTTCACCGAAGAAGAAGTCAATTCCTATATTGCTTCGGGAAGAGTTCAGCTGCCATCGGGCGTGCAGTCGGTCAAGTTCCAAGGAGAGCCAGGAGTGGTTATCGCGAACACCCGCGTCGATTTCGATCAGCTCAAATCGGGGAGGAACTCCTCCAATCCCCTGCTAGGTATCTTCACAGGAATTCACGATGTCGTTGTTCAGGCGCACGCAAAGGGGGGCGGAGGTCAGGGGGTCGTGAATGTCGATACAGTCTCGCTGGACGGAGTTGAGATTCCCCGCTTCGCGCTGCAATTGTTTGCAGAAAAATATCTCCGGCCTAAGTATCCGAACATTGGGCTTGATTCCCGCTTTGCCCTGCCAGTCCGGATCGATACCGCAACCGTAGGCCAGCACAAGCTGACAATCACACAGAAATAACGTGGACAGAAGTTTCGGATATTGCTCGAGGCTCATCAATTATATATAATCATATGCAATCTATTATATATAATCATATATAATATATGAGGATTCCTAAGACAGTTACGATGGATGAATCCGTCCTCGCTGCTGTTGAGCGCACAAAAGGCGAGCGTTCCACGAGCGACCGCGTTAACGAACTGCTCAAGCTCGGCTTAGAACAAGAACAGCGCGAGGCGCTTGAGCAAGAGGCGGCTCGCTTCTACGCGGTAGCCAACCAATCGGACAGGACAGAAGAACGTGCCTTTCAACAAGCTTCCGTGCGCAGAATGAGAAGAGAGTAGCCGATGAGGACAGCGCCTGGGGCATGGTTTCCGAGGCGTGGCGAAGTGTGCCGCGTTCAACTCGACAAAGACCGCCCGGCGCTGGTCATCTCGAGTGATGTACTGAATCGTCATTCCCTCGATGTGTGTATTGTCCCCATCACGTCCGTGGAACATCGCAAATTTGCGCTAAGGGTCCTGCTGGCTACTGGCGAAGGCGGACTACATCGCCCGTCATGGGCCAAATGCGATCAGGTCACCACGATCGAGCGGAGAGAGCTGAAATACCCACCGTTGGGACGTCTGTCCACCACCACACTCGCAAAGGTTGAGGCAGCGATCAAGCTTGCTCTCGATCTCATGTAGCGCGCCATTACGGCACATATCCCGCACCGCGCAACACTTTTCCCGGCAATGCTCCCGTCATCTTTGCTTCGTCGATTACTGGCACTCCATTGACCAGCACGTATTGCATTCCCTCCGACAACTGATTGGGATTTTCAAACGTCGCCAAGTCACGAACTGTTGCTGAATCGAAAATCGTTATGTCAGCCCACATGCCTGCCTTCAACACGCCGCGGTCAGCCAGACGCATCCGTTGTGCCGGCAATGCTGACATCTTCCGAATCGCATCTTCCAAGGTCAGCTTCTTTTCTTCCCGCACATATTTCAGGAGAATGCGCGGAAACGTGCCATAAGCACGCGGATGCGGATGTTCCTGCCCCAGTATCCCTTCTGTCGACGTTCCGGAAGAATCATTATCGATAGAAACCCAGGGCTGCTGCAGGGCCAGGGCGACGTCCGGCTCAGACATTCCAAAGACTGCGACGTTGGTGAACGCATTGTCTTCGATCAGCAAATCACAGAGCGCGTCAATCGGATCTTTATTCCAGAGCTTCGCCACTTCTGCCAGCGTTTTGCCCTGGAGCGGGAGTAGTTTGGGATTTTGCACAACGCCGATCAAAACCGCCTCCGGGCCGGGAATTTCCTGCCACTCGTTGTCCCAATCTTTCGACGGCGTCATCATGTCTTTGCGGATGCGGGCGCGAGTTGCCGGGTCTTTCAGCCGCTCAACCAGTTTGGCATCGCCGCCATCGTGCGCCCACGGCGGAATGAATGCGGAAAAGCTATTGAACCACGCGGGGTAAGCGTAAGTATCGGCGGTAACGTCCATGCCCTCGGCGCGCGCCGCATTGATCTTGGCGACGACTTCTGGCATGCGCCCCCAGTTCTGTTTTCCCGCGACCTTGATATGCCAGATTTCGACAGGAATATGAGCTTCGCGCCCAATCCGCAGGGCTTCATCGATGGCCGTCAATATTGAATCGCTTTCGTTGCGCATGTGCGTGGCATAGATGCCGCCAAACTTCGAGGCTTCGCTTGCCAATGCGATGATTTCTTCGGTCTTCGCATAAGGCGCAGGCGCGTACTCCAGCGCAGTCGAAACGCCGACAGCGCCATCGTGCATGGCATCGCGCACCAGTTGGTTCATTTGCTCGAGTTGCTCTGGCGTCGGTTGCTTATCATCGTCGCCCAACACCATACGGCGCACCTGGGTCGCGCCAACGTAGCTGGCCAGATTGATGCCCATCCCCTGTTTCTCCAGCCGGGCGAAGTATTGCCGCAGCGTTCGCCAGTCAGGCGTGACATGGTAATGAGCGTAGCTGGGCCGGTCATTTTGAATGATGCTGTCATTCAGCGGCGCCGCCGATCCGCCCTCACCAGTAATTTCCGTAGTGATGCCCTGGTAGATCTTCGACGGCAACCGCGGGTCCACCAGAATTGTGGTCTCGGATTGTCCCAGCATATCGATGAATCCGGGAGCCACCACCATTCCGCGAGCATCGATGGTGCGCTTCCGTGCCGCGTTGCTCAGATTGCCAATCGTTGCGATCTTTCCATTGCTGATTCCGATGTCTCCCGAATACCACGGTGACCCGGTGCCGTCGATGATGTGACCGTTTGTGATGACCAGGTCAAAGGACGGCCCCGCCTGGGAAAACACCAAGCTGCATGTCAAGAAACTGACAAGAGCAATCGCTGCGAATGAAACAGTCAAGCGTCCGTTCACTTTTCGGCCTCCCTTGGATTACTGTGCAGAAGCGGCTGAAAGCGCTCGCTCCCGCCAGCCCAGACCCGCTCCAATCAATCCCCAAATTGCCAATGCCAGCCACTGGTATTTATTGAAGTGTCCGGGAATTGCCGGCACAATCTTCATCAGAATCATGCACACGCAAACTGCCACTCCCACCGCCGCAACCAACCTTTCACGCGCTGCTGGAGCCATGCGGTAATACGCAGCACACGCTGCCAGCCACCCAGCCGCTGAAGCGACAGAACCAACTTCTGAAATTGGCACGAGGATGGCGTCGCCGATAAACATGCATGCTGCCGTTGCAATGCCGACGCAAACCACCGCAACAGAGGGGGTTTGATTTCGTGCATGCACTACCGCAACCCTGCGATCCACCAGCCCGCGACGCCCCATGGCAAAAAGCAAACGGCTCGCCGCCACCAGATTTCCGTTGAATACTTTGAACAGAGAGAGAAATGCCGCGGCCAGTATGACCCGAACAATCCAATGCGAGCCGATGGCACGTTCAAAGGCCACGGCGGTCATGAACCTCTCACCAGTCAGGTTTTTCCAAGGCGCGGCGTACGCCACTGCCGCAACTATTACTGTGTAAAACAGAATTCCGACCAGAATCGCCATCCAGATAGCCGTAAAAAAGCCTTGTCCGCGAAAATTCGGGCTGCGTTCCTCTGCCGCCTTGCCGACCGACTCATAGCCAGTCATGAAATAAGGAACAATTTGCATGACGAGCAGCACCGAGACGAAACCGCTATGCGTAAACAATGGAGGAAAATTTGCCGCCGATCCTTTGCTGGCTCCGAACGCGACAAACACAGCAAACAGCGCGAGCGTCCCAAACGTAGTCCAGTTCTGAAAGCTGGTGCTTAAGCGGATGCCGCGATAGTTCAGCACAGTCAGTAGCGCCGTCAGCCCAAGTCCAATAACCACATGCGGCAAATACACCGGCCGGCCCGCGATCCGATACAGCTCGAGCGAATCAAGTGAAGGGAAAATGTAGCCAGCAATCTTACCGATAGCCACCGCTTCATACGGGCAAACGATGAAGTAAGAAAGAACCATCATCCATCCTGTAGCGAAGCTGACATTTCGCGGGAAAACTTTGGCGGTGTATGCGACCTCGCCTGCAGCGTCGGGCATTGCCATCACGAGCTGTCCATAGACGTAGCCGATGGGAAGCAGTAACGCGCCGCCGATGGCGAAACCCAGAACCGCACCCAAAGAACCCCCGCGCAGCAGCCAGTCGTCCATGACGACTAGCCACCCCACGCCCACCATCGTGCCCCAACCGAGGGTGAAGTAATCCACCACGCGCAGCTTGCGGGCAAGCTCAGTCATGGGTTGATTTCAAGTCGATAGTCACTCATGTCACCAGCTTTGAAAGGGCATAGCTTCAGCTATGCCGAAGTATTGCGCGGGATATATCGCGTCGAGCGGCGACAGCCGCGTGGACGCCGATGTTGCTCGCAAACCCTTAGTCAAGAGGATGCGGGAAAACTCGGAAAAGCAGATTCCTCGCAATTTTGTCCCGAAGCCGAATTCTTCTGCAATCTGTTGAGTCCTGACCATTCCAGCGGCGCTCAAAACAGGCACAACAACTCAAACAGCAAATTCGCCGCCAGCAACGACGTAATCTCCCCGTTGTCATAGGGCGGTGAAACTTCTACCAGATCACATCCCACCAGCTTCAGCCCTTTGAGGCTGCGCACCAGGTCAAGAATCTGCGCGCTCGAAAGCCCTCCTACCTGCGGCGTGCCCGTCCCTGGCGCAAAGGCAGGGTCCACCACATCAATGTCCAAAGTGACGTACGTGGGACGATTGCGAAATTTCTTCAGCTGCCGCTTTACCAGATCCACACCGCTGCAATGAAATTCCTCCGACGTGATGATCTGAATTTTGTGCTCGTGAGCAAAATCGAAATCCGCATCCGAGTACACCTGGCCGCGCAGTCCGACTTGTAACGCGAGTCCCGGCTCAATCAATCCTTCTTCAACCGCATACTTCACCGGAGTACCGTGCGAATGTGGGGCTGCCAAAGTAACCACCCCAGGTGTCACCGTGCGCATCAAGCTGAATAAACGCAACTGGGCCGAAGTATTTGTGAATGGCCCGCAAGATCGGCAGCAGGATGGAGTGATCTCCACCAACGCACACTGACCGCGCGCCGGCGCGAAGAACGTCGCTTAGTTGCTCGGTGATTCGGCGGTATGTGTCTTCGATCGAAAGCGGGTTGATGGAAAGATCGCCAAAATCCGCGATCCGCCATTTCTCAAACGGATTGACCTTCAGCACCGGATTCCAGGGCCGGATCATCGCCGACTGCACGCGAATGTTGCGCGGGCCGAATCGCGGTCCGGGCCGGTACGTGGTGCCACCGTCAAAGGGAACACCGATGAGCGCCACATCGAGTTCCTCGGCTCGCGGAATATGCGGTAGGCGCATGAACGTCGGCACGCCAGAAAACCGCGGATAGACCAGTGCGTCCACCGGCATGGGATGAGGCTTAGAACGCTTTCTTGTTTTCATACAGTGGCGCGGCATTATAAAGCATCAGATGTGGCGCGGACACTCTTGTCCGCGTAGAGCCAAGGGGCTACGTACGCTCATTGGCGAAAAACAGTGTCTGCCTCACCCCGCGCAGCTCAACCAGCCGAATATGCTATGTTCTAGTTCACGTTAACCAAGAGGCGAAGATGCCCCGGTACGAATATCGCATTCTGAACCCGACACCCGCGGCGGAAAAAACATTCCTGGCATGGATTGATCGCCTCGATCAGGAGTTCACAAATCGCGACCCCGAACACCGCAGCAGTATCGTCCGTGACGCTCTTCACGAACTCTACCTCGGACGCCCTTATGTAGCCCCGAATCCCGCGACTGGATTGGCCGAGCAAGCGCTGGTGCACTCCTTCGATCCGCGCAACGCCACCCTCGAACCGGAATATTACGGGGACGTAGACGCCGCAAAATATGCCGAGCGCAAGCCGCTCATCTGGTTTTGGATGATGTATGACCGCTCGCCCGTCGGATTGAATCACTGGCTGGGCTATCGTGTGCGCGCCATGCTCGCCCGCCACATCTTCAAACACTGCGGCAAAAACGTGAAGATCTTCCACGGCGTGGAAGTCTCATTCGGCTACAACCTGACAGTCGAAGACAATTGCGTCATTCACAAATACGTTTTCCTCGATGACCGTGGCGAGATCATCATTCACGAAGGCTCGTCCATTTCTGACTACGCCAACGTCTATTCCCATGCTCACGATTTGAACGATGGCATGATCGTCAGCAATCACAAGACCGAAATCGGCCCAAAGGCTCGTGTCACCTATCACGGGACCGTGCTGAGTGGAGTAAGAATAGGCGAGCACGGAATGGTAGGATCACTCGGCGTGGCCGCGAAGGATGTCCCACCGTTCAACATCGTAGCCGGTATTCCCGCCAAGACGATTAAGGTGAAATCGATTGCACCCGAGGAAGTAAAGAAGGCCGCGGAAAAAAGCTCGTGAAATGTCACCCACACTTTTGCGATTAGAAAGATTTACCGCAAAGGGCGCGGAGGTTTCGCAAAGCACGCAAAGAGACACCATAAGGCCAATCCGCTCTGAATCTGCGCCCCGCATGTTAGTATCGAACTCATCCCTGCATGACCTTGCAGCATGTTGACATTCTGTTTCAATTGATCGTCTTCCTGTTCGCCATCAGCGTGCACGAATCGGCGCACGCCTGGATGGCAAACCGCTGCGGTGACCCGACTGCGCGCATGCTCGGCCGCATTACATTAAATCCCATCAAGCACATCGATCCGTTCGGGACGATTCTGCTGCCCCTTGTTGCCCTGTTTACTGGCATTCCGGTGCTTGGGTGGGCGAAGCCCACTCCGGTTGATCCGCGCAATTTTCGCAATCCGGTGCGCGATGACATTCTTACTTCAGTTGTAGGTCCCATCAGCAACTTCCTGGTGGTTTGCATCGCGGTGTTCGGTCTCGCGGCCATCGCGTTTACTTCGCAACTTGGAAGGGCAATCGTCCACTTAATCCCGCTGGTGTACCCCAACCGATTAGAGGCGCTAGCATCTCAGACAAATTCTGTGCTCATGCCGCTGAGCCTTTTTGTGTACGACTTGATGGTGATCAATATCGTGCTCGGGGTTTTCAATCTCATCCCGGTTCCTCCGCTCGATGGAAGCCATGTTCTGCGTCATTTCTTGCCGGACCCCGTGCGCCGCGCTTATGACATGATGGGATGGATAGGACTGGTGATCCTGGTGTATTTCGGCGGCGGTCTGCTGGGAAAGCTGATTTTCCCTGTGCTCAACGCCTTCGATAAGATCCTTCTAAAGTTCTAATGCCGCCACGCTCCAATCAACGCAAGCGCGTGCTCAGTGGAATGCGCGCCACGGGCAAGCTCCACCTGGGAAATTTTGTCGGCGCTCTCGACAACTGGGTTCGCATGCAGGATCAGTACGAGTGCTTTTTCTTTATCGCCGACTGGCACGCTCTGACCACCGATTACGCCGACACGTCCGAAGTCAAGGCCAACTCGCTTGATGTCCTGCTGGACTGGCTTGCGGCTGGGCTCGATCCGGAGCGCTGCACCATGTTCATCCAGTCGCACGTGCCTCAGCACGCGGAATTGCATTTGCTCTTCTCCATGATTACGCCGCTTGGCTGGCTGGAGCGCGTTCCCACGTACAAAGAACAGCGGGACAACATCACGGAAAAAGATCTCGGCACTTACGGCTTTCTTGGATATCCGGTACTCCAGGCTGCGGATATTCTGATGTACAAGGGAGATTTCGTTCCTGTCGGCGAAGACCAGGTTCCGCACGTCGAGTTGACGCGTGAAATCGCGCGCCGCTTCAACATGTTCTATAGCGGCAAGCGTTCTTACGTGTTTCCCGAGCCCCAGCCGCTCTTGACTCCTGCCGCCAAACTCCCTGGAACCGACGGTCGCAAAATGTCGAAGTCGTACAACAACACCATTATGCTCACCGACCCCGAGCCGGTGGTCCGGCAAAAGCTCAAGACCATGGTGACCGATCCCGCTCGCGTGCGGCGGACGGACCCGGGCAATCCCGACGTGTGTCCAGTTGGCGATTTGCACAAGATCTTCAGCGATCGCCCAACCATCGCCAAAGTCGACGTTGGCTGCCGGTCGGCAGGCATCGGATGTATCGAGTGCAAGAGCTGGGCGGCTGACGCCCTGGTTAATGTTCTGAATCCCATGCAGGAGCGCAGGAAAAAATACGAGGACAATCCACGCTTGGCTTGGGATATTCTGGAGGCAGGCTCATCGCGCGCCCGCAAGATTGCCAGTGCGACTATGGATGAAGTGCGCGACGCGATGGGAATGTCTTTGGACTATCCGCCGCTGGGAAATGCGCGTGGCGCCAAGTGAGATGAGATGGCTCAGGAATTAAAAACCACATCAGAAACCTCGGTGCCGGCTCAGCCGGTCCTCGGTCAATTGCCCCAAACCGAGCAGAAGAAGCCCGAGCAAAAGAAAAAAGCAGAGAGCGATTTCCCGTTTGCGGTGACTGTCGGTGACGTTTACGAAGGCCCGCTCGACCTTTTGCTCGACCTGATTCGCAAGCAGGATATCGATATCTACGACATCCCGATTGCCCGAATCACGGCTCAGTATTTGGCATATGTCGAAAAACTTCGAGAGCTGGACGTGAACGTCGCTGCCGACTTTATTTATATGGCCGCGGTACTCATTCACGTTAAGTCGAAGATGCTGCTGCCGCGCGATCCGGATGCTCCAGCGGCCGAAGACGATCCTCGATCCGAACTGGTCAATCGCCTGCTTGAGCACGAAAAATTCAAATCGGCAGCACAAATGCTCCTGCAAAAGCAGCAGATCGAAGATGCGGTGCGCCACAATCCCGCAATTAAAGAATTCATGGATGCGGAAGGCACCGATCCCGAAATTGCGGCCGACGTCATCGATCTGGTCAAGACGTTTCAGCAGATTCTTGACCGCGCTCGCTCCAGACCGCTAATCCAGGTGGATGAAGAAGCTGTCACCGTAGGGCAGATGATCGAATACCTCCAGCGGCGGCTTGCTCTGGAAGATCGCCCTCTCCGCCTGAAGCAGATTTTGCGCAACGTGAATTCACGCCAGGCGCTGGTGTGCATGTTTCTCGCGCTGCTCGAATTGGTGCGGCTCCAGGCAATCCAATTGCGCCAGGACCGCCTCTTCGGCGAGATTCTCCTGCGCAAGCATGTAGGTTTTGAAGCCGTTATGGCCGAACAAGCTGCAGTACGCGACGATTGGAGATGATTAGTAGTGGTTAGTGATTAGTTGCTCGATGAGGGAAATTAAAATAAGGGCGGCTACTGACCACTATCCACTAACCACTATCCACTTTTTATGAGCCTCAAACCCAAACTCGAAGCCATCATCTATGCAGCGGAAACTCCGATCACTTTAGATCAAATCATTCAACTGCTGAAAGATTCGCTCGTTGCGGAGGGAGCTGCCGACGATGCGGACGTACGCACCCGAGTTCGCACCGCCTTGGACGAACTTGTCGCCAGTTACAGCGCCGCCGAGCACGGTATCGAAATTCGCCAGGTTGCCGGTGGATATCGCATGTCCACGAAGCCCGAGCAGCACGATGTAGTCCGCGCTTTCGCCAAGAGCCTCAAGCCTCCTATTCGGCTTTCTCTTCCTGCGCTTGAAACTCTCGCCGTCATCGCGTACAAGCAGCCGGTTACCGTTCCTGAGATCAGCGAAATTCGCGGCGTGGATTCGAGCGGCGTGATCGCGACTCTTCTCGAACGAAAGCTGATTACCACCGCCGGACGCAAGGCAGTTGTCGGCAGGCCAATTCTCTACAAGACCACAAAAGAATTCCTGCTGCGCTTCGGATTGAAGGATGTGGGCGAACTGCCCAGCATGGAGGAGTTCGAGAAGCTGGTGGCAGAATCGTTCCAGAGCGATCTCGTGCCCGTTGAGGAAACACCTCTGCCTGCCGAGCCAGAGACGACGACCCCGGCAGATTCTGAGCCGCAAGCTATTTCGCGCGAGCATGATCGTGAATTGGCAACAGCGGAGCGGGGCAACGCTCCCGAAGATCCCGCGGCCTAGATCGTCAGCGCGAACACCGACCCGTGCCTCTTACATCGTGGGACCGCATGCCAGCTGAACGCCTGCAAAAAATCATCGCTGCCGCGGGAATCGCATCTCGCCGCAAAGCTGAAGAATTAATCAGTCACGGTCAGGTCTCCGTAAATGGACAAATTGTTACGGAGCTCGGCAGCAAAGCCGATCCTGAGCGGGATCACATACGCGTAAACGGCAAGCTTCTGCGCGGAGCTGAGCGCCACGTCTATCTCCTCATGAACAAGCCCAAAGGATACGTCACAACCGTAAGCGATCCCGAAGGCCGGCCCACGGTGATGGATCTTCTCCGTGGCGCAAGTGCGCGAGTCTATCCTGTGGGACGCCTCGATTACGCGAGCGAAGGCCTGCTCTTGCTCACGAACGATGGCGAATTGGCGAATCGCCTGATGAAGGCTGCGTCTCACGTACCGAAGACGTACTTGGTGAAGGTAGCCGGAGCGCCCTCCGCTGACGCACTTGCCAGGCTGCGTGAAGGCCTTTACATTCCGGCAAAAACCGGCAAGCGAGTGAAAACGGCGCCCGCGAAGATTCGTGTCATCCGGGAAGCAGATAATCCGTGGTATGAAGTCACTCTAATTGAGGGCCGCAATCGGCAAATCAGGCACATGTTCGAAGAAATCGGCCATCACGTAGAGAAAATCAAGCGCGTGCGTTATGGCCCGCTTCAGTTGGATGTTCATCCCGGCGAATTCCGCCGCCTCACGCCACAGGAAGTGGCGCGATTGAAATCCGCCGCTAAACAGTAGCGCCGGCGTCCCCGCCGGCTGTCCAGGCGGGCGTCTCGCCCGCCGAACCTGCAAAAAACTACGAATTCCCCATCATCGGCAGCCGCGCCGCGCCGTACAATCCCGCATCGCTTCCCAAAAGCGCGCGCGTAATGATGGTCTTCGTCGGGCCTCCCGGCTCCACTTGCGCTGAAGCTCCATGTCCGTCTGTCAGCAAAGCTGGCGCCGTTGCTGCATACACCATCGAACGTTGCCGCAGTTCCTCAAAGATGAACGGCGAGAACGCTTCCCAGGCGCTCGAAACACCTCCGCCGACCACATACATGGGAAGGTTGAGCGCGTTCACCAAATCGGCAATGCCGATTCCCAAAGCCCGGCCCACGCGTCCAAAAATTTTCCGCGCTTCCTCCTCTCCTTGAATCGCCAGGTTGTAAACCGCTTTAGCGCTGAACTCCGAATCGGAACTGGCGGCGCGCGCCAATGCTCCGCCTCGCCCACCTGTCATCGCTTCTCGAGCCATTCTCACCACTGCGGTCGCAGAGGCGTACTGTTCAAGGCAGCCGCGATTTCCGCACGGGCATGGCACACCTTCCGCTTCCACCGTGATATGCCCAAACTCGCCTGCCATACCGGTCATGCCATGAAAAATGCGGCCAGCAAGCACAATGCCGCCGCCGACGCCGGTGCCCAGCGTGAGCATAGCCATATCTTCGACGTCCCGTGCTGCTCCCAGCCATTTTTCGCCGAGGGCAGCGGCGTTGGCATCGTTCTCCAAAATCACCCGCGTGCCTAAGCGCTCTTCGATTTCGGCACGCACGTTCGTGTTTGCCCAGCCCGGCAAATTTGGCGACTCGCGCAACATTCCGGTCTTAATGTCAATGATCCCCGGCACGCCAATGCCCATCCCTTGCAGTGCGCCGGCGTGCCCGTGCTTGGCTGCGAGCTGCTGGATGGCGCCGGTCATCTCGTGGATCACATGATCCTTGCCTCGCACCACTTTTGTGCCCAGCGTGATTTTTTCCAGCAACTGTCCGTGTTCATCCACCGCGGCGATCCGCAGATTCGTCCCGCCGAGGTCAACTCCAATGGAAAAATTGCTCATAACGGAAGGCTTGAGGGTACCATCTCGGATTTCCGATTTCCAATTGCCGATCTACGATTGAACACTTTTCGGCTACCTTCAAAAATCGGGCAATCGATACCTTGAAAATCAGAAACTCTACTTCTGGCACTTCGGGCAGTAATGGCTGCTGCGTCCGGCGATGACAACGCGTTTTATGTAAGTTTTGCACACCAGGCAGGGTTCGCCTTCGCGACCATAAACTCTGTGTTGCAATTGAAAAAATCCTTCTTCGCCATCAGCATCTACATAGTCAGAGACAGAAGAGCCGCCAAGCTCGATAGCCTCCGTGAGAACTTCACGCACGGCAAGATACAAACGCCGAAGATCTTCCCGGCTGAGCGAAGCTGCCCGCCACCGAGGCCGAATTCTTGCCCGAAACAGCGATTCGTCCGCATAGATGTTTCCCACGCCGCTCAGCAATTTTTGATTCAACAGCGCACTCTTAATCGGTGTCTTGCGCCCGCGAAACAACCCAACAAATCGTTCCAACTCGACCTGCAGCGGCTCCGATCCGGGCGCTTCGAACCCCCGTGCCACGCTCAACCGCCCGAACCGCCGAGGATCAACGAACCGCAGTTCCCTTCCTGAAGCCAACTTAACGATCGCGTGCGTGTGCTTCTCGATTTCATCCTCAGGTTTGCAAACCAGCATGCGCCCCGTCATCCCCAGATGAACAATCCACTGCCCGCCCGTTTGTATGGGGCGGGCGCCCGTCAGCTTTCTTTTGGAACCGGCCCGTCCAGGAGCGCCATCGACTTCTAGATCAAACACAATGTGTTTCCCAACCCTGCGCACCGTAGCAATCCGCCTGGCCTCCAACGTTGCCACGATCTCTTGCGGCAATGACTTCAGCGGCTCCGGCTTCGATCCCAGCCACACCGAGTCAATCACGTCTCCGGCTACACTCTTGTGCAGACCACGCGCGATAGTCTCAACTTCCGGAAGTTCAGGCACGAAACCAGTCTACAGTCGCCGATCATCTGTCGTCAGCCGCTAAAACCAGCAGCTTCCGATCAGCGCAGGAGTGGTTAAAGCCGATCGCAGTCGAGCGACTCCGCGTCGTTACAATGACAATCACTGTAGGGATGGCGGGCTAGGCTTGCGTTTCGTTGGAAACCAGGTCGAGAAATGCGCGGTGCACGCGCGTGTCGTCAGAAAGCTCTGGATGAAAAGTCGCTGCCATGATCTTCCCCTGCCGCACGACGACAGGATCCTTATCTTTGCCTTCCGTGGCTAGGACTTCGACTTCTCGACCGACGCGCTCGATCTTGGGCGCGCGAATGAAGACCATCTCTGTCGGGGAGCCAGCGAAAACACCTTCGCGGATGGAGCTGTCAACTTGGCGGCCGTAGGCGTTGCGTCTGATGACGATGTCTAGAGCGCCCAACCCTGCCTGCTGGGGATTTTCTACGTCGGTGGCCAACAGAATTGCGCCGGCGCAGGTTCCGAACGTCGGCTTCACGCGGACGAATTGTTTGAGTTTTTCGAATCCCGCTTCGCCGAGGAGCTTTAGGAAAGTACTGGATTCGCCGCCGGGGATGATCAGTCCGTCGATTTCGTCCAATTGCTCGGGCTTTTTGACGAGCACAACTTCGGCGCCCAGCTCTTCGAGCCGTTTGCGGTGTGCGTCGAAATCGCCTTGCAAGGCTAGGACACCAATTCTCATAATCGCCGTTGGTCGTTGGTCGTAGGTCGCTGACAGATCGGTTGTCACCCAATTTGATTTTAATCTATGAGAGGCAACAAATGAGGGTCAAAAGCCCCCCTACTTTCGCCAAGAAAACTAAAGAGGATGGTACCCGGCTTCGACTAGGACCCTGCCGTATCATGAATTAGCTCGGAGACGGGAGCGACCATGCGAATCCTGAACATTGTGTGCGGAGTTGCGGTCCTACTCACTACGCTGCATCTCGGACGTGGAGTGCATCACTTTTTAGGCATGGCATCCCACGAGGGCCTTCACAGCCCCGCTCTTTGGGCGGGCACAGCTACGGCCTTCGTGGTGTGGATCTTTTCGTTTGTCGGAGGTTGTTTACTTCTGAGCCGGGGCCGGTGACGAATACTGGAATCTTTCCTGCGGTGAGGTCGCTTCCCGGAATGCGAGCCTACGCACTCGCCGCCGATACCGGCTCTCCTGCCCGCTTTGCCGGAGCCAGCACGATCAGCGGTACTCCGATCACAATGAGGATAGCCACCCCCGCAAGGTGTCCGCGTTCGCTCGCATCCCGCAATGCCATGATCGCCATAACCGCGGCGTGGGCAAAGCTCGACTATGCGGCGAAGGCGATCAGGCTGCGGTGAGCCGACGGGTTCCGCACCGCTAGCAACAAAAGAGTCCCGAGGACGAAATATAGGCTGAGCATCATCGCGTCGGTGTACCCGGACTGATCCCGGTTCCATAAAATCGACGTCACTGGATAAATCCCAGCCGTAAACAGCAATCCCACCACCACCAACACAACCTTCAGCGCCCGCTCTCGCCACACGTTGCCCTCCTGCCAAATAACGAAAACCCGCAAACGACGTTTCTTCGGAAATCTTAGGGACGGCAAGAAGCCGAAGTCAGCTATCTGAAAAGGCGCGCCTCTTTTGAAAGTAGCGCCGCCGTCCCGGCGGCTGTCCGGCGGGTGTCACAGCGGCCAAGAGGAAGCGGACCATCTCTCATTTGCCTAAATCGACGCGGACGGCGCTAGGAAAGCAAGCCGCGAAAGTCGCTAAGCAGAAGCATCGTAGCTCGAAATGACTACGTCCCACCCTCCGCGCCTCGCTGGCTTTGCGAGACATGGGACTGCCGCGCAACCCTACGCCGCCGCTGCCGATACTCGCTCTCCTTTTGCCGGAGCCAGCACAATCAGAGCTATTCCGATAATAAAGAGCACAACCACGCCCACTAGTTCTCCGCGTTCGATCAGTTTTCGATATGCCTGCACGGCCATCACTCCGCCGTGAGCAAAACTCGACCATGCAGTGAAGGCGATCAGACTGCGGTGCGCCGACGGGTTCCGTGCCGCTAGCAGCAAGAAAATCCCGAGCGTGACGTAGAGGCTGAGCAGCATCGCCACCGCCGGCTCCCGCGAGAAAAACACCATCAACGGATAAACTCCCGCCGTAAACAACAATCCCACCAGCACCAATACAACCTTTAACGCCCGTTCTCGAAGCATCGTGCCCTCCTGCTAAATCACGTGACGTGGAGCCGCCATGTACGTCGGAATCTTAGGGATGCGAAGAGGTAGAAGTCAACGGAGGCAGCGGGCCGAACAGCTGCCTTCTGGCCACCGCTCGGCTTCCTGCTCGATCGCCTGACTTACCTCAGCGATCTGGGGTGTCAACTGGTCCAATAGCTGCAGCAGATCCCGTCGCCGTCGCGCCGTCCACGGCGCCAGCGCCAACCGTTCCAAGTGCTCCCGTCCTTGCCGGCTCCACAGTCGGTGCTGGCGTTGCCGTTGAGGTTGACACTCTGAAGTCCACTCGGGCCGGGTGGGGACAATGATAAAGTCTGGCAGAAACAGGGTGAATGCCGCGATGGGTCCACCCTGATGAAACCAGGCGGAAGCGGCAATAGGTGGGAGGAATTTCGGTATCGATCTACGAAGGGAAACAAACTTACGGGTGCCCGAAAACTTGTTAACTATTCACGTCGGGAACTTCTTCGTCATATTCCAATGTGGGATCTAATTCATAGTTCTTAAGCCGGAAAAGCTGAAGTGCAAGCTTTGCGACGAAGCCGCAGTTGTTGATCAAATAACGTTTCCAGAGCCGCGAAGGCTCTTGACATAAACGGTGCAGCCACTGGAGGCCTGATAGTTTAATCCAAGAGGGCGCGTCCTTGATTCTGCCGGTATGGATGTCAAAAGCCGCACCTACGCCGATCATCAGTGTCGAGTTCAGCCGATGAAGGTACTTCCACATAAAGCGCTCTTGCCGGGGGGTACTCAAGCCTACCCAGATAATGTCCGGCTTTGATAGCGAGACTTGGCGGATTAGGCTAGCCTCCTCTGCGCAGGACAAGTCGCGAAAAGGGGGAACATACGTTCCCACAACTTCAATTCCTGGGAAAGCTTGAGCCAGAACTCCGCGCAACTGCTCGGCCACGCCAGGTTTCCCTCCGTAGAGAAAATGAGTGTAGCCGCGAGCTGGTGACCGGCGGCAAACCTCCAGCATAAGATCGGGACCAAATACCCGGCGCATGTAGTAGTGACCTTGCAGCTTTCCGACCCAGACGGTGGGCATGCCATCCGGGGTCACCAGAAAAGCGCGATTCAGAATGCTGCGAAACTCTGGGCTACGCTGCGCTTCCATCACGCCGTGAACGCCAGTGACGCAAACGTATCCCTTGCGCCCTGCAATAATCGCGGCTTCGATTGTGCCAGCAGCCTGGAGAAGGTCGAGGGCGTGAACGCCAACGCCTAGAACATTGGCGCGCGCAGGACTAAACGACCGCGCTTCGAGTTTTGCCGGCAGATATTCGACTAGCTTTGCGGAGCTCACCTTCGATCCATTTGTAAGTAATTTCGAGACCTGCTTCGAGAGGAATGGACGGTTCCCAACCTAACACCTTCTTGATCCGCGTATTGTCGCTGTTTCGGCCGCGCACACCTTGAGGTTTGCTCAAGTCATGCCGCTTGACCAGCTGCTTGCCTGCTATGCTGCAAACGATATTCACCAATTGATTAATCGTGACAAGCCGGTTGGTACCGAGATTCAGGGGCTGCTCGTAATCAGATTCCATCAACCGCAGCAAGCCTTCCACACAGTCATCAATGTACATAAACGAGCGGGTCTGCTCGCCATCACCCCAAACCTCGATGGCTTCTCCATCGCCTGCAAGTGCGACCTTGCGTGAGATTGCCGCGGGCGCTTTTTCCTTGCCACCTTCGAAAACTCCGAGCGGCCCGTAAACATTATGAAAGCGCACCGTACGGGTCTCAAAGCCATAGTCGCGCCTGTAGTAGCGGCAAAGTTCCTCTGTGAACAGCTTCTCCCAGCCATAGCCGGGCTCTGGGTCTGCAGGATAGGCATCTTCTTCGCACAATGGAGTTACGTCGGCGCACCTTTGCTTGTTTTGACCATACACACACGCGGAAGACGAGAACAGAAGCCGGCCGACTCCGTTCAAGCGGCTGGCTTCCAGCATATGCGCGTTGATCAGGATGTTATTGCGGGCGATGTCAGCGTGAAAGGCGGTGATGTAACCAATGCCCCCCATATCGGCGGCCAGGTTGTAGACCTCATCGATACCGCCGCGAGTGGCCTGCAAACAGTTATCCCAGCGGCGGAGATCGAGAATTTCAAATTCATCCGCCTTGCTGGATTCATATTCCGGATACTTGATATCAACGCCGCGGACGAAACAGCCTTGAGCTTTTAGGCGGTTCACAAGGGCATGTCCGATAAAACCACCCGCACCGGTGACTAATACACGTGTGTTAAGTCTCATTGTCCCCCTTCCCGCGTAAGTACTAAGTGAAGCAAACACGGTCAATTAGTGATGGGGTTATTCTGATGAATGCCGGTAGCATGTAGCACGGGAGCCCGCTGCAGACGAGACCCTTCAAGGGCATACTGATAAATTTCCATTAGCCGTTGGTAGTTGCGGTCGGCAGTATATTTTGCCTCGAATTCATCGCGCGCGGCTCGAGACATTTGTTCCACCTGCACCGGATGAGTAAACATCCACTCGACCGCCTCGGCCAGAGCCTGGGAGTTGCCGGGAGGAAATAGCAGTCCGGTGCGGCCATGGTCAATGAGTTCTGCCATCGAGCCAAGCCGGCTTGCTATGACAGGTAGGCCCTTGGCAAATGCTTCCACGATCACGCGAGGGAAGCATTCGTAGCATTCTGACGGAAGCACGAGAAAGCTGGCGGATTGCATCAGGTTCAGTACCGTCTGCTGATTCTGGGCTCCGAGAATTTCGATATCCACATGGCTCGGTGGCTTCAGTAATTGCGGCGAGGATGGGCCATTCCCCACGATTTTCAGCTTGTACCGCCGGCCAATCTGATTCCACGCCGAAACCAACGTAGCAATGCCTTTTTCCGGCGCAATCCGGCCCACAAACAGAGCGAACCCATTTGCACGTCGGTCATTGCCTGGGTCCGGAAACACGAAATTTGGCTTTACGAAAATATGATGAGCAGGCAGCCCGCCCGAAACCAGCTTTTCGCGAGAGAAATTTGTCATCGCAATGTAGATGTCCACACTGGAGTCCCAAGTGCCCAAAGCCCGGTGTACCGATAGCATGGAAGCCAGAACAGCAGATCCTGCATGGCTCCCGCGATAACATGCGTGCATCACTGCGGGCCACGGCACAGCCTTGCCCAAGCACAGCTCACAAGGCTTCCCTTCTCGAAATAACAATGCATTCGCACAGATTAAGCGGAAGTTGTGCAGAGTCTGTACAACCGGCGTTTCTGCTTCGCGGCACGCATAATACACAGATGGTGAAAGCAGTGGGCAAAAGTTATGCACGTGCACGACGTCAGGCCGAAAGGAATTGAGTTCGTGCTTTACACGCACCTTGGCTTTGCAGGAGTAGGTGGTGT